>JGI12635J15846_10001959_pt1 | contig 18003 bp, 15 predicted proteins | sample BlaSpr_A8_OM2_M2_FD_15846 | JGI IMG/M metagenome (IMG submission 15846) | reverse complement strand
TGGATTTATCTTCTTCTGGCGCGCGGACATTTTTGGCGCGTGCGTGAAGACCGTCTCGAACCCAAGCCACTAGAAAAATGGCCGCGCGTCGCTATCGTTGTTCCGGCACGCGACGAAGCCCAAACCATTTTCCAAGCGGCTTCTTCGCTAGCGAAGCAAGATTACCCTGGTGAGTTCTCGATCGTGGTCGTTGACGATCATAGCGAGGACGGCACCGCCGCGCTCGCGCAACAAGCTGCAAATGAATCTGGCGCGTCGCAGCGCCTGAAAATTCACTCTGCGGCTCCACTCCCGCGAGGCTGGACCGGAAAACTTTGGGCGCTGAACGAAGGCATTCAAATTGTTGCAAATCGTTCGACGGAATTCTTTTGGTTCACCGATGCGGATATCGAACACGCGCCTGACACGTTGCGCCAGTTGGTCTTTCGGGCGGAAAGGGAATCGCTCGATCTCGCATCGCTGATGGTACTTCTGCAGGCGAATACTTTTCTCGAGCGTCTGCTGATTCCGCCATTTCTGTATTTTTTTCTGATGCTTTATCCGCCGCGCTGGATTGCGGACCCGAAAGCACGCACGGCTGGAGCGGCGGGCGGATGCATTCTGTTGCGTTGCAGCGCTATCGAGCGCATCGGTGGGATCGCCTCGATTCGTGGAGAGGTGATTGACGACTGTGCGCTCGCTCGCGCCGTGAAGAAAAGCGGCGGAAAGATATGGATGGGGCTGACGCGCGCGAGCGTGAGCTTGCGGAGTTACGGAACCTTCGCGGAAATTCGCGACCTGATTGCCCGCACCGCTTTCACCCAACTGCTCTATTCCTTCCTGCTGCTTATCGCCACGCTGATCGGCTTGTTTGTCACCTACTTGCTGGCGTGGATTGCCTTTTTCACACTGGACGATCCGGGATGGTTGCTGGCGAGCACGGCCATCTCCATCATGACGGCCACCTACGGCGCGACGGTTCGGTTTTACGGCCTCCCCTGGGTATGGGCGTTGACCTTGCCGGTGGCTGTTTTGTTCTACGGTTACGCAACATGCGTTTCCGCGGTTCACTATTGGCTTGGCCGCGGCGGACAATGGAAGGGGCGCGCGCAAGCGCCGCGAGGAGACTAATTCGCATCGCGCCGCATCCAAATTTCTAGTTTTGTGCATCGAAATTTGTTATCCTGTGCAAAGGTGAAGTACAGGGCTGTATCCCGCATTCAAGGGAACGGCACCGGAGGCCACCATGAGCGTTGTCCCAAATTCCGGGAACGGAAAAATCACCGTGCCCGATCTCCTGCAGCGCAAGACCCAGGCTGCAGGCTCCCATTCCAACTCCCAGAAAATCGCTTGCCTTACGGCGTACGACTATCCAACCGCGCGTTTGCTCGATGAAGCCGGCGTGGATTTGATTCTTGTCGGCGATTCACTTGGCATGGTCGTGCTGGGGCATGAGAGCACGCTGCCCGTGACGATTGACGAGATGCTGCACCATACGCGCGCCGTGCGCCGCGGAATGCGCCGCGCGCTTCTTGTGACGGACATGCCTTACGGCAGTTATCACACGGACATGGCGGAGTCGCTGCACAATGCCATGCGTTTCGTGAAGGAAGCGGGAGCCGAGGCCGTGAAGGTGGAGGGCGGGGAACGCCGTCTGGAACTGATCTCGCGGCTGACGGAAGCGGAGATACCGGTGATGGGGCACGTCGGGTTGACGCCGCAATCGGTGAACGCGCTGGGCGGATACCGCGTGCAGGGAAAAACACCAGATGCCGCGGTGCAGTTGATTCGCGATGCGCACGCGGTGGAAGCGGCAGGGGCATTCGCGGTGGTTCTGGAAGCGGTGCCTCGCGAGCTGGCGGCGCAAATTACCCGCGAACTGCGCATTCCGACGATCGGAATCGGCGCCGGCCCGGACTGCGACGGGCAGATTCTTGTGGTTCACGATCTTCTGGGTCTTACATTTAACCAGACGCCGAAATTTGCGCGCCAGTATGCGAATGTTGGAGAGACCATTTCCAAGGCCGTGCGCGAATACTGCGATGAGGTGCGCGAGGGCGGATTTCCTTCGGACGCCGAGTCTTATCATGCGCCGCAATCCACAAAAGATCGCAAGAGCATCTTCATCGAGAGTTAAACCATTCACAAGTATCTCAACGTGCAACGAGGAGCTTGAAATGACGCCCCAAGAAATGCGCACGCTGTATGACTACAACGCCTGGGCGAATCACCGGTCGCTGGAAGCGGCTTCTGCTCTCACGACAGATCAGTTTGTCCAGCCGATGGGCTCCAGCTTCGCTTCCGTCCGAGACACACTTGCGCATATCTACGGCGCCGAGTGGATCTGGCTGGAACGCTTTCAGGGCCGTTCGCCTGCATCGCTTCCGAATACGACGCAATTCAAGGACGTGGCGAGCTTGCGGGAGCGCTGGAACGAACAGGAATCGCGCCTGCTTGGTTTCGTGCGCGGACTGACGCAATCCGACCTAGACCGCGTTATTGAATACAAGACGCTCAAGTTCGGCGTTTACAGCAATCCTCTTTGGGAATCGATGCAGCACCTTGCCAATCACGGCACCTATCACCGCGGACAGGTCACCACGCTGCTGAGGCAACTTGGCGCACACCCGATACTGACGGACCTGATGCACTTTTATCGCGAACGCGCTACCGCGGCGGGCGCATAGGTTCTAGCGACTATTCCTCTTCCGTGGACACTATCCGAACGATTGCGTGGATGAAGGAAATTGCGCGGCAAGCGCGTGCGGAAAGCCGTATCATCGGGCTGGTGCCGACAATGGGGGCGCTGCACGCCGGGCATTTGTCGCTAATCGAACGAGCGGGGCGGGAATGCTCGCCGGTGATTGCTTCCATTTTCGTCAATCCGAAACAGTTCGGCCCCAACGAAGATTTCTCAAAATATCCGCGCACCTTTGAGAGCGACAGCGAAAAATTTCAGCGCGCGGGGGTTGATTCGCTTTTTGCGCCGGAACTTGCGGAGATCTACCCTGATAAATTTTCGACCTACGTTAACGTGGATGGTTTGAGCGACCGACTCGAAGGGCGCTCGCGGCCCGGGCACTTTCGAGGCGTGACGACAGTCGTCATGAAGCTGCTGCAAATTGTGCAGCCGAATTTTGCTTATTTTGGGCGCAAGGATGCGCAGCAATCGCGGCTGATCACACAAATGGCGCGCGACCTGAATCTGGATACGGAAATCGTGGTTTGCCCACCAGTCCGCGAGCCGGACGGCTTGGCGCTCTCCTCGCGAAACGTTTATTTGAATCCGGACGAACGCAAGGCGGCCACCGTCTTGTATCGCGCGCTGGATGCGGCGCGAAGCGAGCTTGCCGCTGGAGTGCGCGATGCACTGCAGTTGCAATCTAGTTTGCGGCGCAAACTAGATTGTGAGCGGCTGGCGACGGTGGACTATGCGGAAGTTGTTGATGCCGAATCGTTTGAGCCGGTGCTGCGCGTGAACAAGCCTTGCTATGCTGTCCTCGCGGTTTTTATCGGCAAGACTCGCTTGATCGATAATTTGTATATCGAACCGAAATCGCTGGATTCCGATGAACTAGTGTTTCACTTCTAGCGACGTTGCAGCGCTGTCTTTCCGCGCTCGCCGATTCCTTCTGCTAGACTTTTGTTACAGCCCCAAATTCCTTTCTGAGGTGACGGAGATGAATTCTCGAATTCGATTGGTTTCAATTTTTCTTACGCTAGCGCTGCTATTGCCTGCGCTGGCGCAAGCGAGCGGAACGGTCCCAGCAGGAGCGAAAATCTCGGTGGTGACCGACCAAACCGTGAGCTCCAAGACGGCCAAGCTCGGCCAGACCGTTACCGGCACGGTCTCGCACGATATTACGTCGGGCGGCAAAGTTGTGATTCCCAAGGGCTCGGCAGCGAAATTGACGGTCAGCAGCGTGCAGGCTTCGGGGCGCTTGTCCACACCGGCAAAACTGTATTTGCGGCTGCGTACGGTCACTGTGGGCGGGAAGACGTATACATTTGCGACGAGCTCCGCTGGAAGAACAGAGGGAGGCAAGGGCAAACGGGATGCCGGGTTCATCGGCGGCGGCGCAGCCGGCGGCGCGATTATTGGAGCGCTGGCTGGAGGCGGCAAGGGCGCAGCGATCGGGGCAGGGGCCGGAGCGGGAGCCGGAACGGCCGGTGCAGCGGCGACAGGAAAAAAGGAGATCGAGTTTCCCGCCGAAACACGCCTGGCCTTCACCACGCGGACGGCAGTGGCGATCAACTAGTGCTGATTCTTGTAGGATAGGCAAGATGTGGTGCAACATCTTGCCTATCTGCAACTTCCGGGCACTCTTTAAAATCGGTGGTTTATGAGATGCCCCTCCCGTATAAGGCTGCTCAGAAGGGCCCCGAATAAGAGGGAGAGCCGAACGGCCAAACGCCGGGGAAACTCAGAGTATTTCCCTGACGACCATTATACCACCCTGATAAAAACGGTCCCCACCTTCTTCCTCGGAGCGAAGGTTCGCTGCGATTTTTCAGTAGCTAGATATTACACTCCATCGCCGATTCGTTTGAGTACTTCAGCGGCGTGGCCTTTGGCTTTGACGAGGGGCCAGATTTCCTCAATTTTGCCGGTCCTGCCGATGAGGAAGGAACTGCGGACGATGCCCATGAATGATTTGCCCATGAACTGCTTTTTTTGCCAGGCGCCGAACTTTTGGATGGTCTGGTGGTCCGGATCGCTGAGCAGGGGGAAATTGAGCTTCTGCTTTTCCTTGAAGGAGGCCTGGGCTTTGACGGGATCGGCGCTCATTCCCAGGATGGCGACGCGGAGCTTGTCGAATTCTTTTTTTGCGTCACGAAACTCGGACGCTTCTATCGCTCAACCAGAGGTGTTCGCTTTGGGAAAGAAAAAGAGGAGGACGCGCTGGCCAGTGAAGTCTTTGAGCGCGACTATTTTGCCTTCGTCGGATTTGAGGCGGAAGGCGGGGGCTTTGGCGCCAAGTTTGAGCATTAGAATTTCCTTGCGTTAGACCTTGAAAGAGAAAGCGGACGGCCTCGGAAGGCCGTCCCTACAAAACCCACTACGAGCAAACCAACAATTACCAAATCAAAGCGTGAATCAGGAGAGCAGCTTGCGCAGGATGTCGTTGACGGCCTGCGGGCTGGCTTGGCCGCGCGTGGCCTTCATGACCCGGCCGACGAAAAACTTGAAGACGCCTTCGTTGCCAGCTTTGAACTTGGCGACGTTTGCAGGGTCCTTTTCGATGATTTCGCGCGCGGCCTGCTCGATGGTGGTATCGCTGATCTGCGCGCCAAGGCCTTCGGCGGAGATAATCTCTGCTGCGCCACGGCCGGACTCGAACATGGTGGCGAACACTTTTTTGGCGACAGTGCCGGTGATTTTGGCGGATTCGACCAGCGTTACCAATTCGGCTAGAGCCGCGGGCGAGACGGGGCTCGCCGCAATTTCTTTGCCCGAATCTTTCAGGCCACGAAGAAGTTCGGTCTGCATCCAGTTGGCGGCGGCTTTGCCTGGGGCTCCGGCTTTCACAACGGATTCGAAATAATCGGCGAGCGCCTGCGTGTTGGTGAGGACTTCGGCGTCATAAGGCGTAATGCCGAGGGAGCTGACGAAGCGGGCGCGCTTGGCTTCGGGCATTTCGGGGAGCACGCGCAGAACCTCATCGCGCCAGGCGGCGCTGACGTGGACGGGAAGCAGGTCCGGCTCCGGGAAATAGCGGTAGTCGTGGGCTTTTTCTTTCGAACGCATGGAGACGGTATGGTCCTCGGCTTGATTCCAGAGGCGCGTCTCCTGCGAGATGTGTCCGCCGGATTCGAGCACGCCGATGTGGCGGTCGATTTCGTACTCGAGGGCTTTTTGCAGGTAACGGAAGGAGTTTAGATTTTTTACTTCGACCTTGGTGCCGAACTCCTTCGAGCCACGCGGGCGCACGCTCACGTTGGCGTCGCAACGCAACGATCCTTCTTCCATGTTGCAATCGCTGACGCCGGTGTAGAGCAGGATCTGGCGGAGGGTGGTGAGATAAGCGTAGGCCTCTTCGGGCGTGCGCATGTCCGGCTCGGAGACAATTTCGCTGAGCGGGGTGCCGCAGCGGTTGTAGTCAATGTAAGTCTTGGTGGCCGATTGCGAGAAGCCTTCGTGAAGATTTTTTGCTGCGTCCTCCTCGAGATGAAGGCGTGTGATGCCGATGCGCTTTCTCGTGCCATTGACTTGGACTTCGAGCCACCCACCGGTAGCGAGCGGCAATTCGTATTGCGAGATTTGGTAGCTCTTGGGCAGGTCCGGGTAAAAATAATTTTTCCGGGCGAAGCGCGAACGATCGTGGACCGTGCAATTCAGCGCAAGCGACGCACGCATGCCCATTTCGACGGCGCGCTTGTTGAGCACGGGGAGGGTTCCGGGCAAGCCGAGGCACACTGGGCAGACGTTGGTATTGGGCGGATCGCCGAAGCGCGTCGAGCAGCCGCAGAAGATCTTGGTCCTGGTGAGGAGCTGGACGTGGACTTCCAAGCCGATGACGGGCTCGTATTTCGCCAGGACTTCGGCAGCGATGGACGTTTCCTCTGGAGTGGATTTCGCCATAAGGGAGTGAAGATTATAGCACCGGCGGGGTTGTCAGTTCTCGGCTGTCAGTAAGAAAAGCAAAGCGAAAGGCGAACTAAAGTTCGCCCCTACAACGTCTGCCGATCCGCTTCGAGGCGGCCTTGAAGAGCTCGTTCGATTGTGAGAGAACACGCTGCCGATTACATGAGATCCCTCGCTTCGCTCAGGATGACACGCGTTGGCGGGAGCGCTGGAAGACCGGGATGAACTGCTCTGCAATAACGTAGCCGCCGAAGAGCAGCGCGACGTAGAAGGCGTCGCCCGCGAGGGTGTTCCAAAAGAACGGAACGCCGGCTAGGTAGCAAGCGATGAGGCCGGACGCGGTATGCGGAAAGCCGCTCAGGAATTGCCAGACGGCGAAATTCGTTATGATGAAAAACTGGATGGCGCCGAGAAGCGTGGCCAGAGTGATGCGGGCGATGGTGGGGCGGTCGCGCAGCCAGAGGCCAATGGCAACGTTGACGAGGAAGCTGGCGTAGACCACGAACATCAGTTTGTGGAAACCGATGAAAATGTCGCCGAGGAAGAGGGCGAGCAGGGGAAAGAAAAACGCGAGACGGCGGTCCTGGAGCGCGGCGCCGGAGAAAAGCGCCATCGCGCCAACGGGCGTGAAATTCCAGGGATGCGGGGCGATGCGCAAGGCGGCGGCAAGCAGAATCAGGGCAAGAGCGAGCAGCGTGCGGTAGAGCAGATTTTCTTTTTGAGACATTTTGGCGTTCATTTTGTTGCTTCCTCCATTTGCAGCAATAGATCGCAAAACACAAAGCCTTCGCGGTTCACGACGTCTCCCGTTCGAATGGGAATGGGAGATTGAAAGATCGGGCCGTCGAAGACGAAAGTGTGGAACTCGCCGTTTTCGCCGCAAGGGTCGGCGTGGGGCGGAAGATCGCGGAAGAAGGACTCGTCCAGTTCGCGGCCGGCGAAGCTGGGATCGAGAACTTTGGTGTCAACGCAAGCGGCAATAGCCCGGAAGCGTTGCTGGTGAAAAAACCGGACCAGTTCGCGGGTATCGCGTTTCCAGAGGGGGAAGAGCGCGGTCATGCCGATGCGGGCGAGATTTTTCTCGCGGTAGGCGCGGAGGTCTTCAAGAAAGATATCGCCGAAGGCGACTTTACGGACACCTTGGTTGTAGAAGAGGCGGAGAGCTTCTTCCATGCGCGCCTCATAGACGGGATTGACGCATTGCGGCGGGATGCAGACTTCGTGGAGCGGCAGGCGGAGGGCCTCTGCCTGCCGCCGGAGAATTTCACGGCGAACACCGTGCATAGCGATGCGGTCGTAGCCTTCCGTGACGGTGGTGAGAAGAGCGATGACTCGAAATTGCTTCTGTTGGAGCAGCGTGTGCAGCGCCATGGCGCTGTCTTTGCCGCCGCTCCAGCACAAAAGAATTGGTTCTGTCACGGTCGTCAATTCTTGCCGCTAAAGCGGTAGCGCATGCCAACCCGAAAATCACGACCCAGCGCGGGAAAACCGAGTGCGTCCTGATAGTGTTTATCAAACAAATTAGCCGCGCGTCCGAAGACGAAAAGACCATCGAATAGCTCGTAGCTGGTGGCCAGATCGAAGCGTGCGTAACCTGGATTGGGGATTAGCAACCCAAGCCCTTGGAAGTCACTATCCGCGCGCTTGCCGCTGAAGTAGCCGGACAAAGTCCAGCTCATTCGGCGGAACACCGCATTCAAAGTGAGGCTGCCGGAATGTAACGGACGGCGCAACAGCGGGTTGCCGGGCTGATTCACTTCGAAGAATACGTTCGGTGCTTTCAATACGCGCGTATCGTCATAGCTGTAATTTCCAGCCATGGTCAGCCACCGCAGAGGTTTTGCCTCCAGAGAAAAATTCATTCCGCGAGCACGAGCCAGGTCCGTATTGAAGTAAGTTCCGGTTCCAAAGGTGCAGGAAAGAGTTGACGCGCCAAAAGCAAAGCTGATCATATCTTCGAAACGATTGTTGAAATAGCCAGCGGTCAAACGGACGCGCTGCGATGCCAGCACTTGCTCAACACCTGCGTAGACAGTTCTGCTGCGTTCTGGATGCAAGTTCGGATTGCCCGGAAAGCACGGGTCGGAGCCAAAAGATTGCTCAAGCGCAGGCTCCTTGATGCCTTTGCCATAAGATGCACGCAGCCGGGTGTCTCCCCAAAATCCCTGGCCATAACGGAGGATTACGGCGGCTCCCATACGCGGCACCACGCGAGTGCCAAAGTTATCGTTAGCTTCAGCCCTCACCCCAGCATTAAGGGTTAAACGCGAGAAGGGCTGCCACCGTCCATCCAGAAAGCCAGCCTGGTTATTTCGCCGCGCGTGCTCTGGAAACAGCAAGCTCGGAAAACCATTCTCCACTTCATATTGGTATCCCCCGGTTGCACTTCCGGTGCGGAAGAAATAGGTAGACTGTTCTTGCAAACCGGCCCTGTTAAACAAATCTAGAAAAGTAGAACCAATGGAAACAGTATTCGCGTCCCTGGTCCGCGACTCCGTCCCACTCAGGTGGTGAGCCCAGTGCGAACCAGTGTGGAAGTTCCAGCCCAGATTGGCAGCGAAAAGATGAAGGAAGTCCGACTGATTCGTGTTGGCAGGTGGCAGTAGCGTGGATCTGGGAATTTCCGCGTCACTCGATTGATTTCGCAGGACAAGGCGCACTTGATTGACCTCGGAAAACCGCCATCCGAATGCTCCCGAGAGTGTCCGATTGAGAAATGCGTCGTTAACCCCTTGGCCGTCGGAGTGGAAGTAAGCAGCCCCGGCTGAGTAGTCGAAACGTCCCAACAGGCCGCTCACGTCCGCGCCACCGCGAGCGGAGGCAAAGCTGCCGCCTTCGCCGAACAGATTTACCGCCGGAAGCCGTGTTGTGCCCCGCCGCGTGAAAACCTGAATGACGCCGGAAACCGCATCGGAGCCATAGAGGGCGCTCTCCGCACCGTGGACAATCTCCACCTTCTCAACATTGTCCAGCGTGAAATTGGAGAAATTTAGGAAGCCACCCGGTTCATTCACGGGCGTGCCGTCAATCAAGACTTTGGTGAAAGTCGAATTGCCTCCGTCGATGAAGACGGTGGCCAAGCCTCCTACGCTACCTGTGCGTGCGAGGCTGATCCCAGGCTGGAGTGCAAGCAGGTCGGGCAAAGAAACGGATTGGCGCCGCTCAATTTCATTCCGCGAAATTACAGTGACAGGATAAGGGGTAGCTTCGGTAGCGACGGGCTCCGCCTGGGCCGTAACGACCACGCTGTCGGAGAGGCGTTCCAGATTGAGCCGCAGATCGAGTTTGCGCTGCTGGCTTGCGGATAAATCGACAACGAGGTCGCGAGTCACGAAGGGCGCTCGCGAGAACTGGACATGATAGCGGCCAGCGGGAAGCGCCAAACCGTACGCACCGTCCGCGGATGAAGCCGCCGCCCAGACACGGGTCTCAGAGACTCCCTCCAACTGGGCGGTTATGCGCACTCCACCGACTCCTGCGCCGCTGACGTCGAGCAATGTGCCTTGGAGATGAGCCTCGGGGATATCACCTTGGGCGAAGGAGGAACTGCAGAATACAAATGCGGACAGCAAAGATAGAAACAGTTTTTGAAGAACAGTCGTTTTCATGGTGTCCTCCGCTCCCTCTCGCGCGGGAGTTGAAGGTTGTCCGGTGCGATCAAGGTGAATCGCACGGCTGCGAACTTCGCCGGTCTCCTGGCTTGGCGGTAGCTCCGGCCCTTTCGAATCAGGACCGTTGCGGGGCCTTCCCGAGGCATCGCCCAGCGAAGGAGCGACTGGCCGCAGTGGCCTGCGCATACACTTAATCCGCCTTACAGTCGCGCGGCGGCGACGGCTTACCTCCTGGCGATCCAGAACAAGGCCGTGATCACCAATCCGTCTTCCCGAGCACGAAGTTCGCGGTGAATGTGATCTGCGGCTTAGAGCCGCAGGGTTCAGGTGAACGAGTGAACTGCAGTTACGTTCCAGACAAAACGGTGACCCGGGGCCGCCCGGAAGAACCGAGTTCCACCGAAAGCGGCGTCTGGAAAACTTGTTCGAGCAATTCGCGCTGATAAATGCTTGCCGGGGGGCCGACCCGCAAGCATCGGCCTCGCTGCATCAAGACGACTTGATCGGCATACTCCGCCGCGAGGTTCAATTCGTGCGTCACGACCACGACGGTGTAACGGTTCTCCGCCGCGAGCCGCCGGAGAGCATCCAGCAAGCCGATCTGCGCCGCGATATCAAGGTGGAGAGTGGGCTCATCGAGCAGCAGAAGCAGCGGCTGTTGCGCCAAAGCGCGCGCGAGGATGACGCGCTGCTTTTCTCCACCGGAAATTTGATTCATCCAGCGGTCGCTGAGATCGGCGGCGCCAACCTGGGAGAGAGCGTTTTTCGCAATCAAGATATCGTCTTCCGATTCGAACCGCAGCGAGCGCCGATGGGCATGGCGGCCTTGCAGGACGAATTCCCAGGCGCGCGCGGGGAAGAGTAAAGCGCTCTCCTGCTGGACTACGGCGATGCGCTGCGCGCGGGTGCGTGGGGTAAGCGATTGAGTCACGAATCCGTTGAGCAGAACGCGTCCGGACAGGGGCGCGAGAGCGCCGGAGATCAAATGCAACAGGGTGGATTTACCGCTGGCGTTTGGTCCGAGAATGGCGACGATTTCGCCGGGCTTGGCCTGAAAACTTGTCGCTTCCAACGTGAAAAGCGGGGCTTGCGCGGGATTTGCCGAATAGGCGTAACTGACCTGTTCGACGCTCAAGCGTATTTCGTCAGCCAAGCGGCCAGCCTCGGCAAGATGCCGCGCGTGAGCTGAACCGGCGCTCATGTGAGCCTCCGGCGCAGCAGGTAAATGAAGAGCGGCGCGCCGACAACGGCGGTGACCGCGCCGACGGAAACTTCCGTCGGGGCAACTATTGTGCGCGCCAGCGTATCCGCAAAGACCAAAGCAATGGCCCCGCCGAGTGCAGCGGTCGGCAATAAAGTGCGATGGTCCGATCCGAAAATGAAGCGTATCGCGTGAGGTACAATCAGGCCGACGTAGCCGATGGCGCCACTCACGGAGACGGCCAATCCAGTCAGCAGAGACGCGGCAATGTAGACCACCAGGCGCACCCGCGGCACGTCCACGCCCAGATGCATCGCTTCCTTCTCTCCTGACAGAAGTAAGTTCAAATCCGCAGCAGTGGTGTAAATCGCGCCGGCGGCCAAAAGGAACCCGATTCCCAGGAACCAGTAGGCACTTTTCTGCAAGGGCGTGGAGAGATCGCCCATCAACCAGAACGATAGACCGCGGAGATTGCCGCTGAGAGTGTTCATCAGGAACATGATGATGGCCGAGAGGAACGAGGAGATAATAACGCCGCCGAGGAGCAGCGTGGCGCTATCGATCTGGCCCTCCCGGCGGCCCAGAAAATAGACCGCAGCAATTGTCGCACCCGCTCCAAGAAAAGCGCCCAGCGGAGTCAGCAGGGCGGCAAGCGCCGGAGAAATGGAAAGATGTGGCTCCGCGATCAGCGCGAGGATGGAACCCAGCGACGCACCCATGGAGACGCCGAGCACGTAAGGATCCGCCAAAGGATTGCGCAGCAGCGCTTGAAAACTGGTTCCTGCTACGGAAAGCGACGCGCCGACAATGATGCCGAGAAGGATGCGCGGCAAACGGATATTCTTGATGATCAAGACATAATCGCTGGAAAGATCGGCGCGCTGGCCCAAAAGAACGTGCAAAAGATCTCGGCCGAGCGCGTAAAGCGAAACGGGCACGGCGCCAAACTTCACGGCAACGACCACCACGACGAACAGGATCAGCACCAGGATCGAACATTGCAGGAAGAGGCGCCGAAGCGTCAGTGGGCGCATGCGCGGCCTCCAGGAGTCGTCATGCGGACTTGAAGGACATCGGGAGAAAAGGAATAACGTGATGCAAGCCGCTGGTTCGGCGGGGGATTCTCCTTCTCAATCTTTTCCTTGCCGTTCTCCGGTTTTTCAACGAAGGCATCCGGGTGAAGCTGCTTGGCGAGATCTTCGATAGCCGTGACGATTCGCGGGGCGGGCCGGTTTACGGCATCGCTGATCACCGCAAAACGGCGATTGCTCACGGCATCCAAGATGCTCCATCCGGGAAGCGTGGCGAGCACTTCGACAGCGGGGGAAGCGGAGTCGGAATGCGAATCCGCGAAAACAAGGAATTCGGGCTGCAGCCGGGCGACTTCTTCAAGACTAACCTGTGGCCAGTTTTGCTCCGAATCCACGATGGAGACGGCTCCCGCGCGGCGCAACGCATCCGCGATAAAGGTGTCCTTGCCGACGGAGATGAGTGGCTGAGTCCAGACAACGAACAGAACACGCTTCGCGGCCAGAGCGCCAACACGTTGTTGCAGATCAGCGAGCCGGCGCTGCATTTCGCCAGCGACCGACGCGCCTGCCTCCGGAACGCCGAGCACATCGGAAAGCTTTTTCGAAGAAGTGATGATTTCCTCGACGGTGTGAGGATCGGTGGCGTAAGAAGAAATTCCCAAGCCATCGAGCGAATGCACGGTCTCAAGGCGGTTCAATCCTTTGGTCACGAGAACGAGATCCGGATGCAAAGCCACAATCTGTTCCAAACTTGGGTTGATCGCGCCGCCCACCTTGGTCTTTTTCCGCGCGTCCACGGGATAATCGCAGTAGTCGGTGTCTCCGACGAGGTGATCCTGCAAACCGAGCGCGTAGACGGTCTCCGTCAAACTCGGCGCGAGCGACACGATCCGGCGGACCGGCTGAGGAACACGAACCGTGCGGCCGACTTCGTCCGTAACTTCCCGGAAGGCTGGGGATGCGGAAAAGACCTGAGGAGCTCTCTGCGCATACGTCAGCGCCGCGCACGACAGCAGGGCTGCAGTTGCGGCGGAGACGGCGCTTCGGAGGCGCGGGGGGGCGAATTCTTTCACAAATCTCCCCTGATCAGTGAATTTTGCTTCACCAACAAAAAAGCCCCACGAGACAACTTGGGGCTTCGGGCATCGCTCTCTCTCGCGAAGAGCGCGGCCCTCTGCGGCATGGAAGGGTGGCCTGGCTTACGGCTTTTCAGCCGATCACAGTGGCGGGACCGCGGCCGATTCACACGGCCTTCCCCGCTTCCCTTGCCTGCAAATTGAATTTCGAGTGTATGCCGCGCCAGATGGAGTGTCAATGCACGACTGAAAATGGCATGACTGAAAATGGAGTGACTGAAAAAATGTCGCCGGTGTTCAGCGGTTCTTCCAGTTGGGCTTGCGCTTTTCCACAAGTGCGCGCAGACCTTCCTGCGAATCCTCAAGGCGATAAAGCTCATTCAAGAAAATGTTCATCGACTGCTTGAGGCCTTCTCTCAGCGACAAGCCCATGCCGCCGAGAATCGCTTTCTTCGCCATGGTCAATACTGGACCAGAGTGGCCGCTAATTCGGCCCACGAGATCGTTCACGGCCTGTCCGAGTTGAGCCTCCGGCACGAGGCGATTTATCATGCCGAGTTCCAGCGCGCGCTCGGCGGTCACCGGTTCACCCGTCAGGACAAGCTCGAGCGCGATCTTAGGTCCGACGAGGAAAGGAAGAATTGTGGACGCGAGCGGCGGAAAGATGCCGATGCTGATTTCCGGCTGGGCAAATCGGGCCTTCGGGGTGGCAATCACGAGATCGCCAAAAGCCGCCAGCTCCGCGCCGCCGCCGATTGCCGGTCCGTTCACGACGCAGATCACCGGCTTGCCAACTTCCAACATTCCCGCGAACGCTGCGTGAAAAGCGTCGAGCATTTGAAAAACACGCTCCGAGGTGTATTCACCGATATCGATTCCTCCGCAGAAGACTTTGCAGGCCGAATCGAGAACAATCAGTTTTACGTCGGCGCGCTCGCCGGCATGAGCGATTCCGCCGGCGATTTCGCGGAGCATGGCTTCATTGAGAAGATTATGTTCCGGACGATTGAGAGTTATCCTCGCGACGCCGGCGTCGAGGCGGAACTTCACGTGCTCAAATTCTTCCGGTTTGCGCCGTTCCGGTTGTGATGTGAAATCTTGGGTTTTGACAGGCTCAATCATTTCCCGCGCTCCTCGGCTTTCACGGCCCCTCTGACTTGAGAAAATGGTGGAGAGCAGCCAATTCTGATGCTAGCACGGCGTTCTGTGCTATCCATGATGAGCGGAATGCATGGTGCGCAAATAGTTCGCGGGCCAGGGGGACAGGGTTGATGAGAACGGCGCCGAAGCTATTCGAACGGAAAAATCATTCTCTTTGTTATTCAGCTTTTTTCTTGTGCATCTCCATGCATTGGTTATTCTGGAGGTTTCCCAGAAGTCAGAGTGCCAGGGAACGCTGGAAGCCATTCATAGGGATGTCTCGACACGACATTATGTCCACTGCTGTGGCTGTTCGAATGCCCGACCTGCCTGATGCCGATGGATTTCCAACTCTGTCTTCCTGGGAGCTGGCGGCGCCTCTGCGATTCAAGTCGGACTGGCAAGGCAAGAATGCTGATCCCCAAAGAGAAACGGAAGTGCGGCTACTCTGGACTCCGGAATCGCTCTATCTGCGATTCCGCGCTAGCTACCGTGTCATCACCGTTTTTTCGGATGCCGAGCCCAACGGCCGCCGCGACCAACTCTGGGACCGCGACGTCGTGGAAGCTTTCCTTCAGCCCGACCCGACGCATCTCCGCCGTTATAAAGAATTCGAAGTCAGCCCGAATGGCTTTTGGATCGATCTCGACATCGGGCCAGGCGAGAAACACGACTTGAAGAGTGGATTGCAGCGCCGCGTTATTTTGAACGAAGCCGCCAAGACCTGGGTCGCGGAGATGGCGTTGCCGATGAAATGCCTCGTCATGCGCTTCGATCCTGCGGCCACCTGGAGAGTGAATTTTTACCGCGTCGAAGGAGCTGCCGAACCGCGCTTTTATTCCGCCTGGCAGCCCACGGGAACACCGGCGCCCAATTTCCACGTTCCGGAGACGTTTGGCGAATTGGTGTTTGCTCCGTCCCCGCTACCTCGAAAATAGCGGACTTGTCGATCTGGCTCGGAAGATCGAGACTGGCATCCCTCCTTTTTTTTCCTTATGCTTTCCCCGTGAAAAGACGACCACGCATTTTTTGGTATTTTGCTGCGGAGCGATTTCTCCGAGCTTTTTTCTCTTTTCTGTCCGTTGCCGCATTCGCTTGCGGCGGCTCGACTCTGCGGGCCCGTCCGCAGCAGAGGGCCAAGGAGACTGCTCCTGCCGTCACAAAAGTCGAACCTCCGAACTGGTGGGTGGGACTCACGCCCGAGGTGATGCTGCTGCTTTCCGGACACGATCTGGAAGCAACCCATGTTGGGTGCAATCTGCCCACGCTCCGCGTCTCGCGCACGCAAGCTTCCGCGGGCGGGAACTATCTCTTTATCTGGCTGAAGATTGGGGCAGACACGAAGTCTGGAACCGCCGTCTGCCGAATTGCAGCGCCGAAGGGAACGACGTCTTTCGAACTGCCGCTTGCTGCTCGCGCCCCGACGGTGCGAAAGTTTCAAGGGCTTTCGCAGGATGACGTGATGTATCTCATCATGCCGGACCGCTTCGCGAATGGCGACCCCACCAATGATGAGCCTGCAGAAGCACCGGGCTCCCACGATCGTTCGAAACCCCGCGCGTACCATGGCGGCGACCTGCTCGGGATTCAAAACCACCTGCCGTATCTGAAGGATCTCGGCGTGACCACGCTTTGGCTAACCCCCATCGTGAAAAACGGGGCTACGCAGGACTATCACGGGTACGGCGCCGTGGACCTCTATGCCGTCGATCCGCATCTTGGCGCGGTGAAGGATTATCAGGACCTGGTCGCTGCCGCGCACAAGCAAGGAATGAAGATTTTTTTTGATTTCGTTCCGAATCACGTCGGCCCGAAACATCCCTGGGTTTCGAATCCGCCTCTGCCCGACTGGTTTCACGGCACGTTACAGCATCACATCGATTCGTTTTCGCCGCTCAAAGGCAGCTTCTACGGCAAGGCAGGCGGTCAGGCCACTGGAAACGATCCATTCGAGTCGCTCGTCGATCCGCACGCCTCCATGCGCATGAAACGAAATCTCACGGAAGGATGGTTCTTCGGAATTCTGCCGGACATGAACACGGAGAATCCCGTGGTCGAGCAATATCTTCTGCAAAACAGCATCTGGTGGGCGGAAACATCCGGGCTGGACGGCTACCGCGTCGACACGTTTCCCTATGTCGGGCGGAAGTTCTGGGCAGACTGGCATACGGGATTGCGCAGGCTCTATCCCTATCTGACTACGATTGGCGAAGTGTTTCATCCCGATCCGAGCGTGACCGCATTTTTTGTGGGCGGGGTAAGGCGCTATGACGGCATCGAGAGCGGGGTTTCCACGGTCTTCGATTTTCCGATGTTCTTCACGCTCAGGGATGTATTGCTGCGGGGCGCACCCACGGGCCGCATCGCGGACGTGCTGCGGCACGATGCCTTGTATGTGCATCCCGACATGCTCGTCCCGTTTTTTGCGAATCACGACGTGCCGCGCTTCGCGAGCGCCGAAGGCAGCTCACCCGCGAAGCTGAAGCTGGCGTTTGGACTCACACTCACGCTGCGGGGCATTCCTGAAATTTACTACGGCGATGAGATCGGGATGCCGGGGGGCGGCGATCCGGACAACCGGCGCGATTTCCCCGGCGGATGGATTGGTGATGCCAACGAGGCGTTCACGCCATCGGGCCGCACGCGCGACCAACAGGAGATTTTCTCTTACGTTCAGTCGCTGCTAAGGCTGCGCCGCGAGCACGCCGCACTGCGCAGCGGCCAGTTATGGCATCTGGCCTCCGACGAATCATCTTACGTTTTTGCACGCGAATCAGAGGAAGAACGTATTGTCGTCGCCTTCAACAACGCTGATCAGCCGCGGGACCTGCACATTCCGTTGGCGGACACGCCGGGGCAAAAAGCCGCTGCAATCGGACTTCTCTTCGGCGAAGCAAAGGCTGAGTTGGTGGGGAAAGAAATCCACGTCACCATGCCTGGGCAATCGCTCTCGATTTTTTCTCTGAACTAGGTCGGGGNGGGCATGGCCCTTAGAACGCAATGCGAACGTTCCAATTCTTTGCGGCATCGGGCACGGTCAGCGTGACGGCACGCGCGAGGCCATCGTAGCGCCATTCGTGAGTGACTTCATCCCCGATGCGAACTTCCTTGGGCGGAGTGGCGGCGCCGTACAACGTCATTTCCGCGCTCTTCCACCAAGGCTGATATCCGTTCTTCTCAACGCTGCTAGTGACCGTCACGGCACCCTGCGAAACTTGGCATGAATAGTTGACGCGCAGAATCTCACCCTTCTGGTAGGCGAAGGTGTGTCCGTCGTCCTGATAGAGGGCGCCCCGGCAATCATTCTCCGCCGTACTAGTGGGAAGATAGACGCGCAATTCGAGCGGCCCGTTCGGCTTCTCACCGGTGTACTGCACGA
>JGI12635J15846_10001958_pt1 | contig 18005 bp, 15 predicted proteins | sample BlaSpr_A8_OM2_M2_FD_15846 | JGI IMG/M metagenome (IMG submission 15846) | reverse complement strand
TACGACAACAATTTCTTAGCAAAGTAGGTCAGCAAAGATGGCGAAGTGTGAGTTGTGCGGTAAGGGCCCCTCGTTCGGTAACGTGATCAGCCACGCGAACAATACGCGTCGGCGTCGCTGGAATCCCAACCTGCGAAAAGTTCGCGCGGCGGTAAATGGCGCGCGTAAGCGTCTCCAGGTTTGCACTGCCTGCATCCGCGCCGGCAAAGTCAAGAAAGCCGCTTGAGCTTCTAGCCTTGGCTGCGTCCCTCTTCAAAATGCGCTCGCCGGCAATTCGCCGCTTCGGCATTTTGTTGCCGCTGGCCGGCGCGCTTCTGCTCGCCCCGGCCGGCTGCAAGCACGACGTCGAGCATGGGCCCGACGTGTGGGCCGTCGTCAACGGCCAGGAAATCAAGCGCGAGGATGTGGACAAGTATTACCGTACGCGCGTGAACCCAGAAGGCCAGGAGCCTTCGCAAGAGGAAGCGCTCTCGCTCAAGCTCAACGTGCTCGACGAGCTCATCAACAACGAAATCCTTCTCGAGCGCGCGAAAAAACTGAATCTCGAAGCCAGCGACGGTGAAGTCGAAGACAAATTCACAGAGCTGAAGAGCCCGTACACCGAAGAAGAATTTCAGCGTCAGCTCAAAGATCGCAATGTTTCCGTCAGCGATCTGAAAGCCGATCTGCGCCGCCAGCTCTCGATCACCAAACTTCTCAATCGCGAAGTCGTCGCCAAGATCACGATCACCGATCAGGACGTCACCGACTTCTACAACGCGAACCGAGCGCAGTTCAACGTCGCCGAGCCGCAATATCGCATCGCGCAAATCGTCGTGACTCCGCGCAAGGAACCCCAGATTCGCAATCGCAAAAACGACGACGCCACCAACGACGTCGAGGCGCAGCGCAAAGTAAAAATGTTGATGGACCGTCTCAACAGCGGCGCCGATTTCGCGCAGCTCGCGATGGATTATTCCGAAGACATGAATTCCGCGGCAACCGGCGGCGATCTCGGCTACGTTCCTGAGTCCGCCCTCAATCAATCCGATCCAGCGTTGAAAAAAATGGTCATGGGCATGAAGCCCGGCCAGGTCAGCCCGCCGCTCAGTTTGAAAGACGGCTACCGCATCTTGAAATTAGTCACGCGCGAGTCCCCCGGGCAGCGCAACATCGCCGATCCGCAAGTCCAGCAAACCATTCGCGACACCCTGCGCAATCGCAAAGAACAGTTGCTGCGCTCCGCATACCTCGCCATCGCCCGCGACGACGCCCGCGTGCGCAACTACCTCGCCGAGCAAGTAGTCGAAGCCTCCGGCAAACTCCCCGACGCCGCCCGCAAATAACGTTTGATCTATCCGCGGAGCGGCACATGCACTCCTGCCTGTGCGCTTCTACGTGGCGCACCAAGAAAAGCATTTGTCATCTTGAGCGAAGCGAAGGATCTCGGACGTAAACCGAGCGCGAGTCGATACGCTGTAGCAGCGGACGCTATGCGAAACGCTGTGGTTTAGTCGAAAGTTTCCGCGACCATTGGAAGAACGTATTCCGCCACCGCTGACGCAGCCGTCAGCCCCGGCGACTCCATGCCAACAAGATGAATCGCCTGCGGCACCTTCGGATCGCGCGTAATCACAAAATCCGCAATCCCATGCCCCGTCGGAGGCACCAGCTTCGGCCGCAATCCCGAATACCCAAGCTGCAAATCGCTCTCTTTAATCTCCGGTAACAGTGTCTTCGCACTTTCCGCAAAATCGCGAATCGCCAACCGCCCGCGCTCGTAATTATCTTTGCTTTCGACATACGTCGCGGTCGGCCCCAGCAAAAACGTATCCCACAACGTCCGAGTGAAATGAACCCCTAGACTCAACCCATCGTGATGCGGCAACGGATACACAAGGGCATTGATCAAACTCGCGCGCGGCCCCCGCACTTCGCAATACTCGCCGCGCACCGGATAAATCTTCCACGAATTATTGCCGAGCATCGCTGCAACTTCATCAGCGTACAAACCGGCAGCGTTGATCACGCAACGCGCTTCGATCGATTCTTTCTCTTTCGATTCCTCATCGCCGATTTCCAGATCGACGCGCACCGCATCCTTCACCGGCGTCAACGCAACAACCTTCGCACGCGTCACGATATTCGCGCCGTTGTCGGCCGCGAGCCGCGCATGTGTGCGAACCAGATCTTCCGCCGACAAAATTCCAGTCGAAGGAACATCGATCGCCGCGGTCCCGCGAATATGGGGCTCGCGCGCATGGATCTCTTTAGGCCCCACGAGCTTCAGCCCCTGCACGCCGTTGTTGATTCCGTTCTGAATCAGCTTCTTGAGCTCAGGTTCTTCGCTCTCGTTCGCAGCGACAACCAGCTTGCCGGTCTTGCGATACGGCACTTTATATTTCTCGCAAAATTCGTACGCGAGAATATTCCCTTCCACACACAGCTTCGCCTTCAGCGAATCCTTCGGATAATAGATTCCTGAGTGAATCACGCCGCTGTTGCGCGTACTCGTCGCCATGCCGACGTGCGGATTCTGCTCCAGCAGAAACACGTCCTGCCACCTTTGCGATACCGCGCGCGCGATCGAGCACCCGATCACGCCGCCGCCAATAATCAGAATGTTTGCCTGATCCATCGCTACCAGAATAATTCAGATTGCCCGTGGCGAGAATCGCCGAGGACGAAAAAACTCGCTGTGTCGGTCTTGATCGAGCACCTCGAGTTCTACTCGTCGCCGCCGATGTCGTCGAAGAACGGGGCGCAGTCCATCAATTTTGCTTCGGTCCCGTCGTGAACCGCGTACGTCGAGTGCTTGCTCCGATCATACGTGTTCTTCCACAGCGACGCCGCGCCGTGCACGCCGTCCTTATTGATCGCGTAAAAGAAAATGTGAAACGTGCTCAGCTTCTTCTTGTCACCTTTGTAATTGTGCGCAATCCGCGCCAGCGCTTCCAGGCACGCATCCTTCGGGGATTTTCCCTGGCGCATCATTTCGATGACCGTGTGTCCACCGGAAATCTTGATGTTCTCTTCGCCCTTTCCGGTTGAGCCCGCCGCGCCGACTTCGTTGTCCACGCAACAGCCCGCGCCGATGATCGGCGAATCGCCAACGCGCCCGGCAATCTTCCACGCAAGTCCCGACGTCGTGGTCGTCGCCGAAATATCGCCCTTCTCATTGATCGCCATGCACGGAATCGTCCCCCACGGCGGATGTGCGATGGCGCGCTCGGCAAACGCAATTTCTTTTTCGTCGCCGTTGAAGAGTTGAGTCATGTGCTCTTTCCACTCCGGCGAATCGATCCCCGGACGCCAATTCATCGACGAAGATGCCTTCCAGGCCAGCCAGATTTTCCGTGATTTGTCGGTGAGGAGATTCATCTCCTCAAATCCTTCGTCCACCGCGTAGCGCCGGGCACCATCGCCGACAATCATCACGTGATTGGTGTTCTCCATCACTGTCCTTGCCAGTCGCGCAACGTTCTTGATGTTGCGCACTGACGCGACCGATCCCGCTCGCGCCGTCGGCCCGTGCATGCAGCTCGCATCGAGTTCGACCACGCCGTCCTCATTCGGCAATCCGCCATAACCCACCGAAGTATCGTTGGGATCGTCTTCCACGACGGTCACCGCCGCGATTACCGCATCGAGCGTGTCCCCGCCCTGCTTCAAAATCGCCATGCCCTTATCGAGCGCATGCAATCCGTTCGCACTCGAAATAATCAGCGGCTTCGTCCTCTGCGCCGCCGGCGCGAGAGGCGCTGACTTCGTCGTCGTGAGTGGCGACGCATTCGCTGGTGCAACATTGCTGAGCAGATTCGCCGTGCCGGCAGCGGCTCCGCTCGCAAGCGACGTGAGGAAGAACTTTCGGCGTGACCACAGTTCCATGAATCGCCTCCGTATTTCCGCGCGCCACTATATCGGGAAGCGGCTCAGCCGTCGAGAGAGCTAAAGCAAAATCACAGTGCAGGAATTGCTGAGATCGTGCGGACATGGGGCGCAGCATGCTGCGCCCCTACACCTCCCACGCGATGGCACCACGGATCGATTGACCCCGCTCCGGAGCGGCGATGACGTTGACTTGGCGTCAAATACGCACCTAACATCTGCACCACTTCGGTTGTACATGTCGGTCGGAGAACCAGGTGATCGGCGAGACGATTTCGCGGTATCGGATTATTGACAAGTTGGGCGGCGGCGGAATGGGCGTCGTCTATAAGGCCGAGGACACGGAACTCGGCCGATTCGTCGCGCTCAAATTTCTGCCTACCGAAGTTGCCAACGATCCGCAGGCGCTCGAGCGGTTTCGTCGCGAGGCGCGCGCAGCGTCTGCTCTGAATCATCCCAACATCTGCACCATCTACGAAATTTCGCGGCAGGATCCACACACATTCATCGCGATGGAATTTCTCGATGGCGTGACGCTGAAGCATGCCATTGCCAGCCGGCCATTTGAGTTGGAAAGTTTGCTCGACATCGCGATCGAGATTGCCGACGCGCTGGATGCTGCGCATGCGCAAGGCATCGTGCACCGCGACATCAAGCCAGCCAATATCTTCGTGACCAAGCGCGGCCACGCAAAAATCCTCGATTTCGGTCTCGCGAAAATTTCTGTGCCGAAAAGCTCGAGTGGCAGCGGAAACCCGCCAACGTTTTCGCAAGTGACGGTGGACGAAACGCAACTCACCAGCCCCGGCTCAGCGCTCGGAACTGTCGCTTATATGTCGCCGGAACAAGTCCGCGGCAAAGATCTGGACGCACGCACCGATTTATTTTCTTTCGGCGCCGTCCTCTACGAAATGGCGACTGGAATTCTCGCATTTCGCGGAGAAACATCCGGCGTTGTCTTCGACGAAATCCTGAATCGCGCTCCCATGCCGGTGCTACGACTCAACACCGCAATTCCCGCCGAACTCGGCCGCATCATCGACAAAGCGCTCGAGAAGAACCGCGAAGACCGCTACCAAAGCGCCGCCGAAATGCGCGTCGATCTGAAGCGCCTGCGCCGCGACACAAGCAGCGGCAAAGTCACCGCCGCCGGCAGTGACTCAGCATCGGCGCAGCCCCTGCAAGCCACAGCGCCGACCGCAGGCGCGCCACGTTCGCGCAAATGGATTTATGCATCGGTGGCCATCATCCTATTGGCCGCAGTTGGCCTGCTCGCCGCGGAATTTTTGGCCGCTCCGAAAATACCTCACGTCGCGCGGGTCACCCAAATCACGCACGACGGAAAGCTCAAAGGCGTTTGGCTGGCCACGGATGGCAATCGGATTTATTTCGACGAGGCCATCGACGCGAAGCAATTCATAGCGCAGGTGTCGGTGAATGGCGGGGACACTTCAGAGGTCCCGATCAATTTGGCTCAACTCATAGTCTTAGATTATTCCGTGGTGCGTTCAGAGTTGTTGGTCCATTCGGGAGCAAGTCCGACCATCGGGATCTGGCGAGTGCGGTTACCTTCCGGCCCGCTAGCCCCAGTGTCCAATTTGACGAGGGCCTCCGGGAAGTTTTCGCCGGATGGGACTCGAATCGGCTATGTCCGAGATGACGAAACAATTCATGTGGTAAACATCGACGGGTCATACGATCGGACACTCCCAATGGAAAATGGACGGAGTGCCGCGTACGTCTCGTCGTGGGTCGACGATAACACGCTGGTCATCAATCAAAATGACACGCAAACCGACGAGGGTGGCCCCTGGAAGATCATGTGAAGAGTGGGGTCGGGGCGCCGATTGGGCCCGAAGATAAAGAGAATCCGCTAATAGCATGCTGCGCTAGGTGGTTTCCACAGTACGACGCTTTCCTGGTTCAGCGCTTTCACCGCAAGGAAGCGGACATCTGGGCGATTCCCGCTGGTGGAGGATTTCTTCGAAAGCGTCCCGACTTTGTACGCCTGACTTCCGGACCATTGGCCTACACGAGTCCAGTTCCGAGTTTTGACGGCAAACGCATTTTTGTTTATGGATCGCTCTCTCTGTCGGAACTAATGCGATATAACGGCGCCACCAAGCAATTTGAACAATACCTCGGCGGGATCTCGGCAGGACACGTCGCCTTCTCGAATGACGGTCAGTGGGTCGCTTACGTCGACTATCCTGGGAACGCATTGTGGCGTTCGCGCACCGATGGAGGCGAGAAGGTTCGGTTGACGCCCGAAGAGATGTTGGTTGTACAACCCCGCTGGTCGCCGGACGGGAGCCGAATCGCGTTCACTGCGCTCAGCAAAGGAACTCCTTGGAGAATGTATACGGTCAAGCCGAGCGGCGGCGACCCACCCGAACCGCTTCTGACTGAGAACCAGAGTCAGCTGGGGCCCACGTGGTCGCCGGATGGAAAGTCGATCATATTCGGAAGAATCAGGAGCCGAGAGGCGAAGATTTCGCTGCACCAACTTGATCTGGTGACTCATAAGGTTACAGACCTCCCGGGGTCGGATAATCTGTGGATACCTTCGTGGTCGAGGGACGGAAAGTATCTCTTAGCAGTCACGAGCGGCGAGGCGCGAGGGCTGAAGATCTACGAGTTTGCGACACAGAAATGGTCAGATCTCGTTAAAGGCGACATTGCCGATCCCGGGTTTTACTCCGATAGTAAAGGGGTGTTCTACTTCGACCAAGATAAGGAATTCATGTTTCGCATGAGGCTGAGCGATCACAAGGTGGAGCAACTCGCCGATCTTCGGCACATCAACCAGCCATCGTTGCCGTACTGGACAGCCTGGACGGGAACCGCGCCGGACGGATCGCCGCTGCTGATGCACGACCTGGGCACGCAAGAGATTTACGCGCTGGAATTGGAGAAGTGAGAATTCGCGCTTGTGGCGAATCTAGGCGAAGAGGAGTTGATTGTGCAGGACGGGCTTTTTGTGGGCGGTGGTGCGGTTGGCCCACCACTGGCGCCAGGCGTTGGAGTCATTGCCGAGTTGGGCGCCGGTGATTAGGCGGAGAGCGCCGTAGACCCAGCTGCGCGTAGTGGCGTCGAGCGCGTCGTCGTCGAACATATTCAAAAGATTGGGGACAGCGGCGAGGCGCTGCTCTTTGGTGAGCATGCCGGTTTTGGCCAGGTTGCAGCCGGCGCGTTTGCGGACCCGCGCGGACGAATCGTGCGCGAAGCGCTCGAGGAGCGGATCGACGGTCTCGTCGGTGCCAAGCAATGCAAGACCTTCGACGGCCCAGTAGCGCGTGACTTCGTTACGATCGTGAACGTAATGCAGGAGCTGCGCGAGGACTAATTTCTGTTCGATGCCGCGGCTGCCGAGCGCGCCGAGTTGCCACAACGCGAGCGTGCGATCGTCAGGTTCGGCGTGAAGCTGCTGGACGAGGCGCGCGACGCTGTCGGGAGTCTTGTCGATATTGCTGGCGACGAGATCGGTTTCGATGGCCGAAGCGCGGACGCGCATGTCGTCGGAATTCAGCGCGGTGTGAATGAGATCGTAAAGATGATCGGTGTTGCGCAGGTGGCCGCGCCAGAGCGGGAGCTTTTGATTGAGCGCATCGAGCGACTCGAAGTCTCGCGCGATGGCGCGTTCGAGAAGCTGCTCGGCCTGAGATTGGGGAACGAGGCGTCCGATAGCTTCGAGGGACAAAGGCTGGGCAGGCGTCGCGCCTGCATCGCCGGGGAGCGTCGCGGCTTGCACCAAGTCGCTGCTTAGCCATTTCGACTGCGAGTGGCGAGCGACCTCGAATCCGGCGAGCGTCGAAACCACGGCGAGGGCTGCCATCGGAGCGGCGAATCGGCGGAGAAGGGCGCCGACTCGGCCGGAGCCGAGTGCCTCAGTAGCCGGACGCGTGGACTGTGCCTGCGTCGAAGTTTTGGGCCGGAAGTCCACTTCGGTTTGCCTCAGGACCGCGGTGAAAAAAGTGCTCGCGGTATGAGCAAATTTTCGTAGTACCCTCCGACGCCGCCAATGGTACGGCGGGACATTGGCCCTCCAAACTTCGACTAAAGCTATTTTTTACAACTAGATGGGCTGGTTACTCATGCGACGCGCGGATATGCCGGTGTGTACCTCAGAACAGGGTCGCGGCGGCGCTGGGCGATGGGTTGTGGAGAACCTGTAAGCCCAATGTTTGCTTTCTGGGATCACTACAGGGTTGTTTCGGATAAACCCCAGCCAGTACCGGATTTGAAGTGAGATATCGCGGGCTTAGAGTCGCGGAATGAGTGCAGGAGAGTTTTCGCCACAGCGCCGGGTGCCCCGTTACGCGTTTGTCGCTCCCGCGGCCGTGTTGCCCGAAACAGGCGCGCCGGTGGGCGGGAATATCAAAGAGCTGAGCTTGTACGGTTGTTATATGGATGCGCCATCGACGCTAGCGCCCCGGACCAAGGTGCTGGTGAAGATCTTCATGCCCGGCGAATATTTTGAGGCGAATGCGACGGTGGCCTACGCGAATCCGGCACTTGGCTTGGGACTGGTGTTTCGCGACGTAAAGCCAGTCTTTCGGAGCGTGCTGCGGAAGTGGCTGCTGATGGCAATGCAGTTGAGCCAGCCGTCGACGCTACAAGGTGTGACGGTGGACGGGATGGGCGAGGGCAGCGACGACGGCGGCGGGAACGCGGAAGGAAAATCGACTGGAGAGCGAGGGAAGAAAGAATCGGGCGACGGCTGATGCTGTGGCTGGCTATTCGGCGTCGCCGAGCGGCAGGAAGTATTGCGTGCCTTTGACGGGATCCTGCAGGCGGCGGAGAAGTTGCTGCAGGTCGGCGCTGCGTTCGACGAAATCGATGTCGGACGTGTTGATTACGAGCAGATCGCTGGCGGCATAGTGAAAGAAAAAGTGTTCGTAGGCGCGGGCGACTTCCTCGATGTATTCGAGCGAGATTTGCGTTTCGTCTTTGGACGCTTTTTTGGCGATGCGAGTGCGCAGGACTTCGGGCTTGGCCTGGAGATAAATGACGAGATCGGGCGCGGGCACTTCCGAAGCGAGAATTTCGTAATAGCGGTCGTAGAGCTTTAGCTCTTCGTCGTTGAGATTGAGGTTGGCGAAGATGCGGTCCTTTTCCATCAAATAATCCGACAGAACCAGGCCGGGCGATTCGACGGCGAGGGCTTCGCGCAGGCGTTTTTGGCGCTCGATCAGGAAGTACATCTGGGCGCGGAAGGCGGAGCCGGGTTTTTCGTTGTAGAAGTCGGCGAGAAACGGGTTGTCTTCGCAATCGTAAACGCGGCGCGCGTGCAGGCGCTCGGCGAGCACTTTGGCGAGCGTGGTTTTGCCGACGCGGAGCGGGCCCTCGATGACGATGAAGCGGGGTGCTTGCGGCCCGCGTGTCGGAATCGGAGCGCGTTTGGCGGAAGACGATTCGTTGGCCATTGGTCGTTGTCGCTCTTGAGTCCGCGCGGGCTGCGGATTCTGCGGTAATCGACTCCGAAAACGAAATCGCAACGGATTATAGCAGAGTCATTTGAATGCGAAAGCCGGTGACGATGCGAAATGATCGATAGTGAAAATGGATTTTGCACAACTGCGCATTCGTAATCGCGGCGGCTTTCTCGCTTGAGAAAGTGCTAGTACATCAGTCCCCCTTTTCCTAAACCAGAATCCCATAGCTGAGTACCACCCGAAATGTGACCAAGGGGCCAGTGCCACCTGAACTTGCGCGCAGTAAAGTTCAGTTGTTGCAGGCATGTACTTTCTGGCAGTACGGCACCGACGCCGCGACGACTGAGGAGAAACACGATGTTGCTGGCAACGATCTTGTTGCTCTGCCCCCTTCCGCAAATTGAGGGCACGGCAAAAGTGGTAGAAAACCCAACCGCAGCAATTACGATTTCCAGCGAATCCGCAGATTCCGCGACGGCGTCTTCGCTCTCTGAACCGTTGCCGTCCGCACCCGCGCCCAAGGTTAAAACTGATGCAGAAATTGAGCCGGGAATTGAGCCGGCTGCTGCGCCTGCGGCTGGCGCTCCGATTCGCGGCCTGAAGCAGGCGATTACGAGCCCGGTGGAAACGCGGACACAGCGCGCGATGTGGTATACGCTGGCGATCACGAGCAGTGGCGCGGCGGTGTTCGATGCCTGGTCGACGCGGCGCGCGATTTCGGGTGGCTACGGCGTTGAAGCGAATCCGATGTTGCGGCCGTTTTCGCATTCGAATGCGATGTATGCGGCGACGCAGGTCAGCCCGCTCGTGATGGATTTTATCGGCAGGCGCATGATGACTTCGCACCACGAGTGGATGCGAAATCTGTGGTGGGTGCCGCAGTCGGCGGGGACGAGCATGTCGCTGTATGCGGGCGTGCACAACACCCGGCTGGTTCCGTAAGAAGGGCCATAACCCAATTTAGCAAGTCAATTTTTCCCTCCCAGGAGAAGTTGCAGTTGGCCGCGCCGGTTGCCCACCGGCGCGGTTTTGTTTTGGACCGGCGATTCCGCTAGGATGTGCTCGCCGTGGTGGATGTGAATTCGTGTGTCGAGGTGCGTGCAATGCTCAGAGTCTTTGTACTGATGGCGTTGTCGTTCGCGCTGTCGCAGGCGGCGCTTGGAGAAAAGAGCGAGAAGACGGAAGTCCAAGCGGCAAACTGCGAAAAAGTCGCCAAGTTTTCATTGCCGAACGCGACAGTGACATCCGCCGAGGTCGTAGCGCCAGGCTCGTTTCGTCCGAGCAGTTCGGTGATGCCATGGGCGGCGCAGGCGGATGCGCTCTACAGGTCCCTCCCTGCGTTTTGTCGCGTTCGCGTAGACTCCCATCCGAGTTCAGATTCGGACATCAAGATTGAGGTATGGCTGCCACTGAAGGGTTGGAACGGCAAGCTGCAAGGCCGCGGCAACGGCGGATTCGCCGGCGAGATCGACGACTTCTCTCTTGCGCTTGCGTTGCACGAGGGATACGCGACGTCGGGGACCGACACAGGCCACGCAGCAAGCAGCGTGGATGCTCGCTGGGCGCTTGGGCATCCGGAAAAAGTGCTCGACTTCGGCTATCGCGCGATTCATGAGATGACGCAGGATGCAGAGCTCGTCGTGAAGGAGTTTTACGGCAAGCATCCGTTACAGCACTCGTACTTCGCGAGCTGCTCGAACGGCGGGCGGCAGGCGTTGATGGAAGCGCAGCGATTCCCTGGCGATTACGACGGGATTATTGCGGGCGCTCCGGCGAATTACTGGACGCATCTGGTAACGAGCGCCATCTGGCAGTTGCAGGCCACGATGCAGGATTCCGCGAGTTACATTCCGGCGGCCAAATTGCCGGCGATCGCGAAGGCCGTCAACGCCGCATGCGACGCGCAAGACGGGACAACAGACGGAATTTTGGACGATCCGAGAAAATGCCGCTTCGATCCCGAGGCGATGCTGTGCAAAGCGGACGACTCAAACTCTTGTTTGACGAGTCCGCAAGTAACGGCCCTGAAGAAGATCTACGCGGGTCCGACCGATCCGAGCGGTGCACAGATTTATCCGGGGTTGTTGCCCGGAGCGGAGGACGGACCTGGCGGTTGGGGCTTGTGGATCACTGGCCCAGAGCCGGGCAAGAGCTTGATGCAGATGTTTGGAGTGGGCTTCTTCTCTCAAATGGTGTTTGAAAAGGCCGATTGGAATTATCGTGACGCAAATGTCGCCGAGATTGTGAAGGCTGCAGATGAGAAGCTGTCGAAAACGCTGAACGCCACCGATCCGAATTTATCGGCCTTCAAAGCGCACGGCGGAAAATTAATTCTGTATCACGGCTGGAACGACCCAGCGATCTCGGCGGCCAACACGATCAACTACTACCAGAGTGTTGTCGGCGCGATGGGGCAGGACGCGTTCGACTCTTTCGCTCGCGTCTACATGGTGCCGGGAATGCAGCATTGCGACGGTGGCGTCGGACCGGATTCTTTTGGCGAGAATGGACCGTGGCCGAACGTGACTGATCCGCATCAAAGCTTGCAGGTGTCGATCGAGCAGTGGGTCGAAAAAGGCACCGCACCGAAAGAGATTGTGGCGACCAAATTCTCGGGGCCATTGCGTTCCGGGCACGAGGAGATGACGCGGCCTCTGTGCGTTTATCCCAAAGTCGCGAAGTACGAAAGCACCGGCGACTTGAATAGCGCCGCCAGCTTCGTCTGCGCGAACGACAAATAGAAACCGAGACCGTTCTGGAGACACATATGCCGGCTGCGAAGAAATTGACGGAAGCAGAAGTGAATCATCGCTTGGGCAGTCATCCCGACTGGGCGCTGGTGAATGGCAAGCTGCATCGCGAGTTCACGTGCAGGGATTTTGTCGCGGCTTTTGGCAAAATGACCAGCGTCGCGCTGGTTGCCGAATCGCTGAACCATCATCCCGAGTGGTTCAACGTGTGGAACAAGGTCGTGATCGATCTGAACACCCACGACGTCAACGGCATCAGCGATCGCGATTTCACTCTTGCAGGCAAAATCGACGAAATCTTCGGCAAGTGACGACTGACGAAGAGACGCCTGTTCAAGAGGCGACACGCGGCCTTGTGAGGGACGCAGGATGTTAGGCGTTTTGCGATAACCTTCCCGTTGTGATTTCCCCTTCATGATGGAAACGAACCGAACGCGGCGTACCGCGCGCGATTGGACGTTCATCGCTTTGCGATGGATCGCCGCGCTGGTCGTTCTCGGTGCGCTGCTGCATTTTCTGCCGTTGAAAACCGTGCGCTCCGCAATCGCGCGCGTGCCACCGTTATATTTCTTCGCAGCTCTGCTCGGATATTTACTCGCGCACGCCGTCGGAGTCCTGAAGTGGCGCATGGTGGTGAACGCCGCCGGCGCGCAACTCGATTTCGCGACAAGCCTGCAATGCTACGGCGGCGGACTCTTCGGCACCTTGTTCTTGCCGTCGATCGTCGGCGGCGATGTAATTCGCCTCGCTGTCGGCCTAAGACGCAGCCCGCGCCCCGCGGCCGTGATCGCCGGAAACGTCGTCGATCGATTCCTCGACGTCACGGCTCAAGCGGGACTCGTCGCGTCGGGCCTCGCGTTATTGCCGGGGTCGCTGCCGCACTCGCTGCAATCGATCGCCACACGCGCGTTGCTCGCAACCGTTGCGATCGGCGTTGCGCTGCTCCTCGTCGTATTTTTTCTCCGCGGTGTATTCCTTGGCGGTCGTTCGTTCCGATTTCGCCGTCGTCTGGCGCGATTGCGTCACGCCCTGCGCAGCGTGTCGGCGCGCCCGCACATCCTCTTCGCCGGATGGCTCGCCGGCACGGCCATTCAATCCACGTTTCTTCTCCTCACCGCGTGGCTCGCAACCGCGTGCGGCTTGCAACTCCCGCTGCGCGTCTGGCTGTTCGCCTGGCCGCTGGCGAAGCTCGCCGCTCTTCTCCCGCTCACGCAAGGCGGCATCGGAGTCCGCGAAGCCGCTCTCGTAGCTCTGCTCGCGCCGTTCGGCGCCGCCGGTACGCTCGTGCTTGCGGCCGGACTCGTGTGGGAGGGCGTGACCGTCACGGGCGGAATCCTCGCGGGCCTCACCGCATTCGTCGCCAGCCGCCACAACAAAATCGAAACGCCACGATAGCGATTAGAACTCTCTAATGATCGCCCGCTAATTTCTAAGCGCAACCACATCCGCACGACCGTACTTGCATAGCAACTCTGCCTCGGCCCGACCTTGACTCCGTCTAACATTCGGCGAGAATAGTCGCACCCCCTTCCAGGAAGTTTTCCCTTTTGTGTGAACGACTGTCCTCTCCAGTCGCGCGGCGGAATTCTGCGGCGATAAGCGACAGGTAGCACGGGGCGAGCGACACGCTGAAAGCAACAAGCGCTCCCCTGTCCGATTCGACAGTCCGCAAACTCACGCCGCCCGCTTCCGGTTGATCCGGAAACGAGGTGAGGCATGGTCCAAAAAAAAATTACGCATCCTGCTGGCGGAAGCCGAACCAAGCGAAACTGCCGACACTTTGCGCACGCTATTTCCCGATGCGACGGGCGGCATCGACCTCACCGTCGTCTCGACGATGGCGACGCTCGTTCCCACCGCCAAAATCGTCGACCCCGAAATCATTTTGCTCGACTTGGAACTGAGCATGCGCGACCCGCTCGACGCCGTGCATCTGGTGCATCGCTCCGCGCCCGGGATTCCGCTCATCGTGCTCGCCGATCCTTCGCAAAAACAACACGCCGCGCAAAGCCTGAGCGAAGGCGCGATGGACTATGTCTTGAAAGGTTTCATGGACGCACGCACCCTCGGCCGCGTCCTGCGTATCGCGCTCGAGCGAAACACGTTCGAAGGCCTGGCCGATCTCTTGCGCGATCCGATGACTGGTCTCTACACGCGCGAAGGATTGCAGACACTCGGCTCGCGTTGCATGGAAGAGGCGCGCCGCACCGGCGAATCGATGGTGTTGATCTGCGCACTCTTCGAAAACCTGCAAACGCTGCGCGAAGGCTTCGGACCGGGCGCAGCGGATCACGCGCTCCGCGACATCGCGACGTTGCTCGCGGGAAGTTGCCGCCGCAGTGATCTCGTCGCACGGCTCGGTCCAGCGCAATTCGCGGTCCTCGCGGTCGACGCGACCTCGCCGAGCGCCCCCGTGATGCGTCAGCGCCTGGAGAAACATCTCGCGGTACACAACGAGACGCGCTCTCCTTGGGGACCCATCGATTTGCGCCTCGCCGTCGGCGTGTGGTCGGCGCGCGACGCGCGCACCTTCAGCGAATTTGTCGATGAGATCGAATCGCAACTCCGCCACAGCGCGCCGGATGCACGACGTACTCACCCCGGCGACGCCGCGTCCGCACTACAGGATGCCAACGCGGGGCGACGCTAAGTCATGATGAATCGCGCACTCAAATTCCGGCGCACGCTGTGGGGAGTTGCGACCGTCGTGAATCGCGATTCTCGCTTTCGCGTTCTTTCTCGCGTTGCGCAGCGCGCTGCAGGCCGAATCGGTGTTCGACTGGTCGGCTCACACGGAAGAAGTGCTCGATAAAATCGGCCAGGCGCGCTTTGGTCGCTCGCGACTCATGAATCAGCTCTGGTCGTTCCGCGTGACGCGCCGTCCCGACTTGCCGGCGCACTTTCATGACGACATGGAGAATCTCCACAAGAATCTGCAAGATCTGCGAACGCTCACCGCCGACAATCCCAAACAGGTTCAAATTCTCAACGAGCTGACGCCTCTGATCGCCGCTCAACTCATTTCGCTGCAAAAAGGGATGGACGACGCCATTGCCGGTAACGCGTCACCCGCCGACTCCTCGACGTGGTCGCTTCCGTTTCAGCCTTCCGACCGCGTGCGCGATTTGTTCAACATCCTGGAGAAAGATGAACGGACGTTGCTCGCCGAACGTTCCGCCGCGGTGCGCGCCAATGTTGCACGCACGCGTGTCGTCCTCATCATCGCCTGCGCGTTGACCGTGCTCATTCTTTCCGCGGCGGTATACCTGGTTCAAAGGGAAATTCTGTTGCGCGCCGCAGTCGAAGCCGGTTTGCGCCGAGCCCAAGAGATGCTCGGCGTCAAATTCGAGGGGCAACGCGCCGAGCTTGGACATGTGCTCGAAGACTTGCATGCTCAAATCCGCGCGCGCTCAAAAGCCGAAGAAGAAGTCCGGCAGCTCAACGACCACCTCGGTCGCCGCGTGAAACAGCGAACGGCCGAACTCGAAGAGATGAATCGTGAGCTCGAGGCCTTCAGCTATTCGGTGTCTCACGATCTTCGCGCGCCGCTACGCCACCTCGACGGCTTTTCGCGCATTCTGCAACAAACATACGGGCCACAACTGCCGGAGAGCGCGCAGCACTATCTCGAGCGCATTCGGAGCGCGGCAAAGCACATGTCGGAACTCGTCGAGGACTTGCTGCAGCTTGCGCGCGTCGGGCGCCAAGCCACGCGCCGCGAACTACAGCCCCTGCGCTCCCTCGTCGACGAAGCACGCAAGGAAGTCGAGCCCGATTGCGTGGGCCGGGATGTTCGCTGGGAAATCAGCTCCCTTCCGGAATTGGAGATCGACCCGGGATTGTTCCGTCTCATTTTCACGAATCTGTTTTCCAACGCCGTGAAATTCACACGCGATCGCCAGGTCGCGACGATCGAAATCGGCAGTTTCGACGGAAACGGAATGAGCGTGATCTTCGTGCGCGACAACGGCGCGGGATTCGATCCCCGCCATGCAGACAAACTTTTCGGTGTCTTTCAGCGATTGCATCGGCAGGACGAATTCGAAGGCACCGGCATCGGGCTCGCGACCGTTCATCGCATCGCGCAAAAGCACGGCGGCCGGGTTTGGGCGGAGTCCGAAGTCAATCAAGGCGCCTGTTTTTATCTCAGCGTACCGACAACCTCGGCAGCCGCAATGGAATTGAAAGAACCGACTGGAGCGGCGGTATGAGTATCAAAAACGAAGAAATCCTCTTAGTGGAAGACGATCCGGCCGACGCCGAGCTCACGTTGATGGCGATCGCCAGGGAAAAGCTCACAACCAACGTTCACGTCGTGCGCGACGGCGCGGAGGCACTCGATTTTGTTTTCTGCCGCGGCTCTCACGCGGAGCGCAAATTCGATCGGCCGCCGAAACTCATCTTGCTCGATCTGAAATTGCCCAAAGTGAGCGGGCATCAGGTGTTGCGTGCGATCAAATCCGATATCCGCACGCGCTCGATCCCAGTCGTGGTGCTGACGTCATCGGCGCAGGATCGCGACCTCGTGGAATGCTATCGCCTGGGCACCAACAGCTACATTCAAAAGCCGGTCGATCTGCAAAAGTTTCAGGACACCGTTCGCAATTTCGGGACGTATTGGCTGCAAGTGAATCAACCGCCTCCAACCGCCGCCTTCCTCGATTCCGAACCGGGAGCAGGGACATGAAATCGCCGGCGTTGGAAGAAGCACCGCTCACCCACGTGACCACGCCGCTGCGCGTTCTGCTCGTCGAGCATTCGCCGCACGACATCGAGCTGATTTTGTTCGAGCTTCGCGATTCGGGCTTTTGCGTTGAACCGACGCTGGCGGAAACACGCGACGAATTTCGCCGGGTGCTGGCGAATGGTTTCTTGGACGCCGTGCTGGCCGACTATCGTTTGCCCGGCTGGAGCGGGCTCGACGCTTTCGCCGATCTGCGCGCGGCCGGGCGCGACATTCCTTTTTTGCTGGTGACGGGAACGCTCGGAGAAGAAGCCGCGGTCGATTGCATCAAGCAAGGCATCAGCGACTACATCCTGAAAGATCGGCTGAAGCGCTTGCCGCTCGCGCTGAATCGAGCCTTGAGCGAAAAAGCGCTGCGCGACGAAAATCAGCGCGCGCATGAAGCACTCCGAATCTCAGAGACGCGAAATCGCAGCCTGGTGGAACACGCCGTGTATGGGATCGCGCGGGTTTCGAGCGACGGCGCGTTTCTCGACGCGAATCCTGCACTGCGGCGTATGTTGGGCTGCGCTTCGGAAGAAGAGAATGTCGCTACTCTCAATCTCGCGCGCGATTTATTTCGTTTTCCCGAGCAATATGCACGGTTGATGGCGGCGTGCCGGGAATTCGGCCAGATTCACGGTGCGGAAGCAGAATGGAAACGCAGAGACGGCGGAATTCTCGCCATGCGTCTCCACTTGCGGCGGCTGTCTTCGGATGAAGAGTCCGACACATTTGAGGTGATCGCTGAAGATGTCACCGAGTTGCGCGCCCTCGAGCGGCAACTGCGGCAGGCGCAGAAATTCGAAGCCATCGGGCAACTCGCCGGCGGTGTCGCGCACGACTTCACCAACGTGATCGGCGCGATCCTGGGATGGGCGGAAATGGGGCTCGAACACAGCCGCGACAATCCGGAGACGACGGAACGTTTTGAGCGCATTCGCGAACAGGCGGATCGAGCCGCGGCTCTCACGCGCGAGCTGCTTGCGTTCGCAAGGCGCCAGGTGCTTCAGCCTCGCGCTGTGGATCTGAACACGGTCGTGAACGGGCTGCACAGCTTGCTCGACAAAGTCATCGACAAAAACATCGAAGTAAAATTTTCGACTAAGCCGCTCGGTCCCGTGAAGGCCGATCCGACGCAACTCGAGCAGGTGCTGATGAATCTCTGCATCAACGCCCGCGATGCGATGCCGCAGGGCGGACGCCTTGTGATCGAAACCGAAATGGTCG
>JGI12635J15846_10001955_pt1 | contig 18007 bp, 17 predicted proteins | sample BlaSpr_A8_OM2_M2_FD_15846 | JGI IMG/M metagenome (IMG submission 15846) | reverse complement strand
GTCCCTGACTTGATTGCAACTCGATGGCATTTGTTCACATTCCGGTTCGCGACGCCACAATCCGTTGACAATTTAGTGCGTTAGCGCGGAAGCTAATGGGCCTGACACAATGTTCCCCAGGCGCTGCTCTGAACTCTATACCCCGGATCCGCCGCCTCCCGGTCTGTAGGGAGGCGGCGTCATCAGCATGTCCGTCACGGGCTTCGGAAGATCCCCCATGGGATTTTTGCGAGACGGCATCCCGTCGACAAACGGGAGTAACTGATGGCGCGCGACTTCGAACACTCGACGCAATTCGGCCACGGGATGTGCGTGCTCGTCCACTCGAAGACTGAGGTAAGGAAATTCCTCGATCCTGTACACAAGCATCGCCGCCGACTGCCTGCCGCGCTTGTCGCCGCCAGCCAACTGGCCAGACTCGAGCACGGCCATAAGGCGCTCCGGAAGCGTGAGGCCGGCGGAGCCCGTGAAGGCTTCCGTCATCGCCTGAATTGTACGCTCGCCGACCAGCATATTTCCCTGTACCGAGAAGTCAGGTCCGGTAATATGTCCAAACCAATCGGTGCAATGGCGACCGCTCCACGCGGCGCTGCGGCCTGCTGCGTCCACAATTCCGAGCTGCCGAACGTCTTTGCCCGGGTCCGCGTCGATCAACGCATCGAGCGCCTGCTGGGCGGTGTTCCCCTGTCCCAGCAACTTTAACCCGTCGATCCCGAGGTAAGGATTGACCCAGGACTGGGTCGAAACAGCTCCGACGCCAGGCTTCACGAAGGGACAGATGCCGCCGACGCCGGGCACGGCAGTCGACACAGCGACCCCCAGCATCCCGGTCCTTGCACAACGGGCAGAGATCGAAAACGTGTTGACTTCCAGCATGACGCTACTCCTCGGCAACGGATTGAAAGGACGAAACGGGCGATCTTCGGCGGGAAGCGTCGGGAACGGCGTTAATCAATGCGCGCGTGTATTCCTCGCTTGGCCTCTCGAAGACCTGTTCGACCGGACCCGCCTCAACGATTTTTCCGCGCCGCATGACAGCAACATCGTCGGCGATGACGCGAATGACGCCGAGATTGTGACTCACAAAGACGCAAGCGAGCCCGAGCTCGCGGTTGATCGTCTGGAGCAGGGCGAGGATTTGCGCTTGCACCGAAACATCCAGCGCTGATGTCGGCTCATCGGCCACAATCAAGGAGGGCCGCAGGATGATCGCCCGAGCTATGGCGACCCGCTGACGCTGCCCACCCGAAAGCTGATGCGGGCGACGCGATGCATAGGTCGAGGAAAGTCCAACAAGCTCGAGCGTGTCAGCCACCGTCTTGGCGCGCTTAGCCGCCGTTCCTATGCGGTGCACTTCGAGGGGCGCAGCAAGGATCGCCCCAATCGACTGGCGCGGATTGAACGAAGAGGCGGGATCCTGGAAAATTGCCTGCATCTGCCTCCGTACGCCCAGCAGTTCATGTCCGGAGAGCATCCAAATGTCGCGACCTTCGAACAGGATTTCACCTGAGGTCGGACGGATGAGGCGGAGGACCATCCGAAGCAGCGTCGATTTCCCCGACCCTGACTCGCCAACGATCCCCAACGTGCGACCATTCTCCAGTCGAAACGAAACGTCGTCGACGGCGGTGAAGGCGTCACGCGAAAATGGACTTACGCCGGTGCGGAAGGTTCGGGACGCCTTACGGATCTCAAGCAGCGGTGTCTTCACGCCGCGATCTCCGCTTCGCCCGCTCGGACGCAGAGCGCCCTGTGGTTCGCTTCAATCTCCACCCAAGGGGGCGGACTGCGACAAGGAGCGATGGCGAAAGCGCACCGGTCAACAAAGCGACAGCCCTCCGGCCGTTCCGTCGCAAGCGGGATTTGTCCGGGTATCGGGACGAGGGCCTCCTTCGAGCCATGCACCGCGGGGGTCGCACGAAGGAGACCGCGTGTATAAGGATGGCTGGGGCGCTCGAAAATCCGGTCGACCGGCCCCTCTTCGACAATCGCGCCCGCGTACATCACGTACACGCGATCGCAAAAGTCGGCCACGACGCCCAGGTCGTGGGTGATGAAAAAGATCGACGTTCCGTGCTCCCTCCGAATCTCTCGCACCAGCTGCAGCACTTGCGCTTGCACGGTCACATCGAGCGCGGTCGTTGGCTCGTCGGCGATCAACAGTTGCGGCTCAAGGCACAAGCCCATGGCGATCATTGCGCGCTGCTGCATGCCGCCGGAAAATTGATGCGGGTATTCTTCCGCCTGCCTTTCAGGATCGCGGAGATGAACAGCCGCAAGAAGGTCGACTCCTTTCCGTTTTGCGATGTTCCAAGGCGTCGCGCGGTGTACCACCAGCGGCTCCCCGACCTGGACGCCGACGCGCAATGTCGGATTGAGGGAGCGCAGAGCGTCTTGGGGAATGTAGGCCACCCGGTCGCCGCGCATGGCGCGACGCTCGCGCTCTGTCATATCAAGTAAGGACTCGCCCCCCAGTAGGATGCGCCCGGACTCGATGCGCGCGCCGCGAGGCAACATACCGAGCGCCGCCAAAGCGGTCAGCGTCTTGCCGCTCCCGGATTCGCCGATCACGCCCACGATCTCGCCGGCGCCGATCGAAAGACTCACATTGTCAACGACGCGGGCATGGCCCCGCGGCGTCGAGAAGGCAATCGACAAATCGCGAATTTCGAGGGTTTGGCCAGCACGGTCGCGGGGGGGAAGCGCCATGTCAGTCCCTCAGATGCGGATCAAGCATATCGCGCAATCCGTCGCCCAAGAGATTGAAACCGAGAACGCATAGGAACAGGGCCGATCCGGGGACTATGCTGAGCCAGGGCGCCTGCGCCATAAACCCGCGTCCCGTATTGAGCATATTGCCCCAGGACGGTTCGGGCGGCTGAGCGCCGAGACCGAGAAAGCTCAGCGCGGATTCGAGCAGCACCGCGTAGGCGAAAGCGACCGCCGCCTCCACAAGCAGAGGTGTTACGACATTTGGAAGCAGCTCGCGCATGATAATGCGTGAATGGCTCATACCGATGCTACGAGCCGCCTCCACATATTGCTGCTGAAGCGCTGAGAGCGTCGAAGCGCGCGCGAGTCGGGCGAAGCCTGGGATGAAGATGATTCCGATCGCGAGCATCGCATTGAGGACATTCGTGCCAAGCGACGCCATCAAAACGACGGCGAGAAGAATCGCCGGGAACGAAAAGAGCAGCTCCATGAGGCGCATAAGCACCATGTCCACCAAGCCGCCGCAGTATGCCGCGAGCATCCCGATGATTGTGCCGCCCGTGAGCCCCACGCCGACCGCAAAGAGCGCGACCTTCACCGAAATTTGCGCCGCGAAGATTGTGCGGGAGAGGACGTCTCGGCCGAGCTCATCGGTCCCAAGCCAATGCGCCCTTGACGGTCCCTCCAGCATGACCGCGACGTCGAGATCGTATGGCGAGTAGGGCGCGATCCATGGCGCGAAGACCGCAGAAAGCACAACCATGGCGACAAGGGCGACGCCCAGCGTGAGAAGGCCGTGCCGTCGTACACTGTAGTCCGCAAACGCGCTCACCGGCCGGCTTCTCTCGGGCGCAACTGACGTGGGTCGAGCAGCCCAGCGAATGTGTCGACGAGCATGTTCGCGAAGAGCACAATGATTGTGATGACAAGCGCCGAACCGAGAAGTACGGGATAGTCGCGGTTGATTATGCCGACAAGCACGAGCGAGCCGATGCCGGGAAGCCGGAATATGTCTTCGATGACGACGACTCCGCCGAACAGGAAGCCAAACTCCACGGCGCCGACGGTGAGATAGGGGATGAGCGCATTGCGCAGGGCATGGCGCGTGATGACGATCCATTCCGGAGCGCCCTTGGCGTGGGCCGTACGTATGTAATCCGAGTTCAGCACCTCCAACATTGTTGTTCGCATGATGCGCAGGAGCAGCGCCGACGATACGAGACCGAGCGAGACCGCTGGCAGAATCATCTGGGTCAGGTTTTGCCTCGGATTGTCAAAAAACGGTGTGTAGCCCCCTGCGGGAAGGAGCTTCAGACGAAGGGAAAAAATGAGGACTAGCAGGGTCGCGAGCCAGAAGCTCGGGATGGCGCCGAGAATCGTCGCAAGCGTAGAAATCGCGATGTCCGCCGTCCCGCGGTGACGCAGAGCCGCCAGGGCACCAAGCGGCAGGGCGATTGCATTGGCGAGCAGGAAGGCAAGGATCGCAAGTTCGAGCGTTGTCGGTAGCCGTTTAAGAATCTCAGGCGCGACCGGAACGCGATTTTGGAAGGACGTCCCGAGATCACCGCGCAAAGCCTTTCCGAGCCACTCCGTGTATTGAACGGCGAGCGGGCGGTTGAGGCCGTTCGACGCTTCGAAGCGCATGATCGCCTGCGGTGTCGCATCGACGCCGAGCGCCGAACGCGCCGCAGAACCAGGCACAACGTTGATGGCGATGAACAAGATCACGGACGCTGCGAACAGCGTCGGCACGAACAAGGCCAGCCTTGTCAGAATGAGGCGCGCCATCCGCGTCGGCTTTCAGAAACGAAGGGGCGCATTCACCCGGTGGCGAGTCCGCGGATGCGCGCCCACTCCTCTGGCGACGCCAGGCATACTCGGTTCAGGTTTCGAACCAGGAATCCTTCAACGTTTTCAGGAAGCCCGTGCGTAAAGGCGTGAACCCTTGCAGATTGCTCGCGTATGCGATCAGGAGCCATGCATTCACGAGCGGGACGATATCCATCTCCTGAAGCGAGAGATCCTGCATCGTTTTATAAGCGACCTTACGCGCATCCTGAGTCGCGGCGCTCTTCGCCTCTTCAAGGATGGCGTCCATCTCCTTGCTGCAGCTCTTTTGCACGTTGATGGCCATGCCGCACTTATAGTTGTTTGTAACAAAGTCGTCCGGATCGGCGAGCGGACTCACCCAGTACATCGTCGTGATATCGAACTTGCTTGGTCCCCACACCTCGTCCCAGTAGCGCGGGATTTCCATCGTCTTGATCTCGGCCTTGATTCCGACTGCGGCAAGGTTGGCCTGAATGATCGGGGCCATCGCGACCATGGCTGGAAAAGACGAGGCGATCGTCATGCTTGTTTCGAAACCGTTCGGAAGGCCGGCCTCCGCCAGTAGGGCCTTCGCCTTCGCTGCCTCGGCGCGTTCGCCGAAAAATTTGGCGTCCGAATGGGCCCAGTTCCACTCGGGAATGACACCGCCGAGAATAGGCGTGGCTTGGCCGAAGAAGCCGCCGGCGACCAGCGCCTTGCGATCGAGTGCGAGGCCAATCGCCTGGCGGACTTTCGGATTGTCGAGCGGCTTCGCGGTGCTGTTTGGCAGAAGCCAGTAGTAGCGGGACCCTTCGAGAGTCTGGGTCTTAAGATTTGGAGCGGTGGTCACGGACGCCCAATCTTTCGGTGGAATCTCGTTGGAGAAATTCACCTCACCCGACGTGACGGCGCTGGTCAGAGCTGTCACATCAGGAATGATCCGATATTCCATCGCGTCGAAATAAGGTTTGCCCTCTTGGAAGTAGTGCGGGTTCCGTTCGAACTTGATCGCCGATCTCGGTTCGTAGCTGACGAATTTGAACGGGCCGGACCCAACGGGGGTGGCATTTAGGTCATGCCCGGACTCGACGAGTTTCTTCGGCACGATCGAACTGCCGGGGAAAGCCATGTAGACGAGAAAGGGTCCCGTCCGACGGGACAGTCTGAAGCTGACCGTGNGTTTGTCGACGGCGTCGACAGACGCGATCGTCTCGACCTGAGACCCGTAGGAGTAGCCGGAATCTTTCGCTCGAAGCCGNTCGAACGAAAACTTCACGTCCTCAGCCGTCAGTTCGTCCCCATTGTGAAAGGTCACNTCGGGCCGAAGTTTGAAGGTGTATTGGAGCCCGTCGTCGCTGACTTCGTAGCTCTCGGCTAGTTCTGGGTAGGGCTTGGCGTCGGGATCCAGCGCCATGAGCGTGGAATAGACCTGCTCGATGACGACGTGGGACATGCCGCTCGGACCTCGCACCGGATCGAACCCGGCCGGATCCGCGGAGAACGCGGCTTTGAGAACGCCTCCGCGCTTGGGCTCTGCGAAAGCGGGGGAGAAAGCGCCCCCNACAATCTGGAGGCCGGACAGTGTAAGAGCGCCGAGGGCGATACCGNCAGCCAGGACTTCGCGACGGTTGAGGCATGGCGCGGTCATGGCTTTATGGGAAGCCGGTGAACTGATCGAATTGTCGCGCATACGACCTCCTGTCGCCCATTCGAGGGAGGCCGNCCCGCGCCGCCGTCGAATTCGTCGGGTCAAGTCGTTCGAGTATTCTTCGCTTGAATTCGCCGTGTCAATGAACGGGCTTCGCAAACAATAGGATCACACCGACGAACGCGGNGCCCGACGCTTGNACGAGGCCGNGCGCCTTGTCGACAGGCCTTGCCGGTTTCATGAAGCACGATGCATTCNTTCTCAACGGGTAGTCTCTCGGGTGTGCACTCGCGCAGAACATCCCGGCTTGAGTTCTGAGCGGTTGCCTAGGACTTGGGCATGCTCGACGCGCGGGCACCTTTGGTATAAGTTCCGCCCTAAGCTGCAAGGCTCAGCGATTGGGAGGTCAAACCGGTCGTAGCTGGTAAGCCGCGCGCTTTACGCCTTGGCGGTCGCCACGCGGGCGGCTGGTTTGAACGGACGGCGGTCTGGCACGGGTGTTGCTTGGATTCATTGGTTCGGAATCGCCTCCAGGCGGTTTGACGTTAGACGTATCAGGCCCGGGGCAAAGCAGCCCGAGATCAAGCCTGGCGGATAAAGCCTCAAAGGCCACGGCAACGGCGCCGACAACAGCTTGACTGGTGGCGCCGACATGCTTGGGAGCTTGAGCTGCCTGTGGCCAGATTGCGCGTACCCATCGGCATCCTGATTTCGTCGGATGGACCCTACAGCGTCGTCTCGAAAAGCATGCTTTGCGGCGCACTGCTGGGCATCGCCGAAGCCCAGGCAGAGCATCGGGATCTCGAGATCGAGCCGATCATCGCCAATCCCAGAGGAGACAACGCGCTTTATTCCACGATGGCCGCGGAGATGCTCGCGAACGGGATTCGCCATGTCGTCGGGTGCTACACATCTTCCAGCCGCAAGGAGATCATCCCGCTGTTCGAGAAGGCGGATGCGCTCCTCTGGTATCCATCGCACTACGAGGGCTTCGAAAGCTCGAGCAATGTCGTCTACACCGGCGCAGTGGCCAACCAGCATCTGCTGCCGCTGGTCGAATATCTGCTGAGCTACGCCGGCCCGAAGGCCTTCTGCATCGGCTCCAACTACATTTGGGCGTGGGAGAATAACCGAATCCTGCGCGAGGCAATTGGCCCCCACGGCGGCACGGTCGTGGCCGAGCGGTATTTTCCCGTGGGCTGCACAGAGTTCGGCCAGGCAATCGACGCGATCCTCGCCGCGCGGCCGTCTTTCGTCTTCAACACGCTGATCGGCGAGTCTTCCTACCAGTTCCTTCGCGATCTGCGCGCCGCTTGCCGCATGTGTGGCATCGATCAGGCCCGCGAGATTCCGGTCGCAAGCTGTACGCTCTCCGAGCCCGAACTTGCTGCGATCGGACCCGACGCAGTCGACGGCCACATTACGTCGAGCGTCTATTTCTCCTCGCTCGACACGCCGGAGAATGACCGGTTCGTCAAAGCCTATCAGGCCCAGTTTCCAGACGGCCCTGTTGTCTCGGCGGATGCCGAGGCGACTTATCTCGCAGTGCGCCTTCTTGCTCGCGCGGTGACGGAAGCGGGCACGGACGAAGCCTGCTCCGTCAAGCGGGCGGTCGCGCTGCGTCCGATCACGGCGCCGCAGGGCGAAGTCCGGGTCGATGCCGAGACCATGCACGCGTCGCTCACGCCTCGCATCGCGTGCTCGACCCTGGACGGAGGCTTCACGGTGTTGCGCGAAGCGACCCGGCCCGTGCCGGCGGATCCTTACCTCATCCGCAATTCGTCACGCTTCGGCGCTGTCGCCATTCGACCCGTCCTGCGGGTCGCCTCATGACGACGCATCGCCTGATCCAGAATTTCCGCCGCAGCCAGGGCCTGCTTTGGGCCGGTCCCGACTTCAACGCCGACGTGCTCGAGCGTACACTTTTGAAGCTCGGCGTGTCCCTGCGACGCGTGGAGAGCGTGAGCGCGTCGGACCTCGACCCCGATCGCGATATCGTGTTTCTCGACGCCGATCAGCCGATCAATCCCGCGCCCCTTCTGTTGCCCGGCGCCAACCTCACCGCCGCGCCGGTGATTGGCATCGTCGGCGTCGAGGCGCCAAGTCGTCTCAAGCTGCTGGCCGAAGCCGGCGCAACCGCCATCCTGCGCAAGCCCATCCAGGCCGCAACCGTCTATTCCGCGCTTTTTCTCGGCGTGAACAACCATCGGCGGCTCAAGTCCGCCGAAACGCGCCTCGCCATCGGCGACCGCAAGCGCCGCGGCCGACGTTTTCTCATCAAGGCCGTTGTGGCGCTCGTGCAGACGCGGGGCCTGAGCGACGACGACGCCTACGCTGAGCTTCGCCGAGAAAGCATGCGGCGACGCTTGGATCTCGAGGAGTTCTGCGAATCCCTGTTCCAGGTTGACAGCAATTTTCCTGTCGCGTGGCCTGCTGGCCTTGCGATCTTAACTTCACATGACCGAGGAGGGTCTGCACATGCGCAAGATACTGATGCTGGGGGCCGCGATGGCGGCGATGATGATGACATTCACGGCTCAAGCGGCCGACCCGATCAAGCTCGGAGTGCTTGAGGATCAGTCGGGCGACTTTGCGCTTGCGACGATCGGCAAAGTCCATGGCATCCAGCTTGCCGCCGACGAGATCAACAAAGCCGGCGGGATCGCAGGACGTCCACTCGAGCTCGTGATCTACGACACGCAATCTGACAACACGCGCTTCCAGGAGTTCATGCGGCGCGTTCTGCAGAAGGATAAAGTCGACGCCGTGTTCGCCGGCTTTTCAAGCGCCTCGCGCGAAGCTTACCGGCCGATCGTCGACCAGCTCAACGGCTTTGCCTTCTACAACAACCAGTACGAAGGCGGCGTCTGTGACGCGCATATGATCGTGACCGGCGCGGTTCCCGAGCAGCAGTTCTCGACGCTGATCCCCTGGATGATGGAGAAGTTCGGCAAGAAAGTTTACACGATCGCCGCCGACTACAACTTTGGTCAGATCTCGGCCGAGTGGGTGCGCAACATCGTCAAGCAGAACGGCGGTGAAATGGTCGGCGAGGAATTCATACCCCTTGGCGTGTCGCAATTCGCGTCGACCATTCAAAACATCCAGAAGGCCAAGCCCGACATTCTCATCACGCTCCTCGTCGGGACGGCGCAGTCGTCCTATTATGAGCAGGCGGCCGCCGCGAATTTGCACATTCCGATGGGCAGTTCGGTCAATGTCGGCCAGGCCTACGAGCACAAACGCTTCAAGCCGCCGAGTCTCGCCAACATGTATGTGACGACCAACTGGATCGAGGAAGTCGACGATCAGAAGAGCAAGGACTTCGTCGCCAAGTGGCACAAGATGTTCCCGAACGAGCCCTACATCAACCAGGAGGCGGAGAACTCGTACCTAGCCGTTTACCTCTACAAAGAGATGGTGGAGCGCGCGAAGGGATCGACGAAGCGTGACGATCTACGCAAGATCGTGGACATGGGCGACGTCTGCTTCGACGCGCCTGAGGGCAAGGTCTGCATCGACCCAAAGAGCCAGCACATGTCGCACACGATCTATCTGGCCAAGGTCAACGACGACCATTCGATCTCGTTCCCGAAAGTCTGGGAGGACATCAAGCCTTATTGGCTGGGTGAAGCAGGTTGCGATCTGACCAAGAAGAACCCGAACGCACAGTACACACCGAGCAATCCGCCGCCCAAGGGCTAAGGGCTCGTCCGCCGGGTAGGCCCGGCGCCTCTGCAAACTCCCGGCGGGACGAGCGTCCCGTCGGCCCCTGTTCGTTGCGCCGTCTAGGTCGCTCCATGTTCGACGCTATCGTCGGCTTCCTCTACCAGTTCGGAGACGCAAGCGCCTTTCTGGTGCTGTGCGCGAGCGGGCTTGCGATCATCTTCGGCATGATGGGCGTCATCAATCTCGCCCATGGCGAGTTCATCATGGCCGGCGCTTACATGACCGTGACGGTCGCAAAGCTGGGGGCGCCGTTGCCGCTGGCGATCGTCTGCGGCGCACTGTTTGCGGGCTTGATCGGCATTCTGCTCGAGCGCTTCGTCATCCGCCACTTGTACGGGCGCCCGCTCGACACGATCGTCGCCACTTGGGGCATCAGCCTCATCGCCTCGCAAGGGACCTTGATTCTTCTTGGACCGAGTTTGGCTGACATTTCGACGCCGCTCGGCAGCGTGCAGATCGGATCTCTATCGTACTCGGTCTATCGGTTTGTCCTCATGGCGACGGCCGCGGCGATCCTCGCCGGACTCTACTTGCTCTTCAACTTCACGCGGTTCGGCGTGCTCGCGCGGGCGACGATCCAGGTTCCCCACATGGCCGAGGCTCTGGGCGTCAACACGCGGTTCATTTACAGCCTGACGTTCGGCATCGGTGCCGCGCTCGCCGGCGCGACCGGCGGCCTTTACGCGCCAACCATGACGCTTGTGCCGACGATGGGGGCTCAATTCATCACCGAAGCCTTCGTCACCGTCGTGACCGGGGGAGGAGATGTTTTCGTGGGCACCGCGCCGGCCGGTGTGATCCTGGGTTTCATCCGGGCGGCGATGACGACCTGGGAAGGCCAACTGGCGGGCCAGATCGGCCTGCTCATCGCCGTCATTATCGTTATCCGGGTGCTGCCGCGGGGCATATCCGGTCTGATCCTGCGCGAGAGGACCTGAGGTCGCGATGGGGCGACGATCATTCTTTCTGCGGTTGGCGTCGCGGCTCGAAGGGCCGCAGACGCTCGGACGCGGATGGCGGTTCTGGGTCGGGGCGGCAGTCGTCCTCGCGCTCGCCTCCGCCTATCCGCTCGTGACCGATTCCTACACCGTCGGTAATACGGTCTATTTCTTCAACTGGGTCTTCATGGCGCTTGGCCTATGCGTGATCTGGGGCTACGGCGGCGCGCTCAGCTTTGGACAAACAGCCTTCTTCGGCATCGCAGGCTACGCCTATGGCGTCATCACGCTCAACTGGGGCGCCGACTACGGGTTGACGCTTTGGGCGACTCTCGCCGCAGTGGCGCTCTCGGCGATCGTCGCCGCGGTGCTCGGCTATTTCCTGTTCTTCGGCCGCATCAGCGGTGTCTTCCTCGGCATCGTAACGCTGGCGGTGACGCTAGTTCTCGAACGCTTCATGGCGCAGACCGCCGGTCCCGAATGGCATATCGGCGCCGCCCGGCTCAATGGCTTCAACGGCATGAACGGCATGCCGAACTTGACGGTCCCCTGGCCCGGCGACAACGACCCCCTCGTCCTCGCGCCGGATTTGCCGCTCTATTATTTCGTGCTTGCGCTGCTCGTGATAATCTATCTCGCGCTCCGCATTCTGGTGAATTCATCGTTCGGCAACGTGCTGGTCGCGATCCGCGAAAATTCCGAGCGCGCCACGATGCTTGGCTATGACGTGCGCAAGTATCAGCTCGCGGCCTTTGTGATTGGCAGTTCGCTCGCTGGATTGAGCGGAGTTCTCTACACGACCTGGGGTCAATACATCACGCCTTCGAGCATGGGCATTACCGCGGCTGCATTGCCGATTGTCTGGGTTGCGGTTGGCGGGCGCAGCGACCTGACGGCGACGCTGCTTGGCACGATTCTCCTCATTGGCGGCTTTCAGGCGCTCACTGTCTATGGAAGCCAGTACGCGCTCGTCGTGATGGGCCTCTTGCTCGTGGTCACCGTGTTGCTCGCGCCGGAAGGCCTCATCCTGGCGCTCGCGTATCTGCCGCAGCGGGTGTTCCGGCGCGGCGCTCGGGATCCAGCGTGATGGCGCTCCTCGAGACCCGCAAGCTCAACAAGCGCTTCGGCGGCCTCCAGGTCACCGCCGACGTCGACTTTGTGCTCGAGCCTGGCGAGCTTCACTGCCTGATCGGTCCTAACGGCGCAGGTAAGAGTACGCTCTTCCGCTTGATCCTCGGCGAATATCAGCCAACGAGCGGCCAGATTTTCTACGACGGCAGCGACATCACTCAGCTTGAGTCGCACGACAGAATCCGCCGTGGCATCAGCGTCAAATTCCAAGTGCCCGGCATTTTCAAGGCGTTGAGCGTGAGCCAGAATCTCGAGATTGCGCTCCAGCATCATCTCGAAGGCCTGGGCTTACGCGAGGAGATCGAGCGGCACCTCGATTTTCTCAATCTCACAGCCGACGCAGGCCAACTGGCTGGCAACTTGAGTCATGGACAGAAGCAATGGCTTGAAATCGGCATGGCGACGAGCCTCAGGCCGAAGCTCCTGCTGTTGGACGAGCCGACCGCCGGCATGTCGCCGGAGGAGACTCATGCGACCGGCGAGATGGTGCGCGCCTTACAGACAGACGGCATGACGGTGCTCGCCGTTGAACATGACATGAACTTTGTGCGGCAGATCGCCACCCGCGTCACGGTGCTCCATTTCGGCAAGATCTTCGCACAAGGGTCGATCGACGAGATCATGGCCGATGACCGCGTGGCCGAGATCTATCTCGGGCACGGCCATGGAGCGCACCATGCCTGACCCCACGTCGCTTCTTACCGTTGCGGGGTTGCGCAGCGGCTATGGCGGAAAGCCAGTGCTGCAAGGCGTCGATCTCTCGGTGCGCGATCGCGAAGTTACGGCGGTCATCGGCCGTAATGGGGTCGGCAAATCGACGCTGATGAAGGCGGTGATCGGCCTCCTCCCCGCGACTGACGGAACCATCCGATTCAACGGCGCCGACATCGGCGCCGAAACGCCGCATGTCCGCGCGAGACGAGGCATCGGTTATGTCCCGCAGGGGCGCGACGTATTCCCGCGCATGAGCGTTGAAGAGAATCTTCTGGTGGGTTTGAGCATCAGCGGCGCCCGCACGGCTGACTTCGAGCCGGTCTACGCCAATTTCCCCATTCTCAAGGAGCGCCGACGGCAGGCGGCCGGCACGCTCTCAGGCGGCCAGCAACAGCAGCTTGCGATCGGGCGGGTGCTCGTCGGCCAACCGACGCTGCTTCTGCTCGACGAGCCTTCCGAAGGCATTCAACCCTCGATCGTGCAGGACATCGCGCGCATCGTTGTCGAGCTGAACCGGAAGACCGGCCTGACCGTCGTCCTTGTGGAACAGAACATCGATATGATCCGCGCCATGGCGCGGCGTTGCTACGTCATGGACAAGGGGCGGGTCGTCGCCGAGCTAACGCCCGCCATGCTCGACGACAGCGAAGTCGTCCGTCGCTATCTCGCGGTCTGAAACTCAAAGGAGTTTACAAGTGTCCTGGTTCGAACAATCCATCATGGCCCGCAACGCTGTGGCGAAAGGCAAGCCCGGCGCAAAGCACTCCATCACCGAGGCAGCGCAAGGCAAATACCACTACACCTACGGGCCGTTCGCCAAGCCCGCGCTCACCGTCGATCCCGGCGCGGTCGTCTCGTGCGAGACGCATGACGCGTTCGAGGGCGCGATCAAGCTCGCAACCGACAAGCCGAGCGAGAAGCTCAACTTCCCGTTCCTCAATCCGCAGAATGGCCCGATCTTCGTCAACGGCGCCGAGAAAGGCGATTGTCTCGCGGTCTACATCAAGTCGATCGTTCCGCGTGGGCCTCAGCCTGTCGGCACAACCGCCCTGCTCCCGGAGTTTGGCGGCCTCGTCGGCACAACCGCGACAGCGCTCCTCAACAAGCCGCTGCCAGAATACGTGAAGAAAATCGAAGTCACGGTCGATGGTGGCGTCAAATGGAGCGACAAGATCACGCTGCCTTACGAGCCTTTCATCGGCACGATCGGAACTGCGCCGGAAATCGAGGCGATTTCGTCGCTCGTTCCGGACTATTACGGCGGCAACATGGACTTGCCGGACGTCGCGCCGGATAGTGTGATTTACCTGCCTGTCAATGCACCGGGCGCGCTGCTCTATCTCGGCGACTGCCACGCCATTCAGGGCGACGGCGAATTGTGCGGCGTTGCGCTCGAACATCCGACCGTCACCACTGTGCAGGTCGATCTCATCAAGGGATGGACGATCGCTTGGCCGCGCCTCGAAACGTCTGAGTTCTTTATGACCATCGGCTCGGCGCGACCGATGGAGGATGCCTCCCGCATCGCCTATCGCGAGCTCATACGCTGGATGGAGGCCGAATTCGGCTTTGACGAGACCGACGCCTATCTGCTGCTCACGATGTGCGGAAAGATGCGGCTCGGCAATATGGTCGATCCGAAATATACGCTGGGGGCTTCGATCGCGAAGTCGATCGTGGCGGCGCATCGGTCATGAGTGCGGCGAAAGAGCGAGCGAGCGCGATCGACGTCGTCGAAATGACGGTCGAGCGCGCTCAGTCGGGTTTCGCGAGCGACGCGTTTACGAGCGAAAGCCTGACGCAGGCCTTTCTCGATCGCATCGCCGTCTACAATCCGCCCTACAACGCGATCGTTTTCATGAACCCCAGCGCGCTCGACGATGCCAGGTCGAGCGACGCGCGGCGCACATCGGGCAAAAGCCTTGGGCCCCTCGACGGCGTGCCGGTTGTCGTCAAAGACGCCATGGACATGGCCGGATTCCCGACGACCGGCGGCTGGCGTCTTCTGCACAGCAAGACGGGCGGCGTCGATCTTCATCCTGCCACCGACGCGCCGGTCGTGGCCCGAATGCGGGCGGCCGGCGCGGTCATTCTCGGAAAGACCAACATTCCCGTTTTGAGCGCGACCGGCAGCCACGCCAACGATAGCTGGGCGGGCCCAACCTTTAACGCAGCCGGGCGCGAGTTCTTGCCCGGGGGATCGAGCGCCGGAACGGCGACCGCGGTCGGGGCGAGCCTGGCGGTGTTGGGCCTTGCCGAGGAGACAGGCGGGTCGATCCAAAACCCGGCTTCTGCACAGGGCCTGGTCGGCATCAAGCCGACCTTCGCACTCGTGCCGAATGTCGGCGTGCTGCCGCTTTCGAGTCTGCGCGACGTCGTCGGGCCGATTGGCCGGTGCGTGCGGGACGTGGCGCTGGCGCTCGACGCGCTCGCGGGCTTCACAATGGCCGATCCCAAGACGGTCGCCGGGATTGGGCGGAAGCCTCCGGGCGGCTACGCGGCCAATCTCAAGCCGGACGCGCTGCGGGGCAAGCGCATCGGCACATACGGACAGGGATGGCGCAACCTGCCGCTGTCCGAGGAAGCGACAGCGCTCTATCGCCGCGCGCTTTCCGAGATCGAAGCGCAAGGCGCTTTTTTAGTCGAGGATCCATTCGCGGGCTCCGGTTTCGCGGACCTACGGACGCCAACCGTGCCGGGCGAGGAATATGACGCGCGCGGTCTCGAGTCGCTGCCTTATGACCTCGGCAAATATCTTGAGCGGCTCGGCCCTGACGCTGCGATCAAGACCTTCGCGGAGTTCGCGACCGCGACAAAGGCCGAGGATCCGTTCGCGCCCACCGGTGTCCTCTCCTACATGCCGCGCCATGTGGCGTTCAAGGCCTGCCTCGCGGACCCGACAAAGCCCCCCGACATGTCGGCCTTCATCGCGCTCCGGGAAAAGCACCTTGCGATCTTTAACGATGTTTTCGCCCGCCATCGATTGGACGCGGCGATCTTCCCGCAGATGCGCGAGCAGCTCGCCACGCGTGAGGCCAAGGACATCATCCACGAGACGACCGTCAGCGAGATCAACATCGCGGGCTTGCCTGGCGTCACCGTCCCCGCTGGTTCCTATGCCTCGGGGTCGCCGTTCAATCTGATCGCGATCGGCTTGCAGTGGAGCGAAGCCGAGCTGCTCGGCATTACATTTGCTTACGAACAAGCCACCCGCCACCGAAAAGCGCCCACGCTTAGCCGCTCATGACCTGACCTTAGGGAGACGCCATATGACAGCCAAACTCTTTGCCGCCAGCGCCGTAAGCCTGCTCCTCGCCACGGCCGCCCAAGCCGCCGATTCAGGGCCGATCGTCATTGGCGTGCCGGTCGGATTGTCTGGCGCGAACAGCGTTGTCGCGCCCTCGGTCGTGCAGGAGGCGCAACTCGCCGTCGACGAGATCAACGCCGCTGGCGGCGTGCTCGGCCGAAAGCTGCAGCTTGAAGTGGCGGACGACGCTTCGGGCGCGGCCGGCGCTCAGAAGGCCTTTGACTCGCTGATCTACCAGAAGAAGGTCGATGCGCTGATCTCGATGGAGACGAGCGCAGCGCGCAACGCCGGTCTGCCCGCCGTCGGCAAGGGACGTGTCCCCTATATCTACACGTCTTTCTACGAAGGGCATTCCTGCAACAAATACATGTATGTCGACGCGTGGGTGCCCGAGCAGCAGGTGCCACCGATCGTCGACAATTTCGCCAAGGACAAGGGCGCTAAGACCTACTTCCTCATTGGCAGCGACTACGCCTTCGGCCGCGGCATGCTTGGTTTCACCCGCAAGTACGTCGAGAAGACCGGCGGAAAGATCGTCGGCGAGGAATATTTGCCCATGGATGGCGCAGACTGGACGCCTATCCTGTCGAAACTCAAAGACGCCAAGCCCGACGCGATCATCACCTCAACCGCGGGCGGCGCGCCCAATGTCACGCTGACCAAGCAGATGCGCGCGGCGGGCATCGACCTTCCTTACGCCAATCTCGCCGTCGACGAAGGCACGGCCAAAAGCATGGGCGCGGACGCGACCGGCATCTATCTGTCGGCGTCCTACGTGACCGGCATCGACTCGCCTGAGAATAAGAAGTTCCTCGACGCCGCGAACAAGAAGTTCGGCGCGGACCTTAAGACGCCAAACGACCTTTCGGTGCCCGAATACGAGGCGGTCTATCTTTACAAGCTCGCGGTAGAGAAGGCTGGTTCGACCGATCCGGCCAAGGTGATCGAAGCTATGCCGACGGTCTCCTTCACCGGCCCGCGGGGTGCCATCATCATGGACAAGCAACACCACGCGCCGCTCACCATGTACCTCGGCCAGGTGCAGAGCGACGGCGCCGTCAAGGTCGCCGCGACCTTCAAGGATGTAGACCCGGGCGAGCAGTGCCCGAATCTGAAGTAGCCTCGGAAGGGAAGCGGCTTAGGTCGCTTCCCTTTCACGCGGCCGCATGCTGCTTCTCCTCGACATCCTGACAACGGCCGCGATTTTGTTCGTGGTGTCGGTAGGCCTGTTGGCCATATTCGGCGTGCTCAAGATCATCAATTTCGCGCATGGCGCGTGGTTGACGATCGGCGCTTATTGCGCCGTTGTCGCCGTAAGGCTGGGGCTCAATCCGTGGGCGGGTCTGCCGATCGCCTTCGTCGCGGGAGCTCTCCTGGGCGGCGTCGCCGAACTCTTCATCATCCGCCCCCTCTACCGTCGCCCACTCGACGCCATCCTTGCGACCTGGGGGCTCGGGATTGTCATCGGCCAGCTCATCACGTTGGCGTTTGGCCGCGACGTTCAGCTGATCCCCAACCTTATGTCCGGCACGGTCAGGGTGCTGTCCGTCGACTATTCGGTCTACCGCCTGTTCATGCTGTTCGCCGCGCTCGCGATCGGCGCTCTGTTTGCGCTCACGATCGAAGGCACGCGGCTCGGTCTCTCCGCCCGCGCCGTGATCATGAACGAGACGCTCGCACGCTCGCTCGGTATCGACACCGACCGAGTGCGGCTCACGACCTTTATGATCGGAGCCGGTCTTGCGGCCCTCGCAGGCGTCTTGCTGACACCCTTGACGAGCGTCGATCCAAACATGGGCGTCGCCTGGCTGATCGGCGCGTTCATGTTGGTGATGGTCGCGGATACGTCGTATCTTGCTTTGGCGGCGGCCTGTCTCATCTTCGGCGGGGCGCAAGTGCTCGTCAGCACCTTCGTCAGTCCTGTGCTCGGCGGCATCTCGATCGCTGTGCTAGCCGCGCTTGTGCTCAGGATAAATCCGCGGGGCTTCTCGCGTGCCTGAGGACGCGGCCCTCCTCGAC
>JGI12635J15846_10001954_pt1 | contig 18010 bp, 19 predicted proteins | sample BlaSpr_A8_OM2_M2_FD_15846 | JGI IMG/M metagenome (IMG submission 15846) | reverse complement strand
AATGCAGGTTGATGATCAGATAGCTTGAGGCAAATCGTTCCGACCCCTGCGCCGACCAGATAAGCGAGGGGCGCTTCGATATCGCGCGCATCGCCGACGATCAGCATCCGCGCCGCAAGCAAGCGTTCCTGACCTCGGCCGCCGATATGCGGCACGATTATCTGGCGGCTGTAGCGATCGATTTGCGCTTCCGTGAGAGTCATCGCGCGCTCGCGCCGCTACTCAATTACGTTCTTTTCGATTGGCTCGACGGTGACGCCGGTGCTGCGCAGCCAGGTCAGAGCGCGCTCGATCTGATCGGTGCTGCCTTCGAACTCGACCGCGACCAGCCCCATCTCTTCAGACACGCTGGCGCCGCGAATATTGAAAACGAGGTCGAACTTCTTCACCAGCTGATAAAGGATCGGTTCCTTGATCAGCGTGCGCGGATAGCTCAGGTAGTAGCGTTCGTGAATACGTTCCATTGGCGTTATTTGTTGTTCCATTTGGCGATAACTTGTTGCAGGCGCTCGTGCCGCCATTCCTGCCATCCGATCCACAAATTCGTCGAGAGGTACTTGTCGCCGAAATCGCAGAACACTGTGACTATCGTGCCTTCGCGAATCGAGCGCGCGACCTTGAGCGCCGCGATCATCGCGGCGCCCGACGATTGGCCGACCAGGATGCCTTCGGTCTGCCCGAGCGCGTACACCATCTCGTACGCCTCTTCGGTGCCGACCTGGATTTTGTCGTCGAGCTCTTTTTCGTGGTAGATGCCTGGCACGATCGAGCTCGCCATGTGCTTGAGGCCTTCGAGTCCGTGCATCGCGTCGTCGGGCTCGACCGCGATCACTTTGACCGCGTTGTTTTTTGATTTCAGAAATCTGCCGGTGCCCATCACGGTGCCGCCGGTGCCGATCGCGGCGACGAAATGGGTGACCTCGCCGTGCGTCTGACGCCAGATTTCCGGGCCGGTGGTCTCGAAATGCGCCTGCGCGTTGGCCTCGTTGTTGTACTGATCGGGCTTGAAGTAGCGCGCGGGGTCTTGCGCGATCAGCTTGCGGCACATGACGATCGCGCCGTCGGATCCTTCCATCGGATCCGAGTAATGAATCTTCGCGCCGTAAGCCTCGACGATTTTTTTGCGCTCGCGGCTCACGTTCGACGGCATCACGAGCTCGACCGGATAGCCCAGCGTCGCCCCGAGCATCGCCAGCGCAATTCCGGTGTTGCCCGAGGTCGAATCGAGGATCACCTTGCCGGGTTTCAGCTTGCCTTCGGCGATTCCGACCTCGAGCATTTTCTTCGCCGGCCGATCCTTGACCGAGCCGCCGGGGTTGAAGCCCTCGAGCTTGGCGAAAATCCGCACATCCGCGGGAATCAGTCCCGCGGTCAGCCGCGCGATCTCGAGCAGCGGAGTCTTGCCGACCAGGTCGAGCACGCTGATGGCGCGGCCTACCGGAACGACCTCACTCAACGGCACGACGCGCTCGCGCGCGTAGGCGTCAATGTCCGCCGGCAATCGCGGGAACGATTGAGATGTCGTCGCCATCCTTTACCTTGGAGTTGATCGCATCGAGGAAGCGGATGTCGTCGCCATTCAAATAAATATTGACGAAGCGCCGGATGTCGCCTTTTTCATCGAGCAACCGCTCGCGCATCCCCGGATGGCGCCGTTCGAGGTCTTCGATAACCGCCTTGATCGACGCGCCGTCGGCCGGGACTTCATCGACGCCCGCGGTGAACCTGCGAAGTGGGGTTGGAACTCTGACGCGTACTGCCATGATTGGGGACTAGCCTCCTGGTTGAATTCCTACAGTTATGCTGGCCGCATAGCCCAAACAAGGCTAGGCGGCGCTGTCGGCGGTGCGTTTCCCATTTGTGAGCCGGTCGAACAGGGCGTCGAAATCTTTCAGGCGCGCGTCGATGATCGACGGCTGCTCGATCGCGCTCGCAACCGCCTCGAGCGTCTTGTAGCCGTTGCCGGTTATCGACACGACCACCGTCTCGTCGGGCTTGATACGTCCTTGCCTGACCAGCTTGATCGCGACTGCGAGCGTGGTGCCGCCGGCCGGCTCGGCGAAGATTCCCTCGGTGCGTGCGAGCAGCTTGATCGCGTCGATGATCTCCGGGTCGGTGGCGACGTCGCCCCATCCGCCGGAATCGCGCACCGCCTTGAGCACGTAGAAGCCGTCGGCGGGATTTCCGATCGCGATCGATTTCGCGATCGTGTCGGGTTTCACCGGCGTTATCAGGTCGGTGCCTTTGTGCAGCGCGTGGATTACCGGCGCGGATCCGGCCGCCTGCGCCGAGTGAATCTTGAAGTCGCCGCTCTTGATGAGCCCGACCTCCTTCAACTCCTTAAATGCCTTCGCGATCTTCGGCAGGATCGTACCGCCGGCGGTCGGCACCACAATGTGATCCGGCAGACGCCAGCCGAGCTGCTCGGCGACTTCGAAGCCGAAGGTCTTCGCGCCTTCGGTGTAGAACGGACGCAGGTTGATATTGACGAAGGCCCAGCCGTACTTGTCGGCGATTTCGCTGCACAGCCGGTTGACGTCGTCGTAGTTGCCGCGAATCGTGATCACCTTGGCGCCGTAAATCGTCGAGCCGACTACTTTGCCGGCCTCCACGCCTTCGGGCATGAAGATGTAGCATTGCAATCCGGCGCGCGCCGCGTGTGCCGCGACCGCGGTCGCCAGGTTGCCGGTGGATGCGCATGACACGGTGGTGAAGCCGAACTCGCGCGCCTTGGTGATCGACACCGAGACGACGCGATCCTTGTACGACAGCGTCGGATGATTGACGGTGTCGTCTTTGATGTAGAGATTTTTCAGCCCGAGTTCCGCGCCGAGCCGCTTGCAATGCAGCAGCGGAGTGAAGCCGGAGTTGGGGCCGACCAGTTCGGACTTGTCGTCGAGATCGACCGGCAGCAACTCGCGATAGCGCCACAGATTATGCGGCCGCTTCTCGATTATCGAGCGCGAGATCGCGGCGCGTATCCGCGCGTAGTCGTAGGTGACTTCGAGTGGACCGAAGCAGGTCTCGCACACGTGGAGCGGACTTATCGGATACTCCTGGCCGCACTCGCGACATTTCAAATTTGTGATGTAGCTCATCGTTCCCTCGATTCCTGTTACTTGCCCGGCGCGTGCGATTCGCGATGCGTCGGTCGCCATGCGCCGCAATCGCATCCCTGGCGCGGACTGACTGCCGTAATACGCACCCGGCTTGGCCCGGACGCGTCATATGTGAGAATTTTTCCTGAGAGCAAGGTCGTCTGCGCGCGCGCGGCGCGCATCGCCTCGCCGGCCTGCATCGCGCCGATCGCCCCCGCGACCGGGCCGACGATTCCCGCCTCGCGACAGCCCTGGATTTCGTCTTCGTCGGGCACGGTCTCGAACACGCATCGGATACACGCCGTCTCGGTCGGAATCACCGTCATCGCCTGCCCGGTCATCCCGACTACGCCGCCATAAACAAACGGCGTCCGCGTGGCGATACAGGTGTCGTTGATCAGAAACTTCGCGGCCGGACTGTCAGTCGCGTCGATCACGAAATCATGCGCAGCGATTAGGCGCGCCGCGTTGGACGCATCGAGCGCAACTGCATGCGGTTCGACATTGATGTCGGGGAATCGCTCGTTGAGCCATCGCGCGGCCGCTTCGACCTTCGGTGTTCCGATATCCGCAGTCCGATAGATCACTTGGCGCGCGAGATTCGACAGTTCGACCGGGTCGGGATCGACCAGCGTCAACTGGCGAGCGCCCGCGCGCGCGAGCGTCCACAGGGCGGGGACGCCAAGTCCTCCGACGCCGACGATCAGTATTCGTTCAGTTGCCACTTACTCGCGCATCTCCCGTCCGTTCGAGAGCGCAACGCGGTCAGTGCTGACTGATGCTGAAAAATCCTGCGGGGACGGTAAGACGAGGGCTTAATACTCTCGCCTTATCTTCCAGGAGATTCTCGGACAGAACCCCTGCAGGAATTAGCACCAGCACCCATCACGGGCCGGTTGCTGCGGCATCAGCGGGCCATGTCCCTCCGCCGCTCTCGATAAGGCTGCAATCACTTGCAGTTGAGTAACGGTAATATGCGAGCGCGGGCGTTGTCAATCCGCAGACCAGTCGGTCAGGCCGCGCTCGAATACACTTGCTACTACCGCTGCGTTTTGACTATGTTCGCCGCAACTTACGGGGGATCTTTTGGGCGGGAGCACGGGTCCGCCCTGCGTTGATCAAGCATCCAAATATGTGACCGGGCGCACCGAGTGAAAGCGATGAAGCCGCGGTACCTTACTATGCTTGCCCTGGTGGGCTGGTCTTTTTGGATTCCGTCCATCAGGAAAACAATTCCGAAAGACTGCCCAAGTTGCGCCGCCAGCCTGGTGGCACAAAATTCGTCTCAAAGCGCGGATTCTCAGGATGCTGTGGATACTCAGGCCGCTGAGGACGTGCGGCAACGGCACTTGCCCGACATGCTGAAAATTCCGCACGTCGTGAATATGGGAATCGAGTTCAAGGACTCAGAGATCATTTTCAACGTTCAAGTGGACAAAGAAGCAAACGTGCCGCAAGTAGAGCGGATGGTACCGTCTAAAATCGAAGGTTACGACGTAGTGGTTGAACCGGTGCCAACAGGTGTCTTGTGGTACGGATACCATTCCTTCATCAAGCCAGCTTCTCCGCCTGATGGACAGTAAGGGGCGCCGCTCTTCGGGGTTTTTCAGAACCCCGGCGACCTGTCCGATGCGCTGGCCAATCCCGCTTTTTGCAATTGCCCCCTTGCTACTGGCCCTGCATTTTGATTATCTTCGCCGCACCTTGCGGGGGTTTCTTTAGCAGAGAGCAGATTTAGCACGTTCGGATAGCGGATTCGGTCGGTAAACGGGGAGGAGGATCGACTATGAATGCTCGATGGGCGGGGCTTGGCGTTTGTCTGTTACTCGCGGTTGCCTGGATGTCACTCAACACCTCGGGATGCGATCCCTGCTCGTCTTGCTCTTCCAGTACCACTCACAAACACCCAACTGCGACGCCCACATCCACGCCTGCGCCGAATGCATGCTTGCCTTCCAGCTCAATGGCGATACTGGTTCAGGGCACGAACGTGACATCGTATCTTCCACAAGGCACCTGGGATGGAGGTAACGCGGCTGTCAACGTAGTACCGGTTGAAACCAGCAGTGGCCTCGGTACAGGCGGTACGCCGGTTGCGATCACGACGGGGAGCGTTCCGAACGCCTGCGCCTCGAACTCCAATACCGGCGCGACGGTATGCACCGGCAACAACACCGATGTTTTCCTGATCAATGGCACGACCCTCAGCAGCACCTTGACCAGCAGTGCGACCGGAGATGAGAGTTTCTCGGGCGGGGACTGCGAAAACTGCGGTGTAGTAGTCGATCAGACAACCAACAAGGCATTGGTGGCGCTTGGGCTCTCAACCGGTGGCCCGGGCGGCTACCAATTTCTCGACCTTGGCGCCACGCCGCCCACTTTTGAAGCACCGGTTCCTGCCGGAGCGGAGACTTCTGAAAACACCTCGATCGATCCCGTACGTCAGCTGATACTGTCACCAAACGAACAAGCGACTTATCAGATCGTCAATTTCAGCACCTCGACTGCGGCGCTGTTCAACAATGACCTGTCGGATACCGATCAGGGCGGGACGTTCGACTCGGCCGCCGAAGATTGCACCACCGGCATCGCGCTCTCCACCGATGAATTTACCGGCGATCTCTACATCGCCGATCTGACTCAGGCGGTCTTCACGCCAGGAACGTCCGGTATGCCCGGCACGTGGACCGACACCGCCAGCCAACTGGTGAACTTTCCCGAGTTTGACGATATCTCGGCCGGTACCTGCGGTATTGCCGTCGCACCCGGCACGCATGTCGGCATAGTTTCGGGTGAGTTTGGCGGCAACCTCGAGGGCGTCTTCGAGTTGCCGTCCACTTCCGGCAGCGGAGTGCCCGCGTTCGTCGACTACGCGGCGTTCACCGTGCCGGCCACGCCGACCGAGGACTGGGACCAGGGTAACGATCCTCATACGGTAACGGCGTATGTCAGCCCCAATACCAAAAAGGCCTACGCGGTGTTGGAGAGCGGCGACTTCGCCTGGCTGGCGGTTATCGATATCCAGGCGATGCTAAGCGCGCCGCGCACGGGGGCGCATACGGTGACCAGCCCGATTCCGGCTGGCATCGTGACTTTTATATGCGCAGTACCTACGGGTTGCGGTACCTAGTGGCTGCTGATTAGCAGTTCGGCGATCTGAACGCCGTTGAGCGCGGCGCCCTTGCGCAACTGGTCGCCCACGACCCAGAAGTTTAGGGCGTTGGGGCAGCTTAGGTCCTCGCGGATTCGGCCGACGAAGCAGTCGTCCTGGTCCTCGACCAGGAGCGGCATCGGGTAGCGGTTCTGCGCGGGATCGTCGAACAGCCGGAGGCCCGGGAAATGCGCGAACGCCTCGCGCGCGTCGGTCACCGCGATTTTCGTTTCGGTCTGGGCGTTGATGGAAATCGAATGCGTGGTGAAGACCGGCACCCTCACCGTGGTCGGACAAATCAGCAGCTCGGGCTGGTCGAGGATCTTCCTGATCTCGTTGACCAGCTTGATTTCCTCGTCGGTGTATCCGCCCTCGACAAATTTGCCGGCCGGGATCAGGTTGAACGCAATCTGATGCTGAAAATATTTCGCTTTGATCGCCTCGCCCTTCGACCACGCCATCGTCTGCTCGCGCAACTCGGCGACGCCGTTGACGCCCGCGCCCGACACGGCCTGGAAACTGGTCGCGACGACGCGCCGTAAACGTCCCAGGTCATGCAGCGGCTTCAGCGGCATCACGGTGACGATCGTCGTGCAATTGGGACAGGCGACGATGCCCTTGTGATTGCGCGCGGCGGCAGGGTTGATCTCGGGAACCACCAGCGGCACGCCGGGGTCCATCCGAAATGCGCTGGATTTGTCAATTACGACCGCGCCGGCTCTGACCGCCATCGGGGCGAACTCGCGCGACTGCTCGGATCCGGCCGAGAAAAACGCGATATCGATGTCCTTGAATCCGTCGACGCCGGCGCGCTGCACCGGGATCGATTCGCCGGCGAAAGTCACGGTCTTGCCGACCGAGCGCTCGGAGGCGTACGCCTTCAAAGCGCGCACCGGAAATTTGCGCTGCTCGAGGATCTTCAGCGTGGTCTGGCCGACCGCGCCGGTTGCGCCAACGACCGCAATTCTTTGTCCAGAAGCCATTATTCGATTCTCTCGTTCAAGTTGTCGATTCTATAGTGCGATCGCCATCGGAGTGAATACCCGCGCTGCTTCAGCATCAGGTGTTCCCCTCCGCCGGGCGAAGCGCGGCTGCCGCGCCTCCACTGGTTTCAACGTGTGCCACCCATTGCCAGCCGCGAGGAGTATGGCGCCATACGCTCAACGCCTCTACATCGACTCTGACTTTTTTGCCGCTGCTGCCGGACGCATAAGCGTAGTGACCGATTTTGTAGCTGACGATTACGGCGTCGCCGCTGTAGGTTGCGCGGTAGCCATGCGGAAAATGGAACTTGAAGTTAAGCGTTTTGAGCAACGCGAGTTCGCCGTCGCGATCGCGGATTTTGTCGTCGCGGATCGATTGAAAACCCGGCGCAATCAGTTTGGCGGCGCCGTCCCAATTCTGCTTCCAGAGATTTTCCCACATGTCCTCTTCGAGTTGGTCTCCCCGCACCTGGCAATTCGGCAATCGCACCTGCGCCTCGAGACTACCCGCGGTGACCGCGATGAACACGGCCGCAAACGCCAGCCAGCGACAACTTCGCATAGATTTCTCCATCATTCAGAAACAGGCTTAGCGCCGCGATGGCTTTTGGAACCCGGATGTGGAAGCGGCGGCACCACCAGTATTTGGCCGGTCATTTCAGGCTGATGGATCGTGCAATAGAAGGTGAACAAGCCCTCCTGATGGAAGGTGAAGACATAGGAGGTCTCGGTCAGCACCGGCAGCGGCTCGAACATCAGCACGTTCGACTCCGGGCTGACCAGCATAAAATCGTGTTCGTCGTCGGCCTGGTAGTTGCGAAAACTTATCATCGTGGGTTCGTCGCGGCGAACCACGATCATTGCTGGGTTGAACGCGTAGATTTGACATACCGGAATTTTGCCGCCCTCGTCCTCTTCTTTCTCGGCCACGGCCTGCGTGAGTATCGTGATCGCAGCTTGTGCAGCCCCTGATTTCGTCACCGTGACCACGCGCGATGACGCGGCGTCGGGCAGGTAGTAAGTTTTGCTTTGTTGCGCTGCGGGAGCCGGGGTCGCCAGCGCCATCGCCATTGCCAATACCAGGACTGTGTTATCGACGCGGCGGCGCCGGTGGGTTAACTGCATCGCGCATCACTCTATATTGACGCGGTCGGCGCAGTGAATAGCCGTTCCGGCTCAAACTTTTTGCAATAGCCAGTCGCTGACCAGCGCGAACACTTCATCGTGCGCTTCCGCCAATCCGTGTCCGACGCCGGGCAGAATCCTGAGCGTCTTCGGCTCGCCCGCGCGATCGAAAAGCGCCTGCGAACTTTCGTGCGAGAGAATCGTGTCCGCATCGCCATGAATCAACAGCAACGGCTTGGGCCGTAGCTCGCCCGCCACGTGCGCGCCCGCGAGCTGGCTCGACAGCGCAATCACGGTGGTGACGATTGGGCTGAGCGTGCCCGCGTTGATCGCGACCGCGCCGCCGAACGAATGTCCAATCAGAGCGACGCGCTGATTCCCGATTCCGCCGAGGAACGTCAACGCCGCCATCGCATCGACCAGGCATTCGCCGAACTCGTTGGGCGCGCGATAGTCCAGCCGCGCGACAGTGAGTCCGCGCTTCGGCATCTCGAGTCCCAGCCGCGGATAGAGCATCGCGGGACCGTCGAACCCGCCCATCGCGCCGCTGACGCATAGCACGGCGCGCCCCTTCTCGGGGGCGGAATGCAGCACGAGCGGAATCGCGCCGCGCGTCGTCGCAATCGTGACCTTGCGCGCGCCTGCGATCTCATCGCCCGGCTCGACCCCGGTAATCCTGAGCGTCAGTCCTTCGTCCAAGTTCTTTGCTTTCCGAGATCCCGAATGCGCGGCGCAACAGACAATCGCGCCACACAAATGTCCCTCACCCTAACCCTCTCCCGATAGCGGGCGAGGGAACCGGATCGCCGAGCATCCGCATTCCGTAGCGAATCATCGCGGCCAGCCGTTCGACTCGCGTGAGCAGTTCGGCCTGATCTTCGCGCGGCGCGTCGACCAGTTCGGCAGCAACACTGGCGAGGTTCTCGCGCATGATCTGCAACGCACGCTCGAGATTTTCGCGCTCCGGGATTCGCGCGCGAGCTTTGCGCCGCGCCGCCTGTATCTCGGCAAAATCGATTATCTCAGCCATGTGTTCATGCGATTATCGCGCATCAGGACCGTACGTGGAAACTCTATCGCAGTTTCCTGCCCGCGCGACGCTTCTCCGCGAGCGTGCGATGGCCTCCATCGGCGACCCATCGCATCTGCCGCGCCATCCCATTGAGAATCTCGACCTCGCGCGCAGTCAATCCGCTGCGTCCGAAAATCTCGCGAATCGCGAGCATGATATGTTCCGGGTTGTCGTCGGGAATAAAGCCGATCGCGACCAGCGCCTCGGCGAGGCGCTCGAGCATCGGGTCGCTGATCGATGCGGCCACGAACTCGGGCGCGCGGACGGATTCGACCGCCGCGCTCGCGCACATCATCAGCTCGTACGCGACGACCATCACGGCCTGCGCGAGGTTGAGCGACGGATATTCGGGCGCGGTCGGGATCGTTATCAGGCGATGGCAGAGTTTGAGCTCGCGATTGGTCAGTCCGCGATCTTCGCGGCCGAAGACGATTGCGATTTTGTTCGACGCAGCCAGCGCGTCGAGTTCCGCCGCGGCCGGGCGCAGCGGAGTCGCGCGGCTGCGATAGCCGCCGCGGCGGCTGGTGGTGCCTACTGCGAGCGAGCAATCCGCCAGCGCCGCTGCGAGGTCGGGATAGACCGTCGCGCTCGCGAGGAGGTCGTCGGCATGCACCGCCATCTTTACCGCTTCGCGATCGTTCAGAGGACCGCGTCCGACCAGGCGGAGATCGTCGAAGCCCATATTCTTGAGCGCCCGCGCCGCCGCGCCGATATTGCCGGCCGACTGCGGCCGGTAGAGCACGAACGCGAATTTGTCGCGCGAAGCCATCCTCTGGTTATGCGGTTCCAGTAGGCGCAAGGGAAGGGCGCGAAATTCTTATTACTAAGGTGCAGGGGTTACCCATGCCGAAGGAAGTATGAAACCCACCGCGGGTTTCATTACAATAAAGTTGTCTGATGAAAATTATCTCTTTCGGCGATGTGCACATGGCGACTCGCAATCTCGACCTGATGGGCGAGGTGATGCGCGATTGCGACCTGGTAATCCTGTCCGGCGATCTCACTAACTTCGGCGGCATCGACGACGCTCGCAAAGTGATCACCGAAGTTCGCAGCGTGTGTCCCAATGTGCTTGCGCTACCGGGGAATCTGGACCAGCACGAGGTGATCCCGTTTCTCGAAGCCGACGGAATCGCGCTGCATGGCAAGGGCCGCGTCACCGGCGGAGTTGGCATCTTCGGATGCGGCGGGTCGAACATTTCGCCATTCGGCACGCCGCTCGAGTTCACCGAAGATGAAATCTACGCGACGCTGCGCGCCGGTTACGAGTTCGTGCGCGACGTGCGTCCGCTCCTCATGATCTGTCATCCGCCGCCGTTCGACACCAAGTGCGATCGAATCATGAGCGGCAAGCCAGTCGGCAGCACCGCCGCGCGCCGATTCATCGAAGAGGTGAAGCCCGACGTGTGCATCTCGGGACACATCCACGAATCCGCCGGCGTCGATCGGATCGGGCCGACGCAGATTTTCAACGCGGGGCCGTTCAAGGGCGGCGGCTATATAGTTATACGCGCCGAAGGCGAGCGCCTGGACGCGAGGCTCGAATTTCTTTGACGTGCCGGCATTGTCGCGCGCAGACCAGTCGCTTCGCGTGTACGCGGGAAAGATCGTCAACGGATGGCCGCTGGTTTTGCGCAACTCATTCCGGCTACTGTGGCGCTTCCGGCCCGGACGCGCCGCGAAATAGGGCGCACACATTTTTGTCGAAGGGAGATTCGTTTCAGCATGGCTGCGAATGACGAAGTTCGCTTGAGGTTCGATCATGTTTCGATTGCGGTGAAGTCGATCGACCGCGCCTACGATTTCTTCGCGAAGTATTTTCCGATCAAATTGCGCGGCGCCAAATCGCTCGACGAGCAGGTCAGTGGATCGTTCTACTGGCAGGATTTCCATCTCGGCGGATTCGTGGTCGAGCTGATCGAAGACCCGCCTGGCAAGCCCGGCTTCGTGACCAAGTTCATCGAGCGGCACGGCGAGGGGATGCATCATTTGTCGATCGAGACGGACGGCCTCGACAAACTTGTAGCGAATCTGAAAGCCGGCGGAGTGCGCGTCGTCGACGAGCAGAAGTACGAGTCAGGATCGGCGACCGCGTTCATCTCGCCGCGATCCGCGTTCGGCGCGCTGATCCAGTTCTGGCACACTACGAATTGGGAGCAGGCGCATCCCAACCCCGCGCCTGACGGGCTGGCGTATTTCGATCACGTCTCGCTCGCCGTCAAAGACATCGCCACGGCCTACGATTTCTTCACGCGCTATTTTCCCGGCACGAAAATTAGCCACGAGATTCACACGAGCAACTCTGAGGGCAACTTCTCGCTCGGTCATCTCGAGGTCGCCGGCTTCAAGCTCGAATTCATCCAGAGCCCGCCGCACAAGACCGACAACGACTTCGTCGGCAAGTTCATCGCGCGCTACGGCGAGGGGATGCATCACGTTTCGCTCGACCTCAAGGATTTCGACGAGACGCGCGAGCGTCTCAAGCGCGACGGCATCCGCGTGGTGGACGAAAAGCGCAACTGGCGCGGCGAGCGTCAATATTTTATCTCGCCGCAGTCGGCGTTTGGCGTGCTGATCCAGATCTGGGACGGCCTGCAATAGCGTACCGGGAGAGCTTTACGCGGCGTGCAAGCGCGCTCTGTCTCTACGGCGCCGGAAGGACCACGATCCCGAGCGGACCACTGAGGCCTGTGTTGTTGCCGGTGAGCGTGCTTAGCAGGTCTCCTGAAGCGTCAAACACATCGACGCTGGGACCGCTGTAATTAACCACAAAGGTCAGCGCATTCCCTTCTACTGGAACATTGACGATACCCTCGGGCCCGCTGAGATCGCCGGTGAGCGAGGAACTCGGAGCAAGGTTGCCGCCAGTCCCGGAAGGATAGATGGTCACAATGTTGTTAAAGCCGTTGGTTACGAAGAGGTTCGTGTCCGCATTGTGGCTGAGTCCCTGCGGGCTCGACAAATCCGTGTTGGACCCCGTCAAAATTACCGAGGGCGTCGCGTTGCCGTTGGTGGTGTTCGCCGGCGAATAGACGGTGATACTTCCGTTGCAGCTGGAGGTGGCGGAACAGCCGGGCGGTCCGCCGGTGGAGTTTGTCACATAGAGGTCCAGCATCTCGGAGCTGGGATTGAAAATCAGATCGAGGCCGGTGGGGTTCGCAAGGCCGGTGTTGTCGGTGCAGGCACCGGTTCCCGCCCCGCTACAACAGGCGTAAGGATTGCCGGCCGCGGTACACGCGGTGTTGAATTGTCCGGCGATTACCGCGATTGGCGACTCATTCAGAGTGCCGGTGCCGCTATCCAGCGGAGGATAAACGTTGACACTGCCCTGGAAGCCAGTCCCGCCGTCGAGATTCGCCACGTAGATGTTCCCGGTTCCATCCAGGATGACACCGGTCGGCTGGGACAGCTGGGTGTTGTCGACGCAAGTGCCGATCTCGTCCCCGGTGCAGCAGGGGAAAGGAACGCCGGCCGCGGTGCACCCGATGTTTGGCTGGCCAACGATGGTCGCGATGGGGGATTCGTTCAGAGTGCCGGTGCTACTTCCCAGCGCAGGATAGATGGTGATGCTGCCCTGTAGTGCCGCTCCGCCAAACCTGTTCGCCACATAGATGTTGTCGTTGTTTGGATCGAGCGCTAGGCCATAGGGAGAGTTAAGGCCGGTGTTTGCGCCGCCGATAGTGGCGAGCGGCGCCACATTGTTAGCGCCGGGCGTCGTAGAGAATCCTTTCTGATTCGGGTAGTACAAGAAAAACTCCACGTTGTTTGACGAAAAATTCCCCACGCCTACGAGCGCCGGAGTCGGCGTCGCGGTCGGCGTCGCAGTCGTGGTAGCGGTGGGCGACGCCTTCGGCGTCGGTGAAACTGTCGGAGTGGGTGGGACGGTTGCAGTCGGAGTGGCAGTTGGCGTCGGCGTAGGGGTCGGCGTCGGCGTAACGGTCGGCGTCGGCTTTTTCTTTTTCTTCGGTATCAGAGCGGTCCCGTCGAGGTCCACAATCTGACGGGCTACATCCCGGTAGAGAGGCTCCGACACAATCGTTATCTGGCCTGTCTCTTCCTCTCCTGGTCGGGAGTCCCCAGGTGGGATGAACACCACGTAGAGCAGGCAGCTTGCTCCGGGTGCAAACACCACGTTGGTGCATTTGTTCGGCCCATCAGTGATGACGAATGCATCATCGCCATCAGTCACTGAGATTTTCTGTATCGTAATATTCACTTCGTCGAGATTTCTCAGCTTGACCGTCATGGTGGCCGAAGTGGTGCCTACGAATACTTTCCCGAAGTGCAGTTCGTGTGGATGGTAGCGAATTTCCCGCGGCGCCGCGGCGCGCGCGGGAGTGGCTGCTATGACGGCGAGGAGCAGAACCGCAATGACGGATCCTTTTGCGACATCCATCACTGTGGACTTCTCAGGGCTTGCGCCCCCGATTGTCCGAAACAGGAAGTGGATCCTGCTTATCGGCGGAAGGATTGCCGCGAGCCCACCAGAAAATGTCGCATAGCGCGCCACACGCCGGGATGTAGATCTTCGGCGGTTCGACGTGCGCGCCGGCAGAACGCGAAGCAGAAACCGGAGCGCCGGCTTTGTCGTCGAGCGGCATCGCGGACAGATGGTATCTGATTGGCGAACCTCGCGAAATCGGTTGACCCCGCACCTTCTTCTCTTTGCCTCGATCTGTTCGAACAGGTGTCAGGCTGCATCGGCGACGGTGCCGTCTTGTTCCAGCAGCCAGGAAGCAGTGAATGAGTAAAAAGCGAGAAAAGGAAACCCCGCGAGGTTTCGCATTCCGAAACGGCTGCGATTAAATGAGTCGTATGATCCGCGCCGTATTTTTCGACGCCGCAGGTACGCTGTTCGAGCCGCGCGAGCCGATCGGACGCACCTACGCCCAGTTGGCGCGCGACTTTGGTCTCGACGTCCCCGAGGACAGTGTCGCCGCGAGTTTTCGCCGTGCGTTCGGTGCGGCGCCGGGGCTGGCCTTCGGACTCGGGCTGCGGCCCGACGAGCTGCGGCGTCTCGAGCGCGAATGGTGGCGGCGCCGCGTGACTGAGACGTTCGCGCCGCTCGGCAAGTTTCCGGATTTCGAGGCCTACTTCGACGCCCTTTTTGCCCATCTCGCCAATCCNGACCATTGGTTTGCCGATCTTGAAGCTGTACCGGTGCTGCAACGTCTAAAAGTTGATGGACTCAAACTGGGCGTGATCTCCAATTTCGACTATCGCCTGTATCGAATTCTAGACGGCCTCGACCTGACCCGTTATTTCGATTCGATCACAATTTCCTCAGAGGCCGGCTACGCCAAGCCGCGGCGCGAGATTTACGACGCGGCCCTTGGGCGCCTCGGCGTGACCGCGCGCGAGGCGATGCACGTCGGCGATTCGGAGCATCTCGACTTTGTGCCGGCGGCGGCGCTCGGCATGGCCGCGGTGTTGGTCGATCGCGAAGCCGCGCAGTCGGAGCCGTCGATTGAGGGACGCACGGCCAGAATTTACTCGCTTGCCAGCGTCCCTGAGGTTGCGCAAGTATTTGAACCCGCTTGACGTTATCGCAGCGTTATCCTTATCTAAGGCCACAATTCCCGGGGAACACGATTTGGGGACTACTAAAATGAATCGTCCGCTTTTTTTGCATCGCCTGACGGTGATGCTCGCCGCAATCTTCGCACTTGTTTTCACCGCAGGCATGGCATCCGCGCAGAGTTCCAGTCAGCTCGAATCGGAGCTTTCGAGCCTCTCCGGCCAGATGGGCTCCGCCGAGAGTAACGAATCGACCGCCGACTCGGTGATCGGCCGTCTCGACAGCGCCGAGGCGGATTTCGCCAAGCTCACCTCGAGCGGCAAGGTGGACAAGGGCTCGCTAATTCCTATCTACCGCCAGCTCGAGGAGATGCTCGATCGGCTGCAAACGGCCTGGTCGAAGAAGAAGGACGATTGCATCAACACGATCGACAACGGCGGGCAGTGCGACTACGACAAGCCTGAGCAGTTCGCGTTGCGCGCGGCCTACCCGCTCGCATGGCTGCGGTTCACGGCGGCGACCACGCTGTTCGACGATAACGCCGAGCAATCCAAGAAACTGCTGAATGAGTCGATCGACGGCTTCACCAACAGCATGCTGGCGATGCCCGATCCCAACCTGATTCGCGAAAACACGCTGGGTCGCGCCTACTGCGAGCGCGAGTTGGGCAAGTTCGATCAGAAGGAATACACCAACGCGATCAACGACTTCAAGAAAATCCAGGAAGATGGAAGAAGCACGCAGCAGTACGCAGCGGCTGAGCAAGGCCTCTGCACAACCTATGGAAAGATGGGCCAGCCTGAAGAAGCAACGAAGTATTGTGGCTCGAACACAGGCCCCGGAGGGGGCAAGGGCGGCAATCAGATGCTTCAGTTACAAGCTCTGTTCAGCGCCGAAAGAGCCACCAGCGACCCCGCCAAGAAAGCCGAGTATCACAAGCAGATCATCGACGTGATGAAGCCGAAAAAGGACGACAAGGAAGGTTGGGCTATCGATGTCGCGGCTGCGTCCAAGTTCCCTAGCAACGCAGTCGAGGAATTTGGCAGCTCCAGCGACCCCTTCGAGAAATGGCTGCTCGCCGCAGTCCTGCTCTCGCGCAAGGATGAAGCGGGCGCGGCAAAGTACTATTCCGAGGCGTGCGACAGCGGACAGTATCCCAAGGCCTGCAGGTTCGCCGCTGATATATATCAGCGCGAGAAGCGCTTCGACCTGGTCCAGGAGATGCTCCTCAAGATTGCACATCAGGGCGGCGGCGACGCGGCCCAGGCCTTCTTTTTGGAGTACAGCCTCGATCACGATCGATGGGAGAAGAGCGGCCGGAAGGATAAAGCGCTCGAAGATAAGTGGGTGAAGGACGCGCAGGATTACCTACAGAAAAATCCAAATGGTGATCATGCCGCCGAACTGCAAGTGGCGCTGGCCGAGCGCCTTCAGCGGCAGGGCGATCTCCTCGGAGCCGCGAAGCTGTATTCCGCCGTTAAGGGCGATCCTGAATTCACTTTCACGGCCAAGTTCAAGGCCGCGGAATGCTACTACAAGATCCTCGTAGGCGCGGCTGCTACCAAGGACGACAAAACGGCGCCCAAGATCGATACTGATCAGCTCAGAAAGCTGGCGGTCGCGGACCTGAACGAATCAATCAAGATGGGACACGAGGCCGAGGCAAAGGCTAACACTGCCGCCGCCAAGAACGCGGTGCGCGAGATTCGCGGCGAAGCGACCTACATGCTCGCTTCGATCCTCGAGGAAGATCAGGATCACGTCGACTACGCGCAGGTAGCACCGCTGCTGGTCGGCTACGAAACGAATTACCCGATGATGAGCGCGAAGTTCCAGGACGTGATCGATTGGCGCATTACGGCGCTCGATCATCTTGGCCGGTATGACGAAGTTAACACCGACGTTGCCGGACTCGTCGAGCGCAGCAAGAGCGACTCCGCCAAGCAGGATTTCGTCAAGGGACTCGGCATCGAGTTCTGGAAGGCTGCGCAAGCGGCCAAGGATAACAACGACCAGAAGACGTATCTCGCAAACGCCAAGTTGACCGTGACGTCCTACAAGGGCTTCGCCGAGATGGCGGCGTCGGGCAAGATCCCGACGAAGAACCTGACGGGTACGCTGTCGATTTACGCCCAGGCCCTTCATGCTACCGGCAACGAAGACGAGGCGAACAGGGTCTTCGAAGAGGTCGTCAAGGCCGACCCGGCGTCGCCCGATGCGAACGCAGGTCTGGCTCGTCAGGCTCAAGCCAAGGGCGACTGGAAGAACGCAAACGAGCGGTGGACCGCGGTCGAGAATACGGCGGCCGAGTCCGATCCTCTCTGGTACGAAGCGAAGTACCAACTTGCTGTGATTTACGAGAAACAGGGCAATACCCAGGGAGCATGCAGCAAGCTGGCGCAGACGCGCGCCGAGCATCCGACGCTTGGCTCGGACGATATGAAGGTCAGGTGGGACAAGTTGCAACGCTCGCTGTGTCTCGATCACCATCAATAGCGCGGCGGCTATGCTCAAGAAGATTCATCACATCGGCGTTGTCGTGCCGAATCTCGACGCGGGGTTGAAATTCTGGCGCGACACGCTCGGCCTGCATTTCACCAAGAGCGCGACGATTGAGGAGCAAGGCGTCCGCGCCGCGTTGCTCAAGGCGGGCGAGAGCGAGATCGAGCTGCTCGAGCCGCTGGACCCCGACAATGCGGTCGGCAAGTTCCTCGCGCGGCGCGGCGGCGGCCTGCATCACCTATGCTTCGAGACCGACGACGTCGACCGCGAGCTCGAAACCGCACGCGGCAAAGGTATCCAGCTCATCGATCAGAAGCCGCGCAAAGGCCTGGCGGGCATGATCTGCTTCCTGCATCCGAAGGCCACCCGCGGCGTGCTGGTCGAGTTCGCGCAGCCGCCCGCCGACTAAAGGGAACAGCATGCCGATCTACGAATACCGATGCACTAACTGCGACCGCTCATTCGAGGCATTCGTCCGCCCCGGCGACACTGGCGCACAATGTCCGCATTGCCATGGCTCGAAGCTGACGCGTGAAATGTCGACGTTCGCGGCGCGCGCCA
>JGI12635J15846_10001951_pt1 | contig 18017 bp, 12 predicted proteins | sample BlaSpr_A8_OM2_M2_FD_15846 | JGI IMG/M metagenome (IMG submission 15846) | reverse complement strand
GCATCACGGCCATAGGCGATCGAGCCGGTTCCAGCGATCACGATCACTCCGGGCCCATCGCCTAAAGCCGTTTGCAGCGCAATCTGCATGTCGCCGACAACTTCGATCTCGCCCGCAATCACTTCCGCTAGGATCTTGCGAACAATGCTGGCGATCTCTTCGCGTCCAGCACCGGCGGCGCCGATGCAGGCGCGCTTCACTTGCCGAGGATGGATTTTCGCGGCGTCACAGGTCTGCCGGATCGCCTGGTGCAGCGCTTCCCGGGCGCACGCTTCTCCTACGCGGGTAATGTTGCTGGGGCCGGAGACAGACGTCGCGAGGACCGCGGATTCGTCGCCTACGATGCACTTTGTCTTGCTGCCGCCGCCGTCAATTCCCAGGTAGTAGGCCACGGGATATTTCTATCACAAGCTGTTTTGAGCTCCCGGTTCTCTGGTTTGTCGAACACCTGCTCTTTAGTTCTTACTTTTCAGAGGTTCATAGACTCTCACTCGCGGGAATGCTGAAGTGCGGCCATAATGGCTAATCAAACGCGGCAGCACGCATGGGTCTCGACAAACTCGATCTGGCGATTATCGCGCTCTACCTAGTCGGGATTACCCTGTTCGGATTGCGTTTCCGCAAGCGGCAGCGCTCCCTGCGCGATTATTTTCTGGCGGGACGCGATATTCCCTGGTGGGCTATAGCGCTTTCCATTGTCGCCGCCGAAACCAGCACGCTTACCATCATCAGCATCCCGGGTCTCGCCTACGATTCCAACTTAGTCTTCCTGCAGGTGGTGATGGGTTACGTTGTGGGACGCGTTGTGATTAGCTTTGTCCTGCTTCCCCACTACTTTCGCGGCGACCTTTATACCGCATACGAACTGATCGAACGCCGCTTCGGGCGCGGTTTGCGCTCGCTGACTGCAGGCCTATTCCTGTTGACGCGGACAGCGGCCGAGGGAGTGCGCGTGTATGCAGTGTCGATTGTGGTGACCATCGCGCTGGGCACGGGGGAAGTATCCTCGATTGCCGTTATTTCTGCATTGACGCTCATCTATACGTTCGAAGGGGGACTCGCGGCGGTAATCTGGACCGACGTGGTGCAAACTGTAATCTACGTCGGCGGGACGCTAGTTGGATTGTGGACGATTCTGCATCTTGTTCCCGGAGGATGGAGCGCCATTCACGCCGCGGCCGCGAGCGCGGGCAAGCTGCAAGTGTTCGATTTCACCCCGAGTTTGTGGATTCCATATACCTTCTGGGCGGGCGTGATCGGCGGCACTGCCTTTACCACGGCGAGCCACGGCACGGATCAACTTTTTGTACAGCGGTTGCTCGCGGCGCGTGGGCAGAAGCAGTCTGCGGTTGCACTGATCTCGAGCGGGGTTGCAATTCTGTTTCAGTTTGCCTTATTTCTGATTGTCGGGGTAATGCTGTGGGCGTACTATCGCATGCCCTCGGCAGCCTTCGGAAAACCCGATCGAATTTATCCCACGTTCATCGTCCGGCAGATGCCGCATGGAATCTCCGGTTTGCTGATCGCGGCGATTTTAGCGGCTGCGATGTCGAACTTGAGTGCGGCCTTGAACTCGTTGTCATCCAGCGCAATCTTGGACTTCTACGTTCGCTTTCGGCCGCAATCCGACGAGCGAAATCGGATGCACCTTTCGCGACTGGCCACCTTCTTTTTCGCGATAGTGCTGTTCTGCCTCGCGGTTCTGTCGCTTCACAAAGCCGGACGGGTGGTCGAAGTCGGATTGCAGATTGCCTCGGTCGCTTACGGCGCGCTGCTGGGAGTATTTCTGCTGGGCGTGTTAACGCGAAAAGCCAATCAGCGCGGCGCAACGGTCGGAATGCTTTTAGGGTTCAGCGTCGATTTGTATCTATGGTGCTGCACGCGCGTCCCGTGGACGTGGTGGGTTGTGATTGGGGCGATGGTAACGTTTGGCATAGGGTACGCCGCAAGCGCGCTCACCCGCAACTCGAATTTCGTCGCGACCTCTGAAACTCAGCGCTGAAGATCGCTTGATGGCACGCCCGCATGACGTATACTTGCACCCTTCGACCATGCCCCAACTGACCAAGGAATCGGTTATCCGCCCGGAGCTCTGCCGGGATCTGGGCGTGAGCCACGCCTCGGCAGTCGTGGTGGGAACCATCATTGGCAGCGGAATTTTTCTTGTTCCCGCGGAGATGATGCAGGCCCTGGGCTCCGCCAAGCTGGTGTATCTGGCGTGGCTGGTAGGTGGTCTACTGTCTTTTTTTGGCGCGCTCACGTATGCCGAACTGGGCGCCATGAAACCGCAAGCGGGCGGAGAGTACGTGTACGTGCGGGACGCCTACGGACCATGGGGGGGGTTCCTCTATGGATGGACCTGGTTTGTCATCGCGAAACCGGCGTCGATAGCCACGATCGCAACCGGGCTGGTGCGCATTCTCGGGACGTTCTCCATCTTTTCTTGTTTTTCTGACGACGTTTTTTTTCTGAGCATCTCGTCTCATTTCTTCGCCGTCACCTGGGGACAAGTGGTTGCGATCACCGCGGCCACCCTTATTTCCGTGCTGAATTACCTGGGGGTAAGGAAGGCCGGCGAATTTCAACTGATTTTTACCGCGCTGAAGGTAGTAATTATTCTTGCCATCGTGGGGATCTGCTTCAGCGGTGCGGGAAACGCGACAGGGCGAGGCTGGAGCAATTTTGCCGGAACGTTTCCCGGAGCCAAAGGCGGCGTTGCTGGCTTCATGGCCGCATTGGTGGCGGCTTTGTGGGCTTATGACGGCTGGAATGACCTGAACATGGTTGCCGGCGAGATCAAGAACCCCGAGCGTAGTATTCCGATTGCGCTGATTGCGGGCGTCGCCACCGTTGGCCTTCTCTATGTGCTGGTGAACGCGGGCGTGCAATACGTGCTGCCCGCGACTGTGATTGCTCAATCGCCCCGCCCCGCCTCCGATGCGGTCGCGCTGGTCATGGGACACCTAGGCGCAGCTATTGTTTCGGCGGGCATGGCCGTCTCCATGCTGGTCACCTTGAATGGGACCACCATGAGCGGAGCGCGCGTGCCTTTTGCCATGGCGCGAGATGGATACTTCTTCCGGGCTCTGGCAGAGGTGCATCCCCGCTACCACACGCCTTCGACAGCGATCGTAGTGCAGGCAATCCTTTCGATGATTCTTCTTCTGCTCGGCGGAACTTTCCGCCAGCTCTTTTCTCTCGCCATCTTTGCGGAGTGGCTTTTCTACACGATCGCCGGCAGCACCGTCTTCATCTTCCGATGGCGCGACCCGCAGGCAGTTCGTCCCTATCGTGTCTTGGGCTACCCATTCGTTCCCGTATTGTTCGTGACCGCTGCGGCAGCGCTGCTGTACTACACGTTCCGCGAGAACTGGCCGAATTCTTTGTATGGCTCGCTGGTAATTCTGGCTGGGATACCGGTTTTCACCTGGTTTCGCTGGCGGCGGCAGCAGGAGATACGCTCGTAAGCCGCGTCCCTGGCCCGTTTTTGGCGCATTCCCGTAGGCGTGCGCGGCGCGGTTACCTTAGGTCAAGAGCCGTGGACACGTTTACCCCCTGTCCTTTCTCTCGTAATGTGAAAACTCCAATCCCGGCCCGCTCCCTCGGCCCGGGTCCCCGTGGAGTAAATGCATGGCTACGCCTCAATACAGTTTTCAGCTCGGGATTTTGCCGGAGCGCAAGATAGACAGACGCGCGCTGGCAACCAGCTATGGTCTCATCGTTCTGGCCATCTTTCTATTGGTGAATCTTGGGCTTTTGTTTCCGGAGCGGCTCCAGCTCAAGGCGTACCGCGTCACGGAATTAATCCCGCTGCCAGCGTTGCGGCCTGAGCCCGTACCGGTCAGGATAAAGCCGATCAAAGTGAAGTTGCTTCCTGCTGCGCCGGTTTTTGAGCAGCCCAAGTTGGTGGTGCCGCAGCAGGTTCATCGCGCTCCCGCGCCCGAGCCGGTGGAAGCACCCAAGGTCGTAATCAACCAGTTCGCCGCTCCGCAGATCAAGATGACTGCAAGTGGGGCGCGTCCGCAACTTTTGCACGTGGGAGATTTTCAGGGAAGCTCGGTTGCACCAACGGTGAATGTCGCCGTGCAGAAGGTACAGACCGGTGGCTTCGGCGATCCCAACGGTTTGAAGGGTGAAGGCAAGCAGGGCGCGAAGCTGTATGCCGCGCAGGCCGGGTCCTTTGACATGCCCGCAGGTCCGGGACAAGGCAATGGATCGGGCGGAGCAAAAGGCATTAAGGGCATAGTCGCCAGCGCTGATTTTGGCAGCGGCATCGCAACCGGAAGCAAGGTTGATGGCCACAGCACTGGGATTTCAACCGGCGGATTCGGAGCCGAGCAAGTTGTTCACAGTGGTCCCAAGCTCGCGCAAGCCGATGCCGGACCAGCCACCACACCGGTGGAGATCACGTTCAAGCCCCAGCCGGTTTACACCGAGGATGCACGCAGTCTCAAGCTGGAAGGCGAAGTTTTACTGGAAGTAATGTTCAACGCCAATGGAACGCTGCAGGTGAACCGTGTAGTTCGTGGTCTTGGCCATGGGTTGGACGAAGCGGCCGTCGCGGCCGCCAACAAGATGCGGTTCAAGCCCGCTCTGCGCATGGGACAGCCCACGGATTCGACCGCAGTGGTGCACGTGATGTTTCAGCTGGCGTACTGAGTTTGGACATGCCGAAGGATTCGTCCAAAAGATTGGTTATGCGGCCATGAGCTTGCAATACGAAATCAAGATATCACTCAAAGAAATATTTGGTTGAGCGAACTGGTCTTAGGAACTTGGGAGAGAGAAAGACATGCGCACCTCGCAATTGATGTTCACGGCAGCACTGTTAGTCGCGGTGAGTTCCGCCGCGCAACAGCAGCCGGACACGCAAAACATGGCACAACCGTCCGCCTCTGAGGCCACCCAGACGGTACAGCCATCCGCGGCCGCGCAACCGGCAACGGCTCAGAGGACTACGCAGGCGCCAACACCTTCGGCTCTGCCTCAACCTACTACCATGGATCAGGTTGTGGATCGCTTCATCGAGCGCGAACACGGACTCATGAAAGCTCTCGCCACCCGCACGCCGGTGGTGGAAACCTATATACAGAACCTGACCGCCGATCCGCAACTCGGGCCCGTACCGAGCGAGGACCATTATTTCCTTGGCCGTATGGATATGGGCGAGACTATTGACCGCAAGGACTATTTGAAGGAGCAGGACAAGGGCATGGAGACGCGCCTCATGGGTGGCTTCAACAAGCTCTTCAAGGTGCAGTACCAGCCTCTCGGTTTCTCCTGGATGGTCTATGCCGACCGCACTGATTTCGACCGCGAACACTACGAGTTTCATTACATCCGCCGCGAATTTCTCGGCGAGGTCCGCTGCCTAGTATTCGATGTCACCCCGAAGAAGGGCGCCGGCAAGGGAAGATTCCTCGGCCGCCTGTGGGTGGAAGATCAGGACTACAGCATCGTTCGCCTGAACGGCACCTATGTTCCAGCGCCGCGCAATTCGTATTTCTTCCATATGGATAGCTGGCGCCTTAACCTCATTCCCGGCTACTGGGTGCCGGCTTACATCTACAGCGAAGAAGGCGACTTCAGCGCCGGCGTAAAAAACAAGATCGCCTTCAAGGCGCAGACTCGGATTTGGGGCTACGACTTGAAGAAGGAAGGAAAAGACGACGAACTCACGCAGATTCGCGTGGACAGCGTAAAAGATGAAAGCGCCGCCACGCAGGACGCTTCTCCGCTACAGGCTGAACGCGACTGGCAGCAACAGGCGGAAGATAACGTGATCGAGCGCCTGACCAGCGCGGGATTGCTCGCGCCCGAAGGCGACGTCGATCGCATCCTCCTGACGGTGGTCAACAATCTCGAGGTCACCAACAATATCGACCTGCCACGTCCGGTACGCACACGCGTGCTGCTCACCGCGCCGCTGGAGACTTTCAGCGTCGGCAACACAATCGTGATCAGCCGCGGGTTAATCGACGTGCTTCCGGACGAGGCTAGCCTTGCCGCGGTGCTCTCGCATGAATTGGCGCACATTGTGCTGGGCCACAACCTGGGCAGCAAGTACGCCTTCAACGACCGCATGCTGTTCTCCGACGACTCAACCTACAACAACCTGGGATTCAAACACATTCCGGAAGAAGAGGCTGCCGCAGACAAGAAGGCGATCGAACTGTTGAAAAACTCGCCCTACGCGCAGAAGCTCGACAACGTGGGCTTATTCCTGAAGGCATTGCAGGCGCGCTCGGGTCAACTCAACGCTCTCTTGACCACGCACTTGGGCAATCCGCTGGTTGAGAACGGAAACATCACCCGTTTGTCCGCTCTTTCCACACAAGGCCCGGCGCTCGACAATGCCAAGCTGGATCAGGTCGCGGCTCTTCCCTTAGGTGGGCGCGTCAAGATCAATCCCTGGGACGACAAGGCCGAAATGGTGAAGGCCGCTCCGGTGGCCATCACCTCAGCGCGTGACAAAATGCCCTTTGAAGTTACGCCGTTCTTCCCGCGATTGGTTCGCTGGGGCGCCGCGACCGCTCCGAACGCAACGCCAACTACCGCTGCCAATTCACCGCACGGCAACTAAGCTTTTACTCCAAGTTGCAATAAGACGCAGGCCGGGATCCGGAATCATCTTCCGGGATACCCGGCCTTCGTCTGTTGCGCCGTGCTATTTCGCGCCCAATCCATCCTTTTCGTGATAGTTCGGGTAAGCCGGCTTTTGATACTGCGGCAGTGGATGCTCCTTCAACTGCTGCATCACCACCTCAATCGCTTTATCGAGTTGCGCATCATGTCCCTCGCGATAAGCGGCGGGATCGAGATCGACTTCAACGTCTGGAGCGATTCCGCGATTCTCAACTTCCCAGTCGCCGTAGAGCCCGTAGATCGCGGCTCGCGGCGCGGTGACGTGGCCGCCATCGATCAGTTGGGGATACCCGCCAATTCCGACCAGACCTCCCCAGGTCTTCTTCCCGACAAGTGTTCCGAGACCCGCTTTCCGAAAATACCACGGCAGCGCGTCGCCGCCCGAGCCTGACATTTCATTGATGATCATCACTTTGGGCCCATAGATCGCCTCGGACGGACTCGACCAGTCATGACCCTCGCGCGTGACCACCCTGCTCATTATGGGCCGCCGCAAGTAATCGATGATGTAGTCGGCGAGTTGCCCTCCTTCGTTAAAGCGTTCGTCAATGATGGCTGCTTCTTTGCCCACCTGCGAGAAAAAATAGCGGTTAAAGCTGGTGTAGCCGCCGCCGCCAGTGTTGGGAACGTAAACGTACGCTACGCGGCCTCCGCTGGCTTTGTCTACCGTGCGACGATTGCTTTCAATCCACGCCAGGTGACGAAGGCTCTCCTCGCTATCAACCGGCAGCACCGTGACCTCACGGGAATCCTTACCGTCAGGATTAGCACTAATCTTCAACACCACCTGCTTGCCTGCCGTCTCTTCGAAGAAGCTGTAGATATTGTCTTGCGAATGCAGTTCGCGTCCGTTCACCGCCAGAATGTAGTCGCCCGCTTTCGCGTTGACACCGGGTTGGGTCAGCGGCGCCTGCAAGCTCGGATTCCAGTTTTCTCCGTCATACACCTTTGCGATGCGGTAGCGGCCATTCTCCAGGCTGTAGTCTGCACCTAGAAGTCCGCCTTGCACTTTCTTCGGCGTCGGCTCTTCGCCTCCACCAACGAACATGTGTCCCACCGTCATCTCGCCAAGGCACTCCTGAAACAAGTACGTGAGTTCGTCACGCGAGGCGATTCCTTCGAGGTATGGCTCATAGTTCTTCTTTACTTTGTCGAGATCCAGGCCGTGATAGTGGGGATCGTAGAAAAAGTCACGTTCGATGCGCCAGGTCTCGTTATAAATCTGCTTCCACATCGCCCGCGGTTCTACATAGACCTCCCAGCCGTCGAGTTTTAGGGGGCCGAGACCGGGCTTGGGCGGACCGCCGGCCGCGGGGGCTTCTTCGGTTGAAGCCGTGGACCACGCCTCGCCCTTGCGGTAGAGAATTTTTTCACCATCGAAGGAAACCGCGTAATCATTGACTTCCTCAATCCACTTGTCCATTTTGCGCTTACTCAGATCAAATTTCTGGATGGTGAGCGGCGGGTTCTCCTGGTCCGACTCGGTCATCACCATAGGAGCTTCAGCCAGAAATAAGATTCCCGATTTTCCGGAAAGCATATTGGTGTAATTCTTTGGAGCAATCGGCAGGGAAAGAATGCGCTGGCCGATTCCTTCAAGATCAATCTTGACCCCGGCGGGCTCTTCTTTCTTGTTGTCCTTATCCTTTTCCTCTCCGTCGTCTTTCTTGTCGGCAGAAGATTTATCGCTCGCTTTGCCCTTGTCTTTATCTTTATCCTTGTCCGAGTCTTTGTCGGGAGACTTTTTTTTGTCGCTCGCGCCGGCCTTCTCCTCGTCGCTTTCCGGGGCCAATGGCGACGGCAGGTCTTTGTTCAGTACCGCGACATAAATACTGCGAGAAATGCGGTGCTCATCGCTCGACATGTCGAGTCCGGCCGTGGCCAGCGCCGTATCGGTGGAGGCTGCGAAGTAAAGATATTTCCCGTTCTTATCGAAGCTGGGATACTGCGCGTCGCTCATACCGTCTGTGATTTGTGACGCTTTTCCCTGATCGAGCGCATAGACAAACACCGCGTGCAGGCCGCTGGGCAGTTGCCGGGTGTATGCCAGCCATTTGCTGTCCGGAGCCCAAGTCTGACTGAACTGAGTCGCAGCGAAGCCGCCGAAGTAATCGGTATCGATCAACTTCGGCTGCGGATGATCGAGATCGACGTACCACAAATTTAGGCGTTTATCGGAATACGCAATCTTCTTGCTGTCGGGCGACCAGGTGGGTGTGTAAAAAAAGGACGGAGGATTGCCCAGGCTGATGTGCCTAACCTCGCCTAAGCCTTTCTGTTCGCGTATGCACAATTCATACTCGCCACGCTCGTCGGAGAAGTAGGCAATCGACTTTCCGTCCGGCGACCAGGCCGGATCGCGGTCGGCAACTGCAGGGCTGCGCGTAAGATTCCGGATGTCTCCCTTGTCCGTGGGTACAGTGAAAATCTCTCCCCAGGCCTCAAGGACGGCACGCGCACCGGTGGGCGAAATGCCGAAATTCTGAATGCCTTTGGGTTCAACCTTGGCGAAGTGCGGCCGCACGGCTTCCAAATCACCGCTCACATGGATGGAAATATTCTTGGCTCGGTGCGTATTCAGGTCATAAAGCTTAATGGCACCGAACTGCTCGATGACTATCGCGTCGGGGCCTGCCGAAGCGATTTTGAAATCCAGGCCGTCACTGTGCAGAGCCTCCGACACCTGCTTGCTCTTGGTATCGTAGGCGAACAGACTTACCGGCCCGTTGCGGTCGGAAAGAAAATAAATCGTGTCGCCCACCCACATTGGATAATGGTCGTTCGAGTTCTCGCGCGGAACTTTCACCACGCTCGAATCTTTCAGATCGGCAATCCAGATGGGAGTCGTCTGCCCTCCGCGGTAGCGCTTCCACGCTGCCTGCCATTGAAGATGGGGCAAATATGCCAAGTGCATGCCGTCCGAAGAGAATGATGCTTCATCACCAATGGGCAACGGGAGTTTCGTCGGGAACCCGCCTTCCACAGGTACTGTGTAGAGTTGGTCTTCGAAGTGCCTGAAGCTGTTGCCCCAGGAGGCGAACAGAATCTTTTTCCCATCGGGAGTCCAACCCAGAACATCTTCTTCCGCTGGATGGAATGTCAGACGGCGCGGCACGCCGCCGCTCGCCGACACAACGTATACATCTTTGTTCCCGTCATACTCTCCAGTAAAGGCAATCATCGTGCCGTCGGGAGAAAAGCTGGGCGAAGTCTCAACTCCCACGCCAGAGGTCAGCCGTTGGGCGTCCCCGCCGTCGCGGCTGACGGTCCACAGATCGCCGCCATAGTTAAAAACAATCTGCGTCTTGCTCACGGTGGGAAAGCGAAGCAGCAGTGGCGGATCGCTTTGAGCAACGGTGCTTTGCGGAAACAGCAAAAACAGCGACAAAAAAACTAGCGGCACCGAAACCACTATCAAAGCGAACAGCTGCCGACGAAGTTTGTGCACAGGGGACTCCTGGAGTTTGGTTGTGAGCGACTGGAAATCTTAGTGGGCTTCGGCGAGCCGGTCAACTCTCGCGCGCCTTCGGGTCTTCTTACTATTCCGGTTACGCTTTGCCCTTGCCAGGCAATCCGGCTGGATTCTCGTGGGTCCGCTCGCGGAAGCTTCCCCGCATGCCCGCTGCGAGCGAAACACTCGATTCGCCAAACTTGTCGCGTAAGCGGTCAGCGGCAACCAGCGCGTCTTTCCAGCGCTGCTGGCGGCCACCTTCGAGAAGATTGATCTGCTCCGTCTGCGGCTCGAATGACGAGGCCTGTACTCCCAGAAGCCGCACATACCTGCCCTGCTTCCAGTTCTTGCGAAACAGCGCGCGTACCTGCTCAAAGATTTCGCCATCAAGTTGCGTGGGCGTGGGCAGACTATGCGCGCGGGTAATCGTGCTGAAGTCTTTGTAACGCAACTTGAGTTGAATGGTACGCGCGTGGAACTTCGCTTCCCGCAAACGGCGGCCAACCATTTCGGAAAGCCGCATCAAGGTCGCTTCCAACTGATTCACATCCGCCGTGTCTTCATTATAAGTATGCTCGTGGCTGATGGACTTTGCGTCCGTATCGGAGCCGACTTCGGCGTCGGGCACTTCTCGGTCAAACCAGCCGCCGGCATCTTCTCCGCGGGCCTTGCCAGCGAGTGCCAGCCCCCACTTGCCAAAGCGTTGCTCAAGTTCAGATTCTTCCAGGCGTGCCAGGTCTCCGACTTTCTTGATGCCGAGCGCGTGCAAGTGGCTTTCCATCACTTTGCCTACGCCGGGAATTTCGCGGACGTCGAGTGGGGCAAGAAACTTCGGCTCTTCTCCGGGGACGATCCATAGCACGCCGTTTGGTTTCGCCTGCGCGGATGACACTTTCGCAATTAAGCGCGACGAGCCGATGCCGATGGAGCAATTCAGCTGCGTTTCTTCCTTCATTCTCCGGTGCAATTTATGTGCCGCTCGCAGCGGAGGCCCATGCAGCCGCGCGGTCCCGGTCATGTCCAGGTAGGCTTCGTCGATCGAAGCCATCTCCACCTGCGGCGAGAACGCGGTTAACACTTTGTAAACGTTTTCCGAGCACTCGCGGTAGCGTTCGGGATGTCCATTGACGAAGATGGCCTGTGGACAAAGCTTGGCCGCGGTTCGCAAAGGCAGGGCCGAATGTACTCCGAACTTGCGCGCCTCGTACGAAGCCGCCGAAACCACTCCGCGCTCATGGCGCTGTCCGCCGACCACAACCGCCTTGCCCTTGAGTGAAGGATCGTACAGCTCTTCCACCGAGACAAAGAATGCGTCCATATCAACGTGGAAGATGGTGCGGGCGAAAGCCGGCAGGCTAGAGGTGACGGCCATGAGCGGATTGTAGCAGCCTCCAGATATTGGTTTTGTTCTGTGTCTCAGAGGGTAACGCTACCTGATTCGCTAACTCGCCCAGTGGTAACCTTGCTCTATGGCTCCCGATACTGACGCCAGTACCAACGTTCATAAGCCTGCTCGATCCTCGGCTGCGCTTGGGTTTGCTCTGATCATCGGGTTATTTCTCGGGGTGATATTTGTCGGTTCGATTGGGTGGTTGATGCTTTCGCGAAATTCCGGCCGGGCTCTGTTGGGCCATATGTGGTCGGCGGTGACGGGGAGCACCCTCAGTATCGATGTAAGCCAGCCTGCTGTGGTGAATCGCATTCAACGGCTGCAGCGGTTGGAGACCGTGGTTTACACCATGGACAAGCTAGTGACCGGCGCGAAAGAAAGCCCGATCTTTCCGGACTTTCTGGCCGGGGATCGACTCCTGATGATGGCGCACGGCGAAGTAGTCGCCGGAATTGATTTCTCAAACCTGAAGGTGGGCGACGTCAGAGTGAACGGTACGCACATTTATTTACACCTTCCCGCTTCGCAGGTGTTCAGCACTCGGATCGATAGCGCCAAAACGCGAGTGTATTCGAGGCAAACCGGGCTGCTCGTTCCTACGGACCCGAATCTTGAAACGCAAGTACGACAGGAAGCGGAACGTCAGATGCAAGAGGCGGCCTTGGCCGATGGAATTTTGCGAACCGCCCGGCAGAACGCGGCTTCCACGATCAGCAGCCTATTGCAAGGGCTGGGGTTCGAGAAGATTGACTTCGAGTAGTGGCGTGCGGAAAACGGGAGGAAGAAGGCATCCAGGTCGACCTGGAAGATGGTTCGGGCGAAAGCCGGCAGGTGCGGTGTCACGGCCATGAGCGGATTGTAGCGGCCCTTATGTAATCATCGAGGTTCGTCTTCTCTCTCTGCAACGCGCATTGCGCTGGGCAGTTGACCGTTGGGTGAATTGTCGGCGACCCCACGCCGGATCAAGGCGTGCAGGGCGGCGGTTACAATCGAAGCGGGCAACGCCGGATTATAATTGTTTCGTTTTAGGAGGGCATTCGTGCCGCCGATCGGGCGCCTTATGTATTTTCCTCTTTTTCTGGCAGCGGTTGCGTTGGCGCAACAACAAGTCCCAACCGATGGGCAGTGCGACGAGCTTTCCTTGCGAGGTCAACTCTGTCTCCACCAGCAGCGTGTATTGGGGTATTCCGTGGGTGAAACCCGACGGACCGACACTGATCACGCCAATCTGGTGCCGGGATTGCGAATAGGACTACGACGGAACCAGGACTAAATCCGGACAGGTTGTCGACGGGGTCTTCCACGGGGAGATTGTCTGGCTTGTTGGAGGTACAGACGGACGTGTCACAGATCGCATCGTCACCAACGCAGCCTCTGAGCAATTTGAGCGTCACGACGTTCTGGGCCCGTTCGGCAAAACCGTGCGAAGCTTCTACACAATCGGGAAACTGAGCTGGCGGCAGACGTTCGGTTACAATCAGTACGGGAATTTTAGCGATCTGCTGAGTTTTGACGAGAAGGGAAACCAACAGGCCCACCTTCACATCAGCACAAACAAAAACGGGGTGATCACTGAGCGGTCGGGTTGGGGAAGGAATGATCGACTGGACTGGCAACAGACGTTCGATCCGGAAACGCAAGTGGAGCACTTTACCAAATTCGATGAATTTGGCAAGGCGAAACTCACGTGTTGGTGTTTCAAGGAAATCTAATTACGTTTTGGGAGCCATCAGATTCGGCCATCGCAGGCCTGGGACAACTTTAACGAATACGTTGGTGATGACGATGTAGACAGCTATGCCTGCCAGGACACCGGCAAATGCCAGGTCTCCCGGGTCTACTACGAGTATCTCGATGCGGAGAAGCGCAATGCCAAAAGCGCTGAATGGCGCAACTCAGTCGGCGACCTCCGCTTTGGGGCGTATTACAAATACGAAATCGATCCGGCCAGCAACTGGACCTACCGCGAAGTTTGGGTATGGACCGCGGAACTCGGCGAGCGCGCCCTGTACGAAACAGATTTTCGGAAACTCACCTATTGGCAGAAATAGCTGGCGGGTCAGCCGGTAACCGCGTGCTCCACCCTTTGCACCGCCGGCGCCGCGCCCCGCGCCTGCCGGACTCTCTCATACACCTTGCCGTACTCCCGTGCCGAGGCATTCCAGGAAAAATCCTTGTTCATCCCGTTACGCATCAGCACCTGCCAGGAGGTTTGATCGCGAAACGCCTGCAGGGACTGCTTGATGGTAAGCAGCAGCGATTCGCCATTGTATTCCGTGAACTTGAAGCCCGTGCCCTTTCCCGAGGTCGCATCCCAAGACTCAATCGTATCGTCGAGACCGCCGGTGGCACGAACGATGGGCACGGTGCCGTATTTGAGGCTGTAGATCTGGTTCAGCCCGCAGGGTTCATATCTTGAGGGCATCAGGAACATGTCAGACCCCGCCTCGATCTTGTGGGCGATGGTGTTGTCGTAAGCCACCTTCACCGCAATCTTGTTGGGGAACTGTTTATTGAGCCGGACAAACATTTCTTCGTACACTTTGTCGCCCGCGCCTAGAGCGACAACAATCATCCCTTCCCGCGCCAGTCGATCCATAATTTGTGCGATCAGATCGAAGCCCTTTTGCGCCGCAAAGCGCGAAACAATTCCGATGACCGGCACCTTCGGATCGGCGTTCTTTACTCCGAATGCCGCCAGCAGGTCCTGCTTGCACTTCGCCTTGCCCGATAAATCGTGAGGCGAATATTTCGCCGCGATAAACTTATCGGCCTGCGGGCTCCACTCATCGTAGTCCACTCCATTCAGAATACCGGTGACGGTGGCGGCACGGTCACGCAATACGCCTTCGAGTCCAAAGCCATATTCCGCAGTTTGAATTTCCTGGCTGTATTTCCGGCTCACCGTGGTGACGAAATCAGAATAAGTGAGCGCGCCCTTGAGAAAGTTCACCTGTCCAAAGAATTCCATCTTCGATATGGTAAACAGATCCCAAGGCAGCGTCAGTAGCGGCAAAGTCTCCGGAGGGAAAAGCCCTTGATAGCCGATGTTGTGAATGGTGAACACCGTACCCACGTCGCGGAAGGCAGGATCCTCGCCATACACAGTGCGTAGCAGCACCGGCACCAGCGCCGATTGCCAGTCGTGACAATGAAAAACTTGCGGAACACCCAGAATCTTCGAGGCTTCCAGCACGGTTCGCGAGAACAGCGCGAAGCGCTCCGCGTTATCCGGGTAGTCGCCCGCAGCCGTGCCATAAAGGGCATCGCGATCAAAGTACTCCGGACAGTCGACAAAGTAAAAGCGCACTCCCGCCTGACTTCCGCCCGTCACCACCGATGCGAAGCGGTACTTATCATCGAATGGAACCGTAATGCTGCGTACGACTGTGGCCGGATCCGCCAGCTTCGTCTGCCTGTAACGAGGCAGATACACGCTTACCTGATGCCCCAAGGCGGCCAGCGCGCGCGGCAATGCTCCGACAACGTCGGCCAGCCCTCCGGTCTTCGAAAACGGGACGCCTTCCGAAGCTGCAAACGCGATGTGCATGAAACCTCCCGGCCCGGACCCGTTTTTCGCGGGCGCACGTTATGATGGATGAGCGTTGCGGGACCTAACCTCCCGTGCGCGATGCACGCGGGCTGACTTTTCAGTCTATATGCCCGAGGAAAAGAGGGTCAACGTGCCCAAGGCCATATCCGCGCGCCGCCCGCAACTCAAGCCCAAGCTGGGACAGCACTTCCTCGCCAGCGACAGTTTCGCGTCGCAAATCGTCGATGCTCTGGGAGACGTCTCGCAAAATACCGTGCTCGAAATCGGTCCCGGACGCGGCGTCCTCACTTCCCTACTGGCCAAACGAGCGCGCCGCCTGATCGCCGTCGAACTCGACCGCGTGCTGGCGGCACAGCTTCGCCTGCGCTTCGGCACGTTCCCGAATGTCGAGGTCATCGAAGCGGACATTCTCTCCATCGATTTACATTCGTTGTTTGGCCCCAAGCCCGGTCTGAGCCGTCCTGGCATCGAGTTCAAGCCTGCGCCCGCACGAGTGATCGGAAATCTCCCTTACTACATTACTTCCGACATCCTGCTGCGGCTCTTCGATTACTCGAAATACTTTGAATCTCTCGTTATCCTAGTGCAGCGCGAAGTCGCCGATCGCATCGCCGCCAAACCCGGAACCCGCGACTACGGGCTGCTCTCCGCTACCGCTCAGCTCCACGCCCGAGTTGAGAAACTCTTTACCATTCCGCCTGCGGCTTTTGCGCCTCCACCCAAAGTGCATTCCACCGCATTGCGGCTGACCATGGCGCCGCGCCAGAAAGAACTGGGCCTCGATGGGGATCGCCACATCGAAGAGGGATTCATCGACTTCCTCAAACTATCTTTTGGCCAGAAACGCAAGACTCTGTGGAACAATCTTAAGTCCGCTTATCCCGAGACCCGGCTGCGCGCGGCCCTGTTGCAGGCCCGAGTAAAACCCGCAGCCCGCGCGGAAACCCTGAGCCTGGAAGAAAGTGCCGGATTGTTTCTTGCCTTGCGGCAGAACCACAACGGCTCGTAGCATAACTTCAGTAGCCGCACGTTTTTCGCGGAGATAATTCCATGACCGCGACTCCAGTTCGCCATCCCGCCGTTGCGGGGCGATTCTATCCCTCCGATCGTGATGTTCTGCGCGAGGAAGTTCGCGCATATCTCTCACAGTCTCCTGCGCGGAAACCGGTTCGCGCCTTTGGCTGCATCGTTCCCCATGCCGGCTATATGTACTCCGGCCACGTGGCGGGCGCGGTTTTTGCCGGATTGGAAATCCCCGAACTTTGCATTGTGATGTGCCCCAACCACACGGGCGTGGGCCGTCCACTGGCAATCATGAGCGAGGGCACATGGGAGAGTCCGCTGGGAGACGTCTCCATTGAAAGCAATTTCGCAACCGCTCTCAAGAAGCGATGCGCGCTTCTGCAGGAGGATTCAACTGCACACCATTCTGAGCACGCCGTGGAAGTTGAGTTGCCCTTGCTGCAGATGCGACAACCCCAACTGAAGTTTGTGCCGATTGTTCTCGGCACCGGACAGCTGGAACCGCTCGAAGAGCTTGGGCTAGCACTCGCGGATGTTATCGTAGCGCTGACTCAACACGTACTTATCGTCGCTTCCAGCGACATGAACCACTACGAATCCGACGCCATCACGCGTGTGAAAGACGCTATTGCGATCGAGACCATTCTTCGCCTCGACGCACGCGCACTCTACGAAGTGGTAACGCAACAGCACATCAGCATGTGTGGCTTTGGTCCTGCCCTGGCGATGCTGACCGCAGCAAAAAAGCTCGGCGCGACTACCGCCGAACTTATAAAGTACGCGACGTCTGGTGATATTTCCGGGGACCGCAACACGGTAGTGGGCTATGCGGGAATTGTGGCTCGCTAGCGATCTCGGCGATCGCCTTTAAGCAGCGGTATCCAACGACGCGAACTGGACTTGGGACATCGATGTTGGCATTGTTCCCGCCGCCCCCAGGCGTTCGACCGGTATAGCTTGAACATTCTGCTCCGCACTCGAACTGGCCTGCAGCTTTTCGCGCAATTCCTGCACGCGCACTTGCCGGTTGTAGCACTCTCTTAATTTCTCATCGGTCAAACTGAGCGGGGAATTTAAGGCTTCCATCTGCTGGTCAAGCAAATACAGCATCTCTCGCCTCACCGTTCCAATATCTTCAGCTTCTGGTTGCATCGCAGTTCTCCTCTGAAAAATCGTTCCGACGATTACAGTAGAGCGGAGAGCTAGCAGGTCGTATCCAGTTAATGCTGTATTTAGCGGCGCTCGACCCTGCTTTCGACGCTGCATCAACGCTGAAAAAAGGGCGGCCTGTTGGCCGCCCTGCAACCTAAAATCCGCAACCATTACCGGTGTCCGCCAGTCGCTCCGGAAGACGCATGTCCAGTTGCCGCTGACACTGAATGATTCGCGCTGCCGGCGCTCGCGGCATTCCCTCCTATATAACCGGACCCGCCCATGCGGGCCGCAAACTGCGGCGCCGCTTCAAGTCGCACCGAACCCGTCTTCGCTACTTGGCTGTTCAAATGGCGCAGGTCAGTCACCGATCCTCGTGAAATGCCCAAACCTGCCGACCCGCGGTTCACCGTCAAATTCGCGGGAAGACTATTCGCGAACGTCGGTCCACCCCTGCCCACAGCCACGGTATTCACGCCACTCTTGGGCGCCACTGGAGCCTGGAAGCTTTTCGCTGCGCCTATGTAGTGAACGCCGCCATGCCACGTATTGAATCCACCAGGCTGCCATCCCCAGCCCAATCCAGGCGCAAAAACCCAGTTTCCATAGTAATAAGGCGTCCAGCCCCAAGGATATGCAGAGGCCCACATATACCCCATGCCCGGATACCAGGACCACGCCCCATCCATATACGGATTCCAGCCAGCCCCCGTAAAGTAAGGCTGCCACAACATGCCATACCCAGGAAAGTTGGAGTAGCTGCCGTAATAGCTGAGATCGCTGGATCCGTAGCCATAGGGCGT
>JGI12635J15846_10001949_pt1 | contig 18019 bp, 16 predicted proteins | sample BlaSpr_A8_OM2_M2_FD_15846 | JGI IMG/M metagenome (IMG submission 15846) | reverse complement strand
TGCGGCCCACGACGAGTTGAGAAGAAAGGGATCCTTCGACTTCGCTCACATGAGAAGTTTGGGGCACTCTATCTCTATCTGTCCACATATTTGGCGAACATTTTTTCGGGGTCGATGGCGATGAAGATCCCCTTGCTGCGGGCGAGGACTTCGTCTTTTTCGTTGAGAATTTCAGCAGCGTTGATGTGCTGTCGACCTTGGACGCTGACTTCCCTGCCTTCGACGCGCAGAGGTTTGTGCAGGGGGACGGGCTTGAGATATTCGACGGTCATCTCCCGGGTGAGCGCCACCACGTGATGCAGCTTGTTTACCTTGCCCATGGCGTCGTCGAGGATGCTGGCGATGATGCCGCCGTGGCAGTGGCCGGGAGGTCCGGTGTAGCGCTTGCCGAGGCGGAAGCGGCAGACGAAGGTTTGGCGTTCTTCGTCGAGGAAGAATTTCAGGCGCATGCCATCGGGGTTGTTCATGCCGCAGACGAAGCAGTTGTTCTTCTGCATTTTGTTGTAGCGAGTGTCGTGGCCTTGGGGCTTCGGTGGCATGGAGGGATTTTAGCTTACGGCCCTACATTTTTTTCTGCGTAGACTTTCTATACAACTCTCTACACAAGTCGCTTGCTTTTTTCTATGGCGGCTGTGGTAAACTCGGCGCCGACTGTTGCTTTCGCCGCGAAGCGAATGCACCAGCCGTGGGGAAATCCTTGTGTGTCGTCTTTAGCATTGGGAGGACTGGGGAATGGGCCTCGCGTTAATGGCTTTAATCTGGCTGATTACTTTGGCCAGCACTTACTTCTTCGTCGCCAAAACCTGGTGGCTGCCGGTGGGAGCAGCCGAAGCGGCGCACTTCATCGACGGACAACTGGCGCTCACTTTTGTGCTGATGGGAATCGTTTTCCTGGCCGCGCAACTCTCTCTGGGCTACATTGTGTGGAAATACCGGCAGACGCCCTCCTCGCCGCCAGTGCTGTATTCGCACGGCAACACCAAGCTCGAAATTGTCTGGACGGTGCTGACTACGGTTTTATTTATCGGATTGAATCTGATGGGCAGCCGGGTGTGGGCGAGCCAGCGATTTGATTCGGCGGGACCGGGCGCGGTGCAGGTGGAAGTAACCGGGATGCAGTTTGCCTGGTACTTCCGCTATCCGGGGCCGGATGGAAAGTATGGGGCGACCAGTCCAAAGCTGATGGATCCCTCGGCCGGTGGCGAAGCGGCGGTGGGACTGAACACTTCCGATCCGGCGGCGAAAGATGACGTGGTCACGGGCACAATGTATTTGCCGGTGGATCGCGAGGTGGATGTTAGCTTGCGCGCGGTCGACGTGATCCACAGCTTTTTTGTCCCGTCACTGCGCTTCAAGCAGGACGCGGTGCCCGGACTGAACATTCATATGCACTTCAAGCCGACGGCGATCGGCGAGTATGAGATCGCATGCGCCGAACTATGCGGCTTGGGACATTACAAAATGCACGGCATGGTACATGTGGTCAGCCAGCCGGATTTCGACCAGTGGCTGGCGGCACGGGAGGCGGAAAAACAATAACATGGCGACCGCGGCTACGGTTCATTCGCACGCTCCTCAGGGATTCATCCGAAAATATATTTTCAGCCTGGATCACAAAGTCATTGGCATCCAATATTTCTTTCTGGCGCTCACGGCGGTGTGGGTGGGGATGTTTTTGTCGCTGCTGATGCGCATCCACCTTGTATGGCCCAATGCGGTTCTGCCGCTGGTGGGGGAGATCAAGCCGGAGAATTATCTGAGCCTGTTGACGATGCACGGGACGATCATGGTGTTTTTCGTTCTGACGACGGCGCCGCAGGGTGGGTTTGGAAATTATTTTCTGCCCATTCAGATTGGCGCGCCGGATATGGCGTTCCCGGTGCTGAACATGCTTTCGTTCTGGACGACCTTTGTGGCGTTCGTGACCATCATCGCGGCATTTTTTGTGAGTGGTGGAGCGCCGCTCCATGGGTGGACAGGATATGCTCCGTTGAGCGCGCTGCCCTCAGCTGGGCCGGGTGAAGGCCTGGGCGCGGATTTGTGGATCACGAGCATTGCGATCTTCTGTGTTGCGTCCTTGATGGGGGCGCTGAATTTCATTACCACGACTCTCGATCTGCGGGCCAAGGGCATGACTTTGATGCGCATGCCCCTGACCGTATGGTCGTGGTTTATCACGGCAATTCTCGGGCTGCTGGCTTTCGGCGTGCTGCTCTCGGCGGGCATCCTGCTATTAATGGATCGCAATCTCGGCACCAGTTTTTATGTGCCGCTGGTAGTAGTGAATGGGGTTCAACTAGGGCACAAGGGCGGGTCGCCGCTGCTGTGGCAGCATCTGTTCTGGTTCTTCGGGCATCCCGAGGTATACATCGCGATCCTGCCGGGCATGGGCGTAGCGTCGCAGGTTCTATCGACGTTCTCGCGCAAGCCGATTTTTGGATACAAAGCGATGGTTTACGCCATGCTGGCCATCGGGTTTCTCGGCTTCATGGTGTGGGGCCATCACATGTTCATGAGCGGCATGAGCCCTTATTCGGCTTTTGCTTTTTCGATTCTGACCATGTGCATCGGTGTGCCTTCCGCCATCAAAACATTTAACTGGCTGGGCACGATGTGGAGGGGGCATATTCGATTTCAGACTCCTATGCTGTACGCCATTGGCTTCGTGTCCCTGTTCGTTTCCGGCGGATTGAGTGGACCGTTTCTGGCCCAGCCGGTGCTCGACATTCAATTGCACGACACTTATTTCGTGGTGGGGCATTTTCACCTAATCATGGGCGTGGCGGCGATCTTCGGAATGTTTGCGGCGACGTATTATTGGGTGCCGAAAATGTTTGGTCGGATGATGAACGAAACCTGGGGACGAGTGCATTTCTTCATCACGCTGGCCGGAACGTACGCCATCTTTATGCCGATGCATTATTTGGGAATCGCGGGCGGGACGCGACGTTACTCGCAGTACACGGAAGTGGCGTATTTGCAGAAGCTGATGCCGATTCACCAATTTATGACCTACGCGGCGATCATCACCATCGCGGCGCAATTCATTTTTGTGATCAATCTTTTCTGGAGCATTTTCAAGGGACCGAAGGCGAGCGACAATCCCTGGGAGGCGACGACGCTGGAGTGGACGACGACAACGCCTCCGCCGCACGATAATTTCGGCGGCGTGACTCCGGTGGTGCATCATGGGCCGTATGAGTATGGAGTGCCGGGAGCGGCGCGGGATTATGTGATGCAGACGGACCCGCAGACGAGCGCGGGGCATTGAAATGGCATGCAGTGCTGACGTCGTCTGCGGAAGAAACGCTTCCTTTGTGCAGTGTGACCGCAGCGGCTAAAGCCGGTGATGGAATAGATGGGCTATGGCAGCGCTTAAGCGCTGCCATAGCCAAAATCTCAATACCGGTGGATGCAAAGATCGTGGATGCATAGAGCGATGACAACTTACACACCAAACCGTCCGGTTGATCGCGCAGACCGCAGCCATAAGCCACCGATGCCTCCGGTGGGCGGCGGAGATAACGGCGGCGGAAATTCGGCCGGTTCGAACTTTCCGGACTATGGGGCGCGCTTGCGCCGGGCGCGGCTGGGGCTGATATGCGGCATCGCGACTGTCAGCATGGTGTTCATTTCGCTGACCAGCGCTTATGTGGTGCGGCAGGGACTGCCCACGTTCGATGGAGCGACGAATTCTTACGTCCGCGACTGGGGCATGGTGCAGCTGCCGTGGCTGTTGCTAGGGATCAATACGGCATTGCTGCTGATCAGTAGTCTGACCATGGAATTGGCACGACGGGATATGAAGCGGAGGGCGGCGCTGGCTCCGCTGCAAACCATACCGGGGATTTCGCTGGGCCAGGAAAACAGTTTTCCCTGGCTGGGTGCTACCGTGGTATTGGGCGTGGGATTTTTGCAGGGGCAGTGGATGGCGTGGGGAGAGCTGAAGGCCCGCGGATTTTTCGTGGATACGAATCCGAACAGCTCGTTTGTCTATTTGCTGACGGCCGCACACGCCGTGCATCTTTCCGGTGGAATTATTGCGCTGTTGTGGGCGGCGGCGACTTCCCTGCTGCATCGTTCAATCGAAAGCCGCCGTATCGTGGTTGATGTCACGGCGTGGTACTGGCATTTCATGGCCGTGCTGTGGATTTATGTTTTTGCTCTGTTAGCGTTCGCAAGGTAGCGATCGATTGAGGAAGCGAGCCAGACGCGCGATTTACGCATCGCAAAGAGCGCGGTGCTTCGCCCGGCTCGCCTAGGTCCTCGGCGGGCAAAACACGCCCGCCTCAGGATGACAATTTGGAAAGGGGAACGTATAGGGATGGCTGACGCCGCGCTGCAACACAACCCCGTTGCCGGGCATGGGAGTGCTGGTGAGTTCGAGGCTCCGCTGTTTGGAGCGTATTCGAAGAAAGTGGGAATGTGGCTGTTTCTGGCCTCCGACTCGCTGACCTTTGGAGCTTTGCTGTTCGCCTTCAGTTACAACCGAATCTACACCGCGTGGCCAACGCCTTTTGGCAAGGACAGCATCATCAACGCGACGGTGATGACGGCCTGCCTGCTTTCGAGTTCACTCACCATGGTGATGGCGGTGTTCGCGGCGCAGCGGCATGACCGGTCATGGACGCGAAATTGGATACTGGCCACCATGGTGTTCGGGACCGCGTTCATCGTGCTGCACGGCATGGAGTGGACCAAACTAATCCACGAAGGCTTGACGCTGCCGGGGTTTCCCAAGTCGGCGGGACAGATGGAAGGAGAATTTACTAAGGTTTCGTCGGGCGTGCCGCAGTTCGCGGCAACTTTTTTTGGGCTCACCGCCATGCACATGCTACACGTGACGATTGGCGTGATCTATTTGGGCGTAGTGGCGCTACGGAAGTGGTTCCTGCCGATCTTAGGAGCGCTGTGGCTGGCGGGATTTTTTCTGATTCCCGCGGACAATGTTTTTCATTACGGTATCCACGCGCTACTTGTTGGGCTGATCGTGGCGAGCGTCATTCTTTTTCTGAAGCCGAAGGACTATGACGCGCAGGACGTCGAGGTGTCGGGCTTGTATTGGCATTTTGTGGATCTGGTGTGGATGTTTATTTTTCCGCTGGTTTATTTGATGTCGACCAAGGTGTAGCCCCTCGGGGGCTGAAGCCCGCGTCTTCACGATTTGTTCCTGGCGGTACGGCTGAAGCCGTACCCCTTCAAAACAGAGCGAGCGAGGAAAAAGCGATGCACGATGTGGCGCACGACGATAGCAAGGGACAGTATTTCTGGGTATGGGGCGCGTTGCTGGTGTTAACCGGCATTGAAGTGGTGCTTGGGTACAGGCAGGTGTTCGAGCCGGTGAGAATGCTGGAAGTGTTGCTGGTGTTGTCGGTGATCAAATCGGCGCTCATCATTGCCTATTTCATGCACTTGAAGTTTGAAAAGGCGATTATGCGGTGGATGCTGGTGATCTCGGTGACTGCCTGTTTCATAATTATGTACTTCTTCTTTTTTCCGGACGCGGGACGGATTTTGCGGTTGGGGGTGAAGTAAATCGCAACCTTGCCGTGAGAACGCCTTGCGAGGTTTTGGGTTGCGCAACTGGGATGCGGGGTCCTTCGACTTCGCTCCAGGATGACAGGAGTATCGGAGTGAAGTTTATTCAAGGGAAAGTTCGAGCTCTGACGTTGACGGCGCTGCTGGGCCTGTTCGCAGTGCCCGCGCTGGCGCAGGGTTGCGCGATGTGCAACGCGGTCGCGAGAAGCACGCCCAAGGAAGGTCAACGCGCGCTCAACCGGGCGATTCTAGTGATGCTGCTTCCCCCCGTGGGAATCATGGTATTGGGAGTCGGATTGGCGTTCCGCTACGGCAAACGGCGGGATGAAGAGCAGGACGGCGAAGAGTAGGTCAAACGGCCTGAGCGGCCAAGACCAATATTGGGTTTTTGTTTGAGTTTTGCGGCGCGGCCGAAGCCGCCCCCTTCAAGGCAAGGCCAGCAGATTCAGCGCTCCGAGAACAGATCAAGCCGCAGCGGCGGCCAGCGCGGATCTTCCATTATTTTCGTTTTCATCCAAGATGGCTGCTTCCCCTGCGCCGCTGTGGCGCAACACCTCGCAGGCCCGTGACGTCTTCGCGCTCTCGGAGCACGAGACGTAGACCAAGACCCCTAGCTTGCGAAGCTGACTCTCAAACCGCCTGGCGTCGTCGTCCGGAAAGCCGAGGCCAGCGAGAGTTCGGGCATTCCCGCACAGAGCCGGGGCGTCCCGCGCAACCATGAGCGCATGGAGAAACGCGTGCGACCTGACGAAGAAGCCGACCGTGGGAATCATCACAGCGCCGAATTCCGAAAGCCATCCAATCAGTCCGGCGGTTGCTGTGCTGGTTCCCCGTTCTGAATTGAAGAGGCTGGCATCTCGAACCTGCGCCGCGATGGGATGGGTGGGGGACAACATCATGCAAATATCTTCGTTGCCGAATCCGGCTTGATTCAGCGTGTGCACGACATCGTTCAAGGGCACATTCTGAGAGTACATTCCGTAAACTGCTGGGTTGACTGCCATGTCGAATCTCCACACCGGCAAATATTTTCAATGCACACTGCAATGACAATGATCGGGAAGACGCAAAACCGACGGATACGAGGTAAAAAACTGAAGCGAATCTGTGTGCAAATTACACTTTTAACGGGACGTTGAAACTCGGGTGAATCATGTAGGATGGCTTTTTTTGAATCGCGACCACAGGAGTTTGGGTCTTGGTCGGCCTTCTGGAGGACGGGCGGGAAATAGATTCTTTGCAGCGGGTAATTTTCACGGTTGAAAATAACTGCCTGCCCCTAAAAGCATTGTCTGCATCAGATAAGCAGTTCGTTAGCTTGGCATGCCTTTTGCAGTATTGCTAAACGAGAGCAATCCAGGTCCCGGGTTAGGTGGCTATGAAAGACTTCTGGCTACGTCTATCGTTCGCGGGCGCGATTCTCGGGGCGGTTGCCGTTCTACCCCCGAAAGCGTACGCGCAAGAAACCGACGGTGCTCCGGCGTCCGCTCGGGCACAGCACGAAAACGAGGCCGCCATGCCGGCGTCCGGGGCGGCCACCACGAAAGACGTTAAGGTCTTTAGTGGTAACATTTTGCGGGAGAATAACGAACTTATACTAGAGGATCCGGTAACCAAGGTTACTCATAAGCTGGATGACCAGACGCAAGCAAAGCAGTTTTTGGGAAAACGAGTGAAGGTGACTGGAAAACTGGACGCGAACACGAACACCATTCAGGTAGAGAGAATCGACCCTCTGGCTTGAATAATCACGGGCGCCCTGCTGATCTCCCGCCCTGGTCAGAACACCATCTCAAAGGTAATCCCTGCTTTATAATGAGAGGTTCGGCAGTGCTCGCGGAGGCTGCTGAAGCATTCCCGGCGAGCCGACGAGCTTTGCCGGCCTACTTACCCGATGTCTCCTACGTCAGCTATGGAAAACACCAATATTGTGGTGCGCGGAGCCCGCGTTCACAATCTCAAGAATATTGATTTCGAGGTCCGGCACAACACCCTGACCGTGGTGACCGGGGTCTCCGGGTCGGGCAAGTCGTCCCTCGCCTTCGACACAATTTATGCGGAGGGTCAGCGGCGGTATGTGGAGTCGCTTTCTGCATACGCGCGGCAGTTTTTGGAGCGCATCGAGAAGCCGGATGCGGATTCCATCGACGGAATCGCACCGGCAGTTGCGATCCGGCAGAAGAACACTACGCGCAATCCACGGTCAACCGTAGGGACCGCAACCGAGATCTACGACTATCTGCGGTTGTTATTTGCGCGCGTAGGGCGAACTTATTGCGTGAAGTGCGGCCAGGAAGTAAAGAAGGACACGGTCGACGAAATCGCGGATGCGATCCTGGCGCTTGATCCGGAGACGCAGGTGCAGGTTGTGTTTCCATTGCAGGCGGCGGCGACGGCGCAGCCGGAGGCAGGGAAAAAAACTACGCGCAAGGCCAAGAAGGGCGCTGCCACGGACTCAGGGTTAACTGAACAGACGAAAGCCCGCCTGTTCGATTTGCGCAAGGCAGGCTTCAATCGACTGTATCAATCCGGACAGGTGTTCGAGTTTTCCACGCCAGAGTCGTTGCTAGACCTGGATTTCACCCAGTCGGTGTTCATCCTGGTGGATCGGCTGACGGTTTCGGCGGAGGCGCGCTCGCGCATTGTGGACGCGGTAGAGACTGCGTACCGGGAATCGGGGGAAGTGATTTTCGATCTGCCGGCGCGAAACGGCCAACCGCCGCGCCAGTTGCGGTTTTCTCATCGCTTCGATTGCAAACAGTGCAACTTGCGCTACGAAGAGCCGGAGCCTCGGCTGTTTTCCTTCAACAATCCGTATGGAGCTTGCCCGCGCTGCCAGGGCTTCGGCAACACGATCGATTTCGATTTGGACTTGGTGATTCCGGATAAAACGAAATCGCTGGGGGAAGGCGCTGTCGATCCCTGGAATAAGCCGAAGTACAGGCCGGTTCTTGCGGAGATGAAGCGCTTCGCCAAGCAATCGGGAATTCCGCTGGATGTTCCATGGGGCGAACTCGACGCCGAGCAACAGGAACTTATTCTGAATGGAGAGGACGATTTTCTGGGCGTGCGCGGATTCTTCCAATACTTGGAGCGGAAGAAGTACAAGCTGCACATCCGGGTTTTTCTAAGCCGTTACCGTGGATATTCGACATGCCCGGAATGCCAGGGAAACCGGCTGCGGCTGGAAGCAAGGCAGGTCAAAATCAGCGGCCGGAATATTTGTGACGTCTGCGGGATGACGGTGGAAGATGCGGCAAAGTTTTTCGCGAGCGTGCGCTTGAGCCCGGAAGAAGCGGAGATTGCTGAGAGGCTGCTGCAGGAAATCCAGGAACGTTTGAAATTTCTCAACGACGTGGGACTGGAATATCTGACGCTCGACCGGTTGGCTTCGACGCTTTCGGGCGGCGAGGCGCAGCGGATTCAGCTGGCCACTTCGCTGGGTTCGCGGCTGGTGGGAACTCTGTATGTCCTCGATGAGCCTTCGATCGGCCTGCATAGCCGCGACACCCACCGGCTGATCAAGATCCTTCACGATCTGCGGGATTTAGGAAACACGATTCTGGTGGTGGAGCATGACGCCGATATTATGCGCACGGCGGACCGGATTCTCGATCTGGGGCCGGGAGCGGGAGAAAATGGCGGCACGCTGGTGGCGGCGGGAACCTACAAAGAGATTCTGCGGAATCCGGCCTCGCTGACGGGGCGCTATCTCTCCAGCGACCTGCACATTCAGGTGCCCGCAGTGCGGCGGCAACCGGGAGCGCAGCGGATCACAATTAAAAATGTACGAGCCAATAATCTGAAGGGAATTGACTTCAGCATTCCGCTGGGCATGGTGGTGGCGATCACGGGCGTTTCCGGGTCGGGCAAGTCTACGTTGCTACATCAGGTTCTTTACCAGGCGCTGGCCGAGGCCAAGCAGCAGCCCATCGGCAGCGGGGCGCGGGGAACGGCTACCTGGGAGGATTTGGAGGGCTATCAGTTTATCGACGAAGTAGTGCTGGTGGATCAGTCGCCGATCGGGCGAACGCCGCGGTCGAATCCAGTGACTTATATTAAGGCGTTCGATACGATCCGCGAGCTGTTCGCTTCCCTGCCCGAGGCCAAGAAGCGCGGCTTCAGCTCGGGCCATTTTTCCTTTAACATCCCGGGCGGCCGGTGCGAGACTTGTCAGGGCGACGGCACGGTCACGGTGGAGATGCAATTTCTCGCGGACGTGGAATTGATTTGCGAAGAGTGCAAAGGCACAAGATACAAGGCGCAGGTGCTCGAAGTTCGTTACCGCGGCAGGAATATTCACGAGGTGTTGAACCTCACGGTAAAGGAGGCGCTGAAGTTTTTTGCGGAAGTGCCCAAGTTGACCGAAAAGCTGCGGGTGCTGGACGAAGTTGGCCTGGGATATTTGCGGCTGGGGCAATCGGCGACCACGTTGTCTGGAGGCGAGGCACAGCGCATGAAACTAGCGGCGCATTTGCAGCCGGCAGCGCGTGAGATTGGGCGGCCCGGCGCGGGGCGGCAGGACGAACATCGGCGGCGGCGCCGAATCCTTTATATTTTTGACGAGCCTACGACCGGACTACACTTTGACGACGTCAGCAAACTTCTCGCTGCGTTTCGCCGTCTTATCGATGCAGGGGGCTCGATTCTGGTGATCGAGCACAATCTGGAAGTGATTAAAACCGCCGACTGGGTAATTGATCTCGGGCCGGAGGGCGGAGCGCGTGGCGGCAAAATCGTAGGGTCCGGGCCGCCGGAACTGATCGCCAGTTTGCCGGGGTCCTACACGGGCCAGTATCTGGCTCGATTGCTGAATGGCCATGGCAGTATCAACGGAGCGTCGACTCCCGATGGCAGCAAGTAACTTTCTCGCGCGAACACTGCTGGCATTGGCCGTATCCGCGTGCGCGGCGGCGCAGGATGCAGGCCAGCCTCCGGCAGCATCCTCCCCCTCTTCTTCGCCTTCTTCTTCTTCTTCTTCTTCGTCGTCTTCGGGCGCGCATCGATCGGTCCATCACATTCAGGTTCCTGATGATGATGTGCCGGCTCAACCAGCCGAACTCACTCAGGCGGAGGCGGCGATCGAAAAAAAGAATTACGCGGCGGCTGAGCCTCTGCTGCATAAATTGGTGGAACGGGACGCTACCAATTACGAAGGATGGTTTGATCTGGGCTTCGTGGAAAATGCCCTGGGCAACACCGATGCGTCGATCGCTGCGTATCGCAAGTCGGTGGCGGCGAAGCCGGATGTCTTCGAATCCAACCTCAACCTGGGGTTGCAACTCGCTAAAACCGGGCAACCTGACGCGGAGGAGTTTCTGCGGGCCGCGGTCCATCTGAAACCCACCAGCCAGGTGTTGGAGGGCCGATACAGGGCGTGGCTGGCGCTGGGCAAGACGCTCGAAAAGTCGAAGCCGGAAGAAGCTCTCGCCGCCTACCAGAGCGCAGCCTCTCTTCGACCGAAAGAAGCCGAGCCGCATTTCGCCGCGGGAATGCTGTTTGAAGGGGGCAATAAATTTGCCGAGGCCGAGCAGGAATACAAGCAGGCGCAGGCGCTCGATCCAGGCTCGACCGATGCGGCGATCGTGCTGGCAAACCTTTACATGCGCGGGCGACGGTTTCCGGAGGCGGAAGAGTATCTTCGTAAACTGCTCGCTGAGCGTTCTGGCCAAGCTCCCATGCCGGTAACGGAGTCGGCAGCGGTCGAAATACAACTCGGGCGCGTGCTGGCTGCCGAAGGCAAGAATGACGATGCGATCGTAGCAATGGCGGCGGGAGTCAAACTGGCCCCAGGCGACGAAAATGCGCAGCGCGACCTCGCCGAGCTGTATGTGACCGCCGGAAAGAACGATCTAGCGGAGTCGTCGTATCGCGGCCTAGTTTCCGCGCGTCCTAACGATGCAGAGCTTCACCGCAGCCTTGGCCAAGCGCTGCTGCGGCAGAAGAAATTTCCCCAGGCGCAGCAGGAGTTTCTAATCACGGTGAAGCTCAAGCCGGACTTTGGAGAGGCCTATGGCGATCTCGCTTTTACGGCCGGCGAGAACAAAGAATATGAACTGGCGATTCGCGCACTCGATGCGCGTGCCAAGGTGCTGCCGGAGGTTCCTATTACTTATTTCCTGCGAGCCTCGGCGTGCGATCATCTCAAAGACTTCAAGACGGCGGCGGTAAATTATCATCTCTTTCTCAACACGGCCAAGGGGAAGTATCCTGATCAGGAGTGGCAGGCGAAGCATCGGCTGATTGCCATCGAACCGAAGAAATAGCGCCGGCGAAGCGAATGGTATTGCGCCAACATAATCCGCGAGCGTTGCAAGTGGCAACCGGTCTGGCGCTCCTGTTCACTTTTGTTGGCTTGATCGCTATCGGCTTCGCCAAGGAGTTGACGGTCCAGGAATTGAAGGACCGGGTCGCCGGCGCTTCTGGTGGAGAGCGCTCTGCCTTGTGCATTGAAATTGCAGAGCGGGAGCTCGAGGCGGCCCACCGGCTCTACGCTGCCGATGACGTCGATAAAGCTCAGGCCTCGCTGGTGGATGTAGCTGCATTTTCTGAACAGGCCCGCGACTATGCCATCCAGTCGCACAAGCGCGAAAAGCAGAGTGAAATTGCCATCCGCAAGATGACCCGGAAGCTAGAGAACCTTAAACACAGCGTGGCACGGGAGGACCAGAAGACGATCCAAGAAACCATCGACCATTTGCAGCGTGTGCGCGATGATTTGCTCACCGCCATGTTTCCCAATGGAGTTAAAAAATGAAGATTTCCTGGTTGCGAACCAGCGCTTGTTTTTGCCTGCTAGGGCTGATTGCGGTTGAGCCGGCGCGCGCCCAGCACCGCCGGGATCCGTTTACCCAGCCGGAGATTGACCAGATCCGCGATACCAGCTGGGAACCTCAACTGCGCTTGGGCTTGTATGTGAAGTTTGCCCGGGCCCGCCTGGTGAGCATGGAGGAGATGCGGAACGATCGCAAAACAAAGGATCGCGCGCAGCAGACTCACGATCGGCTGGGCGACTTCGTGTTGATCTACGACGAGTTGAACGACAACATCGATACCTATGTCGATCGGAAGAACGACATTCGCAAACCGCTAAAGGTAATCATTGATGCCGATACCGAATTCCAGGCCAAACTGCGCGCGCTGAAAGATGCGCCGGACATTCCTCCGGAAGAGGCGAAGCAGTATGAGTTTATTCTGAGTGACGCGCTGGATACGCTGGATACTTCAGCGGAAGATCACCGCCAGCTTCTTTCCGATCAGGAAGAAGTCGCGAAGCATAGAAAAAAACCGGATGCGGTGCAATCTGGAAGCAGATCGAATGAATGAGTAGTGCGATTTTCGATGCACCTCCGCGGCTGAAGCCGGTCATGGAAAGCATTTGTCATCGCGGCGCTGAAGCGCTGCGCCACCCAAAAGCTGCCACCAAAAGCCAACCCTCTATGGGACTCAGATCGTGCTAATCTGAGCTCACTGTGCGCGCAGGATTGCTCGACATCTTCCATGAAGAACACAGGCAGTTGCGTCCTGCCACTGCGCTGCCTGATCTAAGAATCGAATTCTTTGCCTTCGCGAATGTTAATAATACGATTCGCTTGCGCGATGGCCGGCTTCTGGTAAGACTTTCCGATTTGCTGGAAGGCGCGCCGGACGCGGTGGTGCGCGCCATTGCCCACATTCTGCTGGCCAAGATGTACCGGAAGCCCATTGACCGTGGCCATGCCGCCCGTTACCGAAAATATGTGGCCAGCCATGAAGTGGTGAGCAAGGCACACCTGGTGCGGCAGATGCGCGGGCGGAAGCGTCTGCATTCTCCGAAGGGTCACATCTACGACCTCGACAGCCTTTTTGAGGATCTGAACCAGCGGTTCTTTCACGGATTAATGGGCCGTCCGCGCATGAGTTGGAGCCCGACAAAGACCCGCCGCATTCTTGGCCACTACGACCCGGCACATAACGCGATTGTGATCAGCCGCATCTTCGACCACCCTTCTGTTCCGCGCTACGCTGTGGAATACATCGTGTACCACGAGATGCTGCACCTGAAGCATCCGGTCAGGCTACGCGGCAGCCGGCGTTGCGTACACTCGGCAGAGTTCCATGCGGAGGAGAAGTTATTCCCGCATTTGGCCGAGGCTAACGCTTTTCTGAAGCGGATGTGACGGGTTTCCGACTTTTCATTGTTCGACGATCCAGGGTCAACAAACCAAGGTCGACAATCCAAATTCAAAGTTTTTCCGCGGGCAACCAAAGAAAGTCAGAGTGGCGATATTCGTCGAGAGTCTTTATCTCCTTACGCGTAATCGCCGACTGGCAGCGGTAGTTCAGGCCGACGAGCAGAGGCCACGCTGTCTGGCGGCCTGCTTCGGAGCACTCGACAAACAGCACCGGGCGGACCGCAGCAATGGTGCGCTGCATTCCCTTCAAAACAGGGCCCTCGGCGCCTTCAACATCGATTTTGGCGAACTTGGGGTGGGGAACGTCACCGGCATCTACGAGATCATCGATGGAGACGGTTCGAACGGAGAGTTCAGTCGCCGAGGAGTTGTCGCGATGCCACACCAAGCTTGCAGTCGACGAATTCTCCGCTAATCGGATGATGGATTCGCCAGCGCGATCCGAGGCTGCGTACTCGAGAAGCCGGACGTTGGTAATGCCATTGACTGCGATGTTGTTGCGAAAGGCAGCGATATTCAGGGGAACGGGCTCGAACGCAATTACACTCCCTTGCGGCCCTACGCGCTTGGCAAGCGACAGGGAGACGTAGCCCAAGTTTGCGCCGATGTCATACACCGCGTCACTGGGGGTAACGTATTGGCGGATGGCCTTCTGCAGGTGAGTTTCAGCGGTTCCGAGAAGGTAGCTGAGGTTTTCAGCGGGAGACACGGAGATGCGATAGCCGGATGCGAGTCCGCTCAGGATTCTGCGAGGCTTGGATTCTTTCCCCAGCAGAAGAACAATGCACGATTTGGCAAAGCTGCGAACGGCGGGCATGATTTGATTGCCTTGTATCACGCGCACGCGAATGCCGCAAGCACCGGACCTGGCCGAGGTTCCCTCGGCGGCTTAAAGCCGAGCAGCTTCAAAACAGGGATGAAATGCTGCGATTTTTCCGCAAGCGGCTCGATCCTAAGAATCTGGATACTAAGAGTGAGAGCCATACCGGTTCACACCTGGTCGGAGATCAGAGGGACGAAGCGTACCGGATCACGCGGGGAGACGACGGCTTGACCGTTGTGCATGCGGATGAACTGGAGTTGCTGAGAGTCGGATGGGCCGACGGGGACGATCATGCGCCCGCCGTCGCGGAGTTGGGAGAGCAGAGGCGGAGGGACGTCCAGAGTGGCGGCGGAGACGAGGATTGCATCGAAGGCGGCATGTGTGGGAAGGCCGAGGGTTCCGTCGCCGGTAAAGATTTGGATATTGGAATAACCGAGCGCCGCAATGGCAGCGCGAGCATTGGCGGCGAGAGCAGGATGACGTTCGATGGAGAAAACTTCCGCGGCAAGTTCGGCAAGCAGAGCAGTGACGTATCCCGAGCCGGTGCCGACTTCGAGGACAATATCGGTAGGCGTGAGTTGCAGGTATTCGAGCATGACTGCGACAACATAGGGCTGGGAGATGGTCTGGTTGTCACCGATGGGTAGGGGATGATCTTCGTAAGCCTCGTGCCGGTAAGGTTCCGGGATGAAAGCTTCCCTGGGGACGCGCATCATGGCGTCGAGAACGCGTGAGTCGGAGATGCCGCGGGCGCGGAGTTGGGAGTCAACCATTTGTTGGCGGGTGGTGGTGGTCATGAGCCTTGAAGAGTACCTCAGGGGCTAAAGCCCCCGTTTATTTTAGGCGCTTATCGCAGCACCGAAAGCGCTGCGCCACCCAAAGGCCTAAGCCTACGTCGCAGCTTATTGCTGTGCAAGAACCGGATCGCACAAAAATCCATTTCTTCTCTCTTTGGTTATTGCGGCACCGACGCGCCGGATCCTCAGCCTATTTCAAACGGCGGCGAATGCGCAGGTCGAAGCTGACGACGCCGTTCTGATCGCGAGTGCCGACGACTGAAAGGTTGCGATTGAAATAGTACTCGCCTTGAATGATCTGCTCCGAGCTTTGCGAGACATTCGTGGAATAAGTCAGGGATACGTTGTTGGCGAATTCCTGCTCAATGGTGATCTGAGGTCCATTGCTGACGGGGTTTGTTTCGGAGGTAAGTCCCTGAGGATCGATCTTGATGTTGCTGGCGCCGAACAGACGCTGCAACCGGCTGCTGACCGTGGTGTTCAGCGCCTGGCTGAGAATGAGCGCCGTAGCCTGATCGGAGAAAACGCTCTGGCCGGACTGCTCCTGCAGTTGCGCTGTCTCATCACCGGTGCGGCCGAGAGCGAGCAGGGCAATGATGTCGGATTTAGGAAGCGGCGGTTCGGATCGATAGTTGATATTGAGGCCGCGATCGGGCGTACCGGTAACCGTGATGTTGAGATCGTAGTTGCGCACGTGCGTGGAAGCCTGGAGATTCAGTTGCGGCTCGATGGAAACCGGATTGGCGAAATTGATGTCGCCGCGCTCCAAGGTAAAACGTGTCCCATGAAAAGTGGCTTGGCCTTCAAGGACGTCAACGCGACCAAGAACGGCGGGGCGGGCGACGGAGCCGCGCAGGCGAAGATCGGCGTCGCCGGAAAGCCGGGCGATGGCGGTGCGCATCTGGAGTTCAGGCGCGGTCTCGACATGGATATCGAGCTTGATGTTGTTGAGCGGAGAGTTGGAGACGGTGATGGGCGCAATCTGGCGGCTGCGCTCGAGGTAAGAGCTGAAGTCGAAGCCGGGAGTGACGGCGATCTTGCTGATGCTGATTTCGCCAGAAACCGTCGAAGCGGAGCGTGTGCCCACCCAGTGCAGTTCGGCGTTGGCTGTGGAACTGACCCCGGGGGGATAACGCAGGCGAACATCTTTACCCGAGGCAGTGAGACTGAAGTTCAGTTGCTGATTGAGATAGCTGGCGTCGCCCTGAAAGGCGAGAGTGCCGCCTCCGGTGCGCGCGGAGAGGGTTTCGATATGGATGTGATCGCGGGTGAAGACCATAGAACCGCTGACTCCGCTCAAGGCGCTCGGCAGAGTCGCATACGAGAGCGACACATCGTTAAATTGAAGGCGGCCCTGGGGGAACGGATCGGCGAAGGTTCCGCCGACGCTACCGCTCATGGTAACAAGGCCGGAGCCGGAAAGGTTCGCATCGAAACCGGAGACTAGCTTCAAGTCAACATGGCCATCAGCCGCAAGATCAAGAGCGCGACTGCCGGAGAGTTGTACGGAGCCGTGAGAAGTAAGGTCGGTTCCCTCGCCCAGCATGTGGAACTGCTCAATATTGAAAACCTGGTTGGCGACAGAGAACCGAATGGGATCCTGATTGTTGAGTTTGACGTGCTCGAGGTCGAGGGAAAGAGCGGCGAGATCGCCACGCACGGCCCATCCTGCGGGTTGGAGCAGTTGGCCGTGAAAATCGAATACACCGGTCACCGAGGAGTGTCCGGTAAGTTGAGCGCCGAGATAGGCATGCCAAAGCGGGTCGAGATCAATCTGATCCATACGGAAAGAAAGATCGGCGGGATAATCTTTGTGTAACTGGACTTTGCCGCTTAGAAGCAGTGAGCCCCGCGGAAAATGGGAGTTGCCGGTGATATGCAGTTCGCTGCCCTGGGTGACCGCTTGCAAATCGAGGTCACCTTGTGGTTCCTGATCAAGGGCGAGATTGCGGATGTGAACATCGCCGTTGACGGCGGGCGTGTCCGGCGTGCCGGAGGCCTTGAGATTAAAGTCGGCGCGTCCCTCCACGGAGACCCGGTCGGGGTGAATCTGACGGACGCGAGCGAGATCGAAATTATTTCCGGCTATGTCGAGAGAGAAGGCGCGGGTGGTTGGGTTGTAGGCGGCGCTGCCGGTGATGATGGAATCGTCGTGGAGTAGATGAATGTTATCCAGCGCGAGTGCACCGTTGGCGAATCGGAAAGTTGAATCGAATTTTTGAATGGGTTCGGCGTAGGCGAAGGCGTGGGTGAGATGGATTTGTCCGTCGCCGTGAGGATCGGATTCAGTGCCCGACGCTCGAAGAGAGAGATCGGCTGAGCCGGTGATGGGATAGTGATATCCGGCGAGGGCTTGCAGCGCGGCGAGATCGGTGTTTTGCAGATTGGCGCGAAGGTTAAAAGTGCTGTCGGGGACGAGATGGCCGTGTTGAAGTGTAGCGGACGCGTCGAATTCGGCGGAAGTGGCGTCGCGCCGCAGAGTGGCGTTGTGAAGAGCGATGGACTGGAAGGAAAGCTGGATTGAAGTGGAAAGAGAATCCCAGTGAGTCTTGAGTTCATGCGTGTTTGCCGTGGCAGACATGTTGACTTCGAAGTCGTCGACCAGCAGCGATCCGGCAAGTTGCGGAGAGGAGAATGCTCCGGTCAAGTTGCCATTGAAGGTGGCGCGGCCGTTTAGTACTACGGGG
>JGI12635J15846_10001948_pt1 | contig 18022 bp, 13 predicted proteins | sample BlaSpr_A8_OM2_M2_FD_15846 | JGI IMG/M metagenome (IMG submission 15846) | reverse complement strand
CGGAATCCAGAAGTCGTAATTGGTCCAGCCGTTGAGCAACGGGCCGAGCGTGGTCTTGATCGAGGTGTTCTGCAGACCCACCATGGCGCCGCCAATCATCTTCGGCTTGAAGCCGACCTCGTTGACAGCGCGCACCATGCCGACGGAGTCCGGCGGATAGGAGCAGATGACCACGAGATCGGGGTTGGTCGCCTGGATCGCACGCACGATCGGCGTGAAGTCGGTGGTGGATGGCGGATACCTCTTGTCGTAGACGATATTGAGCCCGGCCTTCTTGGCGTTCTCTCGCGCGCCGTCCGAGGCATTCACCGAGAACTCCGCGTCGGCCGCCACGATAGCGACCGTCGTCGGCTTCGGGTTCTGCGCCATGGCCACGTTGAAGAATCCCTTGGTGAAGGCGGGCTTCGGGTCGGGGCCCGACGGGATCATGACGAAATAATTCGGATAGTTGAACTCGCTGTTCACGCCGAGCCCGAGCAATCCAATGAACACCTTCTTCCTCTGCATCACCACCGGCATCGCCGGCGCGAGCATATTGGTGCCGTAGCCGCCGATGATCAGGTCGACCTTGTCGACGTCCAAGAGCTTCGTGTAGATGCCGGGCACCGTCGACGGATTGGTTTGATCGTCGTAGAAGATGAGCTTGACCGGGCGGCCGAGCAGCCCGCCCTTGGCGTTGACCTCCTCCTCCCAGATCTTTTGGGCGAGCAGGGCGGACTGGCCGTTGGGACCGAGCCCGCCGGTCATCGCCATCGAGTAGCCGATCTTGATCGGTTCGCCCGACTGCGCCGAGGCGCCGCCGGAAGCCAGAAATGACATCGCGAGCGCCAACGCCGTTGTGCCGATCCAGGCACCGGCCCGCCCCTTGCAAAGGTGAAGCATCGTTTCCTCCCAGTTGAACGGTCTATTTTTCCGCATCTTACGCGCACTTTTTGCGCGCACGCTAGGCTTTAGAATTGCTGCGCCGCAAGCCCTAACGGGGGGTGGCGTCGCCCCCTTCCACGATGGTGATCTCCACCTCGCCTCCGCCGTTGCGCCGGTGGGCGGCTGCCGCCTCGTACTCGGGCGAGGTGAAGCAGGCCACCGCCCCCTCGAAGGTCGGGAACTCGACGACGACGAAACGGTGGAATTTGTGCGGGCCTTCCATGACCCGATGCCGCCCGCCGCGGGCCAGCACCTTGGCGCCGTAGCGCGCGAACAGCGCGGGCAGCGGATCGGTGTATTTCTTGTATTGCACCGGATCGTTGATATGGGATCGCGCCATCCAATATGCCGGCATGCCTTTCCTCCCTGGACAGCGGCCTACGGTTTGGCCAAGACTACGGCGCTTCAGGAGCATCGGCCAACTGGAGACGGGAGCCATGCCGCTTTCCCACGTGGAACATCTTCTTCTGCAGTCCGACGACATCGAGGCGACCAAGGACTGGTACGTGAAGGTCCTCGGCTTCCGCGTCGGGCCGCATCCCGACTTCAAGTTCCCGGTCTACTGGCTCTATCTCGGCGACAACGACGTCATCCACGTCACCACCGGCGGCGCCAAGATCACGGAGAACCGCAAGCACTACGTCGGCCAAGAATCCGACGCCACGCGCGGCACCGGCGTCATCGACCACATCGCGTTCCGCTCCACGGGCCTCATCGAGATGATCGACCACCTGAAGAAGCTCGGCATCGACTTCAAGGAGCGGCAGGTGAATGACGAGGGACTGTATCAACTGTTCCTCATCGACCCCAACGGCATCAAGATCGAGCTCAACTACGAGGGCGCCGAGGCCAAAGGCCGCCGCGCCACGCTGATGGCGACCGATCTGCATTGAGCGCTAGCGCAAAGAAAAGCCCTCCCCGCTCGGCATGAGCGGGAAGGGCTTTTTTGCTTCTAGCGGCGATCAGCTGCCGATTTCGCCGCTCAAGATCGGGCCAAAGAACTCCCAGCGCTCGCCGGTGAAGCGCATCATCTGATTCTGTTCGATCGGGAAGTAGTCCTTCGGGCCCGTATTGATCTTGACGCCCGGCAACAGCATCCCGAGTTCGAGGTTCTTCAGGTTCGCCGCCTCTTTCATCACGTTCTCGCGCGTGAGGTTGTCGCCGCACTGCTTCAGCACCTGAACCAGCGTCTGCGCGACGGCATAGCCGTAACCGGTGAAGGTGCTCGTCTTGTCGCCGTCCGGATGGTACTTGTCCATGAAGGCGAGCCATTCCTTATAGCCCGGGTCGTTCTTCCACTGGGGATCGGTTTGATCCTTCAGATAGCCGGTAGACAAGAGCCCGACCGCGTTCTGAACACCGGCCGGCTTCAGCACGGCGCCAACTGAGGTCGAGACCTGGTTCATGATGTGAACCGGCTTCCAGCCAATGTCGGCCAACTTCTTGATCGCCTGCGCCGCGAACTTCGGCGTTGTTACGTCGAAGAAGAGATCGACGCCGGCGGCCTTCAGAGTCAAAATCTGAGAGTCAATGGTCGGATCCGCCGGCTCATAGGGCAGCTCCGAAACGATCATCGTCGCCTTGGCACCAAGGCCGTCTTTTAACCCCTTCACGTAGTCCTTACCGTAGTCGTCGTTCTGATAGAGGATGCCGATCTTCGCGTTCGGGTACTTTTCGAGAATGTACTTGGCGTAGATCCGCGACTCACTCTGATAGTTAGGCTGCCAGCCCATGGTCCACGGAAAGTGCTCCGGATCACCCCACTTGGTCGCCCCGGTCGCTACGAAGAGCTGGGGAACCTTCTTCGCGTTCATGTACTTCTGAATCGCCGTGTTCGACGGCGTGCCCAGGCTCTGGAAGATCAAGAGGACTTCGTCGCTCTCGACAAGCTTCCTCGCCTGTTCGACGGCCTTCGGCGGGCTGTAGCCATCGTCGTAAGAAATGAAATTGATCTTGCGTCCGTTGATCCCGCCTTCGGCGTTCACTTTGTTAAAGTAGGCGGCAATCGTTTTGCCGATGGCCCCATAGGCGGAAGCGGGTCCGCTGTATGGATTGATGTTGCCGATCTTGATCTCGGTGTCGGTGGCGCCCGGATCGTATTTCTTCTGCGCGGCGGCCGGCCCAGTCCACGCGACAGCCAAAGCGAGAGCGACCGTCGGTAACAAATATCTGGCGGATCGATTCATGGTTCCCTCCATGGCGCCCGATGAAGAGCGCGCATTTGGCGAATTCTAGACCGCGACGCGCCGCAGTGGGAAACCGAATTGCGTCGATGGTTTCGCTGTGCGGGTTCTGACCTGCGGAACCCTGCTTGCGCGCCGCTCGAGCGCCAGTCGGCGAGATCGCCCCAGGCGGGGTCGCTCAATTCTTGAGGCGCCACGCCGCCTCATCGAAATTTCGTTCGCCGCGCCAAGTGATTGCGGCGGTTCACGTTAACCAATTCACCAAGAACCGCTGGTAAATGGTAAACGATGCGTTAATTTACTCACGTAGGCAATTTGCGGTAGTGATGCGGGACCACGGCAATTCAGGGTGGTTTCAGGCGGGCACCTACGAGTAGAGGCGTGAACCCATGAATATCAAGCTGTTGGAGACGGCGCGGTTCGATTTCGACCGTGTCGAGGCGGTCAGTTCGTCGCTCGCGGTTGCGCCAACTGCGGAGGCGACGCGGCCCCAGGATCAGCTTCCCCGCTACGACGAGCTCGACGTGGAATTCGATGCGCGTACCGGCACCTACTGGGGCTTCATGAAGCCGCGCGGACGGCCGAGCTTCACCCGTGGGCTGCTGCGCAACCTCGACGACATGCAGGACTCCATCAAGCGCATGGCCGCGGCCCGCCGGCGCGCCGGACAATCGCCCGTGCGCTACTTCGTGCTGGCGTCGCGGGTGCCCGGCGTCTTCAATCTCGGCGGCGACCTCGCCCTCTTTGCCGATCTCATCCGCAAGGGCGACCGCCCCGGCCTGCAAAGCTACGCTCGCGCCTGCATCGACGTGCTGCACACCAACTCCATCGCGCTCGATCTGCCGCTCGTCACCATCGCGCTGGTGCAAGGCCATGCCCAGGGCGGCGGCTTCGAGGCCGCGCTCGCCTGCGACGTCATCGTCGCCGAGAAGAACGCCAAGTTCGGCCTGCCCGAGATCCTGTTCGGGCTGTTCCCGGGCATGGGCGCCTACAGCATGCTGAGCCGCCGGCTCGACGCGGCGCGCGCGGAGAAGATGATCCTCAGCGGCCGTATCTTCACCGCCGAGGAGCTGCACGAGATGGGCATCGTGACGATGTTGGCGGAGGCGGGCAGCGGCGAGGACGTGGTGCGCGATTACGTGCAGCGCCGCGGCCGCCGGCAGCTGGCCGAGCAGAGCGTCTACAAGACGCGGCGCCGGATCATGCCCATCACGTATGAGGAGCTTCGCGACGTGACCGAGATCTGGATCGATACCGCGCTCGGACTCGACGAGAGCGACCTGCGCAAGATGCAGCGCCTGATCTCCGCGCAGAACCGCATGCGGCCACAGGAAGTACCGATCGCGAAAAGCGCCTGACGAGCTGCCGGCTTATCGCGGCGAAGGTGACGGTCCTCAGGCGCTGAGGTTCGCCGGGGCGGCGTCGGCGTTGCGATACGCCTGCAGGGCGTTGCGCACCTGCTCGAACTCGGCGCCGAGCTTGTGCATGTAGTCCTTGCCCTGCTGCGCCAGCTCGCGGGCGCCGACCTGCCGCCACGCCAGGCACATCTTGTACATATTACGGGCGCCGATGTTGGCGGCGCCGCTGCGCAGCGCGTGGCAGCGGTCGCGGAACGCCTCGATGTCGGCCGCCTCGGTCGCCGCCGCGAGCTCCTTCAGGATCGTCGCCGTGTCAGCGATGAACTCGTCGATGAGCTGGTCGACGAAGGCCTTGCCGCCGAGAGCCTCGAGATCCGTGAGCTTGTGCGGCTCCAGCACGCCGTGCGCCGCGGTCTGGAATTTCGGGTGGGACGAGATCTTGCGGACGGTTTCGTTTTCCGTGGCTTCCACGGTGGGGGTGGTGGGGGCGTTCTTGGCGACGGTGGCATCGACGATCTCGAGCAGCCGCGCCGCCTCGATCGGCTTGGTGGCGCAGCCGTCCATGCCGGCCTCGTCGCAGCGCTTCTGCATCTCCGGCGTGGCGTCGGCGGTGAGCGCGACGATGGGCACGCGCGTGCGGCCGAGGGAGGCGAAGCGATAGAGCTTGGTCGCCTCGATGCCGTTCATCACCGGCATGTTGACGTCCATGAGCACGATGTCGAAGGCGCGCTCGCCGAGTGCGTCGAGCGCCCGCTCGCCGTTGTCGACGACGGCAACGTCGTGGCCGGCGCGCTCCAGGATCTTGGCGATGACCTTCTGGTTGGTGCGGTTGTCGTCGGCGACGAGGATCGTGCACTTGCGGCGGCTTCGCTCGAACTTGGGGGCGCGGGCCGCCTCCTCGCTGTCGCCGACCTCGCGGATGCCGGCGATGCGAAGTGCGGCGATCGTCTCGGCCGCATTGAAAGGTTCCGACAGGGCGGCGACAAAACGGCCGCGCAGCGGCAGGGCCGGCAATCCCGCCTGCGGCTCGTGCGTGACCACGACGAGCGACAGCTTGACTGAGTCGAGCGCCGAGAACTTGGCGACGGCGGCGGCGACCTCGCCGGCCAGCGCCTGCTCGTCCAGGATCGCGATCTGACGCAGGCCGTTCGACGCGCCGGCGCGCAGCGCATCCATCGCGTCGTCCAGCGTGCGCACGATCCGGGCAGTGACGCCGGCGCCGAGCAGGCCGTTCAACACGGGCTCGATCCGCGCCTCGCTCGAGGCGAGCAGCACCACCGGCACCGCGCAGCGGTGCGGCGCGTCGGCCGCGGCCTCGATAAGCGCGAACGGCATCTCGAACCAGAACGTGCTGCCGACGCCGACTTCGCTGTCGACGCCGATCTTGCCGCCGTGATGCTCGATAAGCTGCTTGCAGATGGCGAGCCCGAGGCCGGTGCCGCCGTATCGGCTGGAAATGGTCTCGTCGGCCTGGGTGAAGCTGTCGAAGATGCGCTCGCGCGCCTCGGGCGCGATGCCGATGCCGCTGTCGGAGATCTCGAAGCGCAGGCGGGCGCGGGCCCCTTCCCGCTCCACCGCGTCGACGGCGATGACGATCTGGCCGCGGCTGGTGAACTTCAACGCGTTGCCGACGAGGTTCGTCAGCACCTCGTGCAGATGCCGATATTCGCCGCGCAGGCGATAGGGCGTGCGCGGGGTGACGTGGACGGAGAGGCGCACGCCCTTGGCGCGGGCCTGGGCACCGAGCATGGCGTCGATGTCGCCGATCGTGGCGTGCAGGTCGAAATCGACCACATGGCTGGCGATGCGGCCCGCCTCGATGCGCGAGAAATCCAGAATGTCGTCGATGAGCGCGAGCAGCGATTTCGCCGAGGTGCGAATGGTGCGCGTCATGTCGCGCTGCTCGGCGTCGAGCGAGGTGTCGCGCAGGAGATCGCCCATGCCGATGACGGCGTTGAGCGGCGTGCGCAACTCGTGGCTGACGTTGGCGAGGAAGAGGCTCTTGGCGCGGCTCGCCTCCTCGGCCTGCTGCTTCGCCTTGGAGAGCTTCTTGATGAGGGTGGCGGCATAGGCGGGGAGAATGACCAGCCCGACCACGAGCCCGAGCGCCAGCCGCGGATGCTGGAACCAGTACTCCGTGGTCATGACGACGATGGAGAATCCAGAAACCGCGGTCAGCGTGGCGGCAAACAGATAAGGAATTCCGAAGCGGAAGCCGTTGCCGAAGATGACCCAGAGATAGATCGGGTAGAGGAGCGACGTCGCTTCGTCGCCGGCGTGAATGCCGTACGACAGCGCGCCCAGGTCGACGAGCATCGCCACGATGCGCCGCGCGACGGAGACGCCCGGGCGATAGAGCATGTGGAGGAAAAAGCCGATGCCCGCGCAGGTGAACAGGCTGGTCGCGATGAACGCCAGGCGAACGTCCGGGTTATCGAGGGAGTTGGCGCTGATCAGATAGACGAGAATCAGCGGGCCGATGACGAGGCGGTTGAGCACCATCTCGTGCTCGCCGTCGGGGCGGCCACGCAGCCGGCTCGCGATGAACGCGCGCAACGCACTTAGGCTATAGCTGGTCTTTGCGTTCGTCATGGCTCACCCTGCCCGCAGCAAGCCGTCCGTCCGGGCTTCCTGTGCCGGCGACCGCCCGCTATGGCGCCGCACCAGCGCGGCGAACTCGGTGACGTTCACCGGCTCGCTGAAGTAATAGCCCTGGACCTCGTCGCAGCCTTCGTTGCGCAGGAACTCGAGCTGGTCGGCCCTCTCGACGCCTTCGGCGACCACCTTCAAGCCGAGGCTGTGGCCGAGATTGATGATGGTGCGCACGATCGCCGCGTCATTGGGGTCGTCGAGCAGGTTGCGCAGGAAGCACTGGTCGATCTTCAGGCGGTCGACCGGGAAATTCTTCACGTAAGCGAGCGACGAGTAGCCGGTGCCGAAATCGTCGATGGCGAAGGTGACGCCGAGCTGCTGCAGCTCGCGCAGCGTGCCGGCGGCGGCCTCGGCGTTCTGCATCAGGATGCTCTCGGTGAGCTCGAGCTCGAGCTGCGAGGGATCGAGCCCGGTCTCTTGCAGCACCGAAGTGACGTACTGGCGGATGTCCTGCCGGCGGAACTGCACCGGCGAGAGGTTCACCGCCACGCGCATAGGCGGCAGGCCATTGTCGCGCCACGACTTGGCACGGCCACAAGCCTCGCGCAGCACCCATTCGTTGATCGGAACGATGAGCCCGTTTTCCTCGGCGAGCGGAAGGAATTCGGCCGGCTTCACCAGACCAACGCCGGGACGCTGCCAGCGCAGCAGCGCTTCGGCGCCGACGATGCGGCCGCTCTTGAGCTCGATCTGCGGCTGGTAATAGAGGACGAACTGCTGGCGCTCCAAAGCGTGGCGCAGGTCGGTTTCCAGCACGATCGCCTCGCGGGCGACAGTGTTCATGTCGGCGGCGAACAGCCGGTAGGCGTTCCGCCCTTCGGCCTTGGCCTGGTACATGGCGAGGTCGGCGTTGCGCAGCAGCTCGTCCACGTCGTCGCCGTCGTTGGGGTGGACGGTGATGCCGATCGAGGCGGTCGTGGTGATGTCCTGACCGTTGAGTGTGAAGGGCCGCGACAGCACCGCGATCAAGCGCTGGGCGAGCTCGATCCCATCCTCCGGGGTGGCGAGGTCCGTCTGCAGGATGGCGAACTCGTCGCCGCCGAGACGGGCGACGGTATCGCACTCGCGCACGGTGTCGGTGAGGCGCCGCGCCACTTCCTTGAGCAGCCGGTCGCCCACGTGATGGCCCAGCGCGTCGTTGACGCCCTTGAAGCGGTCGAGGTCGATGAGGTGCAGCGCGAACTGCCGGTCGCCGCGGCGGGCGCGGACGATCTCGCGCCGCATGCGGTCCTGCAGGAAGGCGCGGTTGGGCAGGTCGGTGAGCGTGTCGTGGTGGGCGAGATAGAGAAGATGGCTTTCCGCCTGCTTGCGGTCGGTGATGTCCAGCGACGTGGTGAGCACGTTCACCACCTCGCCGGAGGCGGCGCGCAGCGGCGACTTGGTGGTGANCAGCACGCGCACNGCGCCGNCCTTGTCGAAGATCTCCTCTTCGAACGGCGGCAGCGCATTGCCGGCCTCGAACACGAGGCGGTCGAGGGTGTGGCTGCGCTCGTCGTNCTCGGCGCCGAAGGCTTCGCTCGTTTTCTTGCCGACGATCGAACCGGAATCGAGGCCGTAGAAGGACGCCTTGAGCGCGTTGACGAACACGCAATGGCCGTCGCGGTCGGCGGCGCTGATCATCGCCGGCACGGTATCGATGACCTGGGCGAGGCGCTCGCTGCTGTCGCGCAGCACTTCCTCGCGGGAGCGTTCGCTATGCTCGAGCTCGCGCTCGAGATGCACGGCGCGGCCCATGATGATGAGCTGCTGCTTGCGCATCTTGAGCAGGTTGCGCGCGCGGGTGAGAAACTCGTTGTAGTCCACCGGGCTCTGCAGGAAGTCGGTGGCGCCGGCCTCGAGCGCGCGCATGCGGTGGCTGCGCTCCTCGTTGACGGTGATCACGACCACCGGCACGTCGGCGCAGGCGGGAATCTGGCGGAACCGGCGGGTGAACTCCGCGCCGTCGAGATTGGGCATCTTGTAATCGGAGATAACGAGATCGGGGACGTTATGCTCGAGCCAGGCGAGCGTTTCGAGCGGGTCGCCGAAAGCACGCACGTCGGCACCCTCCTCGATCGAAGCGGCGAGCTTCGCGAAGATGTTCCGGTTGGTGACCCGGTCGTCGAGAATGACGATCAGCGACATGACGCCGACATTCCCCCAATTCCTGCGCTACCGTTGCCGGTGGCGCCCCCTGACGCGTGGCGGCGGCACTCTTTGCCGGATACCCGCGTGTTCTGCCGTACGGTCTAGCGCGGAGCGCTTAAGAACCTGGTGCAGCCATCGAGGAAAATCCGCACAGCGGATTTAGGAGATCGTTCAGCATGACAACCGAGCGGCCGTGCCCCGCTGGTGGGTGGGCGGCGGCAAGCGGCATCGGCCTGGCGAGGGGAAAAAGTGCAGAAAAACAAAGCCAACCGGCTGGCGAGTCGACTCCGCTGCTGTCGCGTCTGTATATGTCGTGGTGAACGCTTTCTTTCCACCAGACACTCAGCACCATCAACCGGCGGACGGTCGCATCATGTACACGGAACTCGGGCTCTTCATCGACGGGGCATGGGTCAAGGCCAACGGCCGCGACCGCGAACCGGTCCTTAATCCTTCCACCGAAAAAACCCTCGGCGAGCTGCCGCACGCCAGCCCGTCCGACCTCGACCAGGCGTTCGAGGCCGCAAAGAAGGGCTACAAGGTATGGCGCGCCATGTCCGCCTACGACCGCGGTAAGGTCATGCGCAAGGCGGCCGACCTCATACGCGAGCGGCTGGAGACCATCGCCCGCGTCCTCACCCTGGAGCAAGGCAAGCCCATCGGCGAGTCGCGCCTGGAGGTGGGTGCCGCCGCCGACGTCATCGAGTGGATGGGCGAGGAAGGCCGCCGCGCCTACGGCCGCGTCATTCCCGGCCGCGCCAAGGGCACGCGGCTGATGACGGTGCAGGAGCCCGTCGGCATCGTCGCCGCCTTCACGCCGTGGAACTTCCCGGCGATCACGCCNGCGCGCAAGATGGCGGGCGCGCTCGGCGCCGGATGCGCGCTCATCCTCAAGGCGTCGGAGGAGACGCCGGGCACCAGCATCGAAATGGTGCGCTGCTTCGCCGACGCCAGCTTGCCGGCGGGCGTGCTCAATCTCGTGTTCGGCGTGCCGGCAAAAATCTCCGAGCACCTGATCGCCAAGGAGGGAATCCGGAAAATCTCGTTCACCGGCTCGGTGCCGGTGGGCAAGCACCTCGCCAAGCTCGCCGCCGACGGCATGAAGCGCGTGACTATGGAGCTCGGCGGCCATTCGCCGGTTGTCGTATTCGACGACGTCGATCCCGAGAAGGTCGCCGACATCACGTCGGCGTCCAAGTATCGCAACGCCGGGCAGGTCTGCATCGCGCCGTCGCGATTCTTCGTGCAGGAGAAAATCTACAGCCGTTACGTCGAGCGCTTCACCGAGAACGCGAAGTCGATGAAGGTCGGCGACGGCCTCGCCGACGGCGTGAAGATGGGCCCACTCGCCAACGCCCGCCGACTCGACGCCATGGAAGGCATCGTCAACGACTGCAAGAGTCGCGGCGGCAAGATTTCCACCGGCGGCAAGCGCAGCGCCAACCAGGGCTATTTCTTCGAGCCGACGGTGGTCACTGATCTGCCCGAAGACTCGAAGTTGATGACGCTCGAGCCCTTCGGCCCAATCGCACCGATCGTGCCATTCAAAACCTTCGACGAGGTGGTCGCGCGGGCGAACGCCTTGCCCTACGGCCTCGCCGCGTACGCTTTCACCAACTCGGCGAAGCAGGCGACACTTATCGGCGACGCGCTGGAAGCGGGCATGGTGGGCGTCAACAGCTTTGCCATCTCCACCGCCGAGACGCCGTTCGGCGGCGTCAAGGAAAGCGGCTACGGCCACGAGGGCAGCGTCGAGGGTCTCGAGGCCTATACGGTCAAGAAGTTCATCGCCCAGGGCTGAGCGAAGCCGCTAGGGCTTCGCCCGCTTCTTCGCAGCCGCGCGTAGCGCCGCGATGGTGGTACGCGTGGAAATCTGCTCGGGATCGGTGACAAGCTCGATGACGGCGGCCTTGCCGGACTGCACGGCGCGCTCGAAGGCGGGGGCGAACTCCTCGGTCCGTTCCACCCGCTCGCCGTGGGCGCCGAAGGCGCGCGCGTAGGCGACGAAGTCGGGCGTGGCGAGATCGCTACCGCTCACCCGCTCGGGATAGTCGCGCTCCTGATGCATGCGGATCGTGCCGTACATGTGGTTGTTGAACACCAGGATTATGGGGCGGGCACCGTGCTGGACCGCCGTGCCGATCTCCTGGCCGCTCATCAGAAAGCCACCATCGCCGACGCAGCCGATGACGAGCCGGTCGGGCCGGGCGAGCGCCGCTGCGGTGGCCGCCGGCACCGAATAGGCCATGGCCCCGGATGTGGGCCCGAGCTGCCGGCAGGGCCGGCGATAGGTCAGAAAGCGCTGCGCCCAGCCGGTGAAGTTACCGGCGTCGAGGGTGACGATGAAATCCGCGGGCAGGCGCTTGCGCAACTCGGCGAACGCCCGGCCCATGTCGAGCGGAAAGCTCGTCGCCGGCGGCTCGATGGAGGCGAGGTATTCCTTGTGTGCGGCCTCGCGCCAGACGCTCCACTTCTTTTTGCCGTCGACCGGCTGCATAGCGGCGGCGGCGGCAGCGAAATTCGCCGCCGACGAGACGATGGCGAGATCGGGCTGAAAAACGCGACCGATCTCGTCGGGGTCCGGGTAGACGTGGACGAAACGCTGGCGCGGCGCCGGCACTTCCATGATCTCGTAGCCCTGGGTCGTCATCTCGCCGAGCCGCGTTCCCACCACCAGAAGGAGATCCGCCGCCTTGGCGCGGGCCACCAGCGTCGGCGCCGTCGAGGTGCTGAGGTCGCCGGCGAAGCAGGGCGAGACGTTGTCGAAGACGTCCTGGCGGCGGAACGAGCAGGCGGTCGGCAGCCCGTTCTTCTCGGCGAACGCCACGATCTCCGCGCACGCCTCGTCGCTCCAGCCGGAGCCGCCGACGATCATCAGCGGCCGCTCGGCGCGGGCGAGCATGTCGCGGAGCTTCGCCATGTCGGCGGGCGCTGCCGCCGGCTGCACCGCCACGCAGGGTCTCGCGTCGGCGACGGTCGCGGTGTCCGTCAACATGTCTTCCGGAAGCGAGAGCACCACCGGCCCGGGCCGGCCGGACGTCGCCTCGTGAAACGCACGCGCGAGGTATTCCGGGATGCGCTCGGCGCTGTCGATCTCCGCCACGCTCTTGGCGATGGGCGCGAACATGCGGCGGTAGTCGATCTCCTGGAAGGCTTCCCGGTCGCGGGTGCCGCGGCCGATCTGACCAACGAGCAGGATCATCGGCGTTGAGTCCTGGCGGGCGGTATGCACGCCGATCGCGGCGTGGCAGGCGCCGGGGCCACGGGTGACCATGGCGATGCCGGGCTTGCCAGTGAGCTTGCCGTAGGCTTCCGCCATGTTGGCGGCGCCCGCCTCATGGCGCGCGTTGATGAGCTTGATCCGGTCGCGCACGCCGTAGAGGGCGTCCAGCAGCGCGAGGTAGCTCTCGCCGGGAACGCAAAAGGCCATGTCCACGCCATGGATGAGCAGCTGGTCGACGAGTATCTGGCCACCGGTGCGCGCCGGCGCGACTTCGGCGCGCGCGGCTTGAGCGGGTTGACCTTTTTGCAAGCTCATGGCGTCGGCAGCCTACTTTGGATCACGTTGGGCTTGACCGTAGATTGGGTGAGTTCCAGACTGGAGTTCATAAAAGGTGGCGGCTCGCCGCAGGTAAAGCGAGCCGGCGCTGCAAAGCAAGAAAAACAAAGCGGGCGAAGAGGCCGTGTTCGGGAGGAAAATGCCATGCCTACCGTGACCCTTAAGGTCAACGGGCGGAGCGAATCCGTCGAGGTCGAACCGCAGGCGCTACTGGTGCAGCTGCTGCGTGAGAAGCTCCTGCTCACCGGCACGCACGTGGGCTGCGATACCTCCCAGTGCGGCGCCTGCGTCGTGCACGTGGACGGGCGCGCGGTGAAGTCCTGCACCATCTTCGCGCTTCAGGCGGAGGGCGCCGACGTCACCACCATCGAGGGATTGGCGAACGGCGGCGGCCTGCATCCGATGCAAGCGGCCTTCCGCGAGAACCACGGCCTGCAATGCGGCTTCTGCACGCCGGGCATGATCATGGCGGCGATCGATATCGTGCGCCGCAAGGGCAACGAGCTCGACGAAGATACAATCCGCGACGAACTCTCGGGAAACCTGTGCCGGTGCACCGGCTACCACAACATCGTCAAGGCGATCGCCGCCGGCGCCAAGGCGATGACGAACAAGCCCGGCGCGACCAAGGCCGCCTGAGCAGGAGGAGACGCTATGAGCGCGACTGGAATCGGGGCCTCGGTCCGCCGCACGGAAGACCAGCGCTTCATCACCGGCAAGGGACATTACACCGACGACATCACCCGGCCGGGTCAAGCCTATGCCTACTTCCTGCGCTCGCCGCACGCGCATGCGACGATCAAGAAACTCGACACGCGCAAGGCGACGAAGATGCCGGGCGTGGTGGCGGTGCTCACCGGCGACGATCTCGCCGCCGACAAGGTGGGCGATCTCATCTGCGGCTGGATGATCACGTCGAAGGACGGCACCCCCATGAAGGCCGGGCCCCACCCGGCGCTTGCGCGGGGCAAGGTGCGCCACGTGGGCGACCAGGTGGCGGTGGTCATCGCCAACACCCTGAACCAGGCGAAGGATGCGGCGGGCGCGATCGAGGTCGAATACGGCGTGCTGGCGGCGGTGGCCGATCCCGCCAAGGCGCAGGACCCGAGGGCGCCGCAGATCCACGACGCGGCACCGCGCAACACCATCTACGAATGGGCGATAGGCGACGCCGCCGCCGTGGGCGAGGCGTTCAAGTCGGCGAAGCACGTCTCCAGGCTCAACATCACCAACAACCGGCTCATTCCCAACGCCATGGAGCCGCGGGCGGCCAACGCCGAATACGACTCCGGCACCGACTCGCTCACGCTGTGGGTGACGAGCCAAAACCCGCACGTGCATCGCCTTGTCATGTCGGCCTTCCTGGGCTTGGCACCCGAGCACAAGTTCCGCGTGATTGCGCCCGACGTGGGCGGCGGCTTCGGCTCGAAGATCTTCATCTATCCGGAGGAAACCGTCTGCGTATGGGCGGCGAGGAAAGTGCGCCGGCCGGTGAAGTGGACGTCGGACCGCAGCGAGGCGTTCGTCACCGACGCCCACGGCCGCGATCACGTCACCCACGCCGAGATGGCGCTCGACGACAAGGGGAAAATCCTCGCGCTACGCGTTAAGACCATCGCCAACCTCGGCGCCTACATGTCGACGTTCTCCTCGTCGGTGCCGACCTATCTCTACGCCACGCTGCTGTCGGGCCAATACAACATCCCCGCGATCTATTGCGAGGTCGACGCGGTCTATACCAACACCGTGCCGGTCGANGCTTATCGCGGCGCCGGCAGGCCGGAGGCGTGCTTCGTGATCGAGCGCCTGGTGGAGATCGCCGCGCGCGAGATGCACATGAACCCGGTGGACCTGCGGCGGAAGAACTTCATCACCCAGTTCCCGCACCAGACGCCGGTGATCATGGCCTACGACACCGGCAACTACGCGGCCTCCCTCGACAAGGCGCTCAAGCTCGCCGACCAGAAAGGCTTCGCCCAGCGCAAGCAGGAAGCGGCGCGGCGCGGCAAGCTCGCCGGCTTGGGCTTCTCCACTTACATCGAAGCCTGCGGCATCGCACCGTCGGCGGCGGTGGGCTCGCTCGGCGCCGGCGTCGGCTTGTGGGAATCGGCGGAAGTGCGCGTCAATCCCACCGGCTCGGTCGAAGTCCTCACCGGCAGCCACAGCCACGGCCAGGGCCACGAAACGACTTTCGCCCAGCTCGTTTCCGGCCGGCTCGGCATTCCGATCGAGCAGGTGACGATCGTGCACGGCGACACCGACAAGGTGCAGTTCGGCATGGGCACCTACGGCTCGCGTTCGGGCCCGGTGGGCATGACCGCGATCCTGCACGCGACGGATAAGGTCATCGCCAAGGCCAAGCAGGTCGCCGCCCACGTACTCGAGGCCGGCGAAGGCGACATCGAGTTCAAGGACGGCCGCTTCGTCGTGGCCGGCACCGACAAGTCGGCGGCCTTCGGCGAAATCGCACTGCAGGCCTATGTAGCGCATAAGTTCCCGACAGCGCAGATCGAGCCCGGGCTGAAGGAAACGTCGTTCTACGACCCGACCAACTTCACCTTCCCGTCGGGCTGCCACATCTGCGAGGTCGAGATCGATCCGGAGACAGGCAAGACCGACATCGTGCGCTGGACCGCGGTGGACGACTTCGGCACGGTGATCAACCCGATGATCGTCGAGGGCCAGGTGCACGGCGGCATCGCTCAGGGCGTGGGCCAGGCCATGCTCGAAGGCTGCGCCTACGACGACGATGGCCAGCTCGTCACCGGCTCGTACATGGACTACTGCATGCCGCGCGCCGACGATCTGCCGTCTTATATCGTCGACACGACCGTGACCAAGTGCCCGTCCAATCCGCTAGGCATCAAAGGCTGCGGCGAGGCCGGCGCCATCGCGTCGCCGTCGGCACTGATCAACGCCATCACCGATGCGATCGGCAGCGAGGACGTCGCCATGCCGGCAACGGCGCCGGTGGTCTGGCGGGCGATCCAGAAATCGCAGCAACAGCACCGCCGGGCGGCGGAGTGACGGAGGAAACCATGTACGCCTTTGCCTACCACCGTCCCGCCAGCCTCAAGCTCGCCGCGGCGGCGCTCGCCAAACAGAAGGACGCCAAGGCCTTGGCCGGCGGCCATAGCCTGATCCCGACGATGAAACTGCGTCTGTCCGACGCGCGCAACATCGTCGACCTCGGCGCCATCAAGGGCATCGACGGCATCGCGCTGAAGGGCAAGAATCTCGAGATCGGCGCCATGACCCGCCACGTGGCGGTGGCCGGCTCGCCGGTGGTGCGCAAGGCGATCCCGGCGCTCGCCGAGCTCGCATCCCTGATCGGCGACCCGCACGTGCGCCATCGCGGTACGCTCGGCGGCTCGATCGCCCACAACGATCCGTCGGCGGACTATCCCGCCGCTTGTCTAGCGCTCGGCGCCACCATCATCACCACTAGCCGGAAGATCCCTGCGGAGAAATTCTTCCAGGGCCTATTCGAGACCGCGCTGGGAAAGAGCGAGATCATCACCGCAGTGAGCTTCCCGATTCCGAAGCGCGCCGGCTACGCGAAATTCCCGAACCCGGCGTCGCGTTTTGCGCTGGTCGGCGTGTTCGTCGCCGACTTCGGCAAGGACGTGCGCGTGGCGGTGACCGGCGCCGGCGAAAGCGGCGTGTTCCGCGCCAAGGAGATCGAGGCGGAGCTGAAGAAGGACTTCTCCGCCGACGCGCTCGCCAACATCCGGTTCGGGCCGAAGGGCATCATGTCCGATATCCACGGCGACGCCGCCTATCGCGGCCACCTGATCGGCGTCATGGCGCGCCGCGCGGTGGCGGCGGCCGGCTGAGCTGGCTCCCGTTCGGCGCCGCAACGCGTTAGACTAGCTCGACAAATCGGACCGGCGCGGCCTCGTCACAGGCCGCGCAGCCTGTGGAGTTCATCCTTGAGCAAAGCCAAGACCGCGCTGCCGGATTCGATCGACGCCGCGCTCGCGCTCATGCAGTCGGGCAACTACGTGGCCGACCGGGCGCTGGCCACGGTCGTGTTCCTCGCGCTGCGCATGAAGCGGCCGCTGTTCTTCGAGGGCGAGGCCGGCGTCGGCAAGACCGAGGTCGCCAAGGTGCTGGCGGGCGCGCTCGGGCGGCGGCTGGTGCGGCTGCAGTGCTACGAGGGTCTCGACGTTTCCTCCGCGCTCTACGAGTGGAACTACGCGGCGCAGATGATCGCGATCCGCATCGCCGAGGCGGAAGGCTCCGCCGATCGCGAGCGACTCGCGACCGACGTCTTCTCGGAAAAGTTTCTGGTCAAGCGGCCGCTGCTCGAGGCATTGTCGCCGGACGCGGCCGGCGCGCCGGTGCTGCTCATCGACGAGATCGACCGCGCCGACGAGGCGTTCGAGGCGTTCCTGCTCGAGGTGCTTGCCGATTTCCAGGTCACCATACCGGAGCTCGGCACCATCAAGGCGGCGACCCCGCCCATCGTCATCATCACTTCCAACCGCACGCGAGAGATCCACGACGCGCTCAAGCGGCGCTGCCTCTATCACTGGATCGACTATCCGAACTTCGCCCGCGAGATCGCCATCCTGCACGCCCGGCTGCCTGGTGCTTCCGAGCGCCTGGCGCGGGAGGTGGTGGCGTTCGTGCAGTCGCTCCGCCGCGAGGATTTGTTCAAGATGCCCGGCGTCGCCGAGACGCTGGACTGGGCCTCGGCGCTGGTCGAGCTCGGCGCGAAATCACTCTCCCCTGCGCTCGTCCATGACACCGTGGGCGTGGTGCTGAAGTACCAGGACGACATCGCCCGCCTCGCCGAGCCCAAGATCGAGGAACTCTTGCAGCGCTCGCGCGCCGAGCTGAAGGCCGCCGAATGAGCGAGCCGCGGGCCGCGCCGCAGCTTGCGGAGAACATCGTGCGCTTTGCCCGCGCGCTCCGTGCCGCCGGGCTGAAGCTCGGGTCGCGGGCCGCGATCGACGCGGTGGCGGCGGTGGAGGCCATCGGCGTCGGCAACCGCGCCGATTTCTACTGGACGCTGCACGCGATCCTGGTCAACCGCCACGAGGACGACCCGGTATTCGACATGGCGTTCCGCCGCTTCTGGCGGCGGCGCGATCCGAACGAGGCGATCCTCATGGAGATGCTGCCGGTGGCGCCGGCGCCGCCCATCGAGCGGCCCGGCAACCGGCGGGTGGAGGAGGCGCTCGGCAGCGACGGCGCGCCGCGGCTGCCGCGCG
>JGI12635J15846_10001945_pt1 | contig 18033 bp, 16 predicted proteins | sample BlaSpr_A8_OM2_M2_FD_15846 | JGI IMG/M metagenome (IMG submission 15846) | reverse complement strand
CCGACATTTGGAACCCCAAAAAATCGGGCTTTCGCGGTTTTTGCGTCCGCCGCCTTTTTGGCGGAAGCCCCTGAGGACACTCTTTCTTCGTCCGAACTTCATTTATGAGATAAGTTCGAGACGATTTGCGCATCTTCAGCGCGCCTTTTCCGGCGCCACGCCGGATACGCCGAGCAGCGTGAGCATTGCGCGCTGCAAGCCCATTTCGCGCCCGGCCGGCTCATACCACTCCTGCAGCGAATGCGCGCCGCCGCCATTTCCGCCCGCGCCGATCGCGATCGCCTCAATGCCCAGCGACAACGGAATATTCGCGTCGGTGGAGGAGCGCTCGATCCTCGACTGATTACTTAAGTAGTCGTCCGCGGCACGCAGCGAAGCCAGCAAAGATGAGTCGGCGATTAATTCCCCTCCCGGGCGGCTGCCAATCAGGTCCACTTTCCATTCCAGCTTGCCTTTGCTGCGGTCGCGCGCGTTGTCCGTCTCATCCTTTACGCCCGTGGCGATGCAATCGCGCAGCCCCGATTCCAGGCGCACGAGTTCCTCTTCGCTCTCCGACCGGAGATCCACTTTCAATTTTGCTTCGTGCGGAATCGAGTTGACCGAAGTTCCGCCCTCCACCTGCCCGAGGTTGAATGTGGTCCGCGGCGAAACGGGAATTTTTGTATTAATGAAGCGCACCGAGCCGCGCACCAGCGCATTGATGGGGTTCACCATCCCGAAATCGGACCAGCTATGCCCGCCCGGCCCGGTGATCGTAACTTCAAGCCGTCGCGAAGCCAGCGCCTTCGTGGTGACATGATCCGTGCCGGAGCCATCGAGAACGATCACCGCGCGCAACTTCGTCCGGTAAGCATCAATCAGCGCCCGCATCCCGCGCAGATTTCCTTCGCCCTCTTCTCCGACGTTCGCCGCAAACAGGATCGTGCGCTGCGGCCGGAGTTTGGCCGCCTGAAAGGCCCGCGCGATGGCCAAGAGCGCCGCAAGACCGGTGCCATTATCGGAAATTCCGGGAGCGATCAGCCGATCACCCTCGCGCTGCACCTTTACATCCGTGTCCGCCGGAAAAACAGTATCCAGATGCGCGGCAATCAGGATGCACTCTTTGTCGTTCGCGCCGCGCAGCTCCGCGATCACGTTGCCAATCTTATCGGTCTGTACGGGCAACCCTTCCGCCGTAAACAGCGCCTTCACCGCCGCGGAGCGCTTTTCTTCCTGAAACGAGGGAGCCGGGATTTCCGTCAGCGCCGCCTGCTGCTCATTGATCCACTTCACATTCTTCGCAAACCAATCCAGCGCCGCGCGCACCTGGGGCTGCTCCGCAAGGGAAAACGAAGTGATCGGCCGTGCGGCCTGCGAGAGGGCGGAGCGAATCGGCATGACGAGAAGAATAGCGCAAACGGCAACGCGTTTCACTGTGCCAATTGGCAGTAGCGCGGGCCAACTCGTCTTGCAGGAGAGATTCGAGGACGCGGGATGATCCACGCCCACATTTTACCGTGAAGCGACACAACTCGAGAAGTCTTTCGATAGAGGGTCAGTTTCAGATTTCCGCGTTACTCAGCCACTCTCCAAACGGGCCAGTTTCTGGCCTGTTTACCTAAACACTCGATTGAAGAAATTCGCGTCGTACTAGAGACGCTCTCCGAGCGTATTATCGCTCTTTGGAAGCATTTTCGTGCGCGGTGGGATTGGGATACCTATGGGAGGGGCCCAGTGAAAACGGTCGCCGTAGTTCTCGTTGCGTTGCTATTCGGATTTACGGATATGGGCCGCAGCACTGAAAAAAAGCCTGTGACCCCTTATCGAGCCGAGTCGTCAGCCTACGTAGTAAAGGGCAAAGACGCATGGACTTATGTCACTGAGAATCGCTCATTTCGTTTCGCGGAAGTACTGGGTGACGAGGGGAATAATTATGAGGCAGTATTGCTCTTGGAAGAGACCTATCACAATGAACGCACAGATGGTATGGAGGGCGTGCGAGGAAATGCCACCGTCAAGGCTTGGACTGTGCAGCATGGGCGCCAGCGTGAATTGCGGTGGGCCTTTAAAGAAAACGGCAACGAAGGTGGGGTACGGGACCGTTTCTTCCGCGTCACGGCATGGGGATGTTGCGATGCCCCCGTCGTCTACTCCTACTATAACGTCCTAACGGGGAAGAAACTGTACGTGTCCAACTCCGATTTGCTTGAAGTTTGGGGAGAAGGCGATGGTCCGCAGGCATGGCGGTACGTAGCTTTTGGATACGCGGGAATTAATGACTTGAGTCGCCCTCCTCAATTGCAATACGGAACAGACAAAAAGGTAGCTCAACGCTTCTCGGTTGTGTCCTCGCGGGAATATTACGACGCTCCCAAGGTGTTGCTGTCCAAAAACGAGAAAGTCGAAAAGTCCCTCGACTTAAGAGGCTCGCCGATGAACTTTACAATCGTTCTTAAATACCAAGACGGTGTCGAGCTTCGCGTTCCCGTAGAAGCGGATGCAATTCGCCTGGACATGGCACAACTTCCAAAAGGCTATTCGCTGCGCGCGGAAAAGTAGGCCAAGGTCCAGTTGCGTCGATAACTCTTCGTTTGTCGCGCAATCGGAAACTGACCCACTGCTAGACTTTCGAATGATTGGGAGCGGATGCAGATTATACCGGAGTACTGGAGGATGGGCAGAGGGCCAACAATTCCTGCTCGGTCAGCACGCGCGAGGATTGTTTGGCGGCGTCGAAGATGCGATTGACCACCTCGTCGGAGGCCGGGATGTTGTGCCGCGAGAGCCAGTAGAGCACGTTGGACTTGCCGCTCATCGGGCCGATTTCCACGACCTGTTCGAGGCCGAACAGATGCGCCGGGACGCCGCTATAGACCGCGTCCGCCAGATCGCGATCGCCGGTGCGGAGCGCCTTGATGATTGCGGCGGCGTGAACGCCCGTGGCCGTGCGGAACGCATCCTTGCCGAAGACGGGATAGTTTGGCGGGATGACGGTGTGCGTGGCTTTGGCCACCTTTTCGCAATACGCCCTCAAGCTGCTCAGGTCGTTTTCGATCAAGCCCATCAGGCGGAGATTCACCAGCAAAAGCTCCATCGGCGTGTTGCCAACGCGCTCACCGAGGGACAGCGCCACGGCGTGAATCTGATCGGCCCCCGCCGCAACAGCCGCCAGCGAGTTGGCGATATCGAGGCCACGGTCGCGATGCCCGTGCCAATCCACGCGAATTTTTTCGCCACTCGGCTTCACCACATTCTCCATCACAAATTTCACCAGGTTGTATGCGCCTTGAGGTGTGGCGTGGCCGACGGTGTCACACAGCACAATGGCGCGAGCGCCGCAGCGGATGGCCGTTGTATACAGCCGCTTCACAGTCGCGGGATCCGTGCGCACGGTGTCTTCCGTGACGTACATGCAAGGCAGGCCTTCCGCGACGGCAAATGTGACGGCCATTTCCGTGGTGCGTTCCAGATGATCCACGGTCCAGTCCTCCACCAGCCGCCGAATCGGGCTGGAGCCGAGAAACGTAGCCGCTTCAATGGCGATGCCCACGCGTTGCGAAATCTCCGCGATGGGCCGGATATCGGCCTCGATAGTGCGCGCCGCGCAGTTCGGCCGGATGCGCATGCGATTCGTAGCAATCTCGCGCGCCAGCGCTTCCGTATGCTGCAGTGCGCGCGGGCCAGCCCCAGGAAGGCCAAGGTTCACGGAATCGATCTGCAGCGATTCCATGAGATGAAGGATTTCAATTTTCTCTTCAATGGTCGGGTCTTGAATGGAAGGATTCTGCAGCCCGTCTCGCAGCGTCTCGTCGTTCAGCAGCACTCGCGTGCCGGGCGTGATGGTCATCGGCCCTTCCGAATTCCAGTCGTAGATCCATTCGTTGTGGTTCACAGTTCCAAGGTCTCCCTGCGCGGCTCAGTAACGAAGTGTGTAGCTGTTGGGCTGCTGCTTCGGGTCGGGCCGAAACAGGATTTTGCAGAACTCGCAGCGATAAATCTCCGCGCCCTTGCCCACCACCGCTTCCACTTCCGGCGGAAAGTCGAACCAGCGTTTCAAATGTCCCGCGCAGAGCTTGCCCTTCTCGTTGCGCTCGTCGCACGCGCGCTGCTTCGGTTTGCGCGTCTTGATCTTGGGCACGGCGCTCGTTGGTGTGGCTTCTGTTGTTTCGTCTGGCAACGCTCGCTCCTGTACGTCTACTTCAAACCGTGGTCACGAAACATCGTTTTCAGCGCCGCGCGCGCATGACGCAACCGCGTGAACATCCCCCCGGCAAACTCGAAATTCAGAAACGCGTCCGCGGCTTTTTCCAGGTCGCCGCCGTAGCGATACCACCACGGCTTCTCCATCCGTGGCAGCCGGTCCACATCAATGTATTTAATATGCACCATTTCCATCAAACCAGCTTTGCCGTGCGTGCGTCCCCAGCCACTCAGGCCGCAACCGCCGTGCGGCGCTTCGGCAATGGCAAAACCACTGATGAGGTCATTCACCATGACCGTGCCGGCCCGCAACCACCGGGCAATTCGCTTCCCACCCTCCAGATCGCTGGTCCACACGCTGGCGGAAAGAGCAAATTCGGAGTCATTGGCCAGCGCGATGGCTTCTTCTGCGTCGCGAACCACGCGAATCGCCATGATCGGACCAAACGTCTCGTCCTGAAAAAGCTTCATCGAAGCATCCACGCCTGTCACCACGGTCGGCTCAAAAAAATTCGCCCCCAGGTCCGGCCGCGGCCGCCCGCCGCACAAAACCCGTGCCCCGCGCTGCACCGCATCCGCCAGAAGTTCGCTCATCCGCTGCACATGCTGCGGACGAATCAGCGGACCAATTTCCGTGTTGGGATCGCTGCCGAAGCCCAGTCGGAGCCGCTGCGTCTTCTCCACACATTTCTGGATGAACACCTCGCTGATCGACTTCTCGACGAACAGCCGCTCGACAGAGAGGCACACCTGCCCACAATTCGTGTAGCTGCCCCAAACCGCTGCGCTCGAGGCAACCTCCACATCGGCATCGCTCAAAACCAGCATCGCATCTTTTCCGCCAAGCTCCAGTACGCTAGGGATGAGCAGCGGTGCGCAGGCCTCGGCAACATGGCGGCCCGTAAAGACGCTCCCAGTGAAAAACACTTTGTCCGGGCGCGCATCAATCAACGCCTGGCCGACTTCCCCTCCGCCCTGCACGATCGTGACGAGGTCCGCCGGAAATCCGGCGTCGCGGAATAGCTTGCCAATCAATTCCCCGCACTCCGGTGTGAAGTCGCTGGTCTTGCAGAGCACCGCGTTGCCCGCGGCCACCGCCGCGATGATCTGGCCCATGGGAATGGCCAACGGATAATTCCAGGAACTGATGATAGCCACCACTCCCAGTGGCTCGTAGAAGAGCTTCCCGGATTTCGCTTTGGCAGCCAGGCTGTGGTGTGCCACCGATTCGGGCTTCAGCAGCGACGCGCCGTGCGTGGCGAAATAATCCGCGGAATCGAGCGAAACAAAGACGTCGGCAAACTTAGCCTCCGCCCGGGGCTTGCCGGATTCCCGCACCACCGCGTCGGTGAGAAGATTGCGCGCTTCGAGTATCTTCGTCTTCAAGACCGCGATCCGGGCGCAGCGCTCTTCCACCGGCCGCTTCGCCCAGCGCTTTTGCGCCTCGCGCGCCTTGGCGAGAAGTTGCGCCACGTCGAGTGGCGAAGTCCTCTCATACGATTGCAAGACCTTCCCGGTTGCGGGATCGATTGAAGGCAAGGTGTCCAACAGGGGAGAAGTTGCGGCCATGGCCCTGATTCTACGCTGCTGAATCTTGCTTGTGTAGGGCCCACCTTCTGAGGCGCGCACTTTGCGCCCCGAATGCTTTTACGGGGCAGGACGCTCTGGGGCTAAATTTTCAATCGATCCGATAAGGCGAATCGTGATCCACCTTCACCATGAACAATCCGTGCGGCGGCACAGTGGGCCCGGACTTCGAGCGATCCTTTAACCCATACAGCGCGTCGATGTCCGCGGGAACTAATTTCCCTCGGCCGACTTCGAGTAGCGTCCCGACCATCTTGCGCACCATATATCGCAAGAACGATCGACCATGCACCGTGAACCAAAGTTCTTCGCCGTCTTCCGTGCGCCGGAGTTCCGCCGAAAAGATCTCGCGTTGCATGTTGCGCTCTTTGTCGTCATCTTCAGAACCCGTCGAAGCTGCAAACGATGTGAAATCGTGCATGCCCACGAATCGCGCAGCCGCGTCCTTCATCGCCTCTTCGTCTAGTGGAAACGGATAGTGCAGCACATAACGCCACAACAGAGGCGGGACTACTTTGCCGCGGTAAATTCGATAGCGATAGATCTTCCCTGTCGCCGACCAGCGAGCGCTGAAATCGGGCCCGGTCTCCTCCACCGCGACAATTCGAATGGTAGGCGGCAGCAAAGCGTTCAACGCGCGATGAAACTCCAGCTCCGAGAGGGCGGATTGTGTGCGAAAGCTGGCCATTTGCCCAAGGGCGTGCACGCCGGCATCCGTGCGGCCTGCGCCGAGGAGTTGCACGTTCTCTTGAGTCAGCCGGCGCAGTACCGCGACAATCTCACCCTGGACCGTCGGCTTATTCTTCTGAATCTGCCAGCCATGAAAATCCGTTCCGTCGTAGGCAATTGTGAGCTTGAAATTACGCATGCAGGGATCGGCGCAGCGACTCTAAGAGGCGGACCGCGCATAGCGGCTTCCTGGCTTCATGGCCACCGTACCCTGCCGGCAGAGAGGGCAATCATCCGGCTCGTAGCTCGCAATGGTCAGCTCGAGCAAGGCGTTTGATTCCACGGGAAACTCGATCTTGCCGCCGCTGCGATCGATCAACGCGCCGGCCGCCACCACGCGACCGCCAGCTTCTTCGACCACGCTGATGGCCTCTTGCGTCGAGCCACCGGTGGTCCAAACATCCTCAATCACCAAAACATGGGTATCCGGCCGCAAAGTAAATCCGCGACGCATGGTCATTGTGCCGCTTCCATCCCGCTCCACAAACATCGCCGGCACGCCACCGCCCACCGCATCGCCATGCGCAGGCAGCGCCCGCGCCACCTCTTGCCCAATAATCACGCCCCCGAGCGCCGGGGAGACAACCGCATCAATACGCGCATCCGAGAACAAAGCGGCCAGCGCTTGCCCCAACTTCTCCGCGAAACGCGGGTATTGCAAAACAAGCGCACACTGCACGTATGTGCCGCTATGGAGGCCGCTCGACAGCTCAAAATGACCGTGGCGGACCGCTCCCGCCTTCTCAAACAGCTTCAAAAGCTCTTCGCGCGTGAACATAGGCCCGCTAACCGCGGGGGCTCCTAAACGTCGAAATGTCAGCAGCCTAGCCTCCATGCGTCGCGTTGTCAAGGAATGAGGGCCCCTGTTAGACTTCGAAGCCAGCGCCCGGCCGGTGAGCGTCCCTTCGGGCGCTTCTCCAAGCTGCATCCCGGATGAAACAAATTGCCCTCTTGCATCGTTTTAGAGAGAGAAGCCTTGTAACGGGTTGGTTTGCCAAGAGTTCAGTATCGCCACTATTCCAGAGGTGAGGAAATCTTATGAAGAAGCTGTCCCTGAAGTCCCTGCTTTCGGCCGTTCTGGCAGGCATTCTCGCCGGTACGCCTGTCTCACCGGCCTTCGCGCAAGAGCCAGCGGCAACTCAGGCAGCCAAGCCGGTGGCCCAGGGCGGGGTGCCGATCTCGCTGGGAGTCTCCAAGTACAACTTCACGCACGCTCCCAAACCATTTCCGAACCTCTTCGCGCCCTACCGCAGCCAGTTTGTTAACCCTGGCGCGCTCGCCAACTCGCCGCGGCTGGAGCAGCTCATCAGCAACGGAAAGATGAATCTCAGCCTGCAGGACGCGATCGCCCTGGCGCTTGAAAACAGCATGGACATCGTCGTGCAGCGTTATGTTCCATGGTTGGCCGACGCGGGCGTGCTGAAAGCGCGGGCAGGCGGCATCAGTTACGGCACGCCGGCCGGCGCATTCATAAGCTCGTCGGCAAACGTGCCATTCCTTTCCTACGATCCCCTGCTCAGCCAGGTCTTTTCTTTCGACGACCGCAAGACGCCCATCAACAACCCGTTTCTTTCCGGAACAGGTGGCGGCACCGTCACGGCCAATCCCGCGGCTGTGGCATCGCACGCCGCGATTTACAACAGCACGTATCAGCAGAACTTTATCACAGGCACTTCCGTCACCCTCGCGTGGGACAATACTCGCGCGTCGTCCACCGCCGCAAACTTTTTCAATCCCTACGTGCAGTCCAGCCTGACGATTGGGATTCAGCAGCAACTCCTGAACGGCGCCGGGCGGTTCATCAATCAGCGCAACATCATCATCGCGGAGAACAACCGCAAGATCGCGGACCTCGCTTTCTCGCAACAGGCGATCACCACCGTCACCAGCACGATCAACGCGTATTGGGAGCTCGTCTTCGCGCGAGCGAACGTCGGCGTCGAGGAGCAGGCGGTCAAGGTGTCGGAAAAGCTTTATAACGACAACAAGAAGCAACTGGAAATCGGCACCATGGCTCCGCTGGACGTGACGCGCGCGGAATCCGAGTGGGCCACCGACCGCCAGAACCTCATCGTCGCGCAAACCGTTCGCCTCCAGGATGAACTGGTGGTGAAAAACTTTATTTCCAAGGATCCCCTGGCTTCGAACCTGATCAACGTCGAGATCGTGCCCACCGACCATCCGGATTCGCCGGCCAGCATTCAGGCTGAAAAATTTGAGGACGCGATCAAAGAAGCCTTCTCCAAGCGCCCGGATCTTCAGGAGCAGTACGTCAATCTGAGCAATGCGGAAGTGGATGTACGTGCCACGAAGAACGCCCTGTTGCCCACGGCTACTCTCAGCGCGCAATACGGATCTTTCGGCCTGGCCGGCAACTCGCTGGTCGGCACCCCTCCGGTTCCCCACCAGGACGGGTTCACCGCTTCGCAGAACCAGCTCTTTCACAACCAGTTTCCCGACTATGCGGTCTCTCTGAATCTCAGTCTCCCGTTGCGCAACCGCGCCGCGCAGGCGGATAGCCTTCACGCGCAACTCACGAAGCGCCAGTTGGAAGCGCAAGTGCAGCAGGTGAAGAACAATGCGCTGCTCGACGTGCGCAACACGACCATCGCGCTGGAGCAGGGGCGCGCGCAAGTCGAAGCGGCCAGCAAGGCGCGCGAACTTCAGCGGCAAACCTTTGAAGCCGAGCAGAAAAAATATCAGCTCGGCGCATCCACCGTGTACAACGTGATTCTTACGCAGCGCGACTACATCACCGCCCAGGGCACGGAGCTTCGCGCGCTTGCCAACCTCGCCGAGGCGAAAGCCAATTACGAGCGCGCTCTCGGGCGCACCCTGGAAGTGAACAGCGTCACCATCGCCGGCGCGAAGAAGGGCGACATCGAGCGGGAAACGCTCATTCCCGGCACGCGCAATGGCCAGGTCGTCGGCACGGAAGACCTGTTCAAGGCGCTCGACGACAAGGGCAAATCCGGCAACCGCTAGCTCTCAGGCCAATCCCAAACCCTGCCACGGGAAGAATCTCCCGTGGCAATTTTTTTTGCTGGCATTCCCTCTATTCCTCCCAGACGTCGCCCGCATCTTCCTTCTGTTATCATGGCGCTTCTTTCAGAGGTTTCCGTGGCACAGAAAATCGAAGCCAGCCCACTTCGTGAAGACCATTCAGCCATTGCGGCCCAGCCCGATGGGATCCCGTCGTTGCGCGCCCGAAATGATTTCGCGCTTCTCTTGTCCATAGCGATGGGAACACTTTTGGTTCACGTGTTGGCCGCGGGGCGCTACGGATTCAACCGCGACGAACTGGCCATTCTGGAAGACGCGCGGCACCTTGCTTGGGGCTACGTCGCCTACCCGCCGCTCACCCCATTCTTTGGCCGCCTGGCGCTCACGTTGTTTGGCACTTCGCTGGTTGGTTTCCGATTCTTCTCGGCACTCGTGCAAGCCATCAGCATCGTGCTAACGGGTTGCATGGCCCGTGATATGGGCGGCGGACGCGCAGCCCAGGTCGTCGCGGCTTGCGCTTCCATTCCCTTCTCTCTCGGAGCGGGCGCCCTGCTGCAGTACATGACCTTCGATTACTTCGCATGGGTACTCACAGCTTTTTTTGTCGTGCGCCTGCTCAAAACTTCCAACCCGCGCTACTTCCTTCTTGTGGGAGCCTCCATCGGACTGGGGATGCTGGCCAAGTACACGATGCTGTTCTTCGCAGTCGGGGTGCTCGCGGGCCTGCTACTGAGCGATGCGCGCAAATATCTGCTCACGATTTGGCCCTGGCTGGGCTTGCTGATTTCTCTCTTATTCGTCGCTCCCAATTCCCTGTGGCAGGTGCAACATCACTTTGTAACCTACGACTTTCTGCGTTTCATTCACCAGCGCGATGTCGCCGAAGGTTTGACACAATCCTTCCTGCCCGATCAATTGGAAATGACGCTCCTGTCGTTTCCCATCTGGATTGCCGGGCTGTATTTCTGTCTGCGTTCACGTGAAGGCCGGAACTTCCGGGCGCTGGCCTGGATATCTCTCGTCACGTTGGTTCTGTTTTTAGCAGCAAAAGGCCGCGGGTATTACCTGGCGCCGGCATATCCGATGCTGTATGCGGCTGGTGCAGTGTGGGGCGAGCGCTGGCCTTCCACTCTAAATGCCGGGCGCGTGCAGGCAGTCCGCGTCGCCGTCGCGGCATCGCTCGCTCTCAGCATTCTCGGCGCAATGGCCGTGGCCTTGCCGCTTGCGCCGGTTCACTCCGCGTGGTTCCGGTTCGCGGACAAAGTGAACCTGACCTTGCGCGACGAAATTGGCTGGGAGGATTTAGTCTCGACACTCGCGCAAGTTCGCGATTCCCTTCCTTCCGAATCGCGCGCGCATCTCGGCATTCTTGCCGAAAACTACGGCGAAGTTGGCGCAATCAATCTTTATGGGCCTAGCCACGGACTCCCACGAGCGATCAGCGGAGTCAACTCATCCTGGGAGCGCGGCTATGGCGATCCACCGCCGCAAACTCTCATCATCGTGGGTTTTCCGCGCGCATTCGTCGAAGCCAACTTCGCTTCCTGCCGCCTAGTGGCGCAAAACACAAACTCGATGGGAGTCATCAATGAGGAGACGACCGAACGCCGTGACATTTTTGTCTGCGGTCCACCCAAAGCCGGCTGGCAACAATTCTGGCGCAATTTTCAGTATTACGCTTAACCGGCATTCCCCATTAGGAACAAGTCATCCGTTTCTCAAATTTCAAGAAATAAATTGTCATCCTGAGGGGCGCGTCGTTTGCGCCCCGAAGGACCTCAACCTACGCCATCCGAAAGATTCCCAGGTTGAGATCCTTCCGCTATCCTTGTGGGATAGCCTTAGGATGACAATCGATGGAGATTTTCCCGCGCGGGCCCGTCCTACGCGGTGGCGCTGAGCCGCTGCCCCTTGAAGAAAGCCAGCAGATCCGCGTTGATTTGATCCGCGTTGGTCGCGGGCATTCCATGCGGGAAGCCCGGATACACTTTAAGCGTGGAGTTCTTCAGCAGCTTCGCCGAGAGCGGACCTGACGCCACGATCGGCACAATCTGATCGTCGTCGCCATGCATCACCAGCACCGGAATGTCGATCTTCTTCAGGTCTTCCGTGAAGTCGGTCTCCGAGAATGCCTTGATGCAGTCATAGTGGGCCTTGACTCCCCCTAGCATTCCCTGCAACCACCAGTGCTCCCGGATGCCCTCGGAAATCTTTGCCCCTGTCCGGTTGTACCCGTAAAACGGCAAAGTGATGTCCTTGTAAAACTGCGGCCGGTTGGCCGCGAGTGCTGTCCGCAGGTCATCGAAGGCCGACATGGGCAATCCCGTCGGATTCTTTTCTGTCTTCAGCATCAGCGGCGGCACGGCGCTGATCAGCACCGCTTTGGCAACACGCTTGGCGCCGTGGCGGCCCAGGTAGCGCGCCACTTCACCACCTCCGGTCGAGTGCCCAACCATGATCGCGTCTTTGAGATCGAGTTTTTCAAATAACGAGGCGAGATCGTCCGCGTAGGTATCCATATCGTTGCCGTCCCACGTCTGGTCGGAGCGCCCATGTCCCCGCCGGTCATGCGCGATCACACGATAGCCCTGCTGCCCGAAGTACAGCATCTGCCCATCCCAGTCGTCCCCGCTCAGCGGCCAGCCGTGGCTGAAAACCACGGGTTGCCCCTTGCCCCAATCCTTGTAATAAATTTGTGTGCCGTCTTTTATAGTGATGGTTGCCATAAGCGATCTCCTTGCATTCAGTGTGGCTACGCGGCAGGACGCCGCAACAATACCCGTGGCTTCATAGATGCCAGGATTTTGAGAATGACCACAATTTGATTTCAGTTGGGCGGGGGTTGGTGCTGAATGGAACCTACTCTTCTGTGCATCCTCGGTCAACCGCAAAACACGCCGGAAACGTCCTGCCCTAATTGAATGCGGCCGGCCAGGGAGAGCAACCGCCAAAGAATAAAAAGTGCAAAGCACCCCGGGAGGATTATACTTGCCCAAACTGCGCCCTATGCACCGTTGACGCGTTGAGTCGCTTAGGGAGATCCGCTAATGAAACTAGCGCTCGTGTGTGCCTTCGTGTGTGCTTCTCTGCTTCTGCTTTTGCCTTTGCCCTGCCCCTCTCAGGAGCCAGCTAAGCCCGCCGAAGAAAAACCCGCTGCTGACGCCAAGAATAGCTCGGATGCCGCAAAAGCAAATCCCGTAAAGCCATCGCCCACTTCCCTCGCTTCGGGCAAAAAGAAATACAGCCAGGATTGCGCCATGTGCCACGGAAAAGAAGGCGCAGGCGATGGGGACTTGGCCGAGGACATGCACCTGAAGCTTCGCGACTTCCGTGACGCTGCGACATTGAAAGACCTAACCGACGGTGACATCTACTCCATCATCAACAATGGCAAAGGCAAAATGATGGGCGAAGAGGGCCGGTTGAAGCCGGACGAAATCTGGGACATTGTGAACTTTGTGCGCTCTCTTTCAAAAAAATAAAGCGCGAGGAACTGCGGCTTGTCCTGCGGGTCCTTCCACAATTCGAGAGACTGGAAACTTACATTCCCCTTTTGGCGGCGTTCTTCTTGCTCCCCGCCACCGTTTCCCATAGCATTAGTTTCAGGTGGGGTCGGCATATCGAGTCACTTATATCTTGATCCCGGGAGCGCCTTTTCATGAGTGATCCTGCCAATCCGAAGAAAACTGGCACGGCCGTAAAAACCCCCTCAAGGTTGCAAGCCTGGGAGGAAAACACCCTTCGCCCCACTCTCGAAAAAAGCCCCGAACGCCAGAAAGAATTTACCACCGTCTCAAGTTATCCGATTCGCCGCCTGTACACCGAAGATGATCTATCTGGCTGGGATGCCGCTCGCGAACTCGGCAATCCCGGCGAGCCACCGTACACGCGCGGAATTCACGCCACCATGCACCGCGGCCGATTGTGGACCATGCGGCAGTTTGCCGGCTTTGGCACCGCGGAAGACACCAACCAGCGCTTCCGCTATCTCCTTTCCCAGGGCCAGACCGGTCTTTCCACTGCATTCGATCTGCCCACGCTGATGGGTTACGACTCCGATCATGCGCTCGCCGAGGGCGAAGTTGGCAAGTGCGGCGTGGCCATCAGTTCCCTTGCCGACATGGAAGTGCTCTTCGACCAGATTCCCCTCGCCGATGTCACCACATCGATGACCATCAACTCGCCAGCGGCGGTCATCTGGGCCATGTATCTTGCGGTCGCGGAAAAGCAGGGCGCCGACTGGAAGAAAATCTCGGGAACGCTGCAGAACGACATCCTGAAGGAATATATCGCGCAAAAGGAATATATCTACCCACCCGAGCCTTCCATGCGCCTAGTGATTGACACGTTCGAGTTCGGCCTGAAGCACACGCCGAAGTTCAACGTCATCTCGATCAGCGGCTACCACATCCGCGAAGCCGGCTCGACGGCGATTCAGGAACTCGCCTTCACCTTGCGCGATGGCATGGAATACGTCGAATGGGCCATGCGCCGCGGCTTACCGGTGGACGAGTTCACGCCGCAGCTTTCCTTTTTCTTCAACGCCCACAATGACTTTTTTGAAGAAATCGCCAAGTATCGCGCCGCGCGCCGCATCTGGCACAAAGCCATGAAAGAGCGCTATAAATCCATCAGCCCGCGAAGCTGGGCGATGCGCTTCCATACGCAAACGGCGGGCTGTTCGCTGACCGCGCAGCAACCGATGAACAACGTGGTCCGCACCGCCATTCAGGCGCTCGCCGGAGTTCTTGGCGGCACGCAATCGCTGCATACCAACTCTCTCGATGAAGCCTGGGCCTTGCCAACCGAACATGCCGCAACAATTGCCCTGCGCACGCAGCAGATCATCGCGCATGAGACCGGCGTCACCAACACGGTGGACCCGCTCGGCGGCTCCTATTTTGTCGAAACGCTGACCAACGAGGTGGAAAGTGGCGCGTGGGATTACATTCGCCGCATTGACGCGATGGGCGGCATGGTGTCGGCGATCGAGAAGAGCTACCCGCAGCGCGAAATCGCGGAGGCATCCTATCGCTACCAAATGGCCATAGACAAGAAAGAGAAAATCATCGTCGGCGTAAACGACTACGTGACGCCGGAAAAACCCATGGACCTGCTGCAGATCGACGAAACGGTAGCCCACCGGCAATCCGAGCGCCTGAGCAAGCTGCGCGCCAATCGCTCTTCCTCCGAAGTCGAGCGCCGCCTCAACGCCCTCCTCAAAGCCTCCGAAGGCTCCGAAAACCTCATGCCGTTCATCTACGACGCCGTAAAATCCTACGCCACCCTCGGCGAAATCTGCGAAGCCATGCGCACCGTCTTCGGCGCTTACGAAGAAGTCGCCATCACATGAGCGACCTCGGTTTTCGTTCTGTGCTTCCTCTGCGAACCTTTGCGTCCTCTGCGTCTCTGCGTTATCTTTTCTTTGCCTTCTATTACCTATGAGGGACTCTCAACTAACTCGCCTCGTCATCGGCGCCGCCATCGATATTCACCGAAGTCTGGGCCCTGGCTTGCTTGAAGCGGTCTACGAGGAGTGTCTGGCCAAGGAATTTACGTTGCGGAACATTCCGTTCGAGCGTCAAAAACCAATCCCGTTGGTTTACAAGGATCTAAAGCTGGAGTGTGGTTATCGTCTGGATTTTCTGATCAATCACCGCCTCGTTTTAGAGATTAAATCGATCGAGTCGATCGCTCCAATTCACGATTCGGTCATGTTGACATATCTCAGGCTCTCAGAGACGCATTTGGGCCTATTGATAAATTTCAAGGTGCCGATACTCAAAGACGGGATTAAACGGTACGTGTGGCATTACGAAGAAAAAGATAACGCAGAGACGCAGAGCGGCGCAGAGACTCGCAGAGAAGCAGGAGCAAGATAACCACTATGCCTGAGAAGAAGATTCGAGTGTTGATTGCGAAGCCCGGGTTGGACGGCCACGACCGTGGCGCCAAGATCATTGCACGGGCCTTGCGCGACGCGGGGATGGAAGTCATNTACACCGGCCTCCGCCAGACGCCGGANATGATCGCCTCCGCCGCCGTGCAGGAAGACGTCGACGTCATCGGCCTNTCCATCCTTTCNGGCGCNCACAACACGCTCTGCCCCCAACTGATGAAGCTCCTCCACGAAAAAGGCATGGACGACGTNACCGTCCTCGTCGGCGGNATCATTCCCGGACCCGACATCGCCGCGCTCAAGAAATCCGGCATCGCCGAAATCTTCCTTCCCGGCACCTCAACGCAGGACATCATCGAATTCATCCACAAGCGCCACGTCCACCCGTAACTCCCCTCCGTGTCCTCCCCGGTGAATCCATCTTCCTCTGCGCATCTCAGCGAACTCCGCGCCTCTGCGTTATCTTTTCTCTTCTCTTTCCTCTCCCGCTCGCACATTCCTTCAATCCTCCGTATACTGATTCCGCTGCTGCCACTCCTGTCTGCGAGGTCGTCGCGTGTCCTCATCGGTTCTCGAAACCTCCATCAACGCAAAATCTCCCGAATTCGAGAAGAATTCCCAGCGCATGGTGGAACTCCTCACCACCATCAAAAACGAAGAAGAAGAAATCCGCCAGGGCGGCGGCGCAAAAGCCATCGAATCGCAGCACAAAAAGAACCGGCTCACCGCCCGCGAAAGAGTAGCCGGACTCATCGATCCCGGCACGCACTTTTTCGAACTCGGCATCTACGCCGCGTACGAAATGTACGAGGAGTGGGGCGGCGCCCCCTCCGCGGGAACCGTCACTGGCCTCGGGCGCGTTTCCGGCCGTCTGTTCATGATCATCGCCAACGACGCCACGGTGAAAGCCGGCGCGTTTTTCCCAATGACCGCGAAAAAAGTGATTCGCGCGCAAAACATCGCCATCGAAAATCGAATCCCCACGATTTATCTCGTCGACTCCGCCGGCGTCTTCCTCCCCCTGCAGGAAGACGTCTTCCCGGACACCGACGACTTCGGCCGCGTCTTTCGCAACAACGCAGTCATGAGCGCCATGGGCATTCCCCAGATCACCGCCATCATGGGCATGTGCGTGGCCGGCGGCGCGTATCTCCCTGTGATGTGCGACCACATCCTGATGACCGACGGCTCCGGTCTCTTCCTCGCCGGACCCGCGCTGGTGCAAGCCGCCATCGGCCAGAAAACTTCCGCTGAAGACCTCGGCGGCGCCAAAATGCATTCGCAGATCAGCGGCACGGTGGATTTCCGCGAACCCGACGACGAATCCTGCTTGAAACGCATTCGGGCGATCGTGGACAAAATGGGCGCGCCGAATCCTCCGATCTTCAGCCATTCGCGCCTCAAAGAGCCTCTGTATTCCATCAACGAGCTCTACGGCATCTTCTCCGGCAATCCCGCCAGGCAATACGACATGCGCGAAATCATCTCCCGCCTGGTGGATGGCAGCGAATTCGAGGAATACCGCGCCGAATACGGCGAAACGCTGCTGTGCGGCTACGCGCGCATCGGCGGCTGGGCCGTGGGCATCGTCGCCAACCAGAAGAAGCACATCACCACGAACGCGCCGCACTCCGACCAGAAGCGCATCGAGTTCGGCGGCGTGATTTATACGGAATCAGCGGAAAAGGCCGCGCGCTTCATCATGGATTGCAACCAGAACCGCATACCGCTGATTTTCCTGCACGACGTCAACGGCTTCATGGTCGGCAAAGACGCCGAGTGGAGCGGCATCATCCGCGCCGGCGCCAAGATGGTCAACGCCGTCGCTAACAGCGTGGTCCCGAAAATTACCGTCATCCTCGGCGGCAGCTTCGGCGCCGGAAATTACGCCATGTGCGGCAAAGCCTACGATCCGCGCTTCATGTTCGCCTGGCCAACGGCAAAATTCGCGGTGATGAGCGGCGACGCAGCGGCAAACACCCTCGCCGAAATCAAACTGAAACAACTCGAGCGCGAAGGCAAAAAAGTCGACGAAAAAGCAAAAAAAGAACTCCTCGACTCCGTCAAATCCACCTACGACCACCAGACCGACCCGCGCTACGCCGCCGCCCACCTCTGGCTCGACGCCATCATCGACCCCGCCCACACCCGCGACGCCCTAATCTGGGCCCTCAACGCCGCCTCGCTTAACACGCATCTCCCTGAGTTCAAAACCGGTGTCCTGCAAACATGACCATCCTGTAGCTCAGGCCTCCCAGGCCTGCTGCTTTTCATTCATACCAGCACAATTCTCATTGGTGCAACCCTCGCCCGTGCCAAGAAACCCTTCACCCCTCACAGGGGTGAGCTACAGGTTTTCAACGTCGACCTCTTCACCATTCCACGCTTTGCTCGTAAACTAAAACGGTCGAACAAAAACCATGAACCGTCCTTCTCGATTCTTACTGATTGCCATGTCTGCCGCCTTCGGAATCGCCGCTTTCGGCCTGCTCCTCGGCATGTGCTACGACTTGTATCTCGTATCCATCCGGCACGTGCAACTCGAGAATGTGCTGGGAAACAGCATCCCGTACAATAAAATTCTCGGTGGATTTGGAATTCTGGGAATGGTTCTCTTCTTCGCTTTCCTATTTTCC
>JGI12635J15846_10001944_pt1 | contig 18037 bp, 17 predicted proteins | sample BlaSpr_A8_OM2_M2_FD_15846 | JGI IMG/M metagenome (IMG submission 15846) | reverse complement strand
AGGTCCGACATGACAGGCGATTCCTCGCCTTGTTATTTGCGGCCTGGCTGGGCGGGCGAGGGCGCGGCCGGTGCACCCGGGCTGGCTTGAGCCTCCGGCGGCAGCTGGCCCGACGGGTCGGAAAAGAAACGGAAGAAATCCGAATCCGGCTTGAGCACCAAGTGGGTATCGCCGCGCTGCATGCTCTTATCGTAGGCCTGCATGGTGCGGTAGAACGCGAAGAAATCCGGATCGCGGGTGTAGGCGTCGGCGAAAATACGATTGCGCTCGCTGTCGCCCTGACCGCGAATTTGTTCGGCGTGGGAGAGAGCTTCGGCCAACAGCACGGTCACGTCGCGGTCGGCCTTGGCGCGAATTTCCTGACTCTTCTGACTGCCTTGGGCGCGGAACTCGGCCGCCTCGCGCTGCCGTTCGGTTTGCATGCGTTGGTAAACCGCCTGGCTGTTCTTGGGCGGCAGGTCGGCGCGGCGAATGCGCACGTCGACAATCTCAATGCCAAACGGCTTGGCGTCGCGATCGATCTGATCGCGCATCTTCGCCATCAGCTCGTCGCGTTTGTCGCGGACCACATCAATGAGAGTAGCGGCTCCCAGGACGCGCCGTAGCGCCGAGTTGAGCAGGATCGATAGCTGCCCGTCAGCGCCGGACGCGCCGACTGTCTGGTAATATTTAAGCGCATCGGTGATGCGGTAGCGGACGAAGGCGTCGACCACGAGGCGCTCGCCCACTAGTTCCGCACGAGAGGAATTGTCCTGGCTCGACAACGTTATTTCTTGCGCGGCCGATTCGACATTGAGAATGCGTTTGTCGATATAGATGACGCTATCGACGAAAGGCACTTTCACGTTGAGGCCGGGGTCGGTGATGACCCACACCGGTTTCCCCAGCCGCACCACCAGCGCCTGCTGTGTCTGGTTCACGGTGAAAAACGTGCTGTAGCTGACGATGACGGCGATGATCAGAATGACGGCGAGCGCGCCGCCGGCGAGGCCTAACCTCATTGATTGCCTCCCGCCGCTTGGCCGCCTGACGACGAAGCGCCGCCGGCCGCGGGAGCGCCGGCTGGCCGCTGTTGGCGCGGCGCAAAATCATTGAGCGGCAGATACGGCACGACGCCGGGGCCGCCCTGCGGGCCGGTGTCGATGATGGTCTTGTTGTTGCTGCCGAGAACGCGTTCCATGGTTTCCAGGTACATGCGCTCGCGGGTCACGGCGGGCGCTTTTTTGTATTGTTCGTAAATTTGCAGGAAGCGCGACGTCTCACCCGTGGCTTCAGCGACGGTCTGCTCGCGATAGGCTTCGCCATCCTGGGTGATTTTGGCGGCACGGCCGCGTGCCTCCGGCACAACCCGGTTGGCGTAGGTCTGCGCCTCGTTCTGTGCGCGTTCGGAATCGGAGCGTGCGGCCTGGACGTCGAGGAACGAATCTATAACCTCGGACGGCGGATTCACTCTTTGCAGCTGCACGTTCTGAATCAGAATACCAGCACCATAGGAATCGAGCGTCTTCTGCATCAGGTCCTGGACCGCGCTTTCAACGTCCTTCTCGTTCCGCGGTCCGGTTGATGGCTGTTGGATACTCGATCCGCCGGTGAGCAGCCGCTGGACATTCGAGCGACCGATCACCTGGCGCATGGCACTCTCGGCCACGGCCTTCACCGTGCCTTCCGGATTTTGCACGTTGAACAGGTAGTCGCCGACCTGATTCGGCTTGACGCGCCACAAGACGGAAAAGTCGACATCGACGATATTCTCATCGCCGGTGAGCATCAGGCTTTCCTCTGGGAGTTCGCGTACCGAGGTACCGCGGCGAACATCCTCGACGGAACGGATGCCGATGTCGGTCTTGTTGACGCGAAGCGCCGGCGGCGTCAGCGCCGTTTCGATCGGGTACGGCAGGTGATAGTTCAGGCCCGGCTGTACTTCGCGCGTGAATTTGCCGAAGCGCAACACCACGCCGAGTTCGTCTGGTTCGACCCGGAAAAAGCCGGAAAAGCCCCAGAGCACCACGACCACGAGCACGATCAAAGCGATGCCGCGGCCGCCGAGATTGCCCGGCATCACCGAGCGCAGCCGGTCCTGACTGCGGCGCAGAATTTCTTCCAGATCGGGCGGCCGAGAGCCGCCGCCCGGTTGCTGCGGCCCCGAGCCCCAGGGTCCTTTCGGGCCCGATCCCCAGGGCCCGCCGCCGGATTGGTTGCTCCACGGCATAAATTCTCTCCTCGCGGCCAATGGGCCGGATGGCAGCGGGGTTATAGGGGAGCGCTGCGCCCCTTACAACGCGCAGTTATGCCGCGCTCANGGGCACTTGTGCGACTTAATTAATGCGTTCGTAGTTCACGAACGCGAAAGCGGCCTCGTCTTCCGCCGCCGCCGCATGCTCCTCGCAGGCGGTTTCGCGCCAAACTTTCGGGTCGATCGACGGAAAGCGAGCATCGCCTTCGGCGTTTTTATGGATCCTGGTGATGGCAAGTCGCGCGGCAAAGGCCATCGCCTGCGCATAAATCTCCGCGCCACCGGCGACGACGATGGCGTTGGCGCCGCGGCGTAGCGCGTCGCCCCGCGCCGCCGCGAGCGCGGCGTCGAGGCTGGGAGTGACGACAATGCCGGCGGCGGCAAAGTTGCGGTCGCGGCTCACCACAATGGTGGTGCGTCCGGGAAGCGGCTTGCCGATCGAGAGATAAGTCTTGCGCCCGATGATGACAGGCTTGTCGAGTGTCAGCGCGCGAAAGTGCTTGAGGTCGGATCTGACGCGCCACGGCAAAGCATTGCCGCGGCCGATCACGCCGTTTTCGGCAATGGCGGCGACGATGAGGACGTCTGGCATGGAAGGGGCTATCGGTTGTTCGTCAGGTCCGCACATAGCCGTTCGCAAGAATGGCGTCGCTTCGCTCGCCTATGTTGCCGGGCATCCACGACCTAACGTTGGAGCGAAGATCAAAGACGTGGATGGTCGGGTCAAGCCCGGCCATGACGGCTAGACCGCCACGGCGGCCTTGATGTGCGGATGCGGCTGATAGCCTTCGAGCGAGAAATCCTCGTAGCGGAACGCGAACAAATCCTTTACCGCGGGATTAAGGCGCATGGTCGGCAGCGGGCGCGGACTGCGCGAGAGTTGAAGCCGCGCCTGCTCGAGATGATTGAGATACAGATGCGCGTCGCCGAAGGTGTGGACGAATACGCCGGGCTTTAGCCCGCACACCTGCGCGACCATCAGCGTCAACAGCGCATAGGACGCGATGTTGAACGGCACGCCGAGAAACACGTCCGCCGAGCGCTGATAAAGCTGGCACGACAGCGCGCCGTCGGCGACGTTGAATTGAAACAGACAATGGCACGGCGATAGCGCCATGCGATCGTTTTCCCCCGGATTCCAGGCCGTCACGATCAACCGGCGGGAATTGGGGTTGCGGCGGATTTCGGCAAGCACGTCGGCGATCTGATCGATGCTGCGGCCGTCCGGCGCCGGCCACGAGCGCCATTGCCGGCCGTAGACCGGGCCAAGATCGCCGTTCTCATCGGCCCATTCATCCCAGATGGTGACGCCGTGATCGTCCAGATATTTGACGTTGGTGTCGCCGCGCAAAAACCAGAGGAGCTCGTAGACGATGGATTTGAGATGCAGTTTCTTGGTGGTGACCAGCGGAAAGCCGACACTCAGATCGAAGCGCAGCTGATGGCCGAAGATCGAGCGCGTCCCGACGCGGGTGCGGTCGCCTTTTTCGACGCCTTCGCTGAGCACGCGTTCCATCAAATCGAGATATTGCCGCATCGCTCTTTGCCTTCGGCAGACCCGGTGCGAGTCGGCTACAAGCTTACCGCCAAATGAGGGCCGAGCGAAGCGTGCGCAAGCGGCCAGTGGACGGCGATCCACTGTTCGAAGAAGGGCAGCGCCTTGTCCGTTCGTTGGTGAAAATGAACGAAAGCAGAGCGCGGTGATCTAGAACAGCGCCTTCGCCGCCTTGAACTTGTCGGTGACGTTCCCGGACAACCCGATATCGTCCGGATTCAGCATCATTACCGGCGCGCCCGCGGCGAGGTTCATTTTCAGGAGGTCGGTCCAAATGACATTTGGCGCCGTGCTCAGTTCGAAGTAGTAGCGCTTATCGGTGAGGTTCATCACTGTCCGGTATTCGGTGTTGTAGATGCCGAAATTCTCGTACGGGGCTCCGAACGGCACTGAGACATTTCGTACAATCGCCAACACACCCGCGACGGCCTCGCGTTGATCTTTGGGCCGGGGCAGCATGGCCATGTAATAATCCGCGCGCTGAAAGCGGTCCTTCGGATTGACGTTGCCGGGTAGCGGCGTGTCGCTCGAAGGTTTCGAGAAATCGAGCGTCTTGAGAAGCGCCAGTTGCTGATCATAGGGCGGATCGTTGGTCATGATGCGAAATTCACGACCGTGGTGGATCACCGCCTTGCCGTCGATAAATTCAATAATGGCGGAATCGCCGCCGGCGTCTTCCAGCGCGAGATGGACCATCGCCTTGTGTCCGCGCGCTTCGATCATCACCACCTGGATTTTGTCGAGCAGCGCCAACGCTTCGCCGACGGTGGCCGCGTTGTCCAAGGCGTACTGCGCCCACAATCCCGCTTGCAGGCCGGGTTTGCTCACGTCCCTCGGGCCGAAATCGGTCGCGGTGAGATAGAGCATGTGTGCACCGAGGCCGCGTTCGTTGAGGCCGTCGGCGGTGCCGATGCCGTAAATGCTGGTCACCAGGCTTCCGTACCTCGATGTCCATTTTGCCGGATTGTCGGCGACTATCACCGTCGGGCCAACACGGCCGCCGTCGCGGCTCATGCCCCGCGGCAAGGCCGTGAGAATCGGCTCGGTTGATTCCGGCCAGTCCATGGTGCGGCCCGCAAGGACCGCGAGCTTGTTGTTGTTCCACAGGATGCGGGTACAAGCGTCTGCGAGTTGCGAGGCTGAAAGCACCGCCGCAAACGCCACCAGCGATCCGTAAATTGCTTTTCGTCCGAACATGGTTCCAGCTCCCGGCATTATCTTGCCTCTTTCGAGAGGCGGCGCCGGAAGCCTAACCTTCGGGCGATGTACGACACTCAAACGAATTCGCCGTAAATTGATGCTATTTTTGACGCAGAGAAGGTGCTGGCGGCCCGGAATGGGCTGCATAGGGCCGCCGGTTCTTGAGGAAATTGCGGGTGAATTTAGTCCAGCAAGTTCTCGATGAAGCTGAGCGCTTCCCGGTAGATTCCGGGCGCTTCGCTTTCGCGCGGGCCGCCGATCGCGAGCTTTAGATCGCCGCCGTGTTTGGCTTGCTGAACGCGTAGCCACAACTTGGCATGATCCGCGTTCGTCGCCTCGCGAAGATTTACAGTGAAAAGCGGCTTGCGATAATGATGGGCGAGCTCGCCGGCGCGCTGGGTGCCGGCGGACGCGTCCAGTCCCGCAGCGTCGATCAGGATCAAACAGGCATCGGCGTCGCGCACGTTCCATTCCGTGCGCTGCGCCGGTTCGGCCAGCGGCGTTTCTTTTAAGTTCGGATATTTTGCCAATAGTCCCGGCGGCTCCGGAAAGTCTTCCGCCCAGCCGCCCTTGGGGCACCAGCCGCCATAATCGATGTCCTGCGCGAGCGCGGCGTCAAGCACCGCGCGGTCGACGCCGCTTTGGCCGCCGGAGAGGAGTTTCATCGGGATGGTTTGCTATTCTTTTGTGCGATCCACAACGTGGCGCGTTCTCTTGCTCGGAAGAAACTCGTAATTTTAATTGCTCCGGGTGTCCCATCCGTTTCGTGACCACTTTAACGACGATCCAACTTCGCGCGTCGCATAAATGGTCAACGGCCATTCTTCCGGCATGCAATTGTTGGGTCCGATCTTAGTCAGTCCCTTGCCCGCCAGGATATCCGCGTACCATTGGTCGCGCCCACCAGCGTTGGGATGGTTCTCGCGCAGAAAAGGTTCCTGTCCGAGCTTCAAGAGCGTCACAAAAAGCGCGGTCTTGTAGTTGACCGGATCGCCGCCGCCTTGAAGATCAACCGCATTGTACCGTCTCTTCAGTTCCTCGATCAGATCCCTGTCAGCCTCGCCGATGCGGCACAAGGCGAGCACAGGAAACATTCGTTGCCAGCCCCTGATTTCTCCGGCCATCAGTTGCTCGCGGTAGAAAGCAAGCGTCGTTGTCCCGGCTTCGCCCATGCGGACGTAAATCATCGGGTACTTGTGCATGGCGCGGTCCGGGTCTTCCTTGACCACCTCGAACAGAGGACCTGCGACACTCACGAAGGCCTCGCGTGGCAACGCGCCGATAGCCGTTGCAAGCGCCTCCATCTGCTCCCGCCAATTAGGAATCGTCTTGATGTCGGCGCGGACCAAGGCGGCAAAGCGGCGCGCCATGCCGTCGGCATGCGGCGCCAGGCGTTCGGGGTTGGCGGCTAACGAATAGCCGAGGTTGAAAGGCGTCTTGGGATTCTGTCCGTCGATAATGGCATCCAGGATTTCAAAAACATTATTCTCGACCTTCTCAGGCTCCTTATGGACGCTATCAAGGGTCGGGAGACTGCTGTCGAAGCCAGAGAAATTCGCGAGGTCGGCGGTTACATATTTTCGAATGCCGAGCATCACGCTGGTCGGCTCGTCAAATTTGGCGCGGTCGACATGGTCGGGAATTCCGTCAATCGTCACCAGCTTGCGATCGAAGGTGGCCAAGCATTTCCAGGCGGGCGGTTGATCAATGAGTATGCAGCCGATGGCGAGGACGGGGAAGGAAGGCAATCGCCAAATGAACGCCCTAGTGAAGGAGCCGACGGTCTTGTCGTCGACGGCGATCTCGGTCGTTTGCCGACGGATGCCGCCGTCGCGCGCCCATATTTGCGGGTCTTCAACCAGCGTCATTCTTACGGCTTTATGTGTTGAAGGTTCGGGGAACCGCAATAAGCAGATATTTTGCTGGAAGACGCCATCAAAATGTACACCGAATGTGGCAACGCGATTCTGTGTATCTTTTTTGACGCCGTTGCATTGAGCGCGGGTGATGAGACGCTCGGACAGATAACCTTCCGGAAAATTTCGGTTGGGCTCGTAGACCACCGGCACGTCATGCGTCTCGACGAACTCTTGCCCGCGGTCCATGACGAGCGAATTCGCTGCCGCATCAAAATCGTAAATTTTGCCGGGATTGGTGGTTCGGAGCTTCTCTGATACTTGCGCGACTTGCCAACCTTCGCGGAAATACGCGGCGTAATAGCCGCCATACGCAAGGACCGGAACGAGGATCAATGCCCGCGGGATGCGGCCCATCAGGGCTTCGACGACCAGGCTAGCAAGAAGGAGGTGAACGAGGAGGCCCGCGAATAGCGAACCGCCCAGAAACATCAGGTAAAGCCCCGGTAGCGGCAGAACCTCTAATGCAAGGAATAAAAGAAGAAAAACAAATACCTTGCTGGAAAACGGCGACAAATAACGGCGCAGCATTGACTATGTCCGAAAGCCAAGAATGCTTGCAAAAAATGCTTGCAAGATGTTCGATTGTAGCGGCCGGCCGTTAAAATCTCGGCAAACTCGAAATAGCCGAAAGGGGATTTTGACCACCCATCGCTGGCGTGCCACCATGGGTCACAAGTGCAAAGCGTGCGCGGCGCTCGCAACATCCAAGCGCCGGTTCCTCTTTAATATCAACCGCACATTCTGCGATGACCGAGACGCGCAAGCTCGCCGCTATCCTTGCCGCCGACGTGGTAGGCTTCAGCCGTCTCGCCGGCGCCGATGAAGACCGCACGCTGGCGCGGCTCCGAACGCTGCGCAGCGACTTGATCGATCCGACCATCGAGGTGCATCGCGGCAGGGTGGTCAAGCGCACCGGCGACGGACTGCTGGTCGAATTCCGCAGCGTCGTCGACGCGGTGCGCTGTGCCATCGAAATCCAGAACGGCATGAACGAGCGCAATGCCGGCGTGGCGCCCGACCGGCGTATCGAGTTTCGCTGCGGCATCCATCTCGGCGATGTGGTCGAGGAGAGCGACGGCGACCTGATGGGCGACGGCGTGAACATCGCGGCGCGGCTTGAGGGCATCGCCAAGCCCGGTTCGATTGCGCTGTCGGAAGACGCCTACCGGCAAGTCAAATCGCGTCTCGACCTGGCGGTGAGCGATCTCGGCAACAAGGACCTGAAGAATATCGCCGAGCCGGTGCGGGTCTATTCGCTGGATGTCGGCAAGCCGGCGCAGCCGAAGCCGCCAGCCGGCAAGGCTGCCACGCGGTCGCTTGTTTGGCCGCTCGCCGCTTGTGCAGTCATCGTGCTCGCGGTCGCCGCGGGCGGCGCCTGGTATTTTCTGCAAGACCGCGGCCACGCGAGCGGCGAAATGATGCAGATGCCGATGTCCGCGGCGCGCCTCTCCGTCGTCGTGCTGCCGTTCACAAATCTCTCGGGCGATCAGGCGCAGGATTATTTTGCCGAGGGCGTTACCGAGAATCTCACGACCGCGCTATCGCGAATCCGCGGCAGCTTCGTCATCGCGCGATCAACCGCGGCCGCTCTGAAGGGCAAGGCGGTCGATGCCGGCGTACTCGGCAAGATGCTCGGTGTGCGTTATGTGCTGGAAGGATCGGTGCAGAGGAGCGGTCAGAACGTGCGGGTCAACGCGCGCCTCATCGGTACCGACCAGGGCGAGCAGTTGTGGGCGGATTCATTTGACGCCCAGGTTTCCGATCTTTTCATGCTGGAGGACGACATCGTCGCGCATTTGTCGCGCGCGCTGCAAATCGAGCTGGTGCAGGCCGAAGGCCGCCGCAGCGTCGCCGAGATGCAGCGCAATCCCGATGCGACCGATCTGGCGATGCAGGGCTGGTCAATCATGTATCGCACGCCGGCGATGCAAAGCGATCAGGACGCCCGCCGTTTGTTCGAACGCGCCGCGGCGATCGACCCGAAATCGCCGGACGCGATCGCCGGGCTCGCCTACGTCGACATGCGCGATCATATCAATGGCTGGGTCGAGCCCGGCGTCGACACCAGAAAGCGCGCGCTAGAAGAAGCCGAGCAGACGATCGCGCTCGATCCAAATTACGCGCTGGCCTATTACATTAAGGCGAATCTGCTCGCCTACGCCATGAAGCCCAACGACGAGCAACGCGGCGCGGAAGCGCTCGACGCGGCCGAGACGGCGCTCCGGCTCAACCCGAGCTTGGCGTTCGCGCATTACGTCGTCGGCACGATCAACACTAATCTCGGCCATTACGATCAGGCCATCGAGCACATCAAACAAGCGATCCGCCTGAGCCCGCGCGACTATCTGCTCGGTCCGTGGCTGATGCATCTCGGGCGCGCACATTTCGGCTTGGGTCAATATGCCGTCGCCGTGCAGGACGAATTGCGCGCGCTCGACACCGGCTTTCATTCGTTCCAGCCCTATCTCGCATTGGCCGCGGCGTATGCCGCGAACGGCGAAGATGACAAGGCAAAAAGGGCAATGAGCGATGCGGTCAAGGCCAACCCGAAAATCTCGGTCGCCTGGCTGCAAAGCCAATTGCCGGTCTTGATCGATTTGCCGCCAGGACTGCGCGAGGCGGCGCTGAAGGCGGGCCTGCCGGAAAACTGACGTTACGCCGGTTTGCGCTTGGCGACGTCCGCTTTTGACCCCTTCCAGACGTGAGCGAACGCGTGTTATTGATTATGCCTCGGGGTGACTACACGCTAACGCGCCCTGGCGCGGAAAAAGCTGATAGTCGGGAGATGAACGCCAATGAAATCTCGTTCGAACAAATTTGCTCTCGTCGCCGCGGCGATGTCCGTAATGCTGGTGGCAGCTATGCAAATAGCGACCGCTCAGGACAAGCCGTCACCACCACCGGCCGCTACGGCTTCTCCGCCAGGCGACGCTGCAGCCGCGCCGGTAGTCCCGAAAATGAAAGCGGCTTGTGGCACCGATCTTGCGAGCTTTTGCCCGGACCAGAAAGCCACCGAGGCCAGAAAGTGCTTGCGGTCCCACCGCGCGGAGCTGTCGCCTTCATGCGTGGCATACTTTAAGGCCCGTCGTGCCGCAGCCAAGGCAAAAGCCATGGCCGAACCGCCGCCCGGGAGCCCGGCCCCTGCTGCGCCGCCTAAGCAATAGGACGGCAAGCGCAAAAAGCCCAACTCCAACTTCGCCGTACGATCACGCTTCCCCGATCTCGCGCAAAATTTCCTCGGTGTGTTCGCCGAGCCGCGGCGAGGGATGTTCCGCGGCCATCGGCGCACCGTCGATCATGATCGGGGTGCGCAGGCCGGGAATGGCGCCGCCTTTGGCGGCCGCGCTCGGGCGCGAAATGCGCATGCCGCGGTGAACGACTTGCGGATCGGAAAACACCTGTTCGAGGTCGTTGATCGGACCGGCCGGCACGCCGACCGCTTCGAGCTTTTCCAGAAGCTCCGCGCGGCGGAATTTTTTGGTCAGCTCGGCGAGGTGCCCTACCAGTTCGGCGCGCCGCGACAGCCGGCCTTTGTTGTCCTTGTAGGCCGGATCGTTGGCGAGTTCGGGTACGCCCAACGCGCCGCACACTTTGACAAATTGGCTGTCATTGGCCGAGGCGATGATGACTTCACCGTCGGCGACCGGAAACACCTGATAGGGAACGATGTTCGGGTGGGCGTTGCCGATGCGGTGCGGCACGGTGCCGGACACCAGATAATTGAGCGCCTGGTTGGCGAGGGTGCCGACGGTGGAGTCGACCAGCGCGGTATCGACGAGGCCGCCGCGTCCGGTTTTTTCCCGCCGCGCCAGCGCCGCGAGGATGCCGACCACCGAGTAGACGCCGGTGAACAGGTCCGAGGCCGGCACGCCAATGCGCATCGGCTCGCCGTCGGCGGCGCCGGTGAGGCCCATATATCCGCCCATGCCTTGCGCCATGAGGTCATAGCCCGCTCGCGACGCGTAGGGGCCGTCCTGGCCGAAGCCGGTGACGGAGCAATAGATCAGCCGCGGGTTGTCGGGCGCGAGGCTTTTGTAATCGAGCCCGAACTTGGCCAGGCCGCCGACCTTGAAATTCTCGATCAACACGTCGGAACGCGCCGCGAGTTTTTTGACAATGCGGCGGCCGTAGTCGCTCTCGAAATCGAGTTCGATCGAGCGCTTGCCGCGGTTGGTGCCGTGGAAATAGGCGGCGCCGAGATGGCCGCCGTCGGCGGCCTCGACAAATGGGGGTCCCCACGCGCGGGTGTCGTCGCCGGCGCCTTTGCGCTCGACCTTGATGACGTCGGCGCCGAGATCCGCGAGGATTTGGCCCGCCCACGGTCCGGCCAGGATACGGGCAAGCTCAAGCACGCGCAGACCGTGCAATGGACCCGGCATTGATGCCCCTCGGTTAGTCGCGGTGTACGGCCGCGTAAATCTTAACTGACAAAGCAGGATGATTTTGTCTAGGCGCCGCCGATGCGGCAAGCTTGTCATCGCGGCCGGCGGCCATTAGCTCTTTGTTGCCGGGCAAATGACGGGACCATGGTGGCGCTGAATACTTCTTTTTTTGGCGAGATGCTCCAAAGCATCGCCGAGCGTAGCCGCGCTTTGATCGGACGCGAGCGCCGCGAGGGCGCGCGGCGCCCGGACGGATTGGGCGAACTCTGCGAGGCGCTGTTGTCCGGCCGCGGCGAGGCTTCCGGCGTTGCGCTTGCCGACCAGATTCTGGCGGAATATTCGGTGTTAACCACCGGGCCGCGAATCGCCTTTTTCGAAACGCTGGCGAAAACCTTCGGACACGACCGCGCGCGCATCGAAGCCGCGATCGCCGCCTGGCGGCAGACGCCGTCCGCCAAAACCGCCGGCGAACTCCATGAGGCCAGCGAGCCGCGCCGGCTCGAGCTTTTCCGCCGGCTCAATCTCGCGCCCGGCGGAACCGCCGCGCTGGTGCGGATGCGCGAGCAGCTCATGGACGCGATGGATCATCGCGAGGATCTCGCCGAGATCGACGCCGACTTTATCCATTTGTTCTCGTCGTGGTTCAACCGCGGCTTCCTGGTGTTGCGCCGCATCGACTGGTCGACGCCGGCCATGATCCTGGAAAAGATCATCCGCTACGAGGCCGTGCATCAGATTCGCGACTGGGACGATTTGCGCCGCCGCATCGATCTGCCCGATCGGCGCTGTTATGCCTTCTTTCATCCGGCGCTGGTCGATGAGCCGCTGATTTTCGTCGAAATCGCGCTGACGCGCGAGATCGCCGGCGCGATCGCGCCGATTCTGGCCGACAAACGCGAGATCGTCGAACCGGACAAGGCGACGACGGCGGTGTTTTACTCGATCACTAATTGCCAGCGCGGGCTTGCCGGCGTGAGCTTCGGCGCCTTCCTGATCAAGCAGGTGGTCGAAGAGGTCACGCGCGAGATGCCGCGCATTGCCACCTTCGTCACGCTGTCGCCAGCGCCGAATTTCGTGACTTGGCTCAAGCGCGAGCGTGGCAACGAGGCGTCGCTAGTGCTCGACGCCGAGGATCGCGACGCACTGAGCGCGCTCGACCGTCCCGATTGGTGGCGCGAGCCGGCGGCGATGACGCGAATGCGCGAGCCGTTCTTCCGCGCCGCGGCCTGGTATTATCTCCGCGCCCGCAACGGCCGGGGTTTACCGGTGGATGCGGTGGCGCGTTTTCATCTCGGCAACGGCGCGCGGCTTGAGCGGCTCGACTGGCCGGGCGATGTATCCGAGCGGGCGTTGGCGCAGTCGCATGGCTTGATGGTCAATTACCTCTACGATCTCGACTATATCGAGCAGAACCACGAGGCCTACGCGCAACAGCATGCGGTCGTTGCCGCGAGTGCGATCAGCCGGCTGGTCCGCACGCCGATACGCGAAATCGTCCCGGTTTCGGGATAAACTGCCGTCGTGGTTGCTATGATGACGGCGGTTGAATGTGACTGTGCGGACGCATAGCGCGACGCAAACCGACGCGCAGGACGCTGCCGCGCTCGCGGCCGGCTTCGACTTGAAGAAGCTGTCCGCAGAATTTCTCACCGATCCCTACCCGACCTATCGCGCGCTGCGCCAGTTCGATCCGGTACACCGAATGCCGGACGGCTCTTATTTTTTGACGCGTTATGACGATTGCCTGTCCGTTTACCGCGAGACGGAGACCTGGAGTTCGGACAAAAAGATCGATTTTCGGCCGAACTTCGCCGCCAGCCCTCTGTACGAGCATCACACCACCAGCCTGGTGTTCAACGATCCGCCGTATCACACGCGCGTGCGCAAGCTCTTGGCGCCGGCATTCACGCCGCGCGCTCTACGCGCGCTGCAAGATCGTATCGAGAATTTGGTCGATCGATTACTCGATATGGCGGCCGAGAAAGGCGAGATCGACGTGATCGCGGATTTTGCCTCCGCCATTCCGGTGCAGTTGATCGGCGACATGCTCGGTATCCCGCAGGACGAGCGCGAACCGCTGCGCGCATGGTCGCTCGCCATCCTCGGCGCGCTCGAGCCCGTTCTCAGCCGGCAGCAATTCGACACCGGCGTCACCGCGGTGGCGGAGTTCAAAGACTATCTGGACGGCATTATTTCCGATCGGTTGCGAACAGGACATAACGATCCGGCGGAAATTCTCGGCAAGCTCATTGATGCGAGCGACTATGTTAGGCAGGCCGACGACAACGAGCGTCTTACCAAGCTCGAACTGATCCATAATTGCATTTTTCTTCTCAACGCCGGTCACGAGACGACGACCAACCTCATCGGCAATGCCGTCGATCTTCTGATTCGCCATCCGGATGCGATGCGTGATCTGCGCGATCACCCGAGTGCGATTGAGACGGCGGTCGAGGAATTTTTGCGCATGGAAAGTTCCAACCAGCTTGGCAATCGCCGGGCCGTAAAGGACGCGGCGCCGGGCGGCATTCCTATCCGGGCCGGAAGCTACGTGCACATCTGCATCGGCGGCGCCAATCGCGACCCGGAGCAATTCGCCGATCCCGATCGCCTGGACATCCACCGACAGCCGAACCGGCATCTCGCCTTCGGCACCGGCATTCACGCTTGTGCGGGCATGTCGCTGGCGCGCATGGAGGCGCAAGTGGCAGTGAGCCGGTTGCTGCAACGCTTCGGCCGCATCGAACCCTCCGCCGCGCCGGTAAGGAGCGGCCGGGCGCGGTTTCGCGGCTTTATTTCTTATCCGGTTCGCCTAAGCGCCTGAGCCTGCGGCCCGGTTTCGGAGTATCGTCATGCCCGCACTTGTTGCGGGCATCCACGTTTTTAGGAAAGTGTCGAGATAAAAAGACGTGGATGACCGGGACAAAGGCGAGTGAGGCGACGCCGTTCTTCGACGGCTATGCCCGGCCGTGACGCCTTGGATTGAACCCAATGCCCAACCTGCTCGGCATTCTGGAAACCGCGCTTTACGTCGACAAGTTCGAGCGCGCCTGCGCGTTCTACGAACAAGTGCTCGGGCTCAACAGCATCTATCGCGATGCGCGGTTATGCGCCTACGACGTCGGTGGCCGCGGCGTGTTGCTGTTGTTTTTGCGCGGCGCGTCGCTCGAAACCCTACACATGCCGGGCGGCACCATCCCGCCGCACGACGGTCACGGGCCCGTCCATATGGCGCTTTCGATCGCCGCCGATGAACTCGCCGCCTGGGAGGCGCTGCTCAAGGACGCCGGTGTCGAAATCGAAGGCCGCACCAAATGGCCGCGCGGCGGCGAAAGCGTCTACTTCCGCGATCCCGACGGGCACTTGCTCGAACTCGCGACGCCGGGTCTTTGGCCGGGCTATTAGGTCGGCGGGGGGGCTGGCGCAGCTGAGCCGGTAGCGGTAACTCGAACAAAACGGGGAAGATATAGGCGGCCGTGACAACTACTTCCGGGTCAGCGCGGTGCTCGCGCAAATGCCGAAAAAACATTGGCCGACCATGCCGGAAACGCGGCTGGTGCCGAGTCTCGTGCCATCGGCGGGGACACGGGTGGACGCCATGACGGAGCGTGCATCGGAGCCGCCGCCAAAATACCCGCTCGCGCTCGAACGCCGGCCGCTTCGGCCGCAAGAGGCAATGCCGGCCGAAGGTCTCGAGGCCGTGCGGCGCGAGGCGGAGGCGTGCACGCGGTGCCCCTTGTACGCACCCGCCACCCAGCTCGTATTCGGCGAAGGTCCTGCCGACGCGTCCCTCATGTTTGTCGGCGAGCAGCCGGGCGACCAGGAGGATTTGGCCGGGCGGCCGTTCATCGGGCCGGCCGGGCAGGTGTTCGAGCGCGCGCTGGCAGCCGCCGGTATTGTCAGGAAAGACGTTTATGTCACCGGCGCCGTCAAGCATTTCAAATTCGAGCCGCGCGGCAAGCGGCGCATTCACAGCAAGCCCGGACGGACCGAAGTGGTCTCATGCCGCCATTGGCTGGACCGGGAAATTGCCGCGGTGCGGCCCAAGCTGATTGTGGCGTTGGGTGCAACGGCAGCGTTCAGTCTCGCCGGGCGGGCTGTCGCCGTCACCAAGGAGCGCGGCAGCGTCTACCAATTCGGCGGTCAATCGGTGCTCGTCACGCTCCACCCGTCTTACGTGCTGCGGATCGCCGATGTGGATGCCGCGGCGCGGGCGTATGACGAATTGGTTGTCGATCTCAAGCTCGCCGCTCGGTGGCTTAACGGGCAATCTTACGCCGAAACGCCGCAGCTCTCACAAGCGAGCTAGCGGGCACCGCGGTGCGCATCGGGAGTCGCGCTGCTGTGTATAAGCGGAGTAAGCGTAATGGCTCTCTTTGACATCGCCGGCGATGCGGCGCGCGCCTTTGCCGTCCTGCGCGCCGGCGGCATCGCGATTGTTCCGAACGACATCGGCTACTCCGCGCTCGGCGGATCGAAGGCGGCGCTCGAAAAGATTTTCGTCGCCAAACGCCGGCCGCCGCAAAAGCTCAATGCCATGGTCGCCAATATGGCCATTCATCGCGAGTTGCACGCGTGCAGCACGCGCGGGCGTGAGATTGTCGATGCCATCGTCGGCGACTACGGCCTGCCGCTTGGCTGCATCGCTCCGTACCGGTCGGATCATCCAATGCTGCGGGGCCTCGATCCCGAAACTCTCGCCGCCTCTAGCCTCGGCGGCACGCTGGTCATGCTGCTTAACGCTGGCCGCTTTCACGCAGCATTGACGGCGCTGAGCGCCGAAGCGTCCTTTCCCTTGTTCGGCTCGTCCGCCAATATGACGCGAACCGGAACCAAATTCCGCATCGAGGACATCGAGCCTGAAATCAAAGCCATTGCCGAGGTGATTATCGATCACGGCATGCAGCGATTTCACCGCTATGCCGCATCATCGACGCTGCTGAACGTCGAGACGCTGGAGGTCGTTCGCGTTGGATCGTGCTTTGAGGATATTGCCTACATCCTGCTGCGTCACTTTGGGGCCGAGTTGCAGACAAATCCGCGGAATTGACAATCGATTTGTAATCGCTCTCGGTCACCGCCGCGCCGTGCCGTAATCTCGTTGTAAGCTGCCGGCGCTCCAGGGAGCCGATCGATGGATCTTGGTTTGACCGAGTGCAAAGCCTTTGTGGCCGGCGCCAGCAAGGGACTCGGCAAAGCCTGCGCCAGCGCCCTGGCGGGGGAGGGCGCGCGGGTCTTCATCTGCTCGCGCAACGTCGACGAAGCCGCGCGGGCGGCGGCCGAAATCGGCGCCGCCGGGTCCGCTGCCGCCGATGTGTCGCGCCCGGCCGACGTCGAGCGCGTCGTCGCGGCGGCGATCGCGGCGTTGGGCGGTCTCGACATTCTGGTCACCAATGCCGGCGGTCCGCCGGCCGGCGCATTCGAGAAAGCGGACGACACCGATTGGGAGACCGGCTACCAGCTCACGTTGATGAGCGCGGTGCGTCTCATTCGCGCGGCGCTGCCGGCGCTGAAAGCGTCGGGGCGCGGCCGCATTGTCAATCTTACCGGCTATGGCGTGAAAGAGCCGATGACCGATCTCGTCGTTTCGGACGCGGTTCGCGCCGGCGTGACGGTGATGGCGAAAACCATCGCTTCCGATCTGGCGCCGTTCGGCATCACCGTCAATAACATCGCTCCCGGGCCGATCATGACCGATCGCCTGATTGCGATTCACTACGCGCGCGCCAAGCGGTCGGACATCACGCTCGAAGAGCAGTTGCAGCGCTTCAGCCAGACCATCCCGGCAAAGCGCGTGGGAGAGCCGAAGGAAATCGGCGATCTCTGCGCCTATCTCTGCTCGCGGCAAGCGGGATACCTCACCGGACAATCGATTGTTGTCGACGGCGGCATTAATCGTTCGATCTAGTGGAGCAGATTTGACATTCGCTACCCGCCGGACGGCGAACTCGCGAAGCGAATGTCAAATCCAAATCTCGCCTAGCGCACGCCCGACGCTTTTGACCCGATTCAGAACTCAAGCGGCCTCTTCCGCCGCGCTGTGCAACACAGTTCGATCCGTCAATAATCTATTTGTGGCGGTCTCACGATGCGGCTCGGAATTGGCGCGATCGACGCCCTCGACCGTGATGGCGAACATGCCGCTCTCGGTTTTTCTAATCCAGCCCTTTTCCTTCATATACCAGAGATGAAACCGCAAATGCTCAACGGGACAGTCTAGCATGCGTTCAAGTGCCAACTCGCCGATGCCCGGATTGTCGAGGTTTTGTCGGCGTCTAACATAAAAGATCGACAGCAGCTTGTTCTGAATGTCGCCATCCTGTTCGATGCCTTTATTGTCGCTGGCCTCCCTGAGCAATTTCCAGCGAACGCTCAAATGGTTTTTGTGTTTAACATCGTACTGCGCGCGTTTGCCCGGATCGCTGAGTACATCATGGGCCTCCATGATAACGTCGAAACGCGGACGATCGCCGGTGTCCTGATTGTCAGGATGGTAACGCTGCGCAAAGTAGCGAAACATCCGCTCTATCGTTTCCGAGTTGGCGTTCGGACTGATTTCCAGCGTTTCGTAGTAGTCGACGAAGTTAGAGGGTTCCATCATATGCCGCCATCTGGCCCATCACGGGTGCAGTGTGTTACGCGACTTCTTAAGGCTTCCTTTTCATTTCGAGGCCTTGTCCGCGGAACGCCTGCAAGAAACCCCATTATCGGAACAATTTTCACCGGCTAGCGTTTAAGCGGGTTCTCC
>JGI12635J15846_10001942_pt1 | contig 18043 bp, 15 predicted proteins | sample BlaSpr_A8_OM2_M2_FD_15846 | JGI IMG/M metagenome (IMG submission 15846) | reverse complement strand
CTATCTTTTTGTTTGAGCATGATCTCCGCGCAAACGCTTCGCGTTTGTCGCGAGGGAAAACCGGTACCCACTTTTCCGGATCATGCTCTAGCGTTCAGAGCCCGACAGACAGCCAGGAGAGTAGCCAGGTGTTTGCTTATATCGTGCGACGCCTCGTTCTGATGCTGGTGACCCTGTTCGGGATCTCGGTCATCATCTTCGTGCTGCTGCGCGTCGTGCCCGGCAACATTGTCGATATCCTGTTCGCAGCGGCAGGATATGTCGATCCGGCGGAGAAGGCCAATCTCGAGCGCGACCTCGGGCTCGATCAGCCGATCGTCGTGCAATATCTGCATTGGATCGGCGGGCTCGTCCACGGCGACCTCGGCTATTCCTATGTTTCCGAAAAGCCGGCGCTCGATGAAATCCTGCCGCGGATTCCGATCACCGCGCGGCTGGCTGGCCTTGCGCTGATGTTCTCCGCCTCGATCGGCATTCCCTTGGGTGTCATCAGCGCGGTCAAGCAAGGCACGCGGCTCGACTATGCCTTGCGCGTCGTCAGCCTGAGCGGGTTGTCGCTACCCTCGTTCTGGCTCGGGCTTTTGATCCTGATGGCGTCGGTCTCGCTGTTCGGATCGATGCCGATCTTCAATCCCAATCCCAAAACCTGGACCGAGGCGTTCGCGATCTATTGCGTTCCGGCGATGGCCGTCGGTTTTCGTAGCGCCGCGCTGACGATGCGGATCACGCGCTCCTCGATGCTCGAGATCCTGCGGCAGGATTTTATTCGCACTGCGCGGGCCAAGGGCGCGTCCGAGGCGACCGTCAACTTTCGCCATGCGCTGAAGAACGCGATTTTGCCGGTCATCACCGTGATCGGCATCGAGGCGGCGTTTTTGATCGGCGGCTTGATCGTCACCGAAACCGTGTTCAACATCCCCGGCGTCGCCCGCTTCCTGGTCGAGGCGCTGCGCTGGCGCGATTATCCGATCGTGCAGAACATCGTGATGTTCATCGCCGTCGTCGTCGTGTTCGCGAACTTCACGGTCGACATGCTCTACGCGGCGCTCGACCCGCGTATCCGCTACACCGATTAGGGGGCCGGCTTGGACGCGATCAACTACGACAGCGAATTGAAGCGCGCCGGCGCCGACGCGACGCATGGCTGGCGCCGGCTGGTTTTTTTGGCGCAGCGTCACATGCTCGGCGCGATCGGGCTCTGCATCATGGTGATATTCGTATGGGCGGCGCTGTCGGCCGACCTTATCTGCCGCTACGATCCGCTGTCGGTTGATTCCGCGCATGCGCTGCTGCGTCCCGATGCGCGCCACTGGATGGGGACGGATTCGTTTGGCCGCGACGTCTGGAGCCGGATCGTCCATGGCGCACGCATTTCGCTCGCCGTCGGCATTGGCTCGACCGCGCTCGGCTCCTCGATCGGCGTGATGATCGGCCTCGCCTCGGGNTATCTGTCCGGCTGGGTCGATCTGGTGTTCCAGCGCATTACCGATATCTTGCAGGCTTTACCGCTGTTGGTGCTCGCACTTGTGATGACCGCGGCGCTGGGGCCGTCGCTTCCGAATGTGATCCTCGCGATCGCTATTCCCCTGATCCCGACGGTTGCCCGCGTCATCCGCGCCAATACGCTGGCACTGCGCGAATTGCCGTTTGTCGAGGCGGCGAAATCGATCGGCATGAGCGAGATGCGGATTGCGCTGCGCCATGTGCTGCCCAATACGCTGGCACCCTTGATCGTGCTGGCCACCGCACAGCTCGGCTCGACCATCCTGACCGAGGCCTCATTGTCGTTCCTCGGCCTNGGCATTCCCGAGCCGTATCCGTCATGGGGGCGCATGCTCTCGGAATCGGCGGCCGAATATGTCCGCACCGCACCATGGCTGGTGATTTTTCCTGGGATGGCGATCAGCCTTGCGGTGTTCGGCACCAATCTGTTCGGCGACGCGCTCCGCGACATCCTCGACCCGAGGCAGCGCGGCTGATGAGCGAGGCGCAAACGGAAGTGATGGTGCTCGACGTGAAGGGCCTGCAGACGGTGTTCTTCACGAACTCGGGCCTGTTCAGGGCCGTCGACGACGTCTCGTTTCATGTTCGTCGCGGTGAGACGCTTGCCATCGTCGGCGAATCCGGTTGCGGCAAGAGCGTCACCGCGCTTTCGATCATGCGGCTGGTGCCGAACCCTCCGGGCAAGATCGTCGGCGGCTCGATCATGCTCGAAGGCAGCGACCTGCTCGGGCTCGACGAAGACAAGATGCGCGAGGTCAGGGGAAATCGCATTTCGATGATCTTTCAGGAGCCGATGACCTCGCTTAATCCGGTGATGCGGATCGGCGACCAGATCACGGAGGCCGTCCGGCTGCATCGGCCGATGACGGCAAAGCAAGCATGGGATCAGGCCGTCGAAATGCTACGCTTGGTACGGATCCCCGAACCTGAGCGGCGGGCGCTGGAATATCCGCACCAGCTCTCGGGCGGCATGCGCCAGCGCGCGATGATCGCGATGGCGCTGGCCTGCCGGCCGGCGCTGCTGATCGCGGACGAACCGACCACCGCGCTCGATGTCACGATCCAGGCGCAAATCCTGGCGCTGGTGCTCGAGCTGCAGCAAGAGCTCGGGATGGCGCTGATCCTGATCACCCACGACCTCGGCGTGGTCGCGCAAACCGCGCAGCGCGTCATCGTGATGTATGCCGGCAAGAAGGTCGAGGAGGCCGACGTCGAGGCCTTGTTCGCCAACCCAAGGCATCCCTACACTCGCGGCCTGATGGCCTCGATCCCGGCGGTGCCTTCGCTTGGCGGCAATGCCGACGTGCGGCTGGTCGAGATTCCCGGCATGGTACCGTCCTTGACGCGGTTGCCGAAAGGCTGCGCGTTCGCGCCGCGATGCGAGTTCGCGATCGCACGCTGCCGCGAGGAATATCCGCCGCTCGAAAATTTTGGCGTCGATCATTGGGCGGCCTGCTGGCGCGCCGCAGAAATCGCGGCCGTGCCATGACGGAGACGCGCGTCTTGCTCGAAATATCGGACCTGCAAAAGCATTATCCGGTGCGAAGCGGCATCCTGCGCCGCAAGGTCGGCACCGTGCATGCCGTGGATGGCGTCAGTTTTGCAGTTGGTGTCGGAGAAACGCTTGGGCTGGTCGGCGAGTCCGGCTGCGGCAAATCGACGGTCGCGCGCAGCATCCTTCGTCTCGTCGAGCCGACCGGAGGTAGTATCCGCCTCAATGGCCTCGATATTACTCATCTTGGCAAGGCGGAGTTGCGCCCGCATCGGCGCTCGATGCAGATCGTGTTCCAGGACCCATTTGCTTCGCTCAATCCGCGCATGACCGCCGGCGATACCGTGGGCGAGCCGCTGATCGTTCATGGCCTGGCCACGGGCAACGCTAAGCGCGAGCGGGTCGCCGAACTGTTCGAGCAGGTAGGGCTGCGGCCGGACCAGATGCAGAACTACCCGCATCAATTCTCCGGCGGCCAGCGCCAGCGCATCTGTATTGCGCGCGCGCTGTCGCTCGGGCCGAGCTTGATCGTGTGCGACGAGCCCGTGTCGGCGCTGGACGTGTCGATCCAGGCCCAGGTGATAAATCTTCTGATCGACCTGCAGCGCAAGCACGATTTTTCGTATTTGTTCATCGCGCACGATCTCGCCGTCGTCGCCCATATCAGCCACCGCGTCGCGGTGATGTATCTCGGGCGCATCGTCGAGATCGCGGAGAAGCACGAGCTGTTCGCCAACCCGCGCCATCCCTATACCCAGGCGCTGCTCGCCTCGGTGCCCGTTGCGAATCCCAGGACGAAGCGGCTCACGCCACTGATCGATGGCGACGTGCCGAGCCCGATCAATCCGCCCTCCGGCTGCGCGTTTCATACGCGGTGCCGGTATGCGATGGAGCGCTGCAGGGTTGAGCTGCCGAAATTGGCTGACGTGGGTGCGCAGCATCAGGTGGCATGCTGGCTGAATGAGGGGACGGGACGGCCCGCCTGAAATCCATCGTCGCCCGGACGAACGCCGGGGCCCATAACCACCGGTGCTAGTTGTACGCTGGGCTGTGACCCCGCCACCACACAAACATCGGTGGCTATGGGTCCCGGCTCAAGGCCGGGACGACATCTGTCGATGCATCCGCCTCGATCTCAACAACAACTCTTCCCGTCGTCACCTGCTCGCCTTCCGCGACATCGATAGCCAAAATCGTGCCGGCGATCGGCGCTGCATGCACGTGTTCCATCTTCATGGCTTCCAGCGTCATCACCGGCTGGCCCGCCGTGACGCGCTCACCCGCTTTGACCAGAACCGCAACCACCCGGCCATTCATTGCGGCGCGAACCTTGCCGTCGCTGCCGGTTGCAGTCGCCGCGGTCGGCGTCGCCAAAGTGAGATCGCGGACCGCAAACGTGACGCCGCGGTGCAGGATGTAAAGCCTGTCGCCATCGCGAAAAAATCTTGCCGATTGCATCAAGCCGTTGGCGCGGAAACGAATGCTATCGCTACTGAGTTCGTCAATCTCAAACCGATGCTCGCCGCCATCGGGGCTTGCGACATAGCCGCCATCGCGTTCGCGAACGATTTCGAGATCATGAATGCTCTGATCGACTTCGATGCGAAACGGAAGCGGAAACGTCGCCGCCAGCGTCCGCCCGCGCCGCCACGGCCGCGCATGGGGATCGGTGACATACAGCAATAGCGCCGCGAGCGCGATGTCGGCGGGCGAGTCCTCACCGTGGGCCAGCAATTCGTCGCGGTGCTTGCCGATGAATGCGGTGGTCGCCTCCCCTGCCGCGAACGCGGGATGCCGCAGGCAGGCGGCGAGAAAGGTCTGGTTGGTCATCACGCCGAAGGCGGCAGTATGTTCGAGACCATGGATCAGCCTGCGCAGCGCCTCGTCCCGGGTCGCACCGTGACTGATCAGCTTCGCGACCATCGAATCGTAAAACGGCGGAATTTCAAAACCCGATTGCAGCGCATGTTCGACGCGAACTCCATCCGGCATCTGCCACAGCGCCATTTTTCCCGATTGCGGGACAAAATCACGTGCCGCATCCTCCGAGCATAGTCGCACTTCAATGGCATGCCCGGAGAATCTTACATCCTCCTGCCGCACGCCGAGCCGCTCGCCGCTCGCCACGCGCAGCTGCAATTCGACGAGATCAAGCCCGGTGATCGCCTCGGTGACGGGATGCTCGACCTGCAGCCGCGTGTTCATTTCCATGAAATAGAATTCGTCGCGCCCATCGAGCAGGAATTCAAGCGTACCGGCGCCTTCATAGCGAAGCGATTTGATCGCGGTCATTGCGACGGCGCCCATCCGCGCACGCAACTCCGGTGACACAACAGGCGATGGCGCCTCCTCGATCAATTTCTGATGCCGCCGCTGCACCGAGCAATCGCGCTCGCCGAGGTGGACGGCGTTGCCGTAACGATCACCAAACACCTGGATTTCGATATGGCGGGGATCGACGATCGCGCGCTCCAGGATCACGGTGCCGTCGCCGAACGCGCTCTGCGCCTCCGATCGCGCGCTGCGCAGGGCGTCGGGAAACGCGCTCACATCCCCGACTAGCCGCATGCCACGCCCACCGCCGCCGGCGATGGCTTTTATCATGACCGGAAAGCCGATTTTTTTGGCCTCTGCCAGCATCACGGCGTCGCTTTGGTCCGCCCCCTGATAGCCGGGTACGCAGGGCACGCCGGCGGCTTGCATGATCGCTTTCGCACCGGCCTTGTTGCCCATTGCCTTGATGGCGTCGGGCGACGGACCGATGAACACCAGGCCCGCGTCACGGCAGGCTCGCGCGAACGCTTCGTTCTCGGCGAGAAAACCGTAACCGGGATGGATCGCATCGGCGCCGATTGCCTTCGTAGCCGCGATGATCGCATCAATCCGCAAGTAAGATTGGGCCGGCAGTGCCTCGCCGATGCGGACGGCCTCGTCCGCCTCGCGCACATGCAGCGCCTCGCGGTCGGCGTCGGAATAGACCGCGACCACGCCATAGCCGAGGCGGCGCGCGGTCCGCGTGATCCGCCGCGCGATCTCGCCACGATTGGCGATCAGTATCTTGTGAAACACGGTTGCCTTCATCGACCCATTTCTCATGGCCGCGCCACCGAGAACTGCATGCGCTGGGGGCTGCGCGCCTCGGCCTCACGGCAGATCGCGAGCACCTCGCTCAAAACGCTGCGGGTATCGCGCGGATCGATCACGCCGTCGTCGAGCACCCGCGCGCTGGTCGAGAACACATCCATCTGGCCGTCGAACACGCCGATGATCTCTGCCTTCATCGCGTCCAGTTTTGCCTTCTCGATCGGCTTGCCGCGCCGCGCCGCAGCAGCCTCGGCCACGATCGCCATGGTTTCCGCAGCCTGCTCGCCGCCCATCACGGCAGTCTTGGCGTTCGGCCATGAAAAACAAAAGCGCGGATGAAAGCCGCGCCCGCACATGCCGTAATTGCCGGCGCCGAACGACGCGCCGCAATAGATCGTGATCTGCGGCACGGTGGCTGAAGTGACAGCCTGGATCATCTTCGAGCCGTGCTTGATCATGCCGGCTTCTTCGTAGGCTTTTCCGACCATGTAGCCGGTGGTGTTGTTGAGATAGAGCAGCGGCGTGCGCGACTGGCAGCACGCCTGGATAAAATGCGTCGCCTTGTTGGCGCCGTCGGGATCGAGCGGACCGTTATTGGTGATGATGCCGATCGCCTGGCCTTCGATGCGGGCGTGGCCGCACACGGTGGCCGGACCGTAATTGGTACCGAACTCCGTAAAGTCGGAATCGTCGATGACGCGGGCGATCGCCTGGCGCATGTCGACCGGCCGTTTGTGGTCCATCGGCATGATGCCCAAAAGTTCTTCCGGATCATACCGCGGCGGACGATGCGAAGACAAAGCGCTGCCCGGCCGGTCCCACTCCAGATTGGCCATGATGTCGCGCGCGATCCGCAGCGCATCGCGGTCGTCCTCGGCGAGATAATCGCCGAGGCCGGAAATGCTGGTGTGCATCTCGGCGCCGCCGAGCTCTTCTTCGGTGGCGATCTCTCCGGTCGCGGCTTTTAACAATGGCGGCCCCGCAAGAAATGCGCGGGTACGGCTGCGCACCATCACGATGTAATCGGAGAGCCCCGTCTGGTAGGCGCCGCCGGCGGTCGACGAACCATGCGTGACGGTGACGACAGGCAATCCGGCCGCCGACAACCTCGCGAGGTTGCGAAAGATGTTGCCGCCTCTGACAAAATCCTCGACGCGGTAACGCAAGAGATTGGCGCCGGCGCTCTCGACCAGCTGCACATAAGGCAATTTATTTTCGAGCGCCAATTCCTGCACCCGCAGCGTCTTGTCGAGGCCATAAGGCTGTAGCGCGCCGGCATCGATGCCGGAATCGCTGGCGCTTACCATGCAGCGGACGCCGGAAACAAATCCGATGCCGGCGATCGCGCCGCCGCCCGGGATGCTCTTGTCGGCATCTGATACGTCGAACATGTATCCCGCAAGCGTCATCAATTCGATGAACGGCGAACCGGGATCGAGCACCAGCGCCACCCGCTCACGCGGCAGCAATTGCCCGCGCTTGTGAAAACGGTCTTTTGCCACGGCCGACGCGGCACGCGTCCGTTCTTCCAGCGCGCGCATGCGCGATATCAGCACCAGCATGCAGTCGCGGTTGGCTTTGTAGGTGTCGCCCGAAGGCGCGATGGTGTTTTCAATGACGGCCATTACAAATCATTCTTTGAATGCGCAAAACACAACTTGTCATTCTGGGCTCCCTCGCCTCGCTCGCGCCAGGAAATGACGAGGGGTTATGTTGTGCGCGACCATCACGCGCTCTTCTTCGCAAAGTAATCGCTGTAAGCCTGGCGCAGCTCGACCTTGCGCAATTTGCCGGTCGCGGTCATCGGCATCTCGTCGAGTATTTGAACCAGTTTTGGCACCTGGAAACCACCGAGATGCTTTCGGCAATGCTCGATGATCCCGGCTTCGTCGGCCGACGCGCCCGGTTTTAGCTTTACAAATGCCGATACCGCTTCGCCCCATTGTGGATGCGGCAACCCGACCACGGCGGCGTTTTGCACGGCGGGATGGGCGAGCAGCGTCTCCTCGATCTTGACGGAGGCGACATTCTCGCCGCCGGATTTGATCATGTCCTTCTTGCGGTCGAGGAACAACACTTCGCCGTGCTCGTCGACCAGGGCGAGATCGCCGGTATGATGCCAGCCGAATTTGCGCGCCTCTTCGGTCGCCTTCGGATCCTTGTAATAGCCCATCATCACGTTCGGCCCGCGATGCACCAGTTCGCCGGGCTGGCCGCGCGGCAACAGATTGCCGTTATCGTCCATGATCGCGGTCTCGTTCACGATTAGCGACTCGCCCCAGTAATTGCCGAAGCGTTTTAGTTGCCGGTCCGGCTGCGACATCGTGGTGGCCGGATACATTTCAGTCTGGCCGCTGGTCAGCACGAAATTGGGACACATGTCCGCGATCGCGCGCTCCAGCAGCGGCCGGCCCATCGGCGCCATGGTGTAAATGCAGGTCTTGAGGCCGGACAGGTCAAATTCCTTGCGGCGCGGATGGTCGAGGATCGCCTGATACATCAGCGACAGGCCGACGAAGACCGTCAGCTTGTCGCGCACGATGGCTTCCATGCAAACCACCGGATCAAAGCCGCGCATCAGCGCCATTCGTCCGCCGACCGAGAGGTAACTCAGCAGCAACACGTGCCCCGCGCAATGGAACAGCGGGAACTGCCCGGTGACGCCGTCATTGCGGTCGAGCTTCATCTCGATAGCGTTGCTCATCACCGCCATGACGACGGCGAGGTGGCAATGCATCGCGCCCTTCGGGCGCGACGTGGTGCCCGACGTATAGATGATCATCGCGAGATCTCGGTCGTCGAAATCGATCTCGGGCTCGACGTCGGATTGGCCTTTTGTCAGATCGTTGAAATTTTCGAGGCCCTGGGCCGCGGCCGTGCCAGCAAGATCGACCGCGATGAGATCGATGCCGAGCTTTTGCAGCGCCGCGCGCCGGTCGGCTTGCGCGTGCAGATTGTCGTCGATGAGGGCAAAACGCACTTCGGCATGATCGAGGATAAAATCCATGTCGGCGGGGCCGAGCATGGTGTTGATCGGCACCCAGACCAGGCCGGCGCGGTGAATGCCGAACAGCGCTTTGACGAATTCGACCGAGTTGTTGCAGATGGTCGAAATCTTCTCGCCGGGTTTTAGGCCCCGCGCCACCAGATAGTTCGCAAAACGATTGGCGTCGCGCTCGATCTCGGTGAAGGTGACGCGCCGCGCGCCGTCGGTGAGAGCAATCCGATCCGGAAAGCGCGCCGCCGCGCGCTTTAAGAGATCGCCGATCGCCACCCGGCCGATGCGGCCGGGACCCGGCACGCCGCCGGTCGCCGCCAAGTCAGTCATCACGCTCCCTCCCTCATTTCGTCATTGCGAGCGCAGCGAAGCAATCCATCTTTCGCGCCTCACTATGGATTGCTTCGCTTCGCTCGCAATGACGGCGCGGCCGCTTTCGAACGCTAATGCCTGGTCCCAAATATCTTCCGCGCTTCCGCCGGGCTCGCGATCTCCCGCCCCGCCCGCCGCGCGCAGGCGGCAAGGGCCTCGATCAACTGCCCGTTCGATGTCACCTTGGTGCGGTCCGCGAGATAGAACGTATCTTCCAGCCCGGTACGCAGATGGCCGCCCAAATCCGCGCAGCGCTGATGCAGCGGCCAGATCTCGGCCCGTCCGATCGCGGTCACCTGCCAGTGAGCCTCCGGCGCTTTCAGTTTCAGCAAGATCGGCAGCAAGTCCGGATCGGCCGGCATGCCGGAGGCGACGCCCATGACAAAATTGTATTCCAGCGGCCCGGCATACATGCCGGTCTGCCGGTACATCCCGACGCAGCGCACGATGCCGACATCGAAACATTCGAATTCGGGAATGGTGTCGACTTGTTTCATGACGTCGAGATAATCCTGCACCTTCCCGACCGAATTATCGAACATCATCGGCGGCCAGGCCCAAGAGTTGTCGGCCTTTACCTTGAGATAATTCAGCGAGCCGGCGTTGCACGCCGCCATTTCGGGCTTTGTTTCGCGTACGCAATCGAGCGCGCCTTGATAATTCGGCCCTGATGTGCCCGTGGTGTGGTTGATGATCACGCCCGGGCAGGCCTCGCGGATCGCCTGCTGGATTTCGCGGGAGACACTGACTTCCCATGACGGCAAATGGCCCTTGTCCGGCGCTTGCTGGCGCAGATGGATATGCATGACGCTGGCGCCGGCGTTGAACGCCGCTTTCGCCTCGCGCGCCATTTCCTCCGGCGTCACCGGGACGTGATGCTGTTTCGGATCGGTCAGCACGCCGTTCAGCGCGCAGGTGATAACAGCCTTGTCGCTCATGATTTTGTTCAATCCAGATGCGTCCTGCGTCGTGCCACGCGGAGTTTTGCATGATGGCGGATTGGCCGCCATGGCTGCTTGCGTTGACTGGCTATGGCAAGGTTGCGCCGCAGCATCGAAACCCACCAGCACGTTAACGCAAGACCGCCCAGCCAAATCCCGTCATAGGGTGAGGTCAAACAACGCTTGGCAAAACAGGCTGACATCGCGGGAGGAAATCATGGCCGTGCTCGACCGACGGGCGTTGCTGGCTGGCACTGGGACCGCTGCCATCACAGCCCTCGCCGGCGTTCGCATCTCGCACGCCGAAGAGACCCCCGGCGTNACCGCAACCGAAATNAAAATAGGCAGCACGACTTCACTGAGCGGACCGGTTTCGGCGCTGGGCGTGCAGGCGCGATGCCAGGAAGCCTATTTTCGGATGCTCAACGAAGCGGGCGGCATCGCCGGCCATCTGATAAAATACATCTACTATGACGACGCCTTTAATCCGGCAAAGACCGTGGAGCAGGCGCGGCGCCTGATTGAAGGCGACAATGTCGCCTTCCTGTTCAACATGCTTGGCACCGCGCCCAATTCGTCCGTGGTGAAATACATCAACGCCGCAAAGGTCCCGCATCTGTTCCTGTCGGTGAACGGCGACAAATGGGGCGACTACGAGAGCTACCCCTGGACCATGGGTTTTGCCCCCAGCGCCCGGATCGAAGCCCAGGTGTTTGCCAAATACGCGCTGAGCCAGAATCCGAACGCAAAATTTGCGGTGCTTTTTCAGAACGACGATCTCGGCAAGGATTTCGTCCACGGATTGCGCGATGTGCTTGGCGCGCGATTTGAAACCCAGGCGGCCGCGGTGTCGCACGAGGTCACCGATCCCACCATCGATTCACAGATGGTGTCGTTACGCGCCGGCAACGCGGATGTACTGATTTCAGGCACCACCGCGAAATTCGCCGCGCAATCGATCCGGAAGATTTTTGAGCTCGGCTGGAAACCGATGCATTTTGTCACGAGCGGAGCTGCGTCGATTTCCTCCACCATCAACCCGGTTGGGCCGGAGAAGGCGCAAGGCGTGATCACGTCGGCTTATCTGAAAGACGCATCCGATCCCGCCTGGGCGGATGATGCAGGCATCAAGGATTTTCTGAAATTCATGCAAAACTATTTTAGCGATGGCAATCCGAAGGAGGCCTATAACCTCTATGCCTACACGGTGGCCATGGTGCTGCGGAAAGTGCTGGAGCAATGCAACGGCAATTTTGCGCGCGAAAATATCATGCGGCAGGCCAATAGCCTGAAGGACGTCGAGGTCCCCACGTTGCTGCCCGGCATTCGCGTCAACACCAGCCCGACCAATCACCACCCGCTGCAGCAGATCCAGTTGCAGCGGTTCGAAGGGGCAGGCTGGGTGAGGTTCGGCGAGGTGATTCAGGGGGCGAATTTGTGACGCGCCACGTCGTCCTGGCGAACGCCGGGACCCATAGCCACCGGCGTCGGTTGTTACGGGAAGGCGTCTGCCACGCTGCCTTATCGATGGATCACGCGGTATGGGTCCCGGCGTTCGCCGGGACGACGAGTGAAATTCGCGAAATCACCGCGTCTCCCTCCGCGCGCCCGCTGCGGTATATCGCAAGATCGCGAGAGCCGGAGAAAATCGCGCGCGGCTTTAAGCCGTAAAACCGGCGGATCGAGTGGCTGAAATGGGTCGAGTCGGGATAGCCGATATCCTGCGCCAGATGCGCGAGGTTGATGTTCTGGTTGGCAAAATGCAGCAAATGGCGCGCGCGCTTCCAGGCGCGGAAGGCGCGAAACGAGATCCCGGTCTCTTGCTTGAACAGGTGCAGGAAGCGCGAGCCGGACAATCCGGCCGCAGCGGCGCAGTCTGCCGCCGTCACCGGCTCGCCGGAAAATGTATCGATTTGCGCAATCGACCTCGCCACGCGCGGGTCGAGCGCGCGCGGCGGCAACATTTCGCCAAAGCACAAGACATCGAGCTCGGCGCTAGAGATGCCGTCGCGATGAGGCAGCTCGCGTAATTGGTCATACGCGGCGCGAATGCGGCAGGCGATAAGTGGCGCTTCGGGTCCCGACAGCTTCTCGGCAAGCGCGTCGAACGCGCCAGTGGCTACGCTCTCCGGTTCGATCACGACACAAATCGCCGAACGATAGTCGCTGGAGATGGTATGCCGGACATTCGGCCGCACGGTGAACAGTTCGCCGCAGGCTTCACTGCCGTCTCCCGTCGTCAGGCGCAATCCGCCTTTGATCGCCACATAGACATGAAGCGCGCCGGGACAGCGCTCGCGCGGCCGGCCGAGCAGACCTGCGTAAAACACACGCTCGGGCGTGATCAGCATCAAATGGCCGGAACTGGTTCGGGCGTCCATGGCTGGTCCTCCCTGCTGCGGCTCTTCGGCCGCTGCGGAACCCTCGCGGGCCGGCGCCAACCATAGCGCAAATTCGGCACCTGTCATCGACGAGATCGCCGGATTGTGAGGTGTGGATCAGCGGACGCGCGGGGCCACCTTTTGCTCCTCGCCGGCCTGATTTTCAGCTGCAACGGCTCGTTTGAACCCCTCGCGGGTCTGCAGGCGCTGCCAGTAGGCGTTAACGTTTGGCCCGAAATCCTTTGCCAATCCAATATTTTCGGCCAGCCGCAACGCGTAGCCGATCACGATATCGGCCGCGGTAAAGCGACCGGCGACCAGTGTTTCCGCGTTGGCGGTGGCGGCCTCGACCGCCCGCAGCCGGCCCAGGAACCATTTGGCGTAATCGGTGGCGACCTGCGGATTGCGCCGCTCCTCCGGCTCGAGTTGGCTGTAGCGCAGCACCAGCGTTTGCGGAAAGGTCAGCGTCGCATCGCTAAAATACATCCAGTTCAGGAAGGCGCCATAGGCCGGCTCGACCTCACCGATGATCAGCGGCGTCGGCCCGTATCTGGTGCCGAGATAATGGCAGATGCCGGAGGATTCCGTCATTCTGGTTTCGCCGTCGATCATCAGCGGAATGGTGCCGAGCGGATTGAGCGCGAGATATTCTTTTGCAAATACCCGCGGCGGGAATGGCAGCATTTTCAGCTCATACGGCAACCCCATCTCTTCCAACATCCACAGCGGCCGGAACGAGCGCGCGGCGTGGCAATGATACAGCGTGATCATGTCGTTCCGTCCTCTGCGTCGTGGTCAGCGGTGATGAGCATCTTTGTCAGTTTCCTCGTCATTCCGGGATGCGCCCCTTGGCGCAGGCCCGGAATCCATAACCCCCAATCGTGGTTATGGATTCCGGGCTCGCTCGCTTTGCTCGCGCCCCGGAATGACGGAAGTGGGTGGGCATCGCTAAAGTCCCATCTGCCGGCTCGCCAGATCCTTCATGATCTCCTCGCTGCCGCCGCCGATCGCATTGACCTTGACATCGCGGTAGATGCGCTCGACTTTGATGCCGCGCATATAGCCGGCGCCGCCGAAAATCTGCACCGCTTCGGAAGCGCAGAACGCCATGGTTTGGGTGGCCTGATTCTTCAGCATGCAGATCTCGGCGACCGGGCTTTCGCCGTGATCGAGCCGCCACGCCAACATTTCAAGCATCGCCTGCGACGCCGCTACCCGCTGTGCCATGTCGACCAATTTGTGCCGGATCACCTGATGCTGCGCCAGCGGTTTTCCAAAGGTGTGCCGCTGTTTTGCGTATTCGGTCGCCTCCTCGAGGCAGACCCGCGCCGCCGCGATGCAGCCGGCCGCCATGGTCAGCCGCTCGCTGTTGAAATTATGCATGATGATCTTGAAACCCCGGCCCTCTTCGCCGAGCAGGTTTCCGGCCGGCACGCGGCAATCATCGAAATGCAGGGTCGCGGTGTCGGAAGCCCACCAACCCATTTTCTTCAACGGCGTGCGGGAAAGCCCGGGCGTATCGCCCTCGATCACTAGCAGGCTAACGCCCTCCGGCCCCGGGCCGCCGGTCCGAACCGCGGTCGTGATGTAATCGGCGCGCATGCCGGAGGTGATAAACGTCTTTTCGCCNTTNACGACATAGCAATCGCCGTCGCGGCGCGCTGAGGTGCGCAAGTTCGCGACGTCGGAGCCGCCGCTCGGCTCGGTAATTGCCAGCGCCGAGATCTTTTTGCCGGAGAGAATCTCGGGCAGGACCCGCGCCTTGAATTCGGGGCTGCCGGCGCGCGCGATTGGCGGCGCGCCGATCGAATTGCTCTTCAGGCTGGCGCTGACGCCGCCGGCGCCGGCCCGCGCCAATTCCTGGACCGCGACGATCCACATGAAATTGTCTACTTCGGTGCCGCCATATTCTTCCGGGAAGCCCAGTCCCAACAGCCCGATCGCGGCGGCTTTTTCGTAAAGCACCCGCGGAAATCCGCCCGCCTCGTCCCATTCATGGGCGTAGGGCTCGATCTCCTTTTCGACAAAGCGCCGCACCACCTCGCGATAGGCTTCATGTTCGGCGGTGTAGAATGGGCTTGCCATTCGGCTGCCTCCCCGGTTGCGCTGTCGTTGTACGATGGCCGGAAACCCCGCACCCAACTTGCGTCGAGTGGCTGGCTCCGGCGTGTCGTCGATTTAGCCATGGCGCCAGGTAGCCCACCGTCGCAGCATCAGGTGACGCGGATCAAGGGGATTGAGAGTCGCATTCCTTCCAAACAGCACCCTCAGCGTGTACGCTCCCCCTTTTGGGAGGATTCTGATGCCAATACCCACTCACGGCCCCTCGTGCCAAACGGTCATTTATCCGACCGATTGTTGGGGCTGTGGGCGTCCCATACACGTTTTGCAGTGCACCTGCGGGAGTGCGGTTCTTTTCGATAAACCCAAGCCACCGTGGCCGGAACACGACTGCTCGTCTGGCCCGATTGGCGGTAGCGGCCTAAGCGGATGGGCTGCGGTCGATGTGCTGCGAGCTAATGGTATCCCGATCGATGCCAACATTATGGCGAAGGTGTTTCCCGCAAAATTAAGGTCCGGCAAAGCCGGAGCTTCGCCGCCAACCGAATCAATGGCGGCGATGCAGCCCGAAGCGGGAAAGAAGATTGACCTTGTGGCAATCGCGCGCGAATTGCTAACTGATACAAAGAAGACAGACCGCCTTAACGCATTAGGAGATATCGGCGCGAAGCTATTGAAGTTGCCAAAAGGGGTCCTTTGGCAACTCACCCTGGTGGTTAACAGCGAGCGTCCGAATCTGACCTACACCTGCATTCTGCCAGCGCGGCTTGGACTTCCGAAAGACGCGAAAAATAAGATGGTGTTTGCCCACATAGAAGCAAAGGTCGCTGGCGGATAGACAAGTCAACCCGAGAGCGAGTGAAGCAGGCTAGCAAGGAATTGCTCGCGTCAATCAAGGCTCGATTGGAACAGCTGGATCGATTCTTGGAGAAGGAGCAGACCAAGGCGGACATCGAGGTCTTCATTCTCGACGAAATTTTCGCGGGTCTGCCGACGCCACCGTTTTCGGCAGAAGAAAAGGAGCAGGTTGCAAAGAATGTGTACGCGCACGTTTGGCAGCAGGCCGTGAGGGGCGACTTTTCGGCAACTGCGTAGGATTGGGAAATATTTGCGATCAACCGGCTGAGGGCGGCACGTCCCGTCCCGATCAAAGCCCTCCAGCCCGTACCCGACGGGCAAATCAATCGTGTTCTGATTGTGGCGCGTCCAGCCCCTTTCGCAAAAATATTTCTGTTTTTCCGAAATCCAAATCAGGCTATATGATTTGCCATCCCGTCCCGAAAGAGGGGCGTTTCGCGATCGTCACAAACGCGGGGCGGGACGCGGTGGACGCTGATGGCGCCTTTGACGAAAGCGCTTGAGGCGGACGGCGAAGCCGTGTGGTCCTGGCGCCCCGACGCTGGCGTCAAGTTGGCGGGAAGTATCCTGCCGATGACGGTGGCAAGAAAGCCCGGTCACCGGGGAGAGCGCGGAATAAGCCGTAACCCACCGCGCAGGGAATGCCGGATTGCCTCCGCTGAACCTGTATGCTCGTGTGCGTTTTTTTGTGCACTTTTGCGCACGAGACCGCGGGTGCAGCGTGCACCCGGTATTCCCTGCGCCCTCTGATCTGAGAGGGCGGAACGTCTACAGCAAAACTCGCGCGAAATGCGCGGCGAGATCGCGAAGCTGCGTCGGTGAAGCTGTTTGGACTTTCTGCAAGCGGGGCAAGGCAAGGAACGCTAGGGCCAGCCTCGCTCGCTTGGGACCGATCAGGCCACAGCCTAGCCACTCAACGCAAGACACTATCCGAATACGCCCCCTCAACTGAAGCATCAGCCGTAAAAATCAAGCCATTCAGGCGGCAAGCCGCCTAGCAACCGTTTGCCAAACATCGATCTCAAGTCCCCTTGGTCAATCCCGAAATCAAGAAAAGGTACTGGTTATGAAGAACAAGAAACTTTCCTTGCTTACCTCCCGCCTGATATCGGTCGCCGCAGCATCCGCGCTGGTGGCGCTCTCCACGCAAGGAGCCCTGGCGCAAAAGAAATACGACACCGGTGCGTCCGACAGCGAAATCAAGATCGGCAATGTCGAGGCCTATAGCGGGCCGGCTTCGGCCTACGGCATCATCGGCAAGACCGAGGACGCCTATTTCAAGATGATCAACGATGCCGGCGGCATCAACGGCCGCAAGATCGAGTTTATCAGCTACGACGACGGCTACAGCCCGCCGAAGACGGTGGAGCAGATCCGCAAACTGATCGAGAGCGATGAAGTGTTTCTGGTGTTCAACGCGCTGGGAACGCCGACCCAGACCGCGGTGCAGAAATATCAGAACACCAAGAAAGTGCCGCAGCTGTTCGTCGCCACCGGCGCCAGCAAGTGGAACGACCCGAAGGATTTTCCCTGGACCATGGGCTTTCAGCCGAGCTACCGCGTCGAGGCCAGAATTTTCGCCAAGTACATCCTGAAGTCAAAACCCGACGCCAAGGTCGCGGTGTTCTATCAGAATGACGATTTCGGCAAGGATTACGTGGCGGGATTGAAGGAGGTGTTCGGCGACAAGACGTCCTCCATTCTGATTGCCGAGGAAAGCTACGAGACCACCGAGCCTTCGATCGATTCCCATATCGTGAAATTGAAGGGCACCGGCGCCGACGTGCTGGTCAACATCTCGACGCCGAAATTCGCGGCACAAGCGATCAAGAAGATGGCCGAGCTGGAATGGAAGCCGATACACCTCATGACCGACGTTTCAATTTCCATTGGCGCGGTGATGAAGCCTGCCGGGCTGGAGGCTTCCGAAGGCGTATTGTCGGCGGGCTATCTCAAGGACGCGTCCGATCCGCAGTGGAAGGACGACGAAGGCATGAAGAAGTTCATGGCCTTCATCGATCAATACATGCCGGGTTCGAACATCTCCGATACCAATCTGGTGTACGGCTATGCCGCCGCGCAGACCATGGTGCAGGTGCTGAAACAGTCCGGCGACGATCTGACCAGGGAAAACGTCATGAAGCAGGCCGCCAGCCTGAAGGATTTTGCGCCGGATACCTTGATCCCCGGCATCAAGGTCAACACCTCGGCGGCGGACTTTGCCCCGATCGAACAGCTCAAGATGATGCAGTTCAAGGGCGGCAAATGGGATTTGTTCGGCGACATCATCAGCGCCGAGGCGGGGGGTTGAGATCGGCCCGCGCGCAAACCTCGCCCCGCTTGCGGGGAGAGG
>JGI12635J15846_10001937_pt1 | contig 18077 bp, 17 predicted proteins | sample BlaSpr_A8_OM2_M2_FD_15846 | JGI IMG/M metagenome (IMG submission 15846) | reverse complement strand
GGGTCCCCACCCGATCCAGGGCATCGGCGCCGGGTTCGTCCCGCCGGTGCTTGACCTGGATCTGGTCGACGAGATCATCACCGTCGGCAACGACGACGCGGTCAACTTGACCCGGCGGTTGGCCCGGGAAGAAGGACTGCTGGTCGGCATCTCCTCGGGTGCGGCCACCGTGGCCGCCCTGCAGGTGGCACGGCGGCCCGAGAACGCCGGAAAGCTCATCGTCGTCGTACTGCCCGACTTCGGCGAGCGGTATCTGAGCACGCCGCTGTTCGCCGACGTGGCCGACTAGCCATGCTGACGGCCATACGGCAGGACATCCGCGCTGCCAAGCAGCGGGATCCGGCCGTCCCAACCACGCTGCAGGTCATCTTCGCCTACCCGGGTGTGCACGCTATCTGGGGTCATCGGGTCAACCACTGGCTCTGGAACCATGGCGCCAGGCTGGCCGCGCGGGCCTTTGCCGAACTCACCCGGATCCTGACCGGGGTAGAGATCCATCCCGGTGCGGTGCTCGGTACCGGCCTGTTCATCGACCACGCGACCGGCGTGGTGATCGGAGAAACCGCGGAAGTGGGCGACGACGTCACCATTTACCAAGGCGTCACGCTCGGCGGCACCAGCTCGGATCCCGGGAAACGCCACCCCACTATCGGTGACCGCGTGATCATCGGCGCCGGAGCCAAGATTCTCGGCCCAATCAAGATCGGCGACGACAGCCGGATCGGCGCCAACGCCGTCGTGGTCAAGGAGGTCCCGTCGAGCGCTGTGGTCGTCGGGGTTCCAGGCCAGGTCATCAGCCGCACCCGGTCGGGCAGCGAGGACGAGTCGATGATGCCCGATCTCGTGGGTGTCAGCCTGCAGTCCTTGCTGACCAGGGTGGCCAGGCTGGAGGCTCAGGACGGCGGTCCACAAACTGGGCGCGTCATCCGGCCGCCCGAAGCCGGGGTCTGGCATGGCGAGGACTTCTCTATTTGAGGTCCATCTGGGCCTCGGCTTGAGCGGACTGTCGCCCAGACATTCGGCTCACCGAACGCAACGGAATAGAGCTGCGCTGAAATGAGGTTTGTGCTGGTGTATGCCCACTGGCAGGTGTTTGGAAAAGGAGCAATTTGATGTCGAAAGACGCTAGCCAAGTCGACGTCCGGGGCCCGCGATTCGCGGCGTGGATCACCACCACGGTTCTGGTGCTTACGTTGGTTGTCTCGGCGTTCAGCGTGCCCGCCGCCGCAGTGATCCTGGGGGCTCAGGCGGTGGTCTTCGCGATCGGCGCTTTTAGCGGTCCGCGCACCAGCCCCTACGGTTTGCTGTTCGCAAAGCTGGTGGCACCGCGGCTCGGCCCGGTCAGCGAACGCGAACCGGTGTCGCCGCTGAAGTTCGCGCAGTTGGTCGGGCTTGTGTTCGCGGTCATCGGAGTCATCGGCTTCGCCGCGTCGATCAACCTGCTCGGTGTGGTCGCGACAGCGTTCGCATTGTTCGCCGCGTTCCTGAACGCGGCATTCGGCATCTGTCTTGGCTGCCAGCTGTATCCGTTCGTCGCCCGACTTCGTCGCGAGCCCGCGGTTTAACCGTCGAACGTTTAAATCGCTTGTGAGCCAAACACACAGAAGTCGCCGATGCGCGATGCCGATGTCCTATAGTGGGGCGATGCAAACAGCCGCACAACCGCGCTTCGTCGTTGCGCGCTGTCTTGCCGTGCACTGTTGTTGTTGAATTCCCAACGCCCACCGACGCTCCGGCAACCTGCTCACGCAGTTGGCCTCGGGCATGTTGATGCCCGTGCTGAGGCACGTCATCGGACGCTTGCAGCAAATCTCAACCGACGCAAAGCCAATTTGAACCAGAAGGCAATTTTGGTAGGAGGTCATCGGCACATGCTGGACGAACTTACGAGGCACAAACAGTTCAATCCCGACCGTCACGAGAGCAGCCGGATTCTCGACACAGCGGTAGGAATACTCGTCGGCTGGCGCCGATGCAGCACTCGTGCCGCCTTCCGAGAGCTGCTCAGNGTCAGCGACCGGAATGAGGTGCCCGTCTTAGCTATAGCTTCGGCCCTGCTGAGCCTGGCCAGCAACGACGCCGATACTCGCNGTNCCAGCACGGCCGCTCAGATAGCCGCGGAAAGGGAATGGGGCAGGAATCACTTGATGTAACCGTTGCCCTACGTCTGCCGCGGGTCGACTTCGGCGAAGGAGTCGATCCAACGATGTGGGGGCCGTGGGGTATTCGGCTCACCGGTCCGGGCCACACCGACTACCGACCAGCCCGCGGTTACCGCCGCATCGAGTTCGTCAGGGTGGTCGGAGAGGAGCAGGATCTTGTCGCCGGTCAGTCCGATCTCCTCGGCAATCCGCTGGTAGGAGGCGGCCTCGCGCTTGGCGCCGGCAGTGCTGAGATCGAACCAGCCACTGATCAACGACGCCAGCTCGCCGCCGCGCGCGTGCGCAAACCAATCCTGTTGATTGCGCACCGAACCCGATGAGAAGACATAGAGTGACACACCGAGATCGTGCCAGGCGCCCAGTGCCGCGGGTACGTCGTCGAAGAACTCGCCGTGCAAGTCGCCATTTCGAAAACCTTCCGCGCAGATCAGGCCTTGAGCGGCCTTGAGCGGTTCTGCCTTCACGTCGGAATCCAGCCATCCGCGCAGGATTTCGGCTATCTCGGCCGCGTCGGCGTCAGGCCGCCCGGCGAGTTCCCGGGTGCGGGTGATCACCGAATCGGCTGCACCGTTGAGGCTGTCTGACGGGTGTAGCCGTACAGCGTCTACCTGCATCTCATACTTTCTGCCTCTGAGGTGGCGGATGTGTGAGTTGTAGGTGTGTCGCGGCTACCCGTATCGCTTTGCGGTGATGCGGGTTTGACCGTGTCCCACACCGACGCTTGTGGTGCAGGAACGTGTTTGATTGGTTTCACCCCCACCGGTGGTGTCGCGGGGGTATGGCTGTGGCGCACTCGCCGATGTCGTGGCCTGCTCGGGGTGGGACTGTTCTTGTCGCGTGTGGCCCGCACTGGTGCGTGTTCGGCGTGGCGGATCCTCGGGAGTTGCCCGCGGCGCCGAATGGTTTTGCTGCGGCCCAAGAGTGCGCGTTTGGCCAGGTTCACACCTGCCACGTGGTCGCGGTTCCCGCCGATGCGACATTGCCGGCACCAGGCGTGGTGGTAGCCGCCGGGGCGGGAGAGCGGTTCGTCGCAGCCGGGGCACTGCGCCGATGATCCTCTTGCGGGTACCACCACCACGGTGATCGCCGAGCCTGCCGCGGTGTGCGCGAGGGCGCCAACGGCTTTACGGCGCGCGGACTGCGCCGCCCGGTTGTTGTTGACCCTGCCGTGTCCACAGGTTTCGAGGGTGCTGAGATCCTCCACCGCGATCAACGTCGCCTGGGCAGCGGCGGCGTAGTCGGTGACGTGGCGGGCGAAGTGGAACGCCAACTCCCGGTTGATCTTTCCGCGCTTGACACCGACCGCGGCGCGGTGCGCGTCCAAGACGGCGATCTTCGACTCCAATTGAGCGCGTACCGGGAGTTGCGCGGAGGCGGCGAGCCTGCTCAAGCGGGCGGCCTTGCGGTGCAGCATCTGCCCTTCGGTTTGCAGCCGCGCCAGCTTGATGCCGAGCCCTCGGTCGTCGTAGGTCCATCCCCGATAGTCCGAGACCAAACCGTTGGGGGCTTCGGTGGCGACGGCGGCAGCGCCCAGGGTCGATGGTGACCAATCGACTCCCACCGCGGTGCTCGCTACGCTCGGATCCCCCACCGGGACGAGTTCGGTGGCAGCGCAACGCAAGAGCGTGCCACGACGGTCCAGGACCAGGGTCGGCAGATGCCAGTCGGTGACGGCTCTGCCATCCAGGTGTGCGGGGATGTCCGCGCTCAGTCGCACGCGGCGCCACTGCGCCCGACCTTGCGGGGCGGGGTCGGTGGGCAGTTTCACCGTCAACACCATCTCGCCATCTGCGACGGTGATCTGGGCGAGTTGCTGATCGGCGGCGGCGAGCCGGGCCATCGCACCGTTGCGGGGCGGCCCCTGCACCTCGGTGATCCGCAGCCGGGCGCACTGCGCTGCGCCGGTGCGCCGGGAGCGGGCCACGAGCTGGCGCCGCACGCCGCGGGCGAACCCCGCCGGCACGTACTCCGAACCGGCGGTGGGCGCGGCGATGAGGCCGGTGGCGGGGTCGAAGCGGGCCGAGAGCGCCGTGATCGCGTTGTCCCGGTACCCCAGAGTCCGTAACGCGGCGACCACCTGAGAGGTCACCACCCTCGTTACCCGCGACGGGACGTACACCCGGTCCGGGTACCTCGGATCCCAGCCGAGCCGGGCCGCAGCGACGTGACCTTGCAGCGGTAGCTTGCGGCCGTGGCGGTCCCGATCGGCGGCTAGGACATCGAAGGTAGCCGGTCGCCACAGCCGCGAGAGTAGTTCTGTTTCGGCCGCGCCGATAATGTCGAGAAGCCATCGCACCCGGATGTCGACGTCATCGAGACCGATCGCCTCACCGCTGAGATCATCGACCGCCGTGTAAGCGCGCGTGGTGAACGAAAACTGCCGCGCCACAGTCGATGGGAACCCCCTCATGGCAGTGCGTCGGGAACGAGCAGCAGGCAAGCACGCGGGGGTCGGCGAGGCCGAGGCCGGGGCCACCGGCATCACGAAGTCTCTCATCGGCTACCCCTTCTCCAAGCGTGCCGCAGCGTCGTCGAGGAGGCGGCGCTGATTCTGCTTGGACCGCAACTGATAGAAACGGCCCGAAAACGATGCCAGCAACGCCATGAAGTCATCCATCAACTCCTCTACCAGCGACTTGTCGCCCCGCTCCCGCAAGATCTCGACCTTAACGCCGACCGCCGACAAGTAACGCTCGATCCACCCCACCCCAAACCGGGCCAAACGATCCCGCCACACCACCCGCACCACCGTGAAGCGGCCCGTGACGGCATCATCGAGCATCCGATTCAATCCCGCCCGACTTTCCCGCAACCCCGAGCCGCGATCCTTGTACACCCGGTACACCGCGCCGGTAGCACTCTCCCGCAACATCATCTCCTGGTTGGCCAGCGATGACTCCTGCCCAGTCGATCCCGACACCCGGCAATACAACGCCTCCACGCGCTCCGACGCCGAAACAGCCGCCCTCGGCCTCCCCAGATAGGCATCGAGGTCCTCCCGGTCAAATACCCGATGCCCCGAACTCATACGCCGAGAAGGCAACCGCCCCTCAGACGCAGCTTTGCGCACTCCCACGACCGACATGCCCAGGTACTCCGCAGCATCACCAATACGCACACCAGGAAGATATCAGAACATAACAGAAAGTATTAGATACCAGATCGACAGTCGGCAGCCCCTCACGCACCGAGTTGGTGGGGCTGGTGGTCCCCTCGATGTCGATGACGATCGCGTCGATCACGCTGCGATCAGCTGATCGAGGGTCGGGAAACGTGCGCCTATCGGGTCGTCGGTGAAGTCGCCGATCCAGCCGTCCTGCTCCTCGAAGAACCGGATCGCCACAAAATCGGGGCGCTGACCCATGTCAAACCAATGCCGGGTGCCCGACGGCACCGACAGGAGGTCACCGCCCTCGCACACCACTGCCACCACTTCCGGCTCCAGGTGCAGGTAGAAGCAGCCCCGGCCGGCAACGAAGAAGCGCACTTCGTCCTCGGCGTGGCGATGCTCGGACAGGAACTTTTCGCGGGCTGCTTTGGCCGTATAAGGCCACCGCGGGTCGCTGTCGTCGGGCTGCAGCCGGGCCAGGTCAATGTATTTGTAGCGGCCGTCGGAGTTGAGTTCGGTGACGCGGTCGGAATAGTCGGCGAGGATCTCGGCGGTCGGTGTCGCCGCGCCGAGACCGGGCATCGTGGGCCAGCGATCGAAAACTATTCCGCGGCTTGCGAGTTCGACGCCGATCACCTCCGGATCGGCGGTGCGCAGCCGCACGTCGGCGGCATCACCATCGGCCATGACCTGCAGGATGGTCATGTCGACTGCCCCCCTTCAGTGGGTGACCCGATCTCGCGGCGACCGGTCAGCGTCGCCAACTCGCACATCGCCTCCAGACACTCCGCGCGGTCGCGGGCCTGCGCAAGGTCGGCGCCCCACGCGGTGATGCCGTGGCCGGCAATGAACAACACCGGCGCGGCATCTGGATTCTCGGTCAGATGACGCTCGATGTCGGCACCGATGCGGGCAACGTCGGAGTGATTGACAAAGACCGGGATATCGATGGTTTCCGACGTCCCGAGCCCCTTGATGAGCTCGTAGCCACTGAACCGCAGCACATCCGGCGCGTCGAACGACTGGGCGGTCGCATGCGGGGGGTGCACGTGCACTACCGCGTCGGCGCCGGTAGCCCGGTAGATGGCGGTGTGGATGGTGGTCTCTGCCGACGGACGGCGGGCACCCGACACCGGCTGGGAGTCAGCGATAGTCACGGTCACCATGTCGTGCTCGGTGAGCTCCCCCTTGGACAGCCCGCTACCGGTGATCACTGCGGCGTCGCCGGTTCGCACCGAGATATTGCCGGCCGTGCCCGGCATCCAACCGCGCGCATACAGGCCGCGAGCGATATCGGCAACCCGTTGTGCAACAGGGTTGTTCGGTGCGAAGGGCTGTTCAACCGCGCCGATCTCAGTGACGATCGCGGTGACCAGTTCGGGAGGGGTGACGTCGAAGGCGGGGTTGAAGACGGCGGTGCCCTCAGGCGCGGTGGCGATGCCACCGACGTGGGTGATCTCGGCTGCGGACCGCTCTTCCACGACGATCCCGTTTCCCGTCGGGGTGGCCAGATCGCGGGTCGACTCGGGCGCGACTACCACGAACGGGATACCGTGCCGGTGAGCTGCTACGGCGAGTGCGTAAGTGCCGATCTTGTTGGCGACCGAACCGTCGGCGACGATGCGGTCCGCTCCCACGATCACGCAGTCAACTTGCCCGGTGGCCATCGCCCAGGCCGCGGCCGAATCGATTGTGAGCCGGTGCGGGATGCCGGCCTCGGCCAACTCCCAGGTGGTCAGCCGGGCGCCCTGCAGCAGCGGGCGCGTCTCATCGACCAAGACGTTCTCGATCCGCCCGCGCCCATGCAGCACCCGCAACGCACCGAGCGCGGTACCGAACGCAGTCGTGGCAAGTCGCCCGGTGTTGCAGTGGGTCAGAATGCGCAGCGGCCGATCCGCGCACAAGCGCTGGATCAAGTCGGCCGCATGGGTCGCAGCGGCCCGGTTGACCTTGGCGTCCTCGGTCAACATCTGCAGGGCCTCTTCCAGCACGGCCTGCGGACCGTCGGGCAGCTTGGCCAGCGCCCGCTGTACACCCCAGGCCAGATTCACCGCGGTGGGCCGCGCCGAGGCAATCCGCGCAGCCTCCTGTTTGACCTTCTCACCATCTCCTGGGTAAGCGAATGCGGCCAATACAACACCGAACGCTCCCGATACCCCGATCGCGGGTGCTCCCCGAATCGCCAGGGTTTTGATCGCGTCGATGACCTCATCGACCGTTGTGATCTGTAGCCGGCGCAGCTCGTGCGGCAGCCGGCGTTGATCGATGACGATCAACACGCCGTCGGCCCAGTCGATAGAACCGTCCGCGAACCGCTCGGACTGCGGCCCAACTGCCACCACAAGATATATGCAACCAGGAACCCTGAAATTCGACAAAACTATCGCTCGGCCAGACGCGGAGATAATTGAGCAACCCGGTCAGCTCCCGGCATCACGTCGAGTTCGCGTCGCCGATCAACACGAGCCACCGACCGCCGCCTGCGTGGCTTACCCGGTCGGTCGGCGCAACCCGGCCGGGCATCGGGCCGACCGCCACCGCGACGCCCACTCACAGCCGCCTGACGCGGTCGGTCAAGGGCGGTGGATATGACCCGCTGGCGTATGTCAGGTGGTGACTCGCCGGGTGTGACCCTCCCGGCCGCGGCCTCCCACTGTTAGGACTGCCATCAATAGTCCCAGCGGAATAGCTGGCGGTAGAGAGCCTCGGTGGGATGCGGCTGCGCTGGTCTAAACCCCGTGTCGGTCACTTTGCCCAGCAAGTCATCAGCGTTGGGGGCGTTGACCGGCCTCGTGCAAATGATCAGGTGAGTGAACAGATTGACGTACTCGACGCCTGCCGTGAACAGCGCCACGGCAGTGGTGGCGACGTCTGCGACCGTCGTCGGCTGGCCGAAGATTGAATTCGGCGGTGTGGCTTGCCATATCCCGAGACGGTCGACAAGTTCCTGAGTGAGCTCGACGTCAGTCTGATCGAGGTCGATCGCGACAGCTTGCGCTGCCCCGTAGGTCCGGTTCATAAATGAGCCCGTGGTCAGCACCGCCTCGTGGATCCGGTTGCGCAGCTGTGAGCAGGTGTACGCAAACCGTTGGAGTTCACGAATCCGGGCCAGCTGTGGCGCACCGGGATAGTTCGGGTCGACGTAATCATCGAGCGTTTTGGCCGAATGTAGCGATTTCCGGACGTCCCCGCCGGTCGGGTTGAGCCAGCGCACAAACGCTCGGCCGTAGCCATCGAAGACCGCAATCAGGTAGAGCAATTCACGGTCGAACGCCTCGCTTACAGACTCGATGGTGTCGATCGACGACGCCGCGTCGCGTCCGTTGGTTCGGCTCAATCCGGCTATTACCTCATCAAGCGCTCGGGCGGCCCGCCGTATCCGCATTCGCAACGTGTCGATCGCGGCGACCGCGTCGGCATTGGGCAGGGATAGGGCGACGAGCCGGAACATATCCAACCAGCCGAGCTTGCTGAACAATCCGATGTCGTACATCTCCGTCACTGACGGGGGTTCCATCTTCTGGACAAAACTCGTTGTCTCACCGCCAGACCGGTACTCGGCGACGGTGCGGTTGCCGGTCATCCGCAGGTAGTGGCCGAACACCGGATGCAGATTATCGGGCGTCACCGTGGCGACGATGTCGTTGTCGCTGACATCCGCGCGGCCCACCGTCGGCCACAGCGACACGATCACATCAGTACCTAGCCCATACCCGGCGGCGGCTAGCACCGCCGCCCGAATCCGGTCATCCACGGTCAGATCGGGCGTCGGCGCGTTGTGCGCGTCGATCTCGGAGTACACGTCGAAGGTGCGGCAATTTTGCCAGCCCCACTGCTCCTCGCCCCGCATGGTCGATACGCCGAACTCCATCGCGTCCGCGAAACGGCCCGCGCTTGCCCGGTCGGTGTACTCGATGACGTAACGGTCCTCAACCTCGCACGCCTGTATCCATTTTTCGGCGAGACCGGTGTCGTCGCCGAACAGCATCAGCTTCGGTGTCACAACGTCGCGGCGGAGTACGTGTACCAGTTCTTCGTAATCGGCGGGGCTCGGCCCGAGGGTGCGAAGGTCGAGACCAACGACTATAGGTCGGGTCGCCGGGGTGATCGGAAAGAGCGACGTGTAGTCGTTGGAGGTGGTTGCCCGCACGTAGCGGACGAATTTCGATCGCGGTGCGTCCGACGGGATCGATGGTGCGCTCGGATTGTTGGGAGAGGCCATGCGTGTGATCGTGGCGGTCGCCACTGACATTTTTCCAATATCCCGATTCCCCGCAGACGACAAGCCCCCGAAGTTAGTGAGTGGGCGTCAGCGGGACCACTACCCAGCGATCCTGCCCGGCCCACCGGACGTACAGCTGATTCGGGAGCGGATGACCAAACGCCGGCATCAGCAGCATGTCGACTCCCTCTCCGGGCTCTAATACCGCGGCCTTAGGCACATTGCGGGTGATCGCATCAATTCGTGAGAGGTCGAGTTCGACGTTTTCGGCAGTATCGTCGCCGACGTTGCGCAACACAAAGCGGTTTTTCTCTGGGTTTTCGACACGCCAGCGAATCTTCGGCGGGTGACCTGACTTGCCGACCGCCGGTCCCGCCGTCCAGGAGAACGTCGTCGCCTTAGCCGTCCCAGTATGCGGCCGGCCAGGCTTTCGCTCCCATGTCTGCCCAAACTTGCGTACTGCCGCCGCATCCCACACTGCGCCGCCGCGCAAGTCTGCCAACGGAGCTGGAAATCCCGCCGTTGACCTCAGTTGGTGCACCCTTTGACGCGAAATCCCCAACTCGTCGGCGATCTCAGCCGCAGACATCAAATCGGGCGTTGTGAACGCCTCGGCACGCCGTCGATGCTCCGCCTCGCTGACGATCTCCAAAGCGACGGGCGCCCCGGCCTGGACTACATGCATGACCTCGCCATCCATCTTGTGGAGCGCGTCAAACATGCTCAAGTGGTCCGGCGCATAGACCGTTACATCAATGCCGCGCCCAGGGACCCGAGACACCAACGCATCAAAGCCCTCAAGCTGCGTCTCCCACTCGTCCATGGTCGCCAGCGAAGGGTCGGCGTCAAACGTGAAGGTGACAACCCAGTCGGTAGTCATTGCTCGCCTTCCTTCCTGCGCTGGGCCCGTTGTTCTTTCTTGCTCGGTGCTGGCCACGGCAACCCCGCTTTTTTCAGCGCGACCAATAGATCCTGCATTCGTCGGTACTCGTTGCTGGGGGTTGCCGGAAACCGAGCGATGTAGACGTCTTGCGGGTCGTAGAAGCGGGTGTAGCCCTTGGAGTCATCCTCGACCGTCCACTGTTGCGATTGCGCCCACTTCGCGATCTTGATGATTGCGCTGTTCACATCGTCTCCTAAACCCTTGCGGATTGTCAAGAGTAATGTTACAACACGCAACATTGTCAAGGTTTAATGTTCACCCCGATTAGTCGGAACTGGTGGCCTCGTCTCGCGCCTTCCGAATCGCTGATAAGAATGTGTACGAGCTTCACGGGCGCGATCAAATTCAAAGGTGCCCCCGAGGCAGTGGAACGGTTTTTCACCGACGCTCGTCTGAGCGTGGAGCAACCTGCGCCCGATTCGTCGACCGGTGCGGGGGGAAATGCCGCTGGCCATCGCCGTCCTGTCCGTACTCATCGATGTGCTCCATGACGTCGCGCATCAACTTCAAGTCTGGAACGGCCTCGTCGAAAGTCGCGGAGTCCGGCCCACGACTGCCCCATAACGGACCGGGTCAGCTTCGCGGCGAGGCGCATTTTCCACAGCGAAGAGATCAGGAACTCGACGTCAATGAACGCTGTCCATACGGCGTCAGGATCCCGGCTGTGAAGGCCATCCCGTATCCGGCCGATTTGTAGATCAATCGCCGCGGCCGCGTCGTTCGCAACCATCGCGGGGCGCCTCAGCATCGCGGACCGACTGGGCTTCACGTTGTCCCAGTAGTTATCCCAGTCGCGAATGAACTCCCGAATATCGCGATAGTGCTCGCGTTTGGGCGCCGAATCCATCCGTCGCCAAACCTCCGATGTTGCACGGAAATTGCACGATGGCCGCCAAAGACGCTTTGACCTGGCTCCCCCGGGAGGACTCGAACCTCCAACCCTTCGGTTAACAGCCGAATGCTCTGCCAATTGAGCTACAGGGGAATACCCGGTCCACGCAGATCCCGGCGCAGATCGCAGACGACTCTAGCGTACCGACATACCGGCACCCAAAAACAGGCACCAAGGCGCAGGCAGCGGCGGGGCCCCAGCTAGAGGGATCGGACGCGCGGGTATCCCGGCCCGTGAGGCAGGATGGAACCAACAGCACCGTCGTCGGAAGGAACGCATTGATCCGGTATGTCGTGGTGCTCGGACTGGGTTACGTGCTGGGCTCGAAAGCCGGACGTCGCCGGTACGAACAAATCGCCGGCACCTATCGCGCGCTGACCAGCAGTCCCGCGGCCAAGTCGCTGATCGAAGGGGGGCGACGCAAGATCGCGAATCGGATTTCACCCGATGCGGGCTTCGTGACCCTCGCCGAGATCGACAACCAGACGACTGTCGTCGAGCGGGAGGCCAACAGGGCGCCGTGAGCGCCCTCGCGCGGCGGGTCGGCCGGTTTACACGGTCAGATCGTCGCCGCTGGCCTGCTCTAGGAGGCTGCGCCGATAAGCCTCCATGGCGACCAGGTCGCCGAACAGCGCGTGGTACTCGTCGCCTTGCTCGATGGGTGACATGCGCTGCAGTTTGGATTTCACGTCGGCGATCTGCCGGCCCATCCAGACCTCCTGCAGACGAGCCATTACTCCGGCGATATAGCGCGGCAGCTTTTCGTCATCGACCGGCATCGACTCGACTCCCAGCTCGCTGATCAGGCCCGCGGTCAACGGCGATGTAGTCTGCTGGCGCACCGCATCGATCCACTCCGCGCCGGTGGCACCGCTCGACGTACCACCGGCCGCGTCGATGGCCGCACGCACGGCGGCGTAACCGGGGTGCGTGAAGCTCCCAACAGTCAAGGTGTCGAACACCGGGCCGGCCAACGCAGGGTATTGCATCGCCGCTCTCAGTGCGGCACGCTGCACCCACAAAGTCGGGTCAAGTGGATCGGGACGGGTGGCGACAGGTTCCGCCTGTGCCGCTTCGGGGGGCTGCTGCGCGCCCCGGCGGGTGGCATCGGATCCGGCGCCACCGCGACCGGGGGTTTTGGCCTTTTTGGCGTCGCCCCGCACCCGGTCGATGACCTGCGCAACGTCGTCCCAGCCGACCCAGCCGGCGAGCTGCCGGGCGTACTCATCACGTAGCGTGGGCTCCTTGATCTGGCCCACCATGGGTACGCAGCGGCGTAGCGCGGCGACCCTGCCCTCGGCATTGTCCAGGTCCATCTCGGCAATCGCGGTGCGAATCGCGAACTCGAACAACGGGGTTCGTCGCGCCACCAGGTCGCGCAGCGCCCCGTCGCCGGACTTCAGCCGCAGGTCGCAGGGGTCCATGCCGTCCGGTGCAACTGCGACAAAGGACTGCCCCGCCAAGTTCTGCTCGCCGTCGAATGCTTTGAGCGCGGCGGCGCGCCCGGCTGCGTCGCCGTCGAAAACGTAGATCAGTTCACCGCGAAAGAAGCTGTCGTCCATCATCAATCTACGCAGCATCGACAGGTGCTCGTCACCGAATGCGGTACCGCACGACGCGACCGCGGTAGCGACCCCGGCCAGATGCATTGCCATCACGTCGGTGTAGCCCTCGACGACGACCGCCTGATGCCCCTTGGCGATGTCGCGTTTGGCCAAGTCGATACCGAACATCACCGACGACTTCTTGTACAGCAGCGTCTCTGGCGTATTGATGTACTTGGCTTCCATCGGGTCGTCGTCGAACAGTCGCCGGGCGCCAAACCCGATCACCTCGCCGGCCGATGTCCGTATCGGCCACAGCAGCCGCCGGTGGAAGCGGTCCATCGGGCCACGGCGTCCCTGCCGCGACAGGCCGGCCGCTTCCAGCTCTTTGAACTCAAAACCCTTGCGCTGCAGATGTTTTGTCAGCGATTCCCAGCCCGACGGCGCGAATCCGCAACCGAAGCGACGGGCGGCCTCGGCATCGAAGTTGCGCTCCGTCAGATACTGGCGGGCCGGTGCCGCCTCGTCGGACTCCAGCGCCGCCGCATAGAACTCGGCCGCGGCCGCGTTGGCCGCGACGAGCCTGCTGCGACTACCGCGATCGCGCTGCACACTGGTAGCCGGGCCGGTGTAGCTGATGGTGTGACCCACTCGGTCGGCGAGCAGTTCGACCGCCTCGACAAAGCTGACGTGCTCGATCTTCTGGATGAACGCGTACACGTCGCCGCCTTCGCCGCAGCCGAAGCAATGGAAGTGCCCATGGTTGGGGCGGACGTGAAATGACGGTGACTTCTCGTCGTGGAACGGGCACAGGCCCTTGAGCGAATCGGCCCCGGCGCGCCGCAATTGGACGTAGTCGCCGACGATTTCCTCAATGTGGACCCGCTCACGGATGGCGGCGACATCACGATCGGGGATCCGGCCGGCCATCGGGTCAGTCTAGGCGCCGGATTGGGTGGCCGAGTTCAGCTGCCCGGTCCGATGACGCCGCATGCGACTCGGTCCATCGCCATCATCCCGCCCATTCCGCCGCCTTCGGCNTCGTGCAGCATCAAAGCGGTCTTGTTCCCTGCCAGCAACTGGTCCCTGGTAAACGCATCCGTGGTGGTCACCAGGTAAGCGGAACCGTCCTGGCGAACCTCAAGCGACGTCAGATCGCCGCTTTCAGGCTTCCCGGTATGTCCGGGCGCCTGGTAGTGGCCGCCCGCGGACAAGAAGTTACCGGGCGCACCGCCGGCCGGAGCTACCGAGTTGGGCTCACACTTGCCGATCTCGTGAACGTGCAGGCCGTGAAATCCGGGCGCCAGGATCCCGGCAGCAACCGTCTTCACCGTGACGGTGACATAGCCGCCGTTGAACTCGAACGTCGCCGTGGCCACTTCCCGGCCATCAGGCGTTTTCAGTTGTGCGGCAAGCGGTTCAGCACCGGCCGGCGGACTGGTCGCCGCCGACGATGACTGTGGCGAATCGCTCTTGATCGCAGGGGTAGTGCCCGGCTGAGTGCTCGCATGCTGAGGCGAACTGCATGCGCTGAGGGCCACGACGGAAAGCGGCAGCAGGAAAGTGGCTGCGGCGGTGAGCTTGATCATGTCGGGAGCGTAACTCTGGTTTCCCGCGCAGGCTAGGGGCGCGCCTGGCCCGCCTCGACGCGCTCCATACGACCTTCGGTATAAGAGGCGATCTGATCGACGATGACCCGCCACCGGGCGCCATCGTCGGCGGCCGTGATGAACTCCGCCGCAAAGATCGGGTCGAGTGTTCGCGGAGCGCCGGCATACATCCAGCGCGCCACCTGATGGATACGTTCGCGCTGCCGAGCCTGAGTTTCCAGATGCCGCGGGTCGGACATGATGAATTGCAGCGCCAGGATTTTCAGCAAAGCAACCTCGGCGCGCACCAGGTCGGGGACCTGCAAGTCGGCCCGGTAGCGCGCCAGCGGCCCGGGACCAGCCGTGGCGCGGGTGGTCGCGATCGCGGCCGAAGCGAACCGGCCCACCAATTCACTGGTCAAGCGTTTCAGCGCGACCGACGCTGCCAACGTGGCGTCGTACTTGCCGACTGTGGCGACCACCGGCAGCCCAGACAGCCGTCGCGCGGCCGCCATGAAGTCGTCAGCACTCACCCGGTTGAATTCGCTCTCCCCCAGCTTGGCCAACGCGGCGGCCTCGTCCTCGTCGGCGAGCACGCGCAGGTCGATGCGTTGGGACACGACGCCGTCCTCAACGTCGTGCACCGAATATGCGACGTCGTCGGCCCAGTCCATCACTTGTGCTTCCAGGCACATCCGATCCGCCGGCGCGCGTGTGCGCACCCAGGTCGCCGACTCGCGGTCCTCTTCATAAAACCCGAATTTGCGTCGCCCGTGACCACGCGTCCACGGATACTTGGTGACTGCGTCCAGCGATGCGCGCGTCAGATTCAGCCCGGCGCTACGCCCTTGTGCGTCAAGTACTTTGGGTTCAAGACTGGTCAGGATCCGAAAATTCTGGGCATTGCCCTCAAAGCCTCCGTGGCCGGCCGCGACCTCGTCGAGCGCCCGTTCGCCATTATGCCCATAAGGCGGGTGCCCGATGTCGTGAGCCAGACCGGCCATCTCGACGAGGTCGAGGTCACAGCCCAGCGCAATCGCCATTCCCCGCCCGATCTGGGCAACTTCCAGCGAGTGGGTCAGCCGAGTGCGCGGCGTGTCACCTTCACGGGGGCCGACGACCTGCGTCTTGTCAGCCAGCCGGCGCAACGCGGCACTATGCAGCACCCGCGCCCGGTCCCTGGCGAACTCGGTGCGGTGCTGACCTTCGGAACCCGGCAGACCTGCAGTCTTCGCCGCTTCGAGTACCCGCCGCTCGCGGTCGAAGGCGTCATAGGGGTCTTGCTGATTCGCGATCACCGACGCACAGTCTGCCAGGGACGCGCAAGAGGCGGTTCGATCTGGCCCCGCCTCGCCCCAACCTCAAGCCGTTCCGGCGTGCGTCGTTACCGGGCTAGATTGACCTATGCGCACTGCTCGCCTGTTCAGCGTGATCCTGACGATCCTCACCGTAGGCCTCCTGCTGGCACCGCCTGCCGGCGCGCAACCACCATCCCAGCTCACCAACTACGTCACCGACAACACCGATGTCCTTTCAAACTCCGGCCGCGCCACGGTCGCGGCAGCCCTCGGCAAGCTCTACACCGAACGCCACATCCGGCTGTGGGTGGTCTACGTCGACAATTTCTCGGGGCTGAGCGCGGTGGACTGGGCACAGCGGACTTCGCGCGCCAGCGACTTCGGCGACTACGACGCACTGCTGGCCGTGAGCACGGCCGGGCGGGCTTATGCCTTCCTGGTGCCGTCCACCGTCAAAGGCGTCAGCCAGNGCCAGGTAGACGACCTGCGGCGCAATCAGATCGAACCCGCCCTGCGAAACAATGATTGGAGCGGTGCGGCGNTTGTGGCGGCGGACGGACTCAATGTGGCACCGAGTTCGTCTGGTCGAGTTTTGCTGCTGGGTGTGCTCGGCTTGATTGTCGTCGCGGTGGTGGTCTTGATGATCGTCATGCGCTATCGCGCCCGGCGGCGTCGTGCCGCCGCGCTGGCCGCGGCACGACGCGTCGATCCCACGGACGCCGACGCCTTGGCCGCCCTGCCGGTTGAGGCCCTGGACGACCTATCCCGGTCGAAGGTAGTGGACGTCGATAATGCGCTGCGCACCAGCTCCAATGAGCTCACAGTGGCGATCGACGAGTTCGGCGCGGGCCGGACCGATCCGTTCAGCAAAGCGGTCGACAACGCCAAAGCGGCTCTTTCCCAGGCCTTCACGGTGCGTAAGCAACTTGACGACGGCACCCCTCTGACGGCGGAGCAGCGCCGCCAACTGCTCACGACGGTGATCGTGTCGGCGGCCCGCGCTGACCGCGAACTGGAATCACAAACCGAGGCGTTCGAGCAGCTGCGGGATTTGGTGGTCAACGCCCCGTCCCTGCTCGACGGTCTGACGCAGCAGTATGTCGAACTCACCTCCCGTGTTACCCCGACCGAACAGCGCCTGGTCGAGCTGCACAGCGAATTCGACGCTGCGGCACTGACTTCGGTCTCCGGCAATATCGCGACCGCCAAGGAACGGCTGGCCTTCGCCGACCGCAACATCAGCTCGGCCCGTGATTTGGCCGGCCAGTCGGTGAGTGGACAACAGGCCGGATTGGTGGATTCGTTTCGTGCCGCGGAGTCGGCACTCGGGCAAGCACGTGCGCTGCTAGATGCGGTGGACACCGCGGCCGATGACATCCGGCGCGCCATTGCCGCGCTGCCGTCGGTGATTGCCGACCTCGAGGCGGGGGTCAAACAGGCTAATGGGCGACTGCAGCCGACGCAGAACCGCAAGTCTGCGCACACCAGGGACCTGATCGCGGCGCGCGATGCGGCGGCCAGAGCCCTGGACGACGCCCGCGGCGGTGGCTCCGCCGACCCACTGAGCGCGTTCGTCCGGTTGACCCAAGCCGACACGGTCCTGGACCGACTACTGGCGACTCTGGCCAATGAAGAGGCGAACGCCGATCGGCTCAACCGTTCATTCGAGCAGGCCGTGTTCACCGCGGAGTCGCGGGTGCGCGGAGTCTCCGAGTACATCGACACCCGTCGCGGCAGCATCGGGGCGGACGCCCGGACCCGGCTCGAGGAAGCCAAACGGCACCTTCAAGCCGCGCAAGGCAAGAAGTCGACCAACATCGCCGAGGCGATTGCGCATGCCAATGTGGCCTCCACGCTGGCCGCGCAGGCGCAGTCACTGGCTAACGCCGACGTACAGTCGGCAGAGCACGCCTACGCCCGCCGCCGGGGAGGCAACGACACCGGCGCGCTACTCGGCGGGATCATCGTCGGTGACCTCCTCAGCGGAGGCCTACGGGGTGGGTTGGGCGGCTGGAGCCCGACATCGTTCGGCGGGTCGTCAGGCACGTCCGACGGCGGCTTCATGGGTGGCGGCGGGCGGTTCTGAGCGGGTCTACCTGGCACTACACACCCGCGGTGAAGCACAGTTAGGCCCCCGGGTACCAGGTACCCGGGGGCCTAAGCGTGCGATATCAATGGTCCCGACGGGCGCACCGGATGCCGGTGCGCCGCCGCGGACCGATCCTTTTTCAGGCCCAGCTGGACCCGACGGCGCTGTCGGTGCTCGCCATGTTGCTGCCGGCGGACTGCACGTTCTGCCCGTGGGAGTTGGCCTGCTG
>JGI12635J15846_10001936_pt1 | contig 18078 bp, 16 predicted proteins | sample BlaSpr_A8_OM2_M2_FD_15846 | JGI IMG/M metagenome (IMG submission 15846) | reverse complement strand
AGTGCAACCAGACATGATCTGCCTCGCCAAGTCCATTGGCGGGGGCTTTCCCTTGGCTGCTTTCGGCGCCAGCAGGTCAGTGATGGACCTCATCTCGCAACACAAGGTCTTCCACGGCGGCACCTACAACACCAATCCGGTTTCGATGGCTGCCGGACTCGCCACGTTTCGCGAAGTCCTCACGCGCGATAATTATGTGCACGTCGACAAGCTCGGTAAAAAACTCGCCGACGGCTACCGCAAAACCATGGCGAAAGTTGGCCTGCAGGCCTATATTGCGCAGGCCGGCGCCAACGGTGCGCTGATGTTTTATCCGAAAGAAATTCGCAACTATCGCGACTGGACGACGATCGATATCGACCTCTGGCGGCATTACTGGTTCGCCATGGTCAACCGCGGCGTGATGGCTCAGCCTTATTGGTGGGATGAGCAGTGGACCATTTCCGTTCAGCACACCGAGGCCGACATCGATAAGCATTTATCTGCCTTCGACGACATCGCCGCATCACTCGCCAAAGCTCAACAAGAGCGAATAGGCCAGCCGGTCCTGGCAGCGCATTAAATTTGTTGTGTGGAAATTGCCTGTGCGGGGCGGGCACTCCGGCCCGCCTCCGCACAATGTAGGGATTGAATGAGGGGCAGCCGTTGATCGTAAGCTTTGAAGGGGCGCGGCTTCAGCTGCGCCACAAAGGCTCATATAGGAATCGGCTTTAGCCGCTGAGGCCTTCCGAACTTTGTCCACCACCGCCCAACCCGCCACTCAGCCTCACCTCATCCGCGCTCTCGGACGCCGCGATCTCGTCCTCCTCTTTGTGGTTGCCGTCTTCAACCTGAACGTCGTGCCTTCGATCGCCGCCAACGGCGGCGTCACCATCTGGTTGTGGATCATCTCCCTGATCCTCTTCTTCTGGCCGCAGGGCATTGCCGTCATCGAACTTGCCCACCGTTATCCCGGCGAAGGCGGCGTCTATCTCTGGGCCAAAGAAGTTTTCGGCGACTTCCATGGATTCCTCTCCGGCTGGTGTTACTGGACCAACAACATGCTCTACGTGCCGACCGTCATGCTCTACTTCGTCGGCGTCTCAGTGTTTGCGCTGGGCCCAAGCCATGCGGCTCTCGCTGACAATAAGGCTTTCGCGCTTATGGCGGCACTCGCTCTGCTTGCTCTGCTCACGATTCTCAATATCCTTGGCCTTGGCGTGGGCAAGTGGATGAACAACCTCGGCGCCATCGGCACGTTTATTGCTGCCGCTTTTCTGATTGGCCTTGGCGTGTTGATCTGGTCGCGCTTTGGCACCACCCTCACCGCCGCCGACTTTCAGGTTCCCGCTAACCCGCGCTTTGTCTTAAATTCCTTCGGTGTAATCTGCTTTGGATTAGTAGGGCTCGAACTAGCCTCTGTCATGGGTGACGAGATTCAAGATCCGGCGCGCACTCTTCCGGGCGCGGTGGCCTGGGGCGGCATCCTCTCCGGTGTGCTCTATGTCGGGGTCACACTCACGCTCCTCATTGCCATCGGCAAGAACGTGAATGTGCTTCAGGGGATTGTGCAGGCCGTCAGCCACATGGGCGCCCGCGTTGGCCATGCGTGGATTACCGTACCCTTCGCGCTCCTGCTCAGCCTTTCGATCGCCGGCATAGGCTCCGCATGGATGGGCGGCTCGGCTCGCATCCCGTTCGTCGCCGGTCTTGATTCCTACATGCCCTCATGGCTCGGCAAAATTCACCCGCGCTACGCCACGCCCTACGCCGCGCTAATCGTGCAAGGCCTCGTTTCCGCCGTACTAGTGATCCTTAATTTTGCCGGCGCCGGCGTACAAGAAACTTTTCAGAAACTGTTGTCACTTGCCGTGGTGCTGCAGCTCGTCCCGTTCCTATACATGTTTGCCGCGCTGATTAGATTTTCGCTGAGGGAATCGCGCCCCCGCGGCCAGTTCAGCCGGGCCACGCTGTTTCTCGCAGGCACGAGTGGCCTGCTCACGACGATCCTTGGAATCGCGCTCGTATTTTTCCCGGCGCAGCAGATCACATCGCTCTGGTCCTACGAATTATGGATGTTCGGAGGCACGCTTTTTTTCATCGGCCTCGCCGCATTCTTTTTCTTTGTTTACGGCCGTCACAAAGTGCCGAAGCCGGCAGTTATCGAAATTGTGGAAGTAGCAAGGCCCACGTAGCGACGGACGCCTTCGTCCGTCCCCGCGACCGCAACGTCTTTGATTTTGGGTGGCGCAGCGCTTCAGCGCTGCGCTAGAGAGCGCAAATTTAGCGGCGGCTTTAGCCGCTGAGGTAAAGTGGAGGCTGATTAAAATGCCCGGCGGAGTGACCACAGAAGTCCGTACCTATCAGATGTTCATTAACGGCGAGTGGGTCGCGAGCAATTCCGCGAAAACCTCCCCCGTCTACGATCCCTCCACGGAAGAAGTGATCGCCCAGGTGCCTGATGCCAGCGCCGAAGACGTCAACCGCGCCGTGGCTGCGGCCAAAGCCGCATTTGAAGAAGGCCCGTGGGCGAGCACAACCGCGCAGGAGCGTGGCCGCGTCCTCTTCCGCCTTGCCGACAAAATCCGCACCAACTTACCTGCTCTTGCCGAACTCGAATGCCGCAACACCGGCAAGCCCATCGTGGAAGCCGAGTTCGATATCAACGACGCCGCTACTTGTTTCGAATACTACGGAGGTCTCGCTACCAAAGTCGTCGGATACGTCAACCCCGTTCCCGACAACGCAATGTCTCTCTCCCTAAAGGAGCCGGTCGGCATCGCGGGGCAGATCATTCCGTGGAACTACCCGCTGCTGATGGCCGCGTGGAAACTGGCACCTGCTATCGCCGCAGGCTGCACCTGCGTGCTCAAGCCCGCCGAACAAACACCACTCACTGCTCTCGAATTTGCAAACTACTTCGCCGATAGCGGCTTGCCTCCGGGCGTGGTCAACATCATCACTGGCTTCGGAGAAAGTTGTGGTGCGCCGCTCGTCCAGCATCCGGACGTGAACAAGATCGCCTTCACCGGCAGCGCCGCCGTCGGCAAAATTATCGTGAAACAGGCTGCCGACACGGTAAAGCGCGTCACGCTCGAACTGGGTGGAAAATCGCCCAACATCTTCTTCGCCGACGCCGATTTCGAGGCCGCCATCGACGGCGCGCTCTTCGGCGTCTTCATCAATCAAGGGGAAGTCTGCTCCGCCGGAAGCCGCATCCTGGTGCAGAAATCGATCTACAAAAAGTTCGTCGAAGCCATGACGGAAAAAGCGAAGAAGATCAAGCTCGGTCCCCCACTCGACCGCGAAACCAAGATGGGCCCGCTGGTTAGCAAAGAACAATATGACCGCGTCAACTCCTACATCGAGATCGGCAAAAAAGAAGCCAAGCTGGCTTCCGGCGGTGGACGACCGGAAAAAATCGCGAAGGGCTATTACGTGCAGCCCACGATTTTTTCCGATGTGACGAACTCAGCCCGCATCGCGCGCGAAGAAATTTTTGGTCCCGTTGCCGCAGTGATTCCTTTTGAGGATGAAAAAGACGCGCTTAAAATTGCCAACGATTCTCCTTACGGCCTGGCCGCCGCTGTCTGGACGCGCGATATTTTCAAAGCCATGCGTGCCGTGAAAGCCCTGCGGGCAGGGATCGTCTGGGTCAATCACATGCAACCAACGTATGTCGAGGCCCCATGGGGCGGCTATAAACAATCCGGCTTCGGCCGCGAACTCGGCCCCTGGGGCATCGAAGAATATCTGGAGACCAAGCAGGTGTACATCAATCTGAACGAAGCCCCAATTGGCTGGTACTGATAAAAATGATTTGGTTGAGAACATCCCTGCGAATTGTCATCCCGAGCCAGGATCGGACTTCGCGCAACCGGGCGAAGTCCAACCCCAGTCGAAAAACCTCTGCTCCGTCTGAAGCGCCTCTGCCGATTCCGGGAGCCCTCACGAGAATTTGATATGAGCACGATTCAACTCCGCACTCCCATCCCCGGCCCCAAATCCCGCGCGCTCTCCGAGCGTCGAGACAAAGCCGTGCCCCGCGGGCTTTCCCACGGCACGCCCATCTATGTAGCCAAAGCCGAAGACGCGTGGCTCGAAGACGTCGACGGCAATCGCTACATCGATTTTGCCGGCGGCATCGGCTGCCTTAACGTCGGTCACCGTCAGGAATCCGTAGTCGGAGCCGTCCGCGATCAACTCGACAAATTCCTTCACACCTGCGTCCAGGTCACGCCCTACGAAGGCTACGTTCGCCTCGCCGAGCGAATGAACGAAATTACGCCCGGCGGATTTCCCAAGAAAACTCTATTTGTCAGCAGTGGCGCTGAAGCGGTTGAGAATGCGGTCAAAGTCGCCCGCGCATATACCAAGCGCCCCGCCATCATCGCCTTCGAAGATGCTTTTCACGGACGCACCATGATGNCGCTCGCTCTTACCAGCAAGACACATCCCTACAAAGCTGGATTCGCCCCCTTTCCCGGCGAGGTTTACCGTGTTCCGTTCGCGTACTGTTATCGTTGCTCCTACAACTTAAAATATCCCTCATGCGATCTTTATTGCGCCCGCCATCTTGAGGACACTTTCAAGCGCGTCGTGGCCAACGAAGAGGTCGCAGCCGTCATCGCCGAACCCGTTCTAGGTGAAGGTGGATTCGTTGCTCCGCCGCCAGACTATTTCAAGGTTCTCGTCGATCTCTGCCACAAATACGGCGTCCTTTTCATCGCCGACGAAATTCAATCCGGCTTTGGACGTACCGGCACGCTCTTTGCCAGCGAACGCTATGGCGTTGAGCCCGATCTTATTGTCACTGCCAAATCCCTGGGCGGTGGACTGCCGCTCGCTGCCGTCACGGGCCGCTCTGAAATCATGGATGCGCCCGCTCTTGGCGGTCTGGGCGGCACTTTCGCCGGCAATCCTCTCGCCTGCGCGGCCGCCCTCGCCGTGCTCGATCTGTTTGAGAAAGAAAATTTATTAGACCGTGCCAACCAACTCGGTGATCGATTCCAGCGCCGTGCCCGCGAATGGCAGCGCCGCTGGCCCATCATTGGCGACGTGCGCGGTCTCGGCGGCATGCGGGCGATTGAGCTGGTGCAATCGCAGGAAACAAAAGTTCCCGCAACCGACGAGACGAAGCAAATTACGAAAAATTGCTACGAACATGGCCTGATCACGATTACCGCAGGCACCTACTCCAACGTAATCCGTGTTCTGGTCCCACTGGTCGCAACCAACGAGCAACTGGACGAAGGACTCGACGTGCTGGAATCCGCGCTCTCTAATGTGTGCGACAAGAGAAGCGCAGTTGCCCAGTTGGTGTAATAATCTTTAGTTACTTCTTTGCGACAGAGACAGGGGATTCTCATGACAGTAGCGGCACCTCCCATTACCCGGCTCACCAACTACATCAACGGCCAATGGATGGACTCGCACGCCTCCGAATGGCACGACGTGGTAAATCCCGCGACCGGCGAGACTTTAGCCCAAGTACCTCTTGCCGAGGCCGCCGAAGTAAACCAGGCGATCGAAGCTGCTGCCGCTGCCTTTCCCGAATGGCGGCGAACTCCGCCCGAAGACCGCATCCAGCCGCTCTTCAAGATGAAGATGCTTCTCGAAGATCACATCGACGACATTTCCCGCATCATCACCCAGGAAAACGGCAAGACCTTCACTGAAGCCAAAGCCGAGATGCGCCGCGCCATTGAGAACGTCGAAGTTGCCTGCGGCATTCCCATGATGATGCAGGGTTACAACCTCGAAGATGTCGCACGCGGCATCGACGAGATGATGATCCGCCAACCCCTCGGCGTCACCGCTGCCATCGTCCCTTTCAATTTTCCCGGCATGATCGCGTTCTGGTATCTGCCCTACGCCATCGCGACCGGCAACACGTTCATCCTCAAGCCCAGCGAGCGCGTGCCGCTCACGATGCGCTACGTTTACGAGCTTCTCGAAAAAACCGGATTGCCCAAAGGCGTGGTAAGTCTGGTCAACGGTGGCAAGGCCGTGGTTGATGCGCTCATCGATCATCCCAAAGTTCGCGCCATCAGTTTCGTGGGCTCAACTCCGGTGGCACGCTATATCTACGCCCGCTCCGGCGAAAAAGGGAAGCGTTGCCAGTGCCAGGGCGGAGCGAAAAATCACGTCGTCGTTCTTCCCGATGCCGACATGCCGATGGCCACGCAGATCATCAGCGACAGTGCCTTCGGATGCGCTGGTCAGCGTTGCCTCGCGGTCTCGGTCGCTGTAACCATCGGCGAAGCGCAAAAGACCTTCCGCGATTCCATCGCCGACGCCGCTTCCAAACTAAAAGTCGGCAATGGCCTCGAAGAGGGCGTGCAGATGGGCCCGGTGATCACAAAGCAGAGTAAAGTGCGCGTCGAATCGCTCATTGGGCTGGGCGAAAAGCAGGGCGCGAAAGTTCTGCTCGACGGGCGCAACTCGAAGATTTCGAAATATGAATCCGGAAATTTCGTGAAGCCAACAATTCTTGACAACGTTCCTGCGACCAGCGACCTTGCGGATACCGAGATCTTCGGGCCGGTGCTTAGCCTCGTTCATGCCGATAATATGGACGACGCTCTCGCTTTCCTCGAGCGCAGCGCCTATGGGAATCAGGCGTCCCTGTTTACATCGAGCGGATCGGCCGCGCGCCGCTTTCGCTACGAAGCGCCGGCGGGAAATATCGGAATCAACATCGGAGTTGCTGCGCCCATGGCCTACTTCCCGTTCAGTGGATGGAAGAACAGTTTCTTCGGCGACCTTCACGGCCAGGGCCGCGACGCGATTGAGTTCTATACCGATAAAAAAGTTGTAGTCGAGCGCTGGGCCAAAGAGCATAGCCGCAAATTCTAGCCTTACCCGGTGTTCCTCTGTCTCCCCTGTGTTTAAGATTTTAGTTTCGAATGAGGACTGAAACATGACTACAACCGCTGAAACAGTTTCCATGACCGGCAAGGAAATCGTCGATCTCGCCAAGAAGCACACGCTCTATGAATGGTCCGCCCAATCCAAACTAGATCCCATTCCCGTCGCTCGCGCTAAGGGCATTTACTTCTGGACACCGGAAGACAAGCGCTTCATCGACTTCAATAGCCAGCTCATGTCCGTCAACATCGGACACGGCGACGAGCGCGTCATCAACGCCATCAAAGAGCAGGCCGAAACGCTGTGCTACGCGAATCCGTTCATGGCCACCGAGCCCCGCGCCCGCCTCGGAGCCAAGCTCGCCGAGATCACTCCCGGCGACATTGACACGTTCTTCTTCACCAACGGTGGCGCTGAAGCCACCGAAAACGCCATCAAGATCTCCCGCTTCTTCACCGGACGCCACAAGATCATCGCCCGCTACCGCTCCTATCACGGCGCGACCGGCGGCAGCATTACGCTTACCGGAGACCCGCGCCGCTGGGCCGCGGAGCCCGGCATTCCGGGCGTGGTGCATGTGCTCGACCCTTATCACGGAATCGAGCGCGGTTGGGAGCCGGCGGAAACGTCGCTCGCGATGATTGAGGAGACGATTCAACTCGAGGGATCGCAGACGATTGCCGCGTTCATCCTGGAAACAGTTGTGGGCACGAACGGAATTCTCATTCCGCCAGATGGATATCTGGAAGGTGTGCGCAAGCTGTGCGACAAGTACGGCATATTGATGATCGCCGATGAAGTGATGGCTGGTTTCGGGCGAACCGGCGAATGGTTCGCCATCGATCATTGGAAAGTTGTTCCCGACCTGATTTGCATGGCGAAGGGATTGACGTCCAGCTACTTGCCGCTGGGAGCGGTTGGCATGCGGCATCACATCGCGCAGCATTTTCAGGACAAGGTTTTTTACGGAGGGCTGACTTACAACAGTCATCCCATGGGATGCGCCGCGGCCCTGGCGACGATCCGCGTATATGAAGAAGACGGGCTGATCGACAATGCGAAGAAAATGGGCGCGGTGATGAAGCATCTGGGAGCGGAGATGCAGGCGAAACATCCGTCGGTGGGAGCGGTGCGATCGATCGGATTGTTCGGCATCTTCGAGCTCATTCGCAATCGCAAGACGCGGCAGCCGATGGCGCCCTTCAATGGCGCGTCCGAGGAGATGGCTGCGCTTGGACGCTTCTTCCGCGAGCAAGGGCTTTACACGCTGGTGCGCTGGAACACTTTCTTCACCAATCCTCCGCTGTGCATTAACGAGGAGCAGTTGCGCGAGGCGTTTGCCATCATCGACCGCGGGCTTGAGATCACCGATAAAGCGGTCGTCGGCTAGTTCCGAGTTGCGAGTCTTGAGGTGGTCGCGAACGCCTTTGGGTGGAGCGGACACTCCCTTCGACTTCGCTCAGGGCAGGCTCTGTCCGCCTCTTTGCACACGCGCGACCGCCGATCGTTCATGTGGGTTCTCTTGAAACCTGATGTTCACTTTTTCATACCGGTTACCCCTGCCCCTCAACGGGCGGGGCGCCCGGTCTACACGAGACGGAGGGACGCTGGGGCTGAAGGCCGGATTGATTTGGGATGCTTTGCGCGCTGAAGCGCCGCTCTTCCCGTCGCCACCTAAGGCGAGGAAACTACGCCTGCAATAAGCAGGTTCCTCCGCCACGCCGTCGCTAACGCTTGGCTTCGGTCGGAACGACAATACTTTAATGGCAATATTTGTGGAGAGTTCAGCCGCGCCAGGTGTGTTGTTGGGCGTCGAGGGAGGAGAACATTACGGGTTCGTGATGGACCTTGGTGGCGTGCTGGTTGATGGCGGTAGCTGCCTGAGTGCGGAGGTTGCCGTCGCGGGGATCGAAGTCGAGGGTGCTGACGTGGTGGGCGCAGTGCGAGCAGGTAAACCTCATCCCGCCCTTGATGCGTCCGATGGTGTAGAGGCGCTTCATAATCTCGAGTGTAGTCTTTTGGCGGCGGATGGGAAGGCACGAGGGTGAGGCGGCGAAGGTAATGAGCGGGGGAGTTCCAAAGTGGAAACGGGGCCGGCAGGTGGCGGGCAGCATTGGTGGCTACAGGGGAGAGCCAGCCGAGCGTTGCTCGGCTTGGACGGGTCAAAGGGCCGTCCCTACACGACCAAACCATCATTTCTCAAGGCGGTTGTATTTTTTTAAAACTTCGCGGAGGCGGTTGTGGGGGAGGGCGATGACTTCGTGATCGTCGATGCCTTTCATGGTTTCGGCGGCGACCATGGCGTTGACTACGGCTTCTTCCGTGGCTTGGACCGTGGCTAGAAAAATTGGATCGAGGGAATCGTTAGGGAGCATGGTCAGCGGGTGAACGTTGTGGGGCTGATTGCTTTTGGGGCTGACTGCGCCCGGGTTGGCGGTGGAGAATGCGAGGAAGATGTCGCCGGAGCCGTCGCCGGAGTAACTGCCGTCGCGGCCGAGGCCGAGGGAAACTTTCTTGGCGACGCGCTTGAGTTGGGTGGGGATGAGCGGGGCGTCGGTGGCAACGATGACGATGATGGAACCGGTGTCTTCACTGTTGTCGTAAGCGGGGTGGTCGGGAATTTCCTTGCCGATGGGAACGCCGGCGATGCGGAGCTGGTCGCGGCGTCCGTAGTTGCACTGGAGGAGAACGCCCACGGTGTAGCCTCCGGCTTTGGCGTCGAGCACGCGGGAACTGGTGCCGATGCCGCCTTTGAATTCATTGCAGATCATGCCAGTTCCACCGCCGACGTTACCTTCTTCTACGGGGCCAGAGTGGGCTACGTCGAGTGCGTGCCAGGCGTCTTCGGGATGGACGTGGAAGCCGTTGATGTCGTTGAGCCAGCCATCCCAGGTTTCGGCGACTACGGGAAGCGACCACCAATAGCCTTCCATGTCGGGCGTGCCGTGATGAACTTTCCAGGCGATGACGGCGTCCCGGACCACGCCGACACTGTGCGTGTTGGTGATCATGACCGGGCCGTTGAGGAAGCCGGAGTCGTCGACCCAGGTGGTGCCGGTCATCTCGCCGTTGCCGTTGAGGGTGAACCAGGCGGCGAAGACGGCGTCATTGGATGTTTTACCGCGGGGATGAATGGCGGTGACGCCGGTGCGGACGGGTCCCTTGCCGACTTCGAGTTTGCCGCTGCCGGAGATGAGCGTGGTGTGGCCGACTTCGAGGCCTTTAACGTCGGTGATGGCGTTGTTGCGGCCGGGAGTTCCGTCGAAAGGGACGCCGAGATCGCGGGCGCGAGGCTTGGATTGGGCAGAAGCGGCGAGAGTAAGGATGAAGAGGCTGAGGATGAAGATCAGCGCGATGAAGGCTGGGGACTTTGGGGTCCGGTAGTCGGGATTTGGGCCGGGGGAACTGGGCATAATGTTGGGAATGGCGGGTATTCTTGAAGGGCGTGACATGAGGCCTCCAGGCGGAACGAAAAAGTATAAAGGATGAAAGCCCGCGCTCAGGCTGTCAGGTGTGGTGCAGGGCGTGCGATTAAGAGAATAACAACACGGGAGGAAGAATGGGCATCGGAGAGATGAGAGGGAATTGTGAGATAGCGGGTACAATCGCGTGAAGAAAAATTTCGCGGGGGAAACATGGATAGCTGGAAGAGGGCGGTGGTAGCGGCGTCGGCTGGAGCGGCCACGGTTTTATTCTTGAAGAAAAGACATGCGGCGGGAGTGCTGGCGGGTGGAGTGGCGCTGGCGGTGCTGGCGGCGGAGTATCCGGAAAAGTTTGAGAGGGTACGGAGGCAGTTGCCGGATTATTTTGACCGGGGAATGCATGTAATGGAGATGGCGGCTCGCGCCGGGAAGCGGATTACCGAGGCTGCCGGGCAGAGCGCGGTGGATGATTGGGAGGAGTTGTAAAAAGTTTCCTGGTCCAGCATCTCACTCACTGCGGTTAGGCCTGATTAGTCGAGGCCGAGTTGCTTCTTGGCTTCGGGGCTAAGGCGTTCCGGGGTCCAGGGCGGAGTCCAGACCATATTGACGGCAGCGTTGCGGATACCGGGCAACTGCTCGAGGCGCGACTTTACCTGGGCGCTGATGTTGACGTGCTCGGGGCAGCCTTGCGAGGTGAGGGTCATGTCGATGGTCACGTCCTGCTTGGGTTCGGGTGTATCGGCAAGGGCAGGCGCGAAATTTACGTTGTAGATGAGGCCCATGTCAACGATGTTGACGGGGATCTCGGGATCGTAGCAACTCTTTAGGGCGCTCATGACGTCTTGTTCGGTGACTGTAGACATGGTTTTCCTCCTTTACAGTGTACCGTAGCGCGGCTTTTTTGTGGCGACGTCATAACATCTTTAGCATAGAGGGCACAGAGGTTCACAAGGCTAGAGCTCAATTGCATGATGACTGAAGAGGCGAAGAAGAGGATCCAGATTGCTCTGGCGCTGGCCGTAGTGGTGGCGGGAGTGCGCGCGGGATACATACTCTACCAGCGGCATGAGGATTATCTCGCCGTGCAGAAGCAGGCGCAGGCTAAACAGGCCGGATACTCGAACGCGGACTACTATGTCACGCCAAAGAAACTGTATCCGTTCGATTTAAAGTCCGCCAAGCAGTTGACGCTGCAGCCGGTGTGGGTGAAGGAAGGGTATCGATATACGTACTATCCGTATGACGCGGCGCGGAAGCGGACGGACTTTGCGCACGAGGCTGGGCAGCTGCTGCCGATTGAGCGGTTGGAGATTAACGATGTGGTGTGCGATATTCCGGCTGGAGCAGGGAACCGGCGGCAGGTGATGGCGGTGTTTGAGAAAGAGGGGAAGAGTTTTGCGGTGCCGATTGGATTCGAGAACGACGAGCAGTACAAGATCTATTCCGACGAGATGTTTTTTGTGGAAGATCCCCACGATTTGTATAAGCACTGGCCGGCGGATGTTTGGCAGGCTGTGGCGCAACATGAAGTGAAACCGGGGATGAACGAATTACAGGCGGATTTTGCGGTAGGGATGGGGGTTCCGGATGCGGGCGCATCGTCCGACGAAAAGACGGTGCGGTATCCAAACGGAGGGAAGCCACTCGTGGTGATTTATCACGGTGGGAGTGCAGTCGCGATCAACCCGGGGACGCCGGGGTCGTGACTGCTTTTCTTGTCCTAATTTCAGGCTTCAACCGCGTACTCGCTGGAAACCAAGCCGCTCGGATAGTGCTTGGTCATGATGTGACGGAGCCGGATATCGTGCGGCAACGAGCCGAAGAGAGGAATTCCGTCGCCGATGAGTACAGGCACGCGAGTGATAATGAGACGCTGGATCAGGCCTGCTCGCAGGAACCTTTGAATTGTAATTCCACCGTCGATGTAAGCATGGTTAGCGCCGCTCGCAGCGAGCCGCGAAATGATCTCCGCCGGAGTTCCGGCCATCTGTTCAACCACACCTCCACGAGCCGCGGATAAGTCGATGGGGCGACTACTCAGGATCACGACGCGCTTGTCGCCATAAGGCCATGGACCAAGGGTCAGAACTGTCTCGAATGTGTTGCGACCGATCACAATCGCATCGACGCCGGCGATAAATTCGTTGTAGCCGTGGGGCTCACCGCCATCCGGCGGAAGAAAGTCGAGATCGCCGTTCGGCCGCGCGATGAAGCCGTCGAGACTGGTGCCGATAAAGACCGAAGCCCTCATCAAAGCGCTCCTATTTGTGACCGCCCAATTCTCCGCTGTAGACCTATTGCACTCCTGCGAGTGCCTTGGACACTTCCTGGATATCGGGGACGACCGGAATGTCGTAGTTCTTGTGCCAGGCCAGTTTGCCATCGCGGTCGATGATGAAGATGGCGCGGCCAGTGATGCCTTTGTCTTCGAGATAGACACCGTACTTGGCGGCTACGGCGCCACGTGGATGGAAATCGGCGAGCAGCGGGTAATGAATGCCCATCTTTTCGGCATAAGCTTTATGCGACCATACGCTGTCGACGCTGAGGCCGAGGACTTGCGCGTCGAGATCCTCGAACTGCTTCTTATCATTGACCATGCATGCGTGCTCTTTGGTGCAGACGGGACTCCAATCGAGCGGATAGAAAACTAGCACTACGGGCTTCTTGCCGCGGTAGTCGCTGAGCTTGACTTCCTTCTGCTCCTGATCTTTTAGGGTGAACTCGGGAGCGGGTGCGCCAACGGTTGCTGACATGATTCCTCCATACTTTGTTCGAAATAATTCTTCCACCAATAATAACTGACTTGCGGGCGACCAACCTTCTGGTGACGGAAACTTCTTGAAGCCCAAGGGCTCGTATGCGGACAAGGGATCCTTCGACTGGGCATCAGCTTCGCCTTCGCGAAGCTGATACCGCCCTCAGGATGACAGACATTATGGTAATGAACTTAGAATCAGATCACTTCACGACGGGTGAATCGTCGTCGGCGGGTTTGTCTTCTTCGGCGTGGATTTTGCCGTCGTCTTCGGCGTAGAAAGAGCGGTGTTGGGCGTCGAGCTGCTTGGGCGTCATGGTGAGGATGAAACTATCTTTCTTGCCTTTGAAGCCGGCGGTGTAATCTCCCCGGTTGGGATCGACCATGCGTTTGGTGAAGGAGCCGGAGTGCACGAGTTCGGCGAGAGATGTGGCGAAGTGATCGTATTGTTTCTGGAAGCGGTGCTGCGCGCGAAGGACAACGCGCATGTAGGCGAGGGCGGCCGCTTCGGAGTCAGAGCGGGCGGGATCGCCAGGAAATTTTGGCTGATAGGCGGGAGCCTGCGCGGAGTGACACAAAGGCGGCACAGACAGGGTGGCCACGGCGATCGCAAGACCAGCTATGATCGCCACGAAACTAGGGGGACCGATTCTCATGCTAAATGTTCTCCGGCACCGGCGCCGCCGAATCAATGCGCCAATCTTCACACCAAAACAGCTTCTTAACTTTTCTTTGTCATGTTACTCCCGTAATTAGACTTCGGTCACGTTCTCTTTGCAGGGCGCGCATTTGCCGCTATGCTCTTGTTACGTAACTACGCCCCACGGGGAAACCTATGAAAGCAGCAGTAGCGAGAAAACCGATCATCAAAATTGCCGTGGTGGAGAGCGACCCGCTGAGGTTCGTGGGCTTTCGCGCCTTGTTCGACACTGAACCTGAGTTCGAACTAATCTCCGCCGGCCTGCCCGAGATTTCTACGTTGCAGGATGTCGATTTGATTTTGTTGGGCAACCGCTCCGGGCAGAATCTGTTCGACGTGATGGCCAGCCTGAAGGCGACGAGGCCCGATCTGCGCATTATTGTGACCGGATCTGGAGTGGATGAAGAAACCATTCTTAAAGCGATCGCGTCCGGGGCAAAAGGTTACGTGGACGAGGCAGCTTCGCCGGCTGAATTTGCGCAAGCCATTCGCATCGTAAGTCAGGGGTCTGTGTGGGCGCCGCGAAAGGTGCTTTCGATGTTCATCGAGCGGGTGTCGTCGGCGCCGGGAAGGATTTTTCCGGCCGGTCGCGTGACATTCACCGATCGCGAAAAAGAAGTTCTGGAGATGCTGGTTGCGGGCCGCTCGAACAAAGAGATTGGCGCTCAGTTGGGGATTGAGGAGCGTACGGTAAAGGCACACGTGGCGAAGTTGATGCGCAAGGTGGGCGTGCAGAACCGGATTGCGCTGTCGGTACATGCGATTACACACTCGCTGGTGGCGGCGAAGTAGAGAATTTTGGCGGGTTAGCTCTTGGCCTGGAGCTCGATTACTTTGGGACAATGACCCTCGTAATCTTGCCGGGTTAAGCGAACCTGACGCATACTCGCATCACCTACCACAGAACCTGGGAGACGGGGTTGAGAGTAGCGATTAGGGTCACTACTTTCAGCCCCGATTTTTTTGGCCGCAACGATTTCCACCTTCCGCTATTTTCATTCCTCCACCAATTTTGCCGGCGATCCTTTCTGGTTAAGCGTTTCCGACACAGAGCCGCACGGTTCGTTTACAATCCAAAGCAACACATCCCAGAAAATTTTTGTGTGACGAGGAACCATGAGAAAGTTCTTGTTGCTGACCCTGATTGTTTCTCTGTGCTCGCTTTCGTTTGCGGCGGATGAGGAAACCAAGGCCTCCGAGCGGGTGCAGGCCGCAGCGGATGTGCTGAACGACATCCAGGGCGCACCGGATAAGGGCATTCCAGAAGAAGTGTTGCGCTCGGCGGAGTGCGTGGCCGTGGTGCCGTCGATGCTGAAGGGCGGATTTATTGTGGCCGCGAAGTATGGGCGCGGGCTGGCCAGTTGCCGCACGCCGAAGGGATGGAGCGCACCAGCGTTTTTTACGGTGACGGGGGGCAGCTTTGGTTTCCAGATCGGCGGGCAGGCGGTGGACCTGGTGATGCTGATCATGAATAAAGATGGCATGAAGCATCTGCTCTCGAGCCAGTTTGCGCTGGGCGCTGATGCGTCGGTGGCCGCCGGGCCGGTGGGGCGGCATGCCGAGGGAAATACCGATTGGAAAATGCGGGCTGAGGTGCTGACGTATTCGCGGGCGCGCGGTTTGTTTGCCGGCGTGAGTCTGAATGGAGCTGTGATCAAGCAGGATAAAGACAGCACGCGAGAGTTTTATGGACGCATGGTGCCCTTCAGGACGGCGCTCATTGGGGAGATTGATCCGCCCCCGGGGGCGAATGCCTTCTTGACTTCGCTGTCGCAGTGGGCGCAGGCAGCGGCGAAATAGAGTGTTGGCTAGGTCTTCAACACAGAGTACACAGAGGATCACAGAGTAACTCTCGCTTTCTAGCCGATTTGCAAATTGCGATCGACGGTGTTACGGTTCCGCTTCCCAAAATGCGGCAGCGACTTGAGTACGCGGCAGCCTGGCCGTTCATAAAAATCCTCGGTATTCTCCCGCGGCCGCTGGCGCGGGGCATGGGCATTGGCCTCGCCTGGGTTGTCTATCTTCTGCACGTGCGATTGCGGCGAGTGGGCATGCGCAATCTCGCCATGGTGTTTCCCGAGAAAAGCGAGGCGGAGCGGGCGCGGATTCTGCGGGGTGAGTTTGCGTCGCTGGGCCGTCAGTTGGCGGAGGTCTGCCACTTTCCCAAGTACACGCTGGCGAATGTGGAGCAGGTTGTGGTGTACGACGGGCTGGAGAACTACGAGCGGGCTTATGCGCAAGGAAAGGGAGTGCTGTTTCTGACCTCGCACTTCGGCGGCTGGGAGCTTTCCGCATTTAGTCATTCTCTGCATGGCCACTGGATGCATGTTGTGGTGCGGGCGATGGATAACCTGTATCTGGACCGGCTGATCCGGCGATACCGGACCATGCACGGCAATCAGATTGTGGAGAAGGACGACTTTGTGCGCGGGCTGCTGGCCGCGATGAAAGCCGGGGAAGTGGTCGGCATTTTGATGGATACGAATATGACTCCGCCGCAGGGAATCTTCGTGGATTTTTTCGGTATTCCGGCATGCACGGCGAGTGGGTTGGCGCGGATTGCGCTGCGCACCGATGCGGCCGTGGTGCCGGCGTTTACGATCTGGGACGCCGAGCTGGGAAAATACCGGCTGCGCTTTGATCCGGCGGTGGAGTTGGCGCGCACGGGCGACCTGGAAGGCGACATCAAGGCCAACACACAGAGATTTACTTCGATCATTGAAGAGTACGTGCGGAAGTATCCGGAGCAGTGGTTGTGGGTGCACCGGAGATGGAAGACGCGTCCGCCGGGGGAGAAGGCGCTGTATTAAAAACGGGGCTTCGAGCTTAGTGAAAGGAAACCGTAATCCCGAGCCTATAATTTGGCGACGAACCTTCTCGCTCGCTTCGGACAAACTGCCCTCACTCTGAGGTTTGGCCTCTATTTAACTTCACCGACGATCTCGTATTCTCTCCGTTTCCGTTGACCATATCTGTATCTGTGCGAAAAAATTCATTTCTCGTTCACCTCCCTGTGACAAAAAAATGATTTGCGTTTACTACTCTTATCGCTGCTATGCGGAACCAATCCGCACGAGCGGAAGGAAACGAAACTAATGATCAGCAGTATGATGCGGCAGGATGTGTGGCGGCGAATGACGATGAGCGCGGCCTTGTTCGCGCTTTTGTCCAACAATTTCAATGCCTTCGCTCAGAGTGCAGGCAGAAGTGGAAGGAGCAACGACGATAACACTGCAACTCCCATCAAACATGTCATCGTGTTGGTTGGTGAAAATAGGACATTCGATCACCTCTTCGCGACCTACGTTCCACCCCGGGGCGAGACGGTTTCGAATCTGCTCTCCAAAAGAATCGTCAATGCCGACGGCACACCCGGGCCAAACTTCAAAATTGCCCAGCAATTCCAGGCGGTTGCGCCTTTCGACAATCAATACTTCATTCATCTAACAAACGACCAGAAGACGCCATACCAAATTCTGCCCGAGCCGACCCTGAACGATGCCCCGACCAAGCCGTTTCTTCCAGTTGGGACGCCCGACGCTCTGTTGGCCCTGGTCGAACCCTCGTTGGAAGCGGAGGACTTGAACCTGCTCCTCACCGGGGCCGCGACTGACTTCTCGCAGACAACGGTGCAACCCGATCCGGATACCCGTGTGCAGGATTTCAACGATCTGCCGAACGGTTCGTTTCTCCTTCATGGATCGTTGCTGCCCTACGATTCCTACACAGGTGACACCACCCACCGATTGTTTGAGATGTGGCAACAGTCTGACTGCAACCTCTTCCATGCGACCTTTGAGAATCCCTCTGGCTGCTTGAGCGATCTTTATCCGTTCGTGATTACCAACTACACCAACCAGCCCGATCCCGCCCATAACGGCGCAATCGACGACAATGGTGGCGCCAATTCGATGGCTTTCTACAACGTTCAGCAAGGCGATGTGCCGTTCTTCACCCAACTTGCCCGCCAGTATTCCATGAGCGACAACTTTCATCAGTCCGTCATGGGCGGCACCGGCGCCAACCATGTAACGCTGGGAACTGGCGATTCAATCTTTTGGAGTGATGGGCATGGTCACGCAACAGTTGCGCCGTCGGTCGTCATCGCCAATCCGAATCCGTTGCCGGCAACCGATGACATTTACGATGTCGATCTGAACTTCAATGGCAATTTCACCGAATGCGGAAATCTCAGCCAGCCCGGAATCGCGCCCATCGTGAACTATTTGGAAACTCTTCCCTACCATCCCGATCCCAACTGCCAGCCGGGACACTACTACATGGTGAACAACGAAAATCCCGGCTTCCTGCCCAATGGGACGGTCGACACTGCTGGAATAGCGTCGGGT
>JGI12635J15846_10001931_pt1 | contig 18095 bp, 16 predicted proteins | sample BlaSpr_A8_OM2_M2_FD_15846 | JGI IMG/M metagenome (IMG submission 15846) | reverse complement strand
GGAATTGTGCCCGGCGCTCGGTATCAGCATTCCAGTCGGCAAGGATTCGCTGTCGATGCGCACCAAGTGGCAGGACGCGACGGGCGCGGCGAAGGAAGTGGTGTCGCCGGTATCGCTGATCATTTCGGCGTTCGCGCCGGTTGAAGATGTACGCCGCCAGCTCACGCCGCAGTTGCAGCGTGGCACGGAGACGGTGCTGATCTCCATCGATCTGGGTCGCGGCAAGAACCGTCTCGGCGGCAGCATTCTGGCGCAAGTGACGCAGCAGATCGGCGATACGGTTCCTGACGTCGATGATGCCGAGGACCTGAAGCGTTTCTTCAACGCGATCCAGTCGCTCAACGCCTCAGGCAAATTGCTCGCGTATCACGATCGTTCCGATGGCGGCCTCTGGGCGACTGTCTGCGAAATGGCGTTCGCGGGGCACGTGGGTGTGTCGCTGAACGTCGATATGCTGATACTCGATCCCACCCACGAATCCGATTACGGCGATGCCAAGGACTGGGCGAAGCAGACCAGCGGACGTCGTGAGGACCGGACGATTCGCGCGTTGTTCGCGGAGGAGTTGGGCGGCGTGATCCAGGTGCCGCTGGCTGATCGCGATGCCGTGCTGGCTGTGTTGCGCGAACACGGGTTGTCTGCGTGTTCCGAAGTGATCGGCAAGCCGAACGAGCGTGACGCCATCGAAATCTATCGCGATGCGAAGAAGATCTTCGACGCCCCACGCCACGAATTGCAGCGTGCGTGGAGCGAAGTGAGTTGGCGCATCGCGCGGTTGCGCGATAACCCCGCCTGCGCCGATGCCGAATACGACGCGTTGCTCGATCCAGCAGACCCGGGCATTTCGCCGGTTTTGACCTTTGATCCGGCGGAGGACGTATCGGCTCCGTTCCTCAGCAAGGGCGCGCGTCCGCGCGTTGCAATCTTGCGCGAGCAGGGCGTCAATTCGCATCTGGAAACGGCTTACGCCTTCGACCGCTCGGGCTTCGATACGCACGACGTCCACATGAGCGATTTGCTGGAAGGCCGCGTCACGTTGGCGGACTTCGCAGGCGCGGTGGCGTGCGGTGGTTTCTCTTACGGCGACGTGCTCGGCGCAGGCGAGGGCTGGGCCAAGACGATCCGCTTCAATCCGCGGCTTGCGGATATGTTCGCCGAGTTCTTCGGCCGCGCAGATACCTTTGCGCTGGGCATTTGCAACGGTTGCCAGATGATGAGCAGCCTCGCTTCGATGATTCCCGGCGCCGATGCATGGCCGAAGTTCACGCGCAATAAGTCGGAGCAATTCGAAGCGCGGTTTTCATCGGTGGAAGTGCAGAGTTCGCCGTCGATATTCTTCGCCGGGATGGAAGGCTCGCGGATTCCGGTCGCGGTTGCGCACGGTGAAGGCTTCGCGGATTTCTCGCAGCAAGGTGATTCCGCAAACGCTCTAGTCGCAATGCGTTTCGTCGATAACCAAGGCGCTGCTACTGAGCGTTATCCGTTTAATCCGAATGGCTCGCCGCAGGGGATTACGTCGGTGACGACGCCTGATGGGCGCTTCACAGTGCTGATGCCGCATATGGAGCGTGTGCACAGGAACGTGCAGATGAGCTGGACGCCGGATGAATGGACAGAGGACGGGAGCCCGTGGTTGCGTGTGTTCCAGAACGCGCGGCGCTGGGTGGGATAAAGAAGGAGCGGGTGCCCTTGGCTAAGCCAAACAAGGGCACCAACTACGGAACTGAAAGCCCAATGAAAAAGCCCCGCTGGTGCAAACCAGCGGGGCTTTTTCACATCGGCGAAAAGCCGACAATTACTTGATAACAGCCTTCTTCTGCAAACCTTCTTCAAAAGCCTGCAGCTTTTCCTGCTGAATCTGCTTCGCAATCTGATCCTTGACCTGCTCAAGCGGCGGGGGCGCAACATCGCGAATATCGTCCAACCGAATAATGTGCCAGCCAAACTGCGTCTTCACCGGCGTATCCGTCATCTCACCTTTCTTCAGCTTCTCGGCCGCCGCGCCGAACTCCGGCACATAAGCCTGGGGGCTGGACCAGTCCAGATCACCGCCATTTTTGCCCGATCCCGGATCTTTCGAATACTGCTTCGCCAGATCTTCAAAGCTCGCGCCAGCCTTGATCTTCGCAATCAAGTCCTTAGCCTGGGCTTCGTCGGCTACCAGGATATGGTGCAGGTGATATTCCTTGCCACCACCGGCTTGCTTCACCATATCGTCGTAACGCGCCTTGATTTCAGCGTCGGTCGGCGCATTGGTCTTCACGAAATCTTCGATCAACGCCCGCAATACCACCGTCTGTTGAGCCACCGCAATCTGCGCCTTCACGTCAGGACGCGTGGCAATACCGCGCCGCATCGCTTCCTGCATCAGGATCTCGCGATTCACCAGCTCTTGACGCACGGCCGCCTGCAATTGCGGCGTGTCCTGCTGGCCTTGCTGAACGAGTTGCGCAACGAGAGCATCCACGCGGGACTTGGGAATCGGCGTGCCGTTCACCACGGCAATGTTCTGAGCAAACACAGGCGCCGCCGCGAACGCGGCCAGCAGCACCCAGATACGGGGATTTTTTAAAATCATCAATAGTTCCTGATCAGAACGAGGGCTGGGAATCTTGGCTGAAAGCACAACTGAGCTGAGGGACGGTCACTCGGTCACTCGAACTGTTTTGCGAATTCTTCGGGTGTAAAAGCCTTGATGGCAAGTGCATGAATTCCCTGCCGCAGCTCGTCGGCCAGCGCATCATACACCAGCCGGTGCCGCGCCACGCGTGGCTTCCCGGCGAATCGGGCCGCCACGATAGTGACCGTATAGTGGCTGCCCGCCGAGGCTCCGGCATGGCCGGCGTGCGCCGCGCTGTCGTCGTCGATATGAACCGAGTCGGCCGCGAGCGCCGCATTAAGCCGCGCTTCAAGGTACGCGATCTTGCCTTCAGCCGACGCGTTGACGAAGTTCTCGATAAACCCGGGATCGCTCATTTCCCTTCATCCTCTTTCATGTACTTCGCGAGCCACAAACTCTGCGCGACGATAAACACCACCAAACATCCGGTCGCGCCGAACAGCTTGAAGTTGACCCACTGATCGGTGGTGTAGTTAAAGGCGACGAACAGGTTGACCACGCCGAGGATCGCGAAGAACACGGCCCACGCGAGATTCAACTGACCCCACACGCGATGCGGCAATACGATCTGCTTGCCCATCATCGCTTCAATGAGGTTCTTCCCGAAACCGACTTGCGACACGATCAGCGCGCCGGCGAAAAGCCAGTAAAGCGCGGTAGGTTTCCACTTGATGAACGTATCGTTATGCAGCACGAGCGTGGCGCCGCCGAACACGACCACGACACCGAGGCTGACCCACAACATGGGGTCAACTTTGCGATGCCGGAACGCGACCCACGCAATCTGCACGAGCGTGGCGACAATCGCGACAGCGGTCGCGGTGTAGATACCCCAGATCTTGAATGCGACGAAGAAGAGGAGGATCGGAAACAGATCGAACAGAAATTTCATGTCGTAGGGACGAGGAGGGCATCGATTTGAAAGCGCGCGCGCATCGCACGTAACCGAGTCATAACCGGCACGCGACGACGTTTTGCGAGTGAGTAGCCGCAAGTCAGGCCGCATTTATGTGAAAGCGCGCGGCGAGTCGACTCGCCGCGGCAAGGCCGACTGACTGGCTCACTCGCCTGACGCTTACTTGGGTTCGAATTGTAGCGCAGCCGAGTTGATGCAGTAGCGCAGGCCGGTTGGCGCGGGACCATCTTCGAAGACGTGGCCCAGATGCGCGCCGCAGTTCTTGCATTGCACCTCAATACGCAGCATGCCGTGCGCGCGGTCGGTCTTTTCCGTGATCACTTCGCCGTTGATTGGCTTGAAGTAGCTCGGCCAGCCGCAGCCGGCATCGAATTTCGTATCCGATTCGAACAGCGGCGTGCCGCAGCACACGCAGTCATACACGCCACGTTCCGTGTGATCCCAGTACTCGCCGGTGAACGGCCGCTCGGTGGCAGCGTGGCGCGTCACCTGGTACTGGATATCGGTCAATTCCTTGCGGTAGGCGGCGTCGTCCTTCTGCAGCGGAGCAACGGGGTCCTTCGTAAGGTCGTCTCGGTTCATGGTTCTATCTCCAGAGCTTGAGTTGCGCCCAACAAGGCGGCTCAATTATTTGGGGGCTGTTTCAGGAAGAGCAACTGACTTCCAGGTCGCTCGCCCAGTCGGGCGGCAGGCCGGCATACGCTTCGAATTCAGGTTGTTCGTCGAACGGGTTCTGCAGTACGCGCGCCAGTCGCTCGACCTCGGAAAAGTCCTTCTCCTTCGCCAGCCGGATGGCGTTTTCGGCCAGATGATTGCGTAAGACATACTTTGGATTCACGGCGTTCATCGCGTTTGCACGCGCTTCGTCGCTCTGTGTTTCCTCCGACAAACGCAGCCGGTAGTCGTTCGCCCAGACATCAAATGCGGCGCGATCGAGGAACAGATCGCGTACCGGCGCGTCGCCGGAAGCATCCGCCTTGCGCATTTTGGCGAGATTACGGAACGTCAGCGTGAAATCGGCGCGATTCGCGTTCATCACTTCGAAGAGGCGGTTGGCGAGTTTATCGTCGCCTTCGCGGATCTCGGCCAGACCGAGTTTCGCGCGCATCCGGCGCTCGAGCGCGGGCGCGAAACGGTCCTTGAACCCTTCGAGCACTCGCTGCGCGTCTTCGATGATCTTTTCGTTGCGGTTGTCGCCCTCGTATTGCGGACCGAGCAGCGGCACCAGCGCCTGCGCGAGGCAAAACAGATTCCAGTAGCCAATCTCCGGCTGCATTTTATAAGCGTAGCGACCCTGCGAGTCCGAGTGATTGCAGATGTGATTCGCGTTGAATCCATCGATGAACCCAAACGGGCCGTAATCGATCGTCAGCCCGAGGATCGACATATTGTCCGTGTTCATCACGCCATGGCAAAAACCGACGGCTTGCCAGTCCGCCATCAGGTCGGCGGTGCGAAGGGTGACTTCGTTGATGAGCGCGAGATAGGGATCGTCGGCTTCGCGGCAGTGCGGGTAGAACCGGTCGATCACGTGATCGGCGAGCTTTCGCAGTTCGTCCACGCGGTCGTTCGCGTAAAAGTGCTCGAAATGTCCAAAGCGCACGAAACTGGGTGCGACCCGCGTCACGACGGCCGCCGTTTCCATGGTTTCGCGCCTTACCGGCTGGTCCGATCCGATCACGCACAACGCCCGCGTGGTCGGAATGCCGAGATGGTGCATGGCTTCGGAGCACAGATATTCGCGTATCGATGAGCGCAGCACCGCGCGCCCATCGCCCATGCGCGAATACGGCGTGCGTCCCGCGCCTTTTAGCTGCAGCTCGAGGCGCTTGCCGTCGTGTTCGATCTCGCCCAGGCTAATCGCGCGGCCATCGCCGAGTTGTCCCGCCCACACGCCGAACTGATGCCCTGAATACACCGACGCATAGGGCAACTTCTCCGCCGGCCATTCGCGCGTGGGATTGCCTGCGAACAACTCGGCAAACGCCGGATCCTGCGCATCCGCGGCGTTGAAACCGAGTTGCGCGGCGATATCGGCGGAAATGCCTACCAGATAAGGCTCCGGCAACGGTGCGGCGGGCAGGCGGGTAAGGAAGGTGGAACCGAGTGAAACGAACGCATCGGGCCTGTCGGTTTCGATCGATGCGAGCAGCGAATCCACGGGCGCAGGGCTTGCCGGTTCGGCTTCTGCGGCGGTGCTGCTTGGGGAAAACGACATATTGAGCACCTCATGATTAACCGATATTGTAAATCCGCGCTCGCGCCGCTGCACAAGCGCGCGCCAAGCGGCTCCCGAATTGGCTGGGGGATCAACTCAGGTGTCTAAAAAGGGTTTAATTCAGTAGTAGATCAGGCATCAAATCCCGTGCATCCGGACTTGTGAGGAACTCGCCCATGACGTCGCCGCTTTTCGGCCAGATGATGGATGTACCGCTGCTCGCTTCATCGTTGATATCCCACGCTGCACGCCATTTCGGCGATACCGAAATTGTCTCGCGCCGTATTGAAGGCGATATTCATCGCTATACGTGGCGCGATTGCGAAAAGCGCGCGAAACAACTGGCGCAGGCATTGACCGGACTGGATGTAAAGCCGGGCGAACGGGTTGGTACATTGGCGTGGAATGGATATCGCCATCTGGAATGCTATTACGGCGTGACCGGCATGGGTGCCGTCTGCCACACGATCAACCCGCGGCTTTTCCCCGATCAGGTTGCGTTCATCGTCAATCACGCCGACGACGAATACATCGTCTTCGACATGACGTTCAGCGCGCTCGTCGACATCATTGCGCCGGAGTGTCCGAACGTGAAGGGCTGGATTGCGCTGGGCGACGAGACTTGCATCAGCACCCATCTCGCCAATATGGCCACGCCCGTGCTCAGCTATGAAACGCTGCTGGCGAAATACGACGGCGACTATACATGGCCAGTACTCGACGAACGCTCGGCATCGTTTCTCTGCTACACATCGGGCACGACCGGTAATCCAAAGGGCGCGCTCTACACCCACCGATCGACCGTGCTGCATGCGTTCGGTGCCGCGCTCCCGGACGCCATGGGCTGTTCCGCCCGCGACGCGATCCTGCCCGTCGTGCCCATGTTCCACGTCAACGCGTGGGGCATTCCGCACGCCGCGCCGCTGGTCGGCGCGAAGCTGGTGCTGCCGGGCAATTGTCTCGATGGCAAAGCGCTCTACGAACTGATGGAAGCCGAAGGCGTGACGTATTCGGCAGGTGTGCCAACAGTCTGGCTCGCCTTGCTGAACTACATGAAGCAGGCGGGGGTGCGCTTCACTACGCTCAAGCGCACGGTGATCGGCGGCTCGGCGTGTCCGCCGGCCATGCTGCGCACCTTCGAGGACGACTATGGCGTGGAAGTCATTCACGCGTGGGGCATGACGGAAATGTCGCCGCTCGGCACGCTCGCGAAGCTCACGTGGAAACAGCAGCAACGCTCGCCGGAGGAACGACGGCATCTGCGTGAGAAACAGGGGCACGTGATATTCGGCGTGGACATGAAAGTAGTCGGCGATGACGGCAGCGAACTGCCGTGGGACGGCAAGTCATTCGGCGACCTGCACGTGCGCGGGCCGTGGGTGATCGACCGGTATTTCCGCAAGGACGATTCGCCGCTGATCGACGGCTGGTTTCCGACCGGCGATGTAGCGACTATCGATGCCGATGGTTTCATGCACATCACCGATCGCAGCAAGGACGTGATCAAGTCGGGCGGCGAGTGGATCAGCTCGATCGATCTGGAAAACGTGATGATGTCGCACCCGCAGGTGGCCGAAGCGGCGTGCATCGCGTGTTCGCATCCGAAGTGGACGGAGCGGCCGCTGGCGGTGGTCGTGCTGCGACCCGAAGCGACCGTCACGCGTGAGGAATTGCTCGCGTTCTACGACGGCAAGGTGGCGAAATGGTGGAAGCCCGACGACATTGTTTTCACCGATGAACTCCCGCATACGGCCACCGGCAAACTGCAAAAGCTACGGTTGCGCGAGTTGTATCGTGACTATGTGCTGCCGACTGTCGACGAAAAAGTCGTCTGATTTTTAATTTCCGGATTTTCCAGCTTCACCGGGCTGCCGGCGCGCAGCCCGGCTTTCTCCACCCGTTCCCTCCCGGTTTTCTTCCATCTCAAATTAACGAAATTGAACGAGCGTTCTTTTTTGTGTATTCTTGTCGGGCAACTCACAATCACAGCAACAGGATAATCAGCGCTTTCCGGGAATTTCCCGGAAAATCTGATTAGCGCAGGCATCGAATGGAGGTAGACAAATGGCAGTGGATTACACGACCCGCGACGGCATCGCCGTTATTACGCTGAACAATCCGCCGGTGAACGGCCTTGGATTCTCCACCCGGCTGGGCATTGTCGAAGGAGTCGAGCGCGCGCAGGCGGATGCGTCCGTCAACGCGATCGTGATCATCGGCGCAGGGAAGGCGTTTTCCGGCGGCGCCGATATCACCGAATTCAACACGCCCAAGGCAACCCAGGAACCCACGCTTCACACGGTCATCAAGGTCGTGGAGGGGAGCGCCAAGCCTGTCGTGGCGGCAATCCACAGCGTGGCGATGGGCGGCGGACTCGAACTGGCGCTGGGCGCACATTATCGGGTGGCATCGGCGGGAGCGCAGATCGCGTTGCCCGAAGTCAAGCTCGGCATCCTGCCGGGCGCAGGCGGCACGCAGCGCTTGCCGCGCGCGGTTGGCCTGGAAACTGCGCTGAACATGATCGTGTCGGGCGCGCCGGTGATGTCGGAGAAACTGGCCGGCACGAGCTTGTTCGATCACATGGCGCAAGGCGACCTGCTCGACGCAGCCGTCAAATTCGCGCAAAAAGTGGGCGCGCAAAGCGGCCCGTATCCCAAGGTCCGTGATCGCAAGATCGAGCATCCAAACGCCGAAGGTTTTATCCAGTTCGCACGCAACGGCGTCACGCCGCTGGCGAAGAACTTCCCCGCGCCGCTCAAATGTATCGATGCGGTGGAAGCCGGCGTGAAGCTCGGTTTCGACAAAGGCCTGGCCGCCGAACGCGAATGTTTTGTAGCGCTGGTGCAGACGCCCGAGAGCCGCGCGCTACGGCACGCGTTCTTTGGCGAACGCGCGGCAAGCAAGATTCCCGATGTGCCTTCGAGCACCCCGGTGCGCAAGATCGAACGCGTTGGCGTGATTGGCGCGGGGACGATGGGCGGCGGTATCGCCATGAATTTCGTCAACGCAGGCTTGTCGGTCACTCTGCTGGAGACGAAGCAGGAAGCGCTCGATCGCGGTCTTGCCACCATTCGCAAGAACTACGAAAGCGCCGTGAAGAAGGGCCGTTTGACGGCGGAGAAACTGGAAGAGCGCATGGCGCTGATCACGCCGACGCTCGCTTACGAGGACCTCAAAGACGCCGACCTGATCATCGAGGCGGTATTCGAAGAACTCGGCGTGAAAGAGCAAGTGTTCTCGAAGCTCGATCAGGTGGCGAAGAAGGGTGCGATCCTGGCATCGAATACGTCTACGCTCGACGTCGACAAGATTGCCGCGTTCACCAAGCGTCCTGAAGACGTGGTCGGCATGCACTTCTTCAGCCCGGCAAACGTCATGAAGCTGCTGGAGGTCGTGCGCGGCGCGAAGACGTCGAAGGATGTGCTCGCGACCGTCATGCAACTCGCCAAGAAGATCAAGAAGACGGCCGTGGTGTCGGGCGTTTGCGATGGGTTTATCGGCAACCGGATGATCGAGCAATATCTGCGTCAGGCGCTCTTCATGCTCGAAGAAGGCGCGTTGCCGGCGCAAATTGATCGCGCTATCGAAAAGTTCGGCTTTGCAATGGGACCGTTCCGCATGAGCGACCTGGCGGGCAATGACATCGGCTGGGCGATCCGGAAGCGGCGTTATCTGGAGAAGCCGGATCTGAAGTATTCAAAGATCGCGGACCGCTTGTGTGAAACCGGACGCTTCGGACAGAAGACCGGCGCGGGATGGTACGACTACAAGGCGGGCGATCGGACTGCACATCCGTCGAAGATCGTGGACGAGATGATCGTTGCGTATTCCAAGGAACGAGACGTCACGCGCCGCAAGATTTCCGACGATGAGATTGTCGAACGGCTGGTGTTCGCGCTCGTCAACGAAGGCGCGCTGATCCTGGAGGAAGGGATTGCATCGAAGGCCTCGGACATCGACATGGTCTACCTGACCGGCTACGGTTTCCCGCTGTATCGCGGCGGACCAATGCTGTATGCGGACACGGTCGGCCTGTACAACGTCGAGCGCGCGATGCGCAAGTACGCCGCGCAACCCAACGGCGACGCATGGGAACCCGCGGCGCGCGTGACCGAACTGGCCGCGGCGGGCCGCGGCTTTAACAGCTAGTGACTACCCGGTGAGATCTGCGATGAAAGGCGCTGACGAAGTCCTGCTTGTGATAGATGTCCAGAATGATTTCATGCCTCGCGGCGCATTGCCGGTCGCTCACGGTGACGAAGTCGTGCCCGTGATCAATCGGCTGGCGAGTGCGTTTTCGCACGTCGTGTTGACCCAGGACTGGCATCCGGCGAAGCACGTTTCATTCGCCGAACATCATCCGGGGCGCGCGCCTTTCGACATGGCCACGCTGAGCTACGGTCAGCAGGTCCTGTGGCCGACGCATTGCGTGCAGGACACGGACGGCGCGGCGCTGCATCGCGATCTGCACGTGCCGCACGCGCGGCTGGTGATTCGCAAGGGTCATCACGTGGATGTCGATAGTTATTCGGCCTTCATGGAAGCCGATCGCAAGACGCCGACAGGCCTCACGGGGTATCTCCGCGATGTCGGCGCGAAGCGGGTCTATTGCTGCGGGCTGGCGACGGATTATTGCGTCGCGTGGTCCGCACTCGATGCGCGCAGCGCGGGTTTCGAAGCGGTCGTTATCGACGATGCCTGTCGCGCGATCGATCTCGACGGGTCGCTTGCGCGTGCGTGGGAGCAGATGACGGCGGCGGGTGTATCGCGGATCGGATCGACGGACTTGCTGCGCTGAACGGCGGCTCAGGTGGATTAAAGCAGTTGAACCAACACTATTCGTATTCGGAGTGGAGACAAGCATGACTGACGCGGTAATCGTATCGACGGCACGCACGGGCCTCGCCAAATCCTGGCGCGGCGCATTCAACATGACCCACGGCGCGACGCTCGGCGGCCATGCAACGCAGGCGGCTGTGGCGCGCGCGGGCATCGACCCGGCGCGCGTGGAAGACGTGATCATGGGTTGTGCGAACCCGGAAGGCGCGACCGGCATGAACATCGCGCGGCAGATCGCGCTGCGGGCAGGCCTGCCGGTCAGCGTGCCGGGCATGACCGTCAACCGCTTTTGTTCGTCGGGGTTACAAACCATCGCGCTGGCGGCGCAACGCGTGATCGCCGGTGAAGGCGATGTGTATGTGGCGGGCGGTGTGGAATCCATCTCGTGCGTGCAGAACGAGATGAACCAGCACATGCTGTTCGACGGGTGGTTGAAGGAACACAAACCCGGCATCTACTGGTCGATGTTGCAGACGGCCGAGAACGTCGCCAAACGCTACGAGATCTCGAAGGAGCGGCAGGATGAGTACGGCGTGCAGTCTCAATTGCGCGCGGCGGCGGCTCAAGCTGCGGGTAAATTCAACGACGAAATCGTGCCTATCACGGTGCTCGCCGGTGTCGCCGATAAAGCCACGGGCCGCATGTTCACGAAGGAAGTCACGCTAGCCGCCGATGAAGGCATTCGCGCCGATACAACGCTCGAAGGGGTATCGAAGATTCGCACCGCGATGCCCGGCGGCGTTGTCACGGCGGGCAATGCGAGCCAGTTTTCCGATGGCGCATCGGCATGTGTCGTGATGAACGCTTCGCTTGCCGAGAAGGANGGGCTGAAGCCGCTGGGGATTTTCCGCGGTTTTGCGGTTGCGGGCTGCGAGCCGGATGAAATGGGTATCGGACCGGTGTTCGCGGTTCCCAAGCTGCTGAAGAAAGCGGGTCTCAAAGTCAGCGATATCGACTTGTGGGAACTGAATGAAGCGTTCGCCGTGCAAGTGCTCTATTGCCGCGACACGCTGGGTATTCCCGCCGACCGCCTGAACGTGAACGGCGGCGCGATCGCGGTGGGGCATCCGTACGGCGTCTCGGGCGCGCGGCTCACGGGTCATGCGTTGATTGAAGGCAAGCGGCGCGGTGCGAAGTTTGTCGTGGTGACGATGTGTATTGGTGGCGGGCAGGGCGCAGCCGGGTTGTTTGAAGTGGTGTGATTTTGTACGGTCGCCCGGCGTTTTTGATACGCTTGGGCGATCGGCATAAATCATTCGCTACAACCAGGAGCCCGTCGTGTTACGTCACATTGTCATGTGGAAGTTGAAGGAAAGCGCTGAGGGCGCCACTCGCGCTGAAAACATCGTCAAGCTAAAGGCCGCACTCGAAACCTGCCGCAGCATTGTTTCGGGTCAAGGCCACTTCGAAGTCGGCGTTGCGCAACCCGGCTACGAAGCCACGTACGACGTGGTCCTCGTCTCCGATTTCGACAATCAGGAAGCCCTCCAGGCCTATCAGGTCCACCCCAAGCACCTGGCGATCAAGGACTTCGTTGCAGCGGTACGTGAATCGCGTCAATGCATCGATTACGAAGTCTGAGGCCATGACTGATTTCTCCATGCTCCCTGAAAGCCCGTTCGTCGATTCGCTCGGCGTGCAGCTGGTCATCGCCGAAGATGGCTCAAGCGAAGTCGTGCTGCCATTGACCGGCACGCACATGAATACCTGGGGCATTGCGCACGGCGGCGTAACCATGACCCTCGCCGACGTCGCCCTCGCGATGGCCGCGCGCAGTCTTGCTGATGACGGTATCGGCGTGGTCACCGTCGAAATGAAAGTCAACTTCATGCAGCCGGGGCGTGGCGAACTCCGTGCGTTTGCCCGCGTGCTGCATCGCTCCACCACCATGGCGTATTGCGAAGGCGAGATCCGCGACAGCGAAGGCCACTTCGTCGCAAAAGCGCTCGGTACTTTCAAATACATGCGCAAGCTCGCCGTCGGCCGCGATATCGCGCAACAACGCCTTCGTTCCGATCCGTCCGCAAGACCCGGTCCCAGCGACGCCTGACGCCGCTACCGGGGCGCGGCTCGCGCCCTGGCTTATCCCGGGACCGCACAGGAGTATCACGATGTCAGAACACAATTCAATCAATCGCCAGATCCTCCTCGTCTCGCGCCCGCAAGGCGCGGCAAGCGTCGATAACTTCAAACTCGTGGAAACCCCGCTCGAGCCGCTGGCCGACGGGCAAGTGCGGGTGCGCAATCACTTCCTCTCGCTCGATCCGTACATGCGCAGCCGCATGGACGATTCGAAGTCGTACGCCGCATCGCAACCGCTCAACGAAGTGATGATCGGCGGGACCGTGGGTGAAGTGGTGGAATCGAAGAATCCGAAATTTACGGTCGGCGACAAGGTGGTCGGGATCTACGGCTGGCAGGAATTCGGTACGTCGGATGGCAAGGGTCTGCGTAAAGTCGACGACACCCATATCCCGCTTTCAGCGTATCTCGGCCCGGTCGGCATGCCCGGCGTGACCGCGTGGCTTGGACTCAACAAGATCATCGAGCCGAAAGCGGGTGAAACGGTCGTCGTCAGCGCAGCGAGCGGCGCGGTGGGCAGTGTGGTTGGCCAGTTGGCGAAAGCGGCAGGTTGCCGTGCGGTGGGTATTGCGGGCGGCGCGGACAAATGCCGCTACGTCACCGAGACGCTCGGCTTCGACGCGTGCGTCGACTATAAAGCGGGCAACCTCTATGAGGATCTCAAGGCGGCATTGCCTAACGGCGCCGACGGCTATTTCGAAAACGTCGGCGGCGAGATACTGGACGCCGTATTGTCGCGCATGAACGCGTTCGGCCGCATTGCGTTGTGTGGAATGATTGCCAGTTACGACGGCTCACCGATGCCGCTCAAAAAACCCGCCCTGCTACTCACGCAACGGTTGAAGGTGCAGGGTTTTATCGTCAGCGAATCGCCGGAAGTATGGCCTGAGGCGCTCAAACAACTCGGCGGTCTCGTTGCGCAGAGCAAGCTGCAATATCGCGAGACCATCGCGCAGGGACTCGAAAATGCGCCGGAGGCTTTTCTCGGATTGCTCAAAGGCAAGAACTTCGGCAAGCAGCTCGTCAAGCTGATCTGAACGTTCGGGTTTATAAGATCGAAAGGAGACACAGTGAACCAGTTCGACGGCAAAGTGGCCGTGATCACGGGCGCCGGCAGCGGCTTCGGCCGCGAGTTTGCATTAAAGGGCGCGGCGCTGGGCATGAAGCTGGTACTCGCCGACGTCGATGTGAAAGGCCTCGCGGAAACAGTCGAGATGGCGCGCGGTTCAGGCGCTGAAGCGCTCGGCGTGCCTACCGACGTGGCAGATACAACCGAGGTCGACGCCCTCGCACGCGCAACCATCGATGCGTACGGCGCCGTGCATCTGCTCTTCAACAACGCGGGCGTCGGCACGGGCGGCTTCGTCTGGGAAAGCAGCGCGAACGACTGGGCATGGGTGTTCGGCGTCAACGTAATGGGCGTCGCGAACGGCGTGCGCGCGTTCACGCCGTTGATGCTCGCGCAGAACGAGCCGGCACATATCGTCAACACGGCGTCGGTGGCGGGTTTGTTGTCCGCGCCGGGGATGGGCGTCTATAACGCGTCGAAACATGCGGTCGTCGCGTTGACGGAGACGCTGTATCACGACTTGAAGATCGTCGGCGCCTCCGTGGATTGTTCGTTGCTGTGTCCGGCATTCGTGCCGACGGGCATTGCGAATGCCGAGCGGGCGCGACCCGAGGGCTTACGCAACCATGAACCGCTGACGGCTTCGCAACGCATGGCCGGCAGGCAGCTCACCAAGGCGGTGGAGGGCGGTAAGTTGAGCGCGAAACAGGTGGCGGAACTGACCTTCGACGCGGTGCGCGAACGGCGGTTTTATGTGCTGACGCATCCGAAGATCCTGGCGTCGGTGCAACTGCGTTTCGATGACATCACGCAACTGCGTAATCCGACCGATCCGTTGTCGTTGAAGCCGGAGGTGAAGGTGGGGGCGTAGGGTGATGGTGAGCTGACGCCAGCCTTGTGTCATCATCGCGAACTTTCAACGCCAGCCACTGCCCATGCCGCTGAATCCCGCCATTGCACAGGTACTCGAGCTCATCGCGAAGGCTAAACGGCCGCCGTTCCATACGCTTGAACCAGCGGCCACGCGCGCTTCCTACGAGCGCAGCGCGCTGATCCTTGACATCGCGCCGGCCGAGATGTTCGACGTTCACGAATTCAACGTCCCGACGCGCGATCACGCATCCATTCGCGCGCGCCTTTATTACCCTGTCGAACCCAACTGGGCCGCGCCCTCACCAACGCTGGTCTACTTTCACGGCGGCGGTTTTGTCGTAGGCAGCATCGACACCCACGACGCACTGTGCCGACGCCTCGCCGCTGACTCCGGTTGCGCGGTGGCATCGGTCGATTACCGGCTCGCACCCGAGCACAAGTTTCCAACCGCCGTGCACGATGCCTTCGACGCCCTCACGTGGCTCCACGCGCAAGCACCGTCGCTCGGCCTGGACAGCACGCGTTTCGCGGTCGGCGGCGACAGTGCGGGCGGCACGCTAGCCACCGTGACCGCATTGCTCGCACGCGATGCCGGTATCCCACTACGCCTCCAGTTGCTGATTTATCCCGGCGTAAGCGCGCGGCAGGACACGCAATCACATGCGCAATTTGCCGAGGGTTTCGTGTTATCGGCGAGAACTATCCAGTGGTTCTTCTCGCACTATCTACGCAACGATAAAGACCGCGACGACTGGCGTTTCGCCCCGCTGGATGCGCGTGGACCCATGCCGGATTTCACCGGCGTCTCCCCTGCGTGGGTCGCCGCCGCCGATCACGATCCGCTCTTCGACGAAGACATAGCGTATGCGGCGAAGCTAGAAAGAGCGCACGTCCCGGTCGAATTGATCCGCTATGAAGGCATGACGCACGAGTTCTTCAAGATGGGCGGTTTCGTGCCGGACGTGGCGAAGGCACATGCGGACGCAGCGAATGCGTTGCGCCGATACCTGGACGTCAGTGAAAACTAGAGACGGCGCCGAAAACTTTGCGCGCACAAAGTTTCGCTCGAAGGTCCTAAGTCGCCCGCACAATCGTGAACGCATCGGTTCGTTCGAACGCACCGGGACGTTTGATCAGGTGTGAACCGTCGTCGTCGCTGAGTTCTTTGATTTGCAGCGTCAATTCGCCGTCGACGGCCGCTACCCGCAGGGCAGTCGTACTGCGGGTGCCATAACCTTCCGCCTCGATAAACGCCGCCGACAACACGCGCTCACGTTCGAGCGAGAGACCGGTGGACGGTAGCAGGTGGTCATCGGCGAGTTGGGGATTGCGCATGGTCTCGATCAACTGGTCCAGCGACGGCCGTTCGTCGACATGAACCAGGTCCCTTAATGCCTCGCGTTGCGCGACGAGTTTGGGCCAGGGCGTGTCGAGCAGACTATTCGATAACCCGTGAATGCCCGCATCGAGCAGCGAAGGCGGGGCATCGGCGCGATTACCGTACCAGGCGAGTTCACGCCGCGTAAAGTCACCGACAATCAGATTGAAGCCGTTGTACAAATGCCCCTCGCGGGCTACGGCGTCCAGATAGACCATCGGCGCGACCGGTTCACCGGATAAAAAATCACTGACCAGCGTGCCGCGAGTAGGCGCGTTGGGCCGCATTTCCTCCGGCCCTCGATAATTCGTCAACGCGGCGAAACGGCCATCGCGCGTGACGCCAAGCCAAGTGCCGCCGCCCGTGAGATCGCGTCCAGCAAGCACGCCCGGCGCATTTTTCCACCAGTGTAACGGCTCCGTTTCGCGATGAAAAAACTCGTCGCGATTGGCGGCGAGCGTGAGCAACGGATGGTCAAAACCCGACGACACCACGTCCGGTTGCCAGTCGAAGACGATCAGGCACATGAGCGAATCGTCCTCAACAAGTCAGATTTCGCTGGGCAGCGCATAGGGCAGCGGCGAAAATTTAAGCGTAGGACCATCGGCCGCGCCGACGTGCACCGAACCCTGGTCGAGTGCCGCGAGCTTGATTTCAACGAGCGCATCCACGCCACCGTTGGGCGCGGGCGCCACGTTGACTACCAGGCCACACGGCTGGCCAGGGTCGTCGGAGTGGAACAATTCGTCGCCGGGTTTAGCGGCATCGGCATGGGCGAGAGACGTCCGGCGCTTGATCGTGCCGCGATACTGGCTGCGTGCGACAACTTCCTGCCCCGGATAACACCCTTTCTTGAAATTGACGCCGCCGAGCACGTCGAAGTTGACCATCTGCGGGACGAATTGCTCCGAAGTCGCGTGCGTGATGCGCGGTTCGCCCGCGTGAATGTCGAGCCAGTCCCATACCTCGGCTGGCGCACGCGTCAACTGGTTCTCCATCGCGGCGAGGCGCGCTTCGACTTCGGCTTTCGGGCCAACCCACAAAAAGCGCGGCCGGCCTGCGGCATCGGGGACGCGGATCAGCGAGCCCAGCGGGCCGTCCACTTTCACATGCACGCCGTCGGGCATGGCGTCGAAGAGATGGGACAGCGTCTTGCGGACATCGCCGGCAAAACCCACGGCAGCGAGCGACGGCGCGGCATCGACGAGCTTCGCTTTCGCGCGCATCACGAACATCGACAAGCGTTTTTGCACCGACGCCTGCACGTCGGCGGCGAGCATCAACCGCACAGCGTCACCACAGCGCCACATCAGGAACGACGCGAGCAAGCGGCCTTTCGGCGAGCAATAACCGGCCAGACGCGCTGTGGATGCATCCAGATGCTGAACGTCGCTGGTCAATTGCGTGTGAAGAAAAGCGGCGGCGTCGTCGCCGGTAGTGTCGATGATGCCGAACTGCGTCAGCGGCACGAACACGCCTGCGTGAAGGACGGCATCAAAAGGGGATGAAAGCGATGAGACGGTCGGGGAATTCATGAACCTGACTTTGACGGATGCGAACAAAGTTATTATATGGGTCTAATCCCGAGCGTGTTTCGCATGTCCCTTTTAAAGAAATGTTTGATCGCGGCTGTCGTCGCGGTCGTGGTTGCCGGTGCGCTCGTCGCGGGCATGTTCAAGTGGGCGAACAGCCCGGTCGACCTGGCCTCACCTGAACTCGATATCACCATCAAATCCCACAGCACGTTGCGCAGCGTAGCCCTCCAGCTGGACCGCGGCGGCGCGCACGTCCAACAGCAGTTGTTCGTGCTGATGACGCGCGCGCTCGGTCTTTCTGCGCAGCTCAAGTCTGGAAACTACGCGTTCAAGACGGGCATCACGCCGTACGAGATGCTGCAGAAAATCGCCCGCGGTGACGTCAACGAGTACGTGGCGACGGTGATCGAAGGGTGGACGTTCCAGAAAATGCGCAATGAACTGGACGGCAATCCGGCGCTGCAGCACGACACCGCCGGCATGACCGACACCGACTTGCTGAAGGCGATCGGCGCGCCGGACGACGTGATTGCGCGGGCGAGCGCGGAAGGCCTGTTTTTCCCCG
>JGI12635J15846_10001927_pt1 | contig 18106 bp, 12 predicted proteins | sample BlaSpr_A8_OM2_M2_FD_15846 | JGI IMG/M metagenome (IMG submission 15846) | reverse complement strand
GATGATGTTGGTTTTGATGACGCAGGGGCAAATCGTTGTCAATCCTATCCCGGCGGCATCGAGTTCGGCCCGCAGGCAGTCGGAGAACATGTAGGCAGCTGCCTTGGAAGTGCAGTAGGCGCTCATCGACTGCAGCGGCGCGTAGGCGGCAATTGACGACACGTTGACGATGTGCCCGCCGCTGCCGCGCTCGACCAGGCGCCGCGCGAAGGAACGACAGCCGTTCACCACGCCGCCGAGGTTGACGTCCAGCACGCGGTCGAAATGCTCGGCCGGGGTGTCCAGGAACCTCCCCACGTGCCCGATGCCGGCGTTGTTGACGACGATGTCGGGCACGCCNTGTTCNGCGGTGACTCGCTCGGCGAATGCCTCCACCGCTTCGGCGTCGGACACGTCGAGGGCGTAGGCGTGGGCGANGCCGCCACGCGCGGCGATCTGCGTCGCGGTGTCCTTGNCGGCGGCCTCGTCGATATCGCTGATGACCAGCTCGGCGCCCTCCCGCGCGAAGGCGAAGGCGGTCGCCTGGCCGATCCCGCTGCCGGCGCCGGTGACCGACACCAGGGTGTCGCCGAAGGACTCACGAGGACGTCCGACCTGAGCGCGCAGCAGCGCACGGCTGGACTGTTTGCCTTCGGCCAGGTCAGCGAAGTCGTGCACGGCGGCCGCCATCACCTGCGGGTGCGACATCGGCGAAAAGTGGCCGGCTTTGATGTCGCGCCGCCACAGCCGCGGCACCCAGCGCGCGGTCTCGTCGTATCCGTAGGGCCGCACGTACTTGTCTTGGGTGTTGACGATGAGCTGCACCGGCACGTCCACCACGTGAATGGCCTGGCCGCGCCTGGAGAACGAGCGAAAGTAGTTGGCGGGGTAGGTTTTCACCGAGCGGGCGGCATCCCTGGCCAGGTTGTCGGAGTGGTGAATCTGGTCGTCGGGGATGTTGTCGACCGCGTTGCGCCGCAGCGCCGGGATCGACAACGTCAGCCTGAGGAACAGCGGCGCCAGCACCGGGATCGAGAACAGCGCCATGTAGGTAAATCTGAGTGCCTGACTGATGGCCCGCACAAACCTTCGCGGGCGCCACGGCCGGCGCAGACCACTAAAGATGTAGTCGACCAGTTGGTCCTGACTCGGGCCGGACACCGATGTGAACGAGGCGACCCGGTGGCTGGCACCCAGCCGCTTCAAGTATTCCCACATACCCACCGAACCCCAGTCGTGGGCCAGCACGTGCACCGCCCGGCCGGGGCTCAGCTGGCCCGTCACCGCCGCGAAGTCGTCGGCGAAGTGGGCCATGGTGTAGGCCGAGACCGGCTTGGGCACCGACGACAGGCCGACACCGCGGTTGTCGTAGCGGATGATCCGGAACCGCTCGGCCAGCAGCGGAACGACGCCATCCCACAACATGTGCGAATCGGGAAAACCGTGCACCAGCACGACGGTCGGTCCCTCGGGATTGCCCTCTTCGTAGACAGCGATCCGCACGCCGTCCGCGCTGTCGACGAACTGCTCGGGTACCTTTTGAATTGCCGTCATCGGACCTCCGCCCACCCACGATTAGCTTTGACTAACAGCCGCCACACCCTAGCAAGCGGTCGGGGATCACCGCTGCGCCCTGGATGTGTGTCGACGAAGTGGCGTGACAGGATGGTTTCGACAATTACCGGGGTTCCACATCCGGTACACCACGGTGTGGTAAGCCAGATGTCGACCTGCGCCGAGCAATCGAGGAGTCAAACGACCATGGCCTTCTCCGTCCAGATGCCGGCACTCGGTGAGAGCGTCACCGAGGGGACGGTCACGCGCTGGCTAAAGCAGGAAGGCGACACGGTCGAACTCGACGAACCTCTCGTCGAAGTGTCGACCGACAAGGTCGACACCGAAATCCCAGCGCCCGCCGCGGGTGTGCTGACCAAGATCATCGCCCAGGAGGACGACACCGTCGAGGTTGGCGGCGACCTGGCCGTCATCGGCGACGCTTCCGAGTCCGCCGCCGAACAACCTGAGGGGGCTCAACCCGAGCCGGAGGCCCAGCCCGAGTCTGCAGCGCGATCCGAACCCGAGCCCGAACCCGCTGCGGCGACCCAATCCGAACCCGAGCCTGAACCCGCAGCGCCGGCCCAGCAGGCTTCTGGTGGGGGCAGTGCGACGCCCGTGCTGATGCCCGAGCTCGGCGAGTCGGTGGCCGAGGGCACCGTGACGCGCTGGCTCAAAAAGGTCGGGGATTCGGTTCAGGTTGACGACCCGCTAGTCGAAGTGTCCACCGACAAGGTGGACACCGAGATCCCGTCACCGGTGGCCGGCGTCCTGCTCAGCATCACCGCCGACGAGGATGACACCGTCCCGGTTGGCGGCGAGTTGGCGCGGATCGGCGTCGCTTCCGACGCCAGCGCTGCGCCGGCTCCCGCACCCAAACCCCAACCTGAACCTGAGCCCACGCCTGAGGCCCGACCCGAACCCAAAGCCCAGCCCGAGCCCGCCAAACCGGCCCCGGCACCACAGCCCAAACCCGAACCGGCGGCGGCGCCGGAACCCGTGCAGCCCCGGCCGACGGCGGAATCCGGAGGCTCGGGTGCCGAAGGCGCGCCGTACGTGACCCCGCTGGTGCGAAAACTGGCCACCGAAAACAACATTGATCTCAGCGAAGTAACGGGCACCGGCGTGGGTGGTCGCATCCGCAAGCAAGACGTGCTGGCCGCCGCGCAGCAGAAAGAGGCCGCAAAAAAGGCGCCCCCACCGTCAGCGCAGGCCCCAGCCGCCGAGCCGGCTGCGAAAGCACCCGCAGCCGCGCCGACCTCGGTGCCCGCGCTGGCACACCTGCGCGGCACCACGCAGAAAGCCAGCCGGATCCGTCAGATCACCGCGAAGAAAACCCGCGAATCCCTGCAGGCCACGGCACAACTCACCCAGACCCACGAGGTCGACATGACCAAGATCGTGACGTTGCGGGCCAGGGCCAAGGCCGCGTTCGCCGAGCGTGAGGGCGTGAACCTGACCTTCCTGCCCTTCATCGCCAAGGCCGTGATCGACGCCCTCAAGGTTCATCCCAACATCAACGCCAGCTATAACGAGGACACCAAGGAGATCACCTACTACGACGCCGAGCACCTCGGCTTTGCCGTCGACACTGAACAGGGTTTGCTCTCCCCCGTGATCCACAATGCCGGGGACTTGTCCCTGGCCGGGCTGGCCCGCGCGATTGCCGATATCGCCGCCCGCACCCGGTCGGGCAACTTGAAACCCGACGAGCTGTCCGGTGGCACCTTCACCATCACCAATATCGGCAGCCAGGGCGCATTGTTCGACACCCCGATCCTGGTTCCGCCGCAGGCCGCCATGTTGGGCACCGGGGCCATCGTCAAACGACCGCGAGTGGTCATCGATGACAGCGGCAACGAATCGATCGGGGTTCGTTCGATCTGTTATCTCCCGCTGACCTATGACCATCGGCTGATCGACGGCGCCGATGCCGGACGCTTCCTCACCACCATCAGACACCGGCTCGAAGACGGAGCGTTCGAGGCCGATTTAGGGCTGTGAGAAGGTGGCTCAGGCTGGTCCCAAGGCCGTTATCGCGATCGCGGGTTCGTCCGGCCTAATCGGTTCGGCCTTGGCTGCAGCGCTACGCGCTGCCGACCACCGGGTGCTGCGCATTGTGCGCCGGGCACCGGCCAATTCCGAAGAACTGCACTGGAATCCCGACAGCGGCGAATTCGATGCTTACGCGCTGACCGAGGTCGACGCCGTGGTCAACCTGTGCGGCGTCAACATCGGCGGGCGTCGGTGGTCGGGCGCCTTCAAACAGAGTCTGCGAGACAGCCGCATCACTCCCACCGAGGTGCTGGCCACCGCGGTCGTCGACGCCGGGGTCCAGACCCTGATCAACGCCAGCGCGGTCGGCTACTACGGAAACACCAAAGACCGGGTCGTTGACGAAAACGACCGGCCAGGAAGCGGTTTCCTGGCCCAGCTGTGCGAAGACTGGGAGGCTGCCACGCTGCCGGCCCAATACGGCGGTGTCCGTGTTGTGCTGGCACGAACCGGCTTGGTGTTGGCCACGGCGGGTGGTGCGCTGCGCCGGCTGCGGCCGCTGTTCTCGACGGGACTGGGTGCCCGGCTGGGAAGCGGCCGTCAGTACATGTCATGGATCACCTTGGAGGACGAGGTGCGGGCGCTGCTGTTCGCCATATCGAACTCGTCGCTGTCCGGCCCGGTGAACTTGACCGGGCCGGCGCCCGTGACCAACGCCGAGTTCACCACCGTATTCGGCCGCGCGGTCAACCGCCCGACACCGTTGACGATCCCGGGTTTCGCGGCGCGGGCCGCGCTCGGAGAGTTCGCCGACGAGGGACTGCTCACCGGTCAGCGCGCCATCCCGTCCGCGCTTGAGCGCGCCGGTTTCCAGTTCCACCACAACACCATTGGCGAAGCGCTCGGCTACGCCACCGCCCGGCGCGACCATGATTAGTCGCGGCCACCCCGACCGCGCGTCGCCGACCAGACCGAGGCCGAGTACCGTCACGAACGTGACGGATTCCATCCGGTCTTCGATCAGGTCGCAGCCGACCGCGATCGACGTCCGCCAATTGGGGATGGTCGAATATCGCACCGCCTGGCAGCTGCAGCGCGACCTGGCCGACGCCAGAGCCGCCGGCGGCAGCGACACGCTGCTACTACTGGAGCACCCAGCGGTCTACACCGCCGGACGGCGCACTGAGCCGCACGAACGACCGGACCGGCCCGTTCAAGGCACGCCCGTCGTCGACACCGACCGCGGCGGCAAGATCACCTGGCATGGTCCGGGGCAATTGGTCGGCTACCCGATCATCGGGTTGGCTGAACCGCTCGATGTGGTCAACTACGTTCGACGCCTTGAGGAATCGCTGATCAAGGTGTGCGGCGAGGTGGGTCTGGACGCGCGACGAGTCGAGGGCCGGTCCGGAGTATGGGTGCCGGGCAACGCCGAGCGGCCCGAGCGCAAAGTCGCCGCCATCGGCGTCCGGGTATCGCGTGCGACCACACTGCACGGGTTTTCACTGAACTGCGATTGTGATCTCGACGCGTTCACGNCCATCGTGCCGTGCGGCATCAGCGATGCCGGGGTGACGTCGTTGTCCGCCGAACTGGGACGCACGGTTGCCGTCGACGATGTCCGGACGGCGGTCGCCGACGCCGTCTGCGACGCACTAGACGGCCGCCTTGCGCTCAGCTGGCAGCCCAACCCTGCCCGCGTAGCATCGGCTTCGTGACTTTGCAGGAATTCGGGGTGACTTTGCAGGAATTCGGGGCGCCGGAGCCTGATGTCGCCGGCCCCGCGGCCCCGGGGGGCCGCAAGTTGCTGCGACTGGAAGTCCGCAACGCGCAGACCCCGATCGAGCGCAAGCCGCCGTGGATCAAGACGCGAGCCCGCATGGGACCGGAGTACACGCAGCTGAAGAGCCTGGTCCGGCGGGAGGGTCTGCACACAGTCTGCGAAGAGGCCGGCTGCCCCAATATCTTCGAATGCTGGGAAGACCGCGAAGCCACCTTCCTGATCGGAGGTGACCAGTGCACCCGCCGCTGCGACTTCTGCCAGATCGACACCGGGAGGCCCGCTGCCCTGGACCGTGACGAACCGCGACGGGTCGCCGAGAGTGTGCAAACGATGGGCTTGCGCTATGCCACCGTCACCGGGGTCGCCCGCGACGACCTGCCTGACGGCGGGGCCTGGCTGTACGCCACGACGGTGAGCGCCATCAAAGAGCTCAACCCGTCGACCGGCGTCGAACTGTTGATCCCCGACTTTAACGGCGAGCCTGCCCGGCTTGCGAAGGTCTTCGAGTCCCGCCCGGAAGTGTTGGCGCACAACGTCGAAACCGTGCCCCGCATCTTCAAACGGGTTCGGCCGGCCTTCGGTTACCAGCGCAGCCTGGGCGTGCTCACCGCGGCGCGCGACTTTGGTCTGGTCACCAAAAGCAACCTCATCCTCGGTCTGGGCGAAACCTCCGACGAGGTGCGCACCGCACTGGCCGACCTGCGTGATGCCGGTTGCGACATCATCACGATCACCCAATACCTGCGTCCGTCGACCCGCCACCACCCGGTCGAGCGCTGGGTCAGGCCCGAGGAGTTCGTCGAGTTCGCCGAGCACGCCGAAGGGCTGGGTTTTGCCGGAGTGTTGGCCGGGCCGCTGGTGCGGTCCTCGTACCGGGCTGGTCGCCTTTATGAGCAGGCCCGTGCCGCCGCGGCATCCCGCTAACCGGCCGTTACGTATTCTTGGTAACTATGGCTAAATCCCGAAATGCCAGTGAGACCAAGGCCGCCAAGGCGCAGGCACAGGCCGCCCGCAAGGCCGCCGCGCGGGAACGTCGCACCCAGTTGTGGCAGGCGTTCAACATTCAGCGCAAGGAGGACAAGCGCCTGCTGCCGTACATGATCGGTGCCTTCGTGCTGATCGTGGGCTTTTCGGTGGGGGTCGGCGTGTGGGCCGGCGGGCTCACCCTGATCACGATGATCCCCTTCGGCGTGCTGCTGGGCGGTTTGGTCGACTTCATCATCTTCGCCCGCCGAGCCCAGCGATCGGTATTCCGCAAAGCGGAAGGCCAAACCGGCGCGGCTGCGTGGGCATTAGACAACTTGCGTGGCAAATGGCGGGTGAGCCCGGGCGTGGCCGCGACCGGCCACTTCGACGCGGTGCACCGGGTAATTGGACGGCCTGGTGTCATCTTTGTCGGCGAGGGCTCGGCGGCCCGAGTCAAACCACTACTGGCCCAGGAGAAAAAGCGCACCGCGCGGCTGGTCGGCGACGTGCCGATCTACGACATCATGGTCGGCAACGGCGAGGGTGAGGTTCCGCTGGCCAAGTTGGAGCGCCACCTCACCCGCCTTCCGGCCAATATCACGGTCAAACAGATGGACAGCCTGGAGTCGCGGTTGGCTGCGCTGGGATCGCGGGCCGGTGCCGCAATCATGCCCAAAGGACCGCTGCCCAACGCCGGCAAGCTACGCGGCGTGCAACGCACAGTGCGCCGCAAGTAAACCGCTTTAGCGCCGCACCACCGCCGTGTGGGTCACCCGATCGTGTATCCCGCGCCCATCCCAATCGGTGAACAACGGTGGGATGACCAACCCGATGAGCAGGCCCCGCACCGAGATCCGGCCAATCCCCAGCCGGCCGTCCACTGGGACCACCCCGAGACCCAGCACCAACTGGCCAGGCGTGAAACCGAACAGCCGCACCGCCACCGCACCCAGCAGAAACCAGATGACCAAAACCGCGGTCGGCAACACCTCGATGGAGATGACGCCGAACCCCAGGGCCAGCGCCGCCAGGCCGTAGGAGATCAGCCAGTCGATCAGCAGCGCCGCCAGCCGGCGCCCCATTGGCGCCAGAGATCCCGGCCCGCTCTCGGGCAGGCCGAGCGTCTCGCCGGGATATGTGGGGCGCGATTCCGGTGTCATGGGCCGATCGCTCGCGTCCCTTGGCCGCGCCCGAGTTGACCGGTGTGGGTCCGTGGGAGGCCGCTGCGCCTGCGCACCAGACCGGATCCGATCTTGCGGTCCATAGGCCCCACAATAGATCCCATGGCCGACCCCCCAGACTCTTATGCGGGCGGCGTGGTCACGTAACGTCTTGCAACACGGGGGTGACCCACGTGCAACATCAGCTTCATAGCGTCAGGCCGCGGATTACCAAGCAAAGGAGCATTCTGTGACAGATAAGACGCCGGACGACATCTTCAAACTCGCCAAGGACGAGAAAGTCGAGTATGTCGACGTCCGCTTCTGTGACCTACCCGGCACCATGCAGCACTTCACAATTCCGATTTACATCTTCGACGAGAGCGTATTCGAGGATGGCTTGGCGTTCGACGGCTCGTCGATTCGCGGATTCCAATCGATCCACGAGTCCGACATGCTGCTGCTTCCCGATCCGGAAACCGCGGTCATCGACCCGTTCCGTGCCGCCAAAACGCTGAACGTCAACTTTTTCGTGCACGACCCGTTCACCCTCGAGTCGTACTCACGCGACCCGCGCAACGTCGCCCGCAAGGCCGAGAACTATCTGATCAGCACCGGCATTGCGGACTCGGCCTACTTCGGCCCAGAAGCCGAGTTCTACATCTTCGACTCGGTGAGCTTCGACTCACGCATCAACGGCTCGTTCTACGAGGTGGACGCGACATCCGGGTGGTGGAACACCGGAGAACCGACCGAGTCCGACGGCAGCCCCAATCGCGGCTACAAGGTCCGCCCCAAGGGCGGGTACTTCCCGGTAGCCCCCGCCGACCACTACGTCGACCTGCGCGACGCGATGCTCACCAACCTGACCAACGCCGGCTTTTCTCTGGAGAAGGGCCACCACGAAGTGGGCACCGGCGGCCAGGCCGAGATCAACTACAAGTTCAACACGTTGTTGCACGCGGGTGACGACCTGCAGCTCTACAAATACATCGTCAAGCAAACCGCATGGCAGGCCGGAAAGACCGTGACCTTCATGCCCAAGCCGCTGTTCGGCGACAACGGGTCCGGTATGCACTGCCACCAGTCGCTGTGGAAGGACGGCGCCCCGTTGATGTACGACGAGACGGGGTACGCCGGCCTGTCGGACACCGCCCGCCATTACATCGGCGGTCTGCTGTACCACGCGCCCTCGTTGCTGGCCTTCACCAACCCCACGGTCAACTCCTANAAGCGCCTGGTTCCCGGTTACGAGGCCCCGATCAACCTGGTCTACAGCCAGCGCAACCGGTCGGCCTGCGTCCGCATCCCGATCACCGGGAGCAACCCGAAGGCCAAGCGACTCGAGTTCCGCTGCCCTGACTCGTCGGGCAACCCGTACCTGGCGTTCTCGGCGATGCTGATGGCAGGCCTGGACGGCATCAAGAACAAGATCGAACCGCCGCCGCCGGTCGATAAGGACCTCTACGAGTTGCCACCGGAGGAGGCCGCAAACATCCCCCAGGCTCCCACCCAGCTGTCTGCGGTGATCGACCGTCTGGAAGAAGACCACGAATACCTCACCGAGGGAGGCGTGTTCACGCCTGACCTGATCGAGACCTGGATCGCCTACAAGCGCGATTACGAGATCTCGCCNGTCCAGATCCGGCCGCACCCCTACGAGTTCGCGCTCTATTACGACGTGTAAACCGGCTAACCCCCTGACCTGCGGCGCAGCTACAGGTCAGGGGTCTGGGACCGCAGTGGGACCGCAGCGGTTTTCGCCACGCCTCACACACCACGGCTGACCGCCGAGCAGGGACTTCTCAGTTGCTTGCCTTCAGACGATCAGAGGGATGAAAGCAACCGAATGGCTGGACCTGGATGAGGCCCGCGATCTGGGACGCGCCCTCGCGGTTCGCCGCGCCCGGTGGCGAGCCAAGCGCGGTAGGGATTAGGTGGGTGGCGCGGGTGGCGCGGGTGGCGCGGGTGCCGCGGGCGGCGCGGGTGGCGGTGAGCTGGCCGGTCCGGGCGCAGCCGCATTTCCATACAGGCACTGCTGATATTCCGGACTACCTGGGACGTTGTCGAAGCCGCAGCTGCAATCATGAACTTGCGCGGGCGTGGAAAGCGAATTGCAAAAGTCGCTATCAGCCGAGGCCGATGGTGCGGTCCACATAACACCAGCGGCCAGGGCTGCCGCTGCACCACCGACCGTGGCCATCAATACTCTCGTCTTCATGTTGGGATTCCGTTTCTCTGTAAGACGACGGCACTCTCCCGCCGCTGGTTAGCCGAATAGTACGGTTTTTCAAGGAGAAAGTCGCAGACGTCATGTGCCGACGATTCAACCACCCAAACCGTGTGTACCGGCTTCGATCTTGGGGAATCGCCCGATCAGATCGAACGCGGTTTGCAGCGCAACGATGCCCGGTTCAACGACCGCCGAGCACGGAACGCGACGACCTGGCCGATTCTGGAAGGGGCGTGCGACTGACCCTGTTTCGGGGTGGGGCGACGAGTGTCCGGCGGGGAAGGATGAACCCGCCCGGACCGCAGTGGGACCGCAGAACTTTTCGCGGCGCTCAAGACAGCTCGGTTTTCTCGAGGCTCTGACCAGCGTGTTTGTCGGGCAGTCAAGACAGCTAAGGCGTTTAAAGACGCTGGACGTAGTTCGCGCTCTACTACGACGTGTAAGCCGGCTAACGCACTGACCTGGCGTTTCGGTTGAACTATGACCGTTTAGCCCGCAGAGAGCCCGCAGGATCCTCNCTTGACGACGCCNTCCGCGCCGCGATCACACCACCGATTGNNGCGCGGGTGGTCTCGTCCTTGTCGGGCCACATGTGCCCGTACACGNCCAGCGTCGTCTTGGCCGAGCTGTGACGCATGCGGGCTTGAACGGNCTTGACGTCANAGCCGCTGTCGATNAGCAGCGAAGGCGAGNTGGTGCCGCAGGCAATGGACGAAACCGCTTAATTCGCCAGGCGCNGTATCAACTGAAAATGGTCCAATCCTGACTGCNAGNGCTTACTGTNAGCACNGGGCTCATGTNCGTGTGCGCCTGCGACCGACCGCCCGAANGGCGGTTATGCCTTCGACGCAGAGGGCCACACGACGNGATTGCGCAGACAGACGGTCGACATCNATCGTTCGCCGTTCATTTTTCCCGAAGATTCTGCTCACGCCGACACTGTCGCGAACACNCTGCTGGGTTTCGTTGTCAGCTCAGCAAGAGAGGTTCGGCATGGCTGATTCGCCCAGAGAGCCCAACGGCTACAAGCCGTCCGTCCATCAAGCGATGCGGTTGCGACGCCGTCCGAGGAGCCGGTGCGGCGTGACATCTTGCCGATCCCGGATGTGAAGCAACCTCATCNCGGCTGAGGACCGGCTCACCGTGGCGATGGCACGCCAATAGCGCGTCGCCGCTGACGGGTCCAGTCCCGAGTTGTCAGTCGTGACATTGCCNNCCTGGTGTGGATAGTTTTGCTGGTCGGTATTCGTCCGACCACCGAGTGAAGGAGTGACCCATGGCTGTGTCAGGACGTAGGCTTCGCAGCGCAGTGGTCGGGGTGATCGCCGTCGGCGCAATGCTGATCGGGGGAGCATCACTTGCCTCTGCTGATCCCGCGCCCAACTGCACGGCCGCTGATCTGGCGGTCGCGTCGGGCACCGTGGGAACGGCGATGGGCGATTACTTGTTCACCCATCCGGACGTGAACGACTTCTTCACAAGCCTTAAGGGGCAGCCGAACTCGCAAATCCATGATCTCGTGCAGACCTACATGGACGCCCACCCGCAGGTCGAGTCCGAGATCAACGGCATCCGCCAGCCACTCACCGACCTGAGAAGCCGCTGCGACCTCGCCCCATCACCGCTCGGCTCCTAGAAAGAGACACCCGATATGACTCACTGGACACGGTCCTGGACCGTCACGGCATCGAGCGTCCTAGCCATCGCCACAATCCCCGGCGCAATTCTCACGATCCACCCCGCGGGGGTCGCCAACGCCGACGTATGTGCCAGCGCCGGGCGACGGGTCTCGGTGAGCGGCTGCGCCAACGTCGCTGACGGCATCGCACCCTACGTGCCACCGCCCGCCTACTACGCCCCGATGCCCGACGACCCACCGCCGCCCCCCAACGGCAGCGGATGCGTCAGCTACAACGGAAGATGGGTTAACGCCAACAAGTGTAATTAAGGCCGCCGATCTGGCCGGTCCAAAGCCCCTGTAGCGGGGCGTCCCACCTCCTCGGTAAAACCGGGGGCTACCTACGGTCGTACGGCCAGCGGATCAAACCGCTGGTTATCCCGGCCGCCGAGGTCGTGGTGACCACCTATCACGGATCACCCGCCGACATCGACCTCGCCTNCGCACAATTGGGTTCCTATATCGCCGAGCACGTGCTGACCGTCGGGTGGCAACTACGCGAGTAACTACCACCGAGACCATAGCCACACGACCGACAGCGCCCAGTGGCACACCGAAATCGCGTGGCCGGTCATCGATATCACTGNAGACCGCGGCGTTGACCCTTGTTGATGACGATCGATGGCAGCGTATGCGCTCGCGCCCTTGATCACCCCAGGCGCCGCAACCGCGACGCCATCAACGCCGGCATCTGGCGTTTGCCGGCGAAGGTGGAACGCTGAAATATAGAGTCCGAATCGGACACTTTGCACATGTTCGTCCGTTTCGCGGATCTGTCGATGACCTGGGGGGCAGCGATGTCGTATGTGGTGGCGATCCCCGAGGCGCTGGTGGCAGCGGCATCGGATTTGGCCGGTATCGGTTCGATGCTCAGCACGGCCAATGCGGCCGCGGCGGCCTCGACGACCGGGGTATTGGCCGCGGGCGCCGATGAGGTATCGGCGGCGATCACGTCGCTGTTTTCTAGCCACGCGCAGGACTTTCAGGCACTGAGCACTCAGGCGGCGGCGTTTCATGACCAGCTTGTGCATCTCCTGAACGGTGGCGCGAACTCGTATGCCAGCACCGAGGCCGCCAACGCCCAACGAAATCTGCTCAGCGCTGTGAACTCGCCGGCCCAGGCACTCTTGGGGCGCCCGCTGATCGGCAACGGCGTCAACGGGGCCCCGGGAACCGGAGCTAACGGCGGGGATGGCGGGCTCTTGATCGGCAACGGCGGCGCCGGTGGGTCCGGCGCGCCCGGCCAAAACGGCGGTAACGGCGGGGCCGCTGGGCTACTTGGTGCCGCCGGCGCAGGCGGCGCCGGCGGGTCCGGTGCCACCGCCGGGAACGGCGGCATAGGCGGGGCCGGTGCGCTGTTCGGCGCCGGCGGCGCCGGCGGCGCCGGCGGGCTCTCAACGAGTGGCGCCACCGGCGGGAACGGCGGCGCAGGCGGGGTCGGCGGGCTGTTGGGCGCCGGCGGCGCCGGTGGCACCGGCGGTCTCTCAACGGCCGGCGCCGGCGGGAACGGCGGGGCCGGTGGCCAGGCCGGGCTGTTCAGCACCGGCAGCTCCGGCGGGATCGGCGGACCCACTCAGCCGACCGGTGGGGCCGGCGGCGCCGGCGGCGCAGGCGCCACAGAAGGGGGTAACGGCGGGGCCGGCGGGGCCGGCGGCATTTTGGGCGCCGGCGGGGCCGGCGGCGCCGGCGGGGCCGGCACCAGCGGTGACGGCGGTAATGGCGGCGCCGGCGGGGCCGGCACCGTGTGGGGCAACGGCGGCGCGGGCGGCGCCGGCGGCACTGGCGCCGTAGGCGCCGGCGGGTCCGGCGGTAACGGGGGCATCGGCGGCATGTTCGAAGGCTCAGGCGGCGCCGGCGGCGCCGGCGGCACCGGCCAGACCACCGGCGGCAACGGCGGCAACGGCGGGCACACGACCGGGATCTCCGGCAACGGCGGTGCAGGCGGCTCCGGCGCTACCGGCATCACGGGTGCCGGCGGGGCCGGCGGTAACGGCGGCAACTCCGGCCCCGTCCAGGGCTCCGCCGGGCCCGGGGGTAACGGCGGCTTCGGCGGCGGCGGCGCCGGCGGGGCCGGCGGCGAGGGGGGCAACGCCGCCGGGATTTCCGGCAGCGGTGGCGCCGGCGGGGCCGGCGGGGCCGGCTACACCACCGGCGGGGCCGGCGGCAACGGCGGCAACGCAGCGCTGGTCGGCTACGGCGCTAACGGCGGCCCCGGCGGGGAGGGCCTCAATTCGACCGGTGGTGACGGCGGTAACGGCGGCAACGCCGTGCTGTTAGGCGACGGCGGCGACGGCGGTAACGCCGGGATTGGCACGACGCCCGGCGGCGTCGGTACCGGCGGCACCGGCGGGCTGCTGTTCGGCCGGGGTGGGATCAGCGGGTTGACATAGCCGGCGGGCCGCGCGCGGGCGCCGAGACTTGAACCAAGGCGAGCCTGCGTGTCATCACCACTGGTTAAGTGTCGTGACTTCGACCAGTGAAAAACCTAGCTGTCGAGTGCCAGGTCCTTGCGGAAGCGCTGCATGCCATCGATCTTGTCGGCCAAGGTGGCGTCCGGCCCGGCGTAGAACATCCACGGCATGGTGATGATGCCGGTGATACCGGCGTCGGCTGCCCGCTGATAATCGCCAGTGGTGAAGGCGTCAGTGAGCGGTGTCAGGATGGTGAAATCGTCTAGTGACAGCCCGTTTTCGAGGCGCAGTTCCCGCAGCCGGCCAACCGCATCGACAGCGCGATCGGTGCTGATCAGGTCGCCGATCCAGCCGTCATTGCGGGCTGCGCGCCGGAGCGCGGCGTCGCTGAGCCCGCCGACATAGACCGGTATCGGCGGCGGGCTCGGCTGCATCTCCAACCGCGGTGCCTGGTAGAACTCGCCGTCGAACTCCGACCAGCCCGGTTCCCACAGCGCCCGCATCAAGTCGATGATCTCGTCGGTACGTTTACCGCGGGCCGCGAACTGCTCACCCATCAAAGCGAATTCCTCTCGGCACCAGCCGACGCCGATGCCGAGCTCCACCCGACCGGACGCCAAAACTGCTGCGGTGCCAATGGCTTTGGCCGCCGAGTAGGGATTTCGCATCGCGGGAATGTAGACCGTGTTGACGAACCGCAGCCGTGACGTCACCTGCGCAAGGGCACCCACCAGGACCCAGGGATCGGGCCAGTCGGTGAACGGCTGCCACCGCCGTTGGCCATCTTTGGTGTACGGGTACGGGGTGTCGAGGGTCTCGAGGTTGACGACGTGGTCCGGGATGCCGATGCCGTCATAGCCGAGTTCGTCAGCGGCCTTGGCGATCTCGATGATCTCGCGGGTGTTCAAGAAGGCACTGCTGACGTAGAACTTCATTGAGCTTCCCGCGCCCACGCCGGCTCGATGAAGACACCTTCTGCCTCCACGGTTACCCCTTTCGCATCCGAAATAGTGCCCCGTGCAAAGACTTTGACGCCCTGCCTGCGGTCAATCCAAGCATCGGAACGAAGCGGACCCAGAGGAGTGCCGCGCAGGTACTTCACGGTGATGGTTCCGGTGAAGCGCGCCTTGGACAACCCCTCGCTAGCCGCCTCGCCGAGCATGTGGTCAAGTACCAGTGCGCTGACGCCGCCGTGCACCAGGCCGGGCGGGCCCTCGTACGCCGACCCGAGGATGAACTCGCCCCAGCAGCGCCCATCGCCGTCGTGGCGGACGACGATTGGCGGGGCGATCGGGTTGCACGCGCCGACCACGGCGTTACCCAACGGCAGCGGGCGACCGTCGACGCGATAACTCACTCCGACCGGCCTGGTCCGTTGCCGTAGTANCGCAGTGGCAGCATCGATCGCGGTTCGCGCGTTGCCGACGACGTCGTCGTCGGCCTCAGTCCGGATGGTGGCGTCGACGAGTTCCCGGACGGCGTCCGCCAACGGAGCGTACAGAGCCGTCACCCGATCAGCCTCCGCCGCGCTGAGCACCTCGAACACGGCGTCGGAGATGGGATTGGACGCGCCCGCTCCCTGACTCAACTCCCGAACACCTTGCGCACGACGGCTTTTGCGCGCCGCGTCACCCGCAGGTAGTTATCCAGGAACTCGCTGCCGTCGTCGTTTGGCCAGCCTGCGGCGACCGCGACGGTATTGAGCTGGCGTCCGGGTCCCGGCAGCTGGTCGGTGGGCTTACCGCGGACCAGCACCAGCGCGTTGCGGGCCCCGGTCGCGGTCAGCCAGGCCTGCCGCAGCAGGTCCACTTCCTCCGCGGGAACGAGGTCAGCAGCGGCGATCGCGTCCAGGGATTCCAGCGTCGAGGTGTTGTGCAGAGCCGGGATCTCGTGTGCGTGCTGCAATTGCAGCAACTGCACGGTCCATTCGATGTCGGCCAGTCCCCCGCGACCCAATTTGGTGTGTGTGTTGGGGTCGGCGCCGCGGGGCAGCCGCTCGGACTCGACGCGGGCTTTGATGCGGCGAATCTCCTGTACCGCCGCGGCGGACACGCCGTGAGGCGGGTAGCGCGTCTCATCAGCCATCAGCATGAAGCGCCGGCCCAGATCCGGGTCACCGGCCACCGCGTGTGCGCGCAACAGGGCCTGGATTTCCCACGGCTGCGCCCACTGCGCATAGTAGACGGCATAGGCCCCCAGCGTGCGGACCAGCGGGCCGTTGCGGCCCTCGGGCCGCAGATTGGCGTCGACTTCCAGCGGTGGGTCGACGCTGGAAGTCCCCAGCAGCGCCCGAACCTGCTCGGCGACCAACGCCGCCCATCGCATCGCGAGCGATTCCTCGACACCACCGGCCGGTTCACAGACAAACAGGACGTCGGCGTCGGAGCCGTAGCCCAGCTCCGCACCACCCAGCCGGCCCATCCCGATGACCGCGATGGCCGCCGGCGCCTTGCCCTCTTCAGGCAGGTTGGCCCGGATCATCGCGTCTAACGCGGCCTGGAGCACTGCCACCCACACCGAGGTGAGCGCCCTGCACACTTCCCTGAGTTCGAGCATGCCGAGCAGGTCCGCCGAACCGATGCGGGCCAGCTCACGACGGCGCAGTGCGCGCGCGCCGGCGATCGCCCGCACCGGGTCGCGGTAGCGAGCGGCGGAGGTTATCAGCCCCCGGGCCACCGCGGCGGGGTCGGTCTCGAGCAGCTTAGGACCGCCCGGCGCGTCGCCGTAACTCTGAATGACCCGGGGCGCGCGCATCAAGAGGTCCGGCACGTACACCGAAGTCCCGAGCACATGCATGAGCCGCTTGGCCACCGCGGGCTTGTCGCGGAGCGTGGCCAGGTACCAGCTTTCCCCCGCCAGCGCGTCGCTGAGCCGGCGGTAGGCCAACAACCCGCCGTCGGGGTCGGGCGCGTACGACATCCAGTTCAGCAGCCTGGGCAGCAGCACGGACTGCACCCGCCCGCGCCGGCCGCTCTGGTTGACGAGCGCCGACATGTGCTTCAACGCGGTCTGCGGCCCCTCGTAACCCAGCGCGGCCAGCTGCCGCTCCGCCGCCGCCGACGTCATGCCGTTGGCGATTTCCAGGCTGGCGGGCCCGATCGACTCCAGCAGCGGTTGATAGAAGAGTTTGGCGTGCAGCTGCGACACCCGCAGGTTGTGGTGCTTGATCTCCTCGCGCAGCACCCCTGCCGCATCGCGCCGCCCGTCCGGCCGCATATGGGCCGCGCGGGCCAGCCAGCGCACCGCCTCTTCGTCGTCGACCTCGGGCAGCAGGTGGGTGCGCTTGAGCCGCTGCAACTGCAGTCGGTGCTCGAGCAGCCGGAGGAACTCATAGGAGGCAGTGAGGTTGGCCGCGTCCTCACGCCCGATATAGCCGCCTTGGCTCAATGCGGCCAGCGCGTCCACCGTAGAGGCCACGTGCAAAGACTCGTCGCAGCGACCGTGCACCAGCTGCAACAGCTGCACGGCGAACTCCACGTCGCGCAATCCGCCGGTGCCGAGCTTGATCTCGCGGGCGCGGACATCGGCGGGCACCAGCTGCTCTACTCGCCGGCGCATCGCCTGCACTTCGACCACGAAGTCCTCACGTTCGCAGGCGACCCAGACCATCGGCATCAACGCGGCCAGGTAGCGCTCGCCGAGTTCCGCGTCACCAACTGCCGCCCGGGCTTTCAGCAACGCCTGGAACTCCCAGGTCTTGGCCCAGCGCTGGTAGTAGGCGGTGTGCGATTCGACTGTCCGGACCAGCTCACCGCTGCGACCCTCCGGCCGCAGCCCGGCATCCACCGCGAAGAACGCCGCCGAGGCCACCCGCATCATCTCGCTGGCCACGCGGGCGCTGAGCGGGTCGGCCCGCTCGGCGACGAAGATGACGTCGACGTCGCTGACGTAGTTCAGTTCGCGGGCACCGCATTTGCCCATCGCAATGACCGCCAGCCGCGGTGGCGTCCGGTCACCGCACACGGTCACCTCGGCAACCCGCAGCGCTGCCGCTAACGCGGCGTCGGCCATATCGGCCAGATGGGCCGCGACCACGGTGAACGCCATCACCGGCTCGTCCTCGACCGTCGCGGCCACATCGAGTGCGGCCAGCACCAGCAGGTGGTCGCGATACAAGGTGTGCAATTTAGACACAACAGAACCGGGCGGTGAACTGGGTCCTGCATCGGGCACCGCCAACGCTTCGTCGACGCACGCGGTGAACGACTGGCGCAGCTGATCCGGAGTGGGCAGTTTGATCTTGCCCCGCAGTAGCTTCCAGGACTGGGGATGGGCAGCCAGGTGATCCGCCAGGGTCAGTGACGAGCCCAGCACAGCGAACAGCCGCCCGCGCAGGCTGCTTTCGGT
>JGI12635J15846_10001922_pt1 | contig 18131 bp, 12 predicted proteins | sample BlaSpr_A8_OM2_M2_FD_15846 | JGI IMG/M metagenome (IMG submission 15846) | reverse complement strand
CTTTCAGTTTACATGCGCGGTTCGCAAGCATCAACGCGACTCAAGCCGATTGACGAAAGTAGGGCTGATTCCAGGCAGGAGAGTCGATCCACTATCGTGCGCAGCCAAACGAGTGCGGGACAACAGAACGCTGCCCGCAGGCAAACAAACTTGCTCTCGTGAAACTCCGAACTTAGTAGCGGCCGCGTCCTCCGCCACCACCGCCGCGCCCACCGCGGTCGCCGCCGCGATCTCCACCGCGGCCTCCACGGTCGCGCCCGCCGCCTCCCGCATGTTCGGTCTTGGGACGTGCCTCATTCACGTTGAGACTGCGCCCGCCCACTTGCGAGCCGTTCAACGCCGTGATGGCCTTGTCTCCATCTTCGTTGCTGGCCATTTCCACGAAACCGAATCCCCGCGAACGTCCCGTATCTCGGTCCGTCATGATGCTCACCCGGTCCACTTGCCCGAACGGTTCAAACATCTGGCGCAGTTCATCCTCGGAAGTGTTAAAGCTCAGATTGCCTACAAAAATATTCTTCAAGCGTCGCCCCTGCATTGAGCTGTCGAAGTGCCANCTCGATGCGGCGTGACTGACAGGTCGGGAATAGCGTCCTGAAATCGTGGCCGGAGCTGGCTAACAGTCGATTGCGGGCAGAAGTATAGCAGGTCTGTCAAATCCGGCAGGTNAAAAATCCTGAAANCCGCTCCCAACGGGCAGTTTGGCCGGGATTCAGCACTCGTCCACTTTCCAGTAGCCTTCGCGATGATATCCAACCTGCAGTAGGCGGTTCTTAGGATCGTGCCGCTTGCCGCACTGCGGACAACCTAAGTATCGGCTCCACGCCGTGCCTTGTCGATCGTAGTCTTTTGAGACGGCGAAGGTTGTTCCGCAACTGCACGGAACCAGAAACATTTGCAGCGAGGTTGCTTTTGAAGGCTCGGATTGACTGCGGCGCTTCACCCTTCCTCGACCGCAGCCAGAGCGCCGCGTTTGCGCTTGTTCGACTGAAGAACTTTTTTCCGCAGCCGCAGCGATTTCGGCGTGATCTCTACGAACTCGTCATCCGCAATAAATTCAATCGCCTGCTCCAGATTCAATTGCCGGAACGGCACCAGTCGGATCGCTTCATCGGCTGTCGACGCACGCATGTTAGTGAGCTTCTTTTCGCGCACGGCGTTCACGTCGAGATCATCATCCTTCGCATTTTCGCCGATGATCATTCCTTCATACAATTCAACGCCCGCTCCGACAAACAACTCTCCGCGTTCCTGCAAACCCCATAGGGCGTACGCTGTCGAAGTGCCAGTCCGATCGGCGATCAGCGCCCCCGTTTGCCGGTGCGGGATTTCGCCTTGCCACTCGGTATATCCATCGAAAAGCGAATTCATCACGATGGTTCCACGCGTATCGGTGAGCAACTGGCTTCGCAGCCCGATCAGCCCGCGGCTGGGCACACGGAACTCGATGCGCACCCGCCCATAGCCATGATTGTGCATGTTGGTGACTTCGCCCTTGCGCGACCCCAACTGCTCCATGACCACTCCGACGAAATTCTCTGGCACGTCCACAGTGAGATGTTCCACCGGTTCCATCAGCTTGCCATCGATGCGCTTGGTGACGATCTCAGGCTTGCCCACCATGAGTTCGTAGCCCTCGCGCCGCATCATTTCGAGCGTAATGGAGAGCTGCAGTTCGCCGCGTCCCAGCACCTTGAACGAATCGGTCGTACCCATCTCTTCCACGCGCAGCGAAACATTGGTGAGCAGTTCTTTCGCCAGCCGCTCCCGCAGATTGCGCGAGGTTACGTAACTGCCTTCGCGTCCCGCGAAAGGCGAAGTGTTCACCGTGAAGGTCATGGCAATCGTCGGCTCGTCGATCACGATGGGCGGCAGTGGCGCAGGATTTATCGGATCAGTGATGGTTTCACCGATCGTGATTCCTTCAACCCCGGCGACGGCGATAATATCGCCCAGCACCGTCTCCGTGATGTCGGTCCGCTTCAGCCCGGCAAACGAAAATAATTTGGTGATCTTGGTTTTGTGCATCGACCCGTCGAGCTTGGCGATGACCACATCTTCACCGGTAAACATCGTGCCGTTAAAAACTCGCGCAATGGCCAGCCGCCCCAGGTAATCGCTGTAATCGAGATTCGCCACCAGAATCTGCAATGGACCTTTCGGATCACCCTGCGGCAAGGGAATCGTTTTCAGGATCGCATCGAACAAAGGCCGCAGATCCTCGCCTCCCCCCCTCACGTCCGTGGACGCAGTTCCTTCCTTCGCGTTGGTGTAAAGAACAGGGAAGTCGAGCTGATCTTCTTTCGCATCCAGATCGATAAACAAATCGTAAATTTCGTTCAAAACTTCCTGCGGACGCGCATCCGGCCGGTCGATCTTATTAATTACGACAATCGGCGGAAGCTTCGCCTCCAGCGCTTTCGTCAGCACATAGCGGGTTTGCGGCAACGGCCCTTCGCTGGCATCCACCAGCAGCATCACGCCATCGACCATTTTGAGGGCGCGTTCCACCTCACCTCCAAAATCGCTGTGACCGGGCGTATCCACAATGTTGATCTTTATGTCGTGATAAAAGATCGCGGTGTTCTTCGCCAAAATAGTGATGCCGCGCTCCCGCTCCAGTTCGTTCGAATCCATCACCCGTTCGACGTGGTGCTCGTTGGAACGAAAAGTGCCGCTTTGTTGCAGCATGGCATCGACCAGAGTGGTCTTGCCGTGGTCGACGTGCGCGATGATGGCAATGTTGCGAATGCTCAAACTCAAAGTATGGGTTGTCCTTTATTGACGTCTTGGATTGATGGGCGCAGACAGCGGTCGTCGGCTGGAATGCCCCCCCTATAACTTTACTATGGGTTGCGCCTTCCGAGGAGATTACATCGCACTTACGTGCAAGTTGAAGGAGTGGGTGTAGAAATCTGTGAACCGGCGGGCTAAACGGGATCTGCAACGTCCACAATTTGGACACCCGTGTCGACCGTACCCTCCCCGCGCACGCGCAGCCGGTGCCAGAGCATAATCGCCATCACGGAAAATGCAAAAATAATCGTGGAGACGGCGTTGATCTCCGGCGTGATGCCACGCCGCAGCCGTCCCCAAATCTCCAACGGCAGCGTGTTATCTCGCCCGATCAGAAAAAAGCTGACCGCAATTTCGTCCATCGAAAGCGTGAAGATCAGAAGCGCTGCCCCAATGATCGGCAGCTTTAAATTCGGCACCGTGATACGCCAGAATGTCTGCCAGTAATTTGCGCCCAGATCGAGAGACGCCTCTTCCTGCGCCCGGTCCAGCTTCTGAAGCCCGGCGAATACTTCAGTCGTAGCCACCGAGATCAATGCCGTTCCGTGGCCCAGAATAATGGTTAGCAAACTGAGCTTCGTTCCCGCCACGTTGAACAGCATCAGCAGCGAAAGTCCGGTAATAATTCCAGGCAAGATTAGCGGCAACAGGACGAGCCTTCGGAACAAAGCTTTCCCCGGAAACTGCGCTCGCTCCAGCGCAAGCGCAGCCGGTACTCCAAATGCCAGCGAGATCCCCATCGCCGCAAGCGCTACTTGCAGGCTGTTGACCACCGAATCCCAGATGGGCCCGTCTGCGAACAGCGTGCGGTACCAGTCGAGTGTTAGATGATGCGGCGGAAATCCGCCCACGCCCTCTCCATTGAACGAATAGACAATCAGAACCACAATTGGCAGATAGAGAAAGCCAAACACCGCGAGCGCGTGAAACAACAGCCAACCCGGCCCGGAGACAAATTTCCCTGCGCTCACGAAAAACTCCACTTCTTCTCCAGTCGCTCCGAGAAAAACAGCAGACTCACCACCAGCACCAGCATGCAAAGCGAAATAGCCGCGCCCAGGGGCCAGTTATAAGCCGCGCCAAACAGGCTGACGACGATATTCGAGATCATGATCCCGCTTGGCCCACCCAGCAACAGCGGCGCAAGAAAATCGCCCAGGCTGAGTACGAAAGCAAACGTTGCCCCGGCCACCACTCCCGGAATGGAAAGCGGAAGAATGATCTTCCAGAATGTTTGTCCTGGAGTTGCGCCCAAATCATGCGAAGCCTCCACCAGGTTTCGCGGAACATGTTCCAGCGCCGCATAAATCGGCAAAAACGCGAACGGCGTATAGATGTGAGTCAGCGTCAGCACCACGGCAAACGGACTGTACAAGAGAAATTCCAGCGGATGCCTGGTCAGGTGAGCGTACTGCAACAAAGTATTCAAAACGCCGTCCGAGCCGAGAATGGTCTTCCACGCATAGGCTCGCACCAGATAGCTCACCCACAAAGGAATGATCACGAATTGGTAGAGCAGCTCTTTTTTCTTGGCAGCGTGCAGCGAAAGAAAATATGCCAGAGGATAAGCCAGCAGCAGCGAGAAGATCGTGACTCGCGCCGCGATCCACATCGAACGCAACAGCGTCTTCCAGTAAACATCGACTCGAAAAAGTTCGCTGTAACTGGCCAGGTTCCAGGAGTGCACAATGGTCTGCGAAGGCGACACCGACCAGAAGCTGTAACAAAACATCAGCAAATAAGGTAGGAGAAGAAATACCGTCACCCACACCAGAGGTGGCACAGTGACCGCTGCCTTGTAGCTCCGAGAAAACATCAGACTCTTTCTGCAGACTCGCGAACCGGCACCGCATCAGCGGGCGAGAACTCGAGTTCAACCTCGCCAAGCGCGCTCGCATTCGCCGGCGTCCTCACCACTAGCATCAGTCTGCCGTCGCATTCCACTTGAATCAGTTCAGTCGCGCCGTGAAATGCGCGATGACGGACCTTTCCACGCACTCGCACTCCGTTACTCGATCCGCCCGTCTGCGCCAGATAAATATCCTCTGGCCGCAACGAGAACAAGACCGGACCGTCAGGTAGCGCCACCGGCCAGACTAACGCACCGCAGCGGACTTTCCCCGCTTGCACTGAGCCTTTCAGAAGATTCGTGTGGCCGATGAATTGCGCGACATAGGCGGTCGCCGGCTTTCTATAAATGTCACGCGGAGTAGCAACCTGCTCAAGTTCGCCTGAACGCAGCAGCGCGATCCGATCGGACATCACCATCGCCTCTTCCTGATCGTGTGTCACAAAGATGAACGAAATACCAACTTCGCGCTGCAACGACTTCAATTCCACCTGCATCTGCCGCCGAAGATTCGCGTCGAGCGCGGAAAGTGGCTCATCGAGTAAAAGCAGCCGCGGACGCTTCACCAGCGCCCGCGCCAGCGCGACTCTCTGCTGCTGCCCGCCGCTGATTTTCGATGGCTTCGACTTCGCGTACGCCGCCATCTTCACTTTTCCCAGCGCTTCCCGCACGCGCGATACAACCTCAGCCTCCGGTCTTTTGGCTACGCGCAATCCATATGCGACATTTTCTTCCACCGTAAGATGAGGAAACAGCGCATAGCTCTGGAACACGGTGTTGACTGGGCGGCGATAGGGAGGCTGTAAGTCCAGTCGTTCTTGTCCCATCCATACTTCGCCCGCGCTGGCGGTCTCAAAGCCGGCGATAATTCGCAGAAGAGTAGTCTTCCCCGACCCGCTCTCCCCCAAGATGGTGAGAAATTCTCCCTCCGCTACATCGAGAGAAATATCCCGCAACACTATGCTCTTGCCGAAATGCTTCGCCACATTGCGAATGCTGACCAACGATCCTCGACTCACGGCATCGTCCGTGCCAGCCGCTGCGATTTCGGATGCGCTCATCTATCCCCACGTCCTTAACTCTGCCCAGCCAAAGCCGATGCCCGCAGCCCGACAGCCGAAGCCCGCCCTACTGCGCGGCCTTCACTTCATTCCAAATCTCGTTGTACTTCGCCCGTCGCGGCACGTTCTGCCAGAAATAAATCCGCTTCTGATAATTGTCGACATCATCCAGGTGCAGGTTTCTAACTTCCTGCCCCGTCATGAACTGCGAGGCTTGCGGATTCGCCGGCGTGTATCCGGTCACATCCGTAACCTTCTTCTGCGTCCGCGCCTCAATCATGTATTCGAGGAACTCCGTGGCCAGCTCTTTATTCTCGCTGCCCGCCGTAATCATCAGGTGATCGATCCAGCCGGTCGTGTTCTCCTTCGGAATCGTCTCCCCCACCGGAAAGTTGATCTTGCGCAGTTGATTGGTCATTAGCGGCCATCCCATGGCGGCCACCACTTCGTGGTTCTGAAAAAGATTCGTCAACTCTCCGCCGGTGGACCACATCTTCCTGATATTCGGTTTCAGCTCCAGCAACTTCTTCTTCACAGCCTCAAGCTGTTCATCGCTCAGGTTATAAACCTGCGATGGGTCCGGCTTGTCGTAGCCCAAGACCTGCGCCGCCATATAGATGGTCGACAAATCGTCCCACACGGAAATCTTGCCCCGATATTTCGGATCCCAAAGCACGTTCCAGCTCTCGGGTGGTTGAGCGAACACGGTCGCGTCGTAAATCAGCGGATCCGGTCCCCACATGAATGGAACTCCATACACCTGGCCACTCATCCGCACCAGCGGCAGGGAAGTGAGCTGTGGAGAAAGTTGCGCGTAACTCGGAACCTTCGCCAACTCCAGCGGGGCTGCCAAACCCGCCGCTGCGATCGACGTAGCTACATCGCTCGAGGGTGAGATCACGTCATAATTTCCCGCGCTCCCGCCCCGCAGTTTGGCCACCAGTTCATCGCTCGATCCCATATACGAAGCCGAGACTTTGCAGTGATGCTGTTCCTCAAATGCTTTTACAAACGCCGGATCGGCATAGCCTTCCCACACCAGCAAATTCAATGTCGGAGTTTTTTTGGTGCACGAACTAGCGAATGCCACTACCGTCAACAGGGCCAGCAGAACTGGTCGTCGCACCCTCATTCGCATCTCCAATATCGTCAAGCTTAAGCCGAACTCAAAACGTCGGCGGCGTGTTTACCCATAGCAGCCACGCTTCCGCGCGCCCGGGATTCTTCCAATGATGCGGCGTCGCGCTCTCAAAGTAAAAACTGTCGCCGGCCTTAAGTCGGTATTCTTCATTCTCCAGCGTGATGTTCAGCGCGCCACGCAATATATAAAGGAACTCTTCTCCTTCGTGCGAATATGAGTCCCCGCTGCCCGCGCCCGGCGCCACGCGAAACAAATGCGGCTCCATCACGGTGTTTCCCCATGCCAGCAGTTCCATGCGAACCCCGGGACCCGCTTCCAGCACCTTTCGCTGTGCCGGTTGCACCTGGCGGCTGCTGGCTCCGTCGGCATCGAAAAAATCCAGGATGTTGGTCTTATAAAATCTAGCCAGCTTGCGCAGCGTTCCTACTGACCCACTCATCTGCGATCGTTCCAGAGCGCTCAGAAATCCCACGGAGATGCCGATGTTATTTGCCACTTGTGCCAGCGACAGCCGCCGCTTTGCCCGCAACTGCCGCAGTTGCGACCCGATCGCTGCAACGTTTCCATCGGCGGCCGGTGGGGTTCGCCCCTCGCGCCGCAGAAGCTCTACAATCGCCGCCGCATTCAGCCCCCGCACCTTCCGCAGAAACCGCGCCCGCTTCAGCAGTTTCACATCACCTGCGCTATACAGCCGGTACTTGCTCTCGGTGCGCCGCGGGCGCGTGAGCCCCAGGTTTTCCCATGACCGGATCACCGACGGCGACACTCCTACCCGCCGTGCCACATCTCCGATTTTCAGGTAGGGTTTACCGTTGGAAGAATTCATCGCGTCCATTTTTGGTCGGAGAAGATTTTTCCATCAGAGGGATCGAGTTTTTTCTTCTTGACAGTTCGCCTGCCCCTTCTCTAACCTTGCGGGATTATAGCAAGGTTCTGTCGCGAAGCAATTGCCGTATAAGACAAAAACCACCACCCACAAGAACTGTTGGAGGAGCCATGTCGCCATTGCGCTGCCGCCTTTCCGCCGTCTGCCTGACCGTTCTTCTCTGTCTCGTCCCGTCGAGTTTGTTTGCCCAGGGCACCGGTGGCCGCATTCTTGGCCGCGTTGCCGACCCGTCGGGTGCCGTGCTCGCTCACGCGAAAGTTACTGCTTCGAATCAGGCCACTGGCGTGACCCGCGATACCCAAACGACGGATAGTGGCGACTACGCTTTCCCTGAGTTGTCCGTCGGTGTGTATACCCTCACTTTCGAGCTTCCCGGGTTCAAGAAAGATGTCCGGCGCGGCGTCAACCTCGATGTCAACCAGGTCATCACTCTTAACATGACGATGCAGATCGGCGCGACGCAAGAGGTGGTGGATGTAACCTCGGAAGCGCCGCTGGTCGATACCACCAGCACTCAACTCGGCGCCGTGGTCGATGATCGCACCGTCAGCCAGCTTCCTCTCAACTCACGTGACACGTATCAGTTCCTGCAGTTGCAGCCGGGCGTGATGTCGACCGTTGGCTCCAGCAACACCCTCATTTATGGGAGTGACAGCGCCGGAGCGGTTTCGGTAAATGGCGGCCGTGGCCGGTCGAACAATTTCAGCGTTAATGGCGGCGATGCTAACGACCTCTTCGTTAACCTTCCTACGGTCCAGCCCACTCCTGACAGCATTCAGGAATTTCGTGTTCTCACCAACACCTTCGACGCCGAGTATGGCCGCAACTCCGGGTCCGTGGTTAACGTCGTTACCAAATCGGGCACGAACCAGTTTCATGGCGATGTCTACGAATTTTTTCGCAACAAGGTTTTGAACGCACGTGGATACTTCGATCCGGTCAACCCGCAATTTAACCAGAATCAATTCGGCGGTACCTTTGGCGGCCCCATTAAGAAGGATCGTACTTTCTTTTTTGCGTCATACGAGGGTCGCCGCATCCGGCAAGGCGTTCCCTCGCCGGCGGTTACTGTCCCTAGCGCGCAGGAACTTCCATCTCCCACCAACCTTGTGAACGGACAGATTGTCGCGGACTTCTCCGATGTGAATCCCGCTGCGCAGGGGTCACCATTTGGAGGGACGCTGAATAACTCTGCAATTTTGGCGAATCGCCCGGGGTGCCAGGCGGCCACAACCGCGATTGGTGGCGGAAATATCGCAGACGGTCAGTCGTATTCAACCATCTTCCCCAACAGTCAGATTCCCCTTGCCTGTATGGACCCAACAGCCGTTGACTTGCTCCAGTTCGTCCCTCCCGCAGGCCCCAACGGCACGGTCACCACGATTCCCACTAAACCCGTCCGAGGGGATCAGTTCACGGTCAAAGTCGACCACAGGCTCACTGATAAGCAGAACTTGAGCATCTATTACTACTTCAATGACGACCGCACGGCGCAGCCCTTCGCGTTTTTCCAGTTGGCTGGCGCCAATGTCCCAGGGTTTGGCAGCATCGTGGCCGAACGCTTCCAGCAGTGGAACATCACCCACACCTGGACGTTGAACAACAGCACGGTCAATGAATTCCATTTCAACTACAACCGCGAAGGGCAAGGCACATTTCAGCACCCGCAGCGCACCAGTCTGGTCCAGGACGCGTGTCCGCCCGCTCCATCATGGCTCACCAATGTCACGGGTGCGCCTCCTTGCTTCTTCGGAGATACGCCGGCCAACGCCGGCCCGACCGGCACTGGAATTCACCCCTTCCTGGGGGCCGGCCGCGAAGGCCTGCCGTTCATTTCAGTGGCAGGAGGGTTTTCACTTGGCAATAACTCTGAAGGCGAACTCCCGCAGGTCGGTAATTCCTTCCAGTGGTCTGATAACCTCACAAAGGTCTCTGGCAGCCACACCTTCAAATTTGGCGCGGATGTGCGCCGCCAACGCTTCGATCAGTTCCTTTATTTCAACGTAAACGGAAGCTTTTCCTACTTCGGCGGCGGCCCGAATGATGTAGGAGCCAACAACCTGTACCCCAATTACTTATTAGGCCTTCCCGACTCATTCGGTGAGGGCTCCGGTCAAATCGAGCGCGTGCGCAACACTGGGCTTTATCTGTTCGCCCAGGATAGCTGGAAAATCAAACCAAACATTACCCTGAACTACGGGCTGCGTTGGGAGTTAAACACTCCTCTTGCGGATATAACGCGTCACGTACAGACGTTCCGTCCCGGCCAGGTCAGCACCGTCTATCCCTGCGCCACCACCGCCGCTACCGACTGCACCTCGCAAAACACGGTCGGAATGGTATTCCCCGGCGATGCTGGCATTCCTCCGGGAATGACCCAAACCTATTACAAGGCATTCGCCCCCCGCATCGGCATCGCGTGGAGTCCGGGGAATTCCGGCAAAACCAGCATTCGCACAGGGTTCGGGCTGTTCTATAACCCCATCGAGCAGTTGGTGCTGGAGCAGTTCGGCGCCGAACCGCCATTTGGCGGTAGTACCATCCTCTCTGAGACCCAATTCAACCAGCCCTTTCTGTCTCAGGGCGGCTCCCCAACTCCCAATCCCTACAATGGCGTTATTACGCCGAAACCTGGAACCCCGCAGGATTGGGCCAACTTTGAGCCGATCTTGCTCTTCGGCGACTTCCAGCCCCACATGCGTGCCCAGTATTCCGCGCAATACAACTTCAGCATCCAGCGCGAGTTGTCTAGGGACATGAAACTCGAAATCGGCTACGTCGGCTCGCAAGGCCATCGCCTGCTGGCAACCCACGACGTTAACTTTTCGAACCCGCAGACCTGCCTCGACCTCATCAATATTGCAAACGCCACTAACACAAACGCCATTCCAGGTGTCACAGCGGGCAACGGAGGGCCGGCAACCACCTGCGGACAGTTTCTCGAAGACTCGCCATTTTTCATTACACCGGGGACCGTTCTGCCCAACGCCTTGCATCTGCCTTACGCGCAGAACAACTCCGTCATTCCGGCCGGAACCACGATCGGCCCCAACGGCATCACCTTGGTCGGGCTGAGGCCTTATTCATCGCCGCAATGCGACCCCCTGTCGGGTACGGGCTGTCCCGCCGATGGCGTTCCGGTGTTCTCCAGCATCTTCGCCCAGGACACCATCGCCAACTCCGCCTACAACTCATTGCAAGTCTCTGTCGACAAGCGCTTCGCTCATGGCTTGCAGTTCACCGCCGCTTACACATTCAGCAAGTCGATCGATGAGGCCTCCAGCTTCGAAGGCATCCTTAATCCACTTCCCGGCGCGAACAATCGTTCCCTCTCGCTGTTTGACGCGCGTCACCGCTTCGTCATCAGCTATTACTGGGAGTTGCCGGCGAAGAAATATGCGGGCTTTACCGGCAAATTAGTCGACGGCTGGGCCCTCTCCGGCATCACCACATACCAGACCGGATTCCCCATCCGCATCACTTCCTCCGCCGACAATGAGCTGATGAACAGTTTTGATTTCGAATTGCCCGGTGAGCCTAATCAGATCGCCCCCTTCACGCGGCAGAGGCCGCAAAGCAACGGTAGCTACTATTTCAATAACACATCGATTTTCAGCGAGGCAGGGATACTCGGCTCCGTAGGCTCAGCCCCCCGCACCATCTGCTGCGGGCCTGGCATCAGCGAGACCGATTTCGCGGTAATGAAACACATTGTTGTCACAGAACGTAAGTACTTCGAATTCCGCGCTGAGATATTTAATCTCTTCAACCATACGCAGTTTTTTAATCCCGACGGCAACATCACCGACGGCGCCCAGTTTGGCCAAGTTACTCAGGCCAAAGATCCGCGCCTGGTGCAATTCGCCTTGAAGTTTTTCTTCTAGGAAGAAGCGTAAAATAGCACTACCAAGACCCGGGCGGCTTGCCGCCCGGCATTCTAACGGCCCGGCCACTAAGAAACACCGCGGCCTGAGTTTTCCCGGAGTAATCTGATGTATCCCGAACTAGATAAAGAACTCGCAACTTTCGAGCGCCGTACCCCAAAATCCGCCGAAGCGCACAAGAAGAACCTCAAACGCATTCCGCTCGGCGTGGCCAGCAACTATCGCCACTATGATCCCTGGCCCATCTTCGTAAAAGACGCCAGCGGCAGCAAGTTTCGAGATCTCGACGGCAACGAGTACATCGACTACAACCTGACCTTCGGTGCGCTCATGGCCGGCCACTGCCATCCCGCCGTCATGAAGGCCGTCGAGAAACGCCTCTCCACCGGCACCATGTTTGGCATGCCGCACGACATGGAATGGGAACTCGCCGAAGAAATCTGCAAGCGCTTTCCCGTCGAGATGTGCCGCTTCGGCAACAGCGGCACGGAAGCGACTATGCACGCCATCCGTCTCGCCCGCGCCGCCACCGGCCGCGACAAGATCGTAAAATTCGAAGGCGCCTACCACGGCCTGCATGACTCCGCCCTGGTCAGCGTGAAGCCGCACGCGCCAGAGTTCGGCGACATCGAAAATCCCACAGCAGTCACAGGTGGACTCGGGGTTCCCAAATCCGCAATCGCCAACGTCAAGATCGCTACCTTTAACAATCTCGGCAGCGTCGAGCGCCGCTTCAAAGAGAGTCCAGACGAGATCGCCGCGATCATTCTCGAACCCATTCTCATGAACGTCGGCCTCTGCATGCCCGAACCCGGCTTCCTGAAAGGCCTGCGCGACATCGCCACAAAAAACGGCGCCCTCCTGATCTTCGACGAAGTAAAAACCGGCGCCAAGCTCGGATGGGGCGGCGCGTCAGAATACTTCAACGTGAAGCCTGACATGATCTGCCTTGCTAAATCAATCGGCGGCGGCCTGCCCCTCGCCGCGTTCGGCGCCAGCAGGTCTGTGATGGACCTCATCTCGCAGCACAAAGTTTTTCACGGCGGCACCTACAACACAAACCCCGTTTCGATGGCCGCCGGCCTCGCAACATTCCGCGAAGTCCTCACCCGCGACAACTACGCCCACGTCGACAAGCTCGGCAAAAAGCTCGCCGAGGGATATCGCAAGACCATCGCCAAAGTGGGCTTGCAAGCCTACATCGCGCAAGCCGGAGCCAATGGCGCGCTCATGTTCTATCCGAAAGAAATTCGCAACTACCGCGACTGGACCACCATCGACATCGACCTCTGGCGCCACTATTGGTTCGCCATGGTCAACCGCGGCGTGATGGCCCAGCCCTACTGGTGGGATGAGCAGTGGACGATCTCGGTGCAGCACACCGAAGCCGACATCGATAAGCATCTCTCCGCTTTCGACGACATCGCCGCATCGCTCGCGAAATCCCAGCAAGAGCGCTTAGGCCAGCCAGTATTGGCCGCGCACTAGATTTGCTCGTGTAGGGCGGGCGCCCTCGCCCGCTCTGCATGCAGCAGCAAGAGTTCTGTAGAGAGCAACATCCATGTGGGGACAGCCGCCCTCGGCTGTCCGCCGAGCGAAGCTCGGTAGGTTTTACATTTGGGTGGCGCAGCGTTTTTAGCGCTGCGATCCCGAGTCTTTTAAAAAGAAGCTTTGGCCGCTGCGGTTCGAAACTTGCTTTGTCCACCACCACCCAACCCGCAACCCAGCCCCACCTGATCCGCGCCCTCGGTCGCCGCGATCTAGTCCTCCTGTTCGTAGTCGCCGTCTTCAACCTGAACGTCGTCCCCTCCATCGCCGCCAACGGCGGAGTCACCATCTGGCTCTGGATCATCTCGCTTCTTCTTTTCTTCTGGCCGCAAGGCATCGCCGTAATCGAACTTGCCCATCGTTATCCCGGCGAAGGCGGTGTCTACCTCTGGGCGAAAGAAGTCTTCGGCGATTTCAACGGATTCCTCTCCGGCTGGTGCTACTGGACCAACAACATGCTCTATGTGCCGACAATCATGCTCTACTTCGTCGGCGTCTCCGTTTACGCGCTTGGCCCCGGGCATCAGGGTTTGGCCGATAACAAGCTCTTCGCAGCTGTCGTTTCTCTCGCTCTGCTGGCCCTACTCACCCTGCTCAACATTCTCGGCCTCGGCGTCGGCAAGTGGATCAACAACGTCGGCGCCATCGGTACTTTCATCGCTGCCGCTGTCCTGGTCGGCCTTGGTGTGGTGATTTGCTCGCGCTTCGGCACCGCCATCACCCCTGCCGACTTTAAAATTCCCGCCAACCCGCGCTTCGTGCTCAATTCTTTCGGTGTCATCTGCTTCGGCCTGCTCGGCCTCGAACTCGCCTCCGTCATGGGTGACGAGATCCAGGATCCTGCGCGCACGCTTCCCGGAGCCGTCGCTTGGGGCGGCTTGATCTCCGGCACACTCTACCTCGCGGTTACGATCACTCTGCTGGTTGCAGTCGGTAAAAGCGTCAACGTGCTGCAAGGAGTGGTTCAGGCGGTCAGCGGAATGGCTGCCCGCGTAGGCGTGAACTGGATCACCGTACCTTTCGCTCTCATGCTTAGCCTGGCCATTGCTGGCATTGGTTCGGCATGGGTCGGCGGCTGCGCCCGCATCCCATTTGTCGCCGGCCTCGATTCCTACATGCCCTCATGGCTCGGCAAGATCCACCCGCGCTTTGCCACTCCCTACGCGGCCTTGATCGTTCAGGGCATCGTATCTGCGGTGCTCGTGATCTTGAATTTTGCCGGCGCCGGTGTTCAGGAGACATTCCAGAAACTCTTGTCTCTGGCCGTCGTTCTGAATCTCGTTCCTTTTGTCTACATGTTTGGCGCGCTCGTTAAATTTGCGCTGACTGAACCGGTTCCACGTGGTCACTACGGTCGCACGACACTACTCGTCGCCGGAACGAGCGGATTCTTGACCACGATCCTCGGCATCGCCCTGGTATTTTTCCCGGCTCAGCAGATCACGTCGTTGTTGTCGTATGAAATTTGGATGGTGGGCGGAACCCTGTTTTTCGTCGGCCTGGCCGCATTCTTCTTCTTCGTCTATGGCCGCCGCAAAGCGTCGCGACAAGCTCGCGTAGCGACAGCCGCCTCGCCTACCCTGAGCGAAGCCGAAGGGGCTGTCTCACCGAGCGAAGCTCGCCCTTGAGTTTGTTTGATGTGGGGACAGCCGCCCTCGGCTGTCCAGCGAGCGCAGCTCGCAACGGATCGGGAAGGGCACGACTTCAGTCGTGCCGTTGAGTGGCTAAGAATTTGGGGCTTTAGCCCCTGAGGTACGCAGGAGGAACCAATGCCCGGCGGAGTCACAACCGAAGTAAAAACCTATCAGATGTACATCAACGGCGAATGGACCGCGAGCAAATCGACGAAGACATTTCCCGTCTACGATCCCTCCACCGAAGAAGTCATCGCTCAAGTCCCCGACGCCGGCGCCGAAGACGTAAACCGCGCCGTAGCTGCCGCCAAAGCCGCATTCGAAGAAGGCCCCTGGTCGAGCACCACAGCGCAGGAGCGCGGCCGCGTCCTCTTCCGCCTCGCAGAAAAAATCCGCGCCAACCAACCCGCCCTCGCCGAACTCGAATGCCGTAACACCGGCAAGCCCATCGTCGAAGCCGAGTACGACATCACCGACGCCGCTACCTGCTTCGAATACTACGGAGGCCTCGCGACGAAAGTCGTTGGCTACGTCAATCCGGTTCCCGACAATGCGATGTCTCTTTCGCTGAAAGAACCCGTCGGCGTCGCCGGACAAATCATTCCCTGGAACTACCCCCTTCTCATGGCCGCGTGGAAACTCGCTCCCGCCATCGCCGCCGGATGCACTTGCGTCCTCAAACCCGCTGAGCAGACTCCGCTCACCGTCCTCGAAGTCGCAAAATATTTCGAAGACTGCGGCCTGCCCGCGGGCGTGGTGAACATCGTCACCGGCTTCGGAGAAACCTGCGGCGCACCGATCGTGCAGCATCCTGATGTCAATAAGATCGCATTCACCGGCAGCGCCGCCGTCGGCAAGATCATCGTGAAACAGGCCGCCGACACAGTAAAGCGCGTTACCCTCGAACTCGGCGGCAAGTCCCCCAACATCTTTTTCGCTGACGCCGACTTCGAAGCCGCTATCGACGGCGCCCTCTTCGGCGTGTTCATCAATCAAGGAGAAGTCTGCTCCGCCGGAAGCCGCATTCTCGTACAAAAGTCGATCTACAAAAAGTTCGTCGAAGCCATGACGGAGAAGGCAAAGAAAATAAAAATCGGTCCGCCCATGGATCGCGAAACAAAAATGGGCGCGCTCGTCAGCAAAGAACAATACGACCGCGTCAACTCCTACATCGAGATCGGGAAGAAAGAAGCCAATCTCGTTTCCGGCGGCGGACGCCCCGAAAAAATCGGCAAAGGCTACTACGTCCAGCCCACAATTTTCTCTGACGTGAAAAACTCCGACCGCATCGCCCGCGAAGAAATCTTCGGCCCCGTCGCCGCTGTGATCCCCTTCGACGACGAAAAAGACGCGCTGAAAATCGCCAACGATTCTCCCTACGGCCTCGCTGCCGCTGTCTGGACCCGCGACATTTTCAAGGCGATGCGTTCCGTAAAGGCCCTGCGTGCCGGCATCGTCTGGGTCAACCACATGCAACCAACTTACGTCGAAGCCCCCTGGGGCGGCTACAAACAATCCGGCTTCGGCCGCGAACTCGGCCCCTGGGGCATCGAAGAATACTTGGAAACCAAACAGGTCTACATCAACCTGAACGAGCAACCAATCGGCTGGTACTGATGCATACTGCTTTTACACATTGTCATCCTGAGCGAGGATTGATCTTCGCGCCCAAGCGCGAAGATCAACCGCAGTCGAAGGATCCCTGCCTCACACGTACTGTCCCTGCTGCCTCAGGGAGTTCTCCCGAGACACTGATATGAGCACAATCCGAATCACCACTCCAATCCCCGGCCCGAAATCCCGCGCGCTCAGTGAACGCCGCGCGAAAGCCGTGCCCCGCGGCCTCTCTCACGGCACGCCCATCTACGTCGCCAAAGCCGAAGCCGCCTGGCTCGAAGACGTCGACGGCAACCGCTACATCGACTTCGCCGGAGGCATCGGCTGCGCCAACGCCGGCCATCGCCAGCAACCCGTTGTCGATGCCATCAGCGAGCAACTAACTAAGTTTCTGCACACCTGCGTGCAAGTCACACCCTACGAAGGTTACGTCGAACTAGCCGAGCGCATGAACCAAGTTACGCCCGGCAAATTCCCTAAGAAAACTCTCTTCGTAAACAGCGGCGCAGAAGCCGTCGAGAACGCCGTGAAGATCGCGCGCGCCTACACCAAGCGCCCCGCCATCATTGCCTTCGAAGACGCCTTCCACGGCCGCACCATGATGACGCTGGCCCTCACCAGCAAGACTCATCCCTACAAAGCGGGCTTCGCGCCATTCCCCGGCGATGTCTATCGCGTCCCCTTCGCCTACTGCTATCGCTGCTCCTACAACTTGAAGTACCCGTCGTGCGATCTTTACTGCGCGCGCCATCTCGAAGACACCTTCAAACGAGTCGTCGCCAACGAAGAAGTCGCCGCCGTAATCGCCGAGCCGGTGATGGGCGAAGGCGGTTTCATCGCCCCGCCGCCCGACTATTTCAAGGTCTTGATCGACCTCTGCCACAAGCACGGCATCCTCTTCATCGCCGACGAAGTGCAATCCGGCTTCGGCCGCACCGGCGCCATGTTCGCCAGCGAACGTTACGGCATTGAGCCCGACCTGATCGTCACCGCCAAATCTCTCGGCGGAGGCTTGCCTCTAGCCGCCGTAACCGGACGCGCCGAAATCATGGACGCACCCGGCCCCGGCGGCCTCGGCGGCACCTTCGCTGGAAACCCGCTCTCTTGCGCCGCAGCGCTAGCCGTACTCGATTTATTCGAAAAAGAAAATTTGTTAGCCCGCGCCAGCGACCTCGGCGACCGCTTCCAGCGCCGCGCCCGCGAATGGCAGCGCCGCTGGCCACTCGTCGGCGACGTCCGCGGCCTCGGCGGCATGCAAGCCATCGAGCTGGTGAAATCACAAGAAGACAAAACGCCAGCCACCGACGAGACAAAAAAAATTACGCAGTATTGCTACGAGCACGGCCTGATTACCATCACCGCCGGTTCGTACTCCAACGTAATTCGCGTACTGGTCCCATTAGTCGCAACGAACGAACAAATAGACGAGGGCCTCGATGTGCTTGAATCCGCGCTAGCGTCAGTCTGCGATAAGAAAGGCGCGGTAGCACAGCTAGTCTAAAAAGTTTTGTCATCCTGACCGCAGTCGAAGGACCCCTGTAACGCGGTATCATAATTAATGTCGATAGATTTCTCAGTGGATAGTAGTGCAATATCAATTGTCATCCTGAGCACGCCTTTTGCGTGACGGACCAATGCAACTCCGCGCAGTGCCACAGCACTCGCGCGTCGAAACTCTTCGCGATAGCAGAGGCAATTCAATGACCCCAGTAGCC
>JGI12635J15846_10001920_pt1 | contig 18135 bp, 17 predicted proteins | sample BlaSpr_A8_OM2_M2_FD_15846 | JGI IMG/M metagenome (IMG submission 15846) | reverse complement strand
GGGCGGTCCCGCGCTGGATCCCGCGCCGGCCGCGGCTGACCGGGGAGGCGGGCCGATGAGCCTGGACGCACGCTCCGGCCGGGCCGTGAGCATGAGCGCGCCGGTACCGGCCAGCCTGGCCCGGGTTCGCCGCGCCAGCCTTGTGGTCTTCGTGCTGCTGCTGGCGGAGTACGGGATCGGGATGTACGTCAACCTGTACGTCACCGTTCCCGCGGCCGACCACGGCCACAGCGTGGGCAGCGCGATCTCCAACGGGCCGGTGATCCTCAGCGCTCACGCAGTGATCGGCCTGCTGCTCGGGCTGAGCGCGCTCGCGGTGCTGGTGCTGTCCATCATCGCCCGCCGTCCGGGCGTCATCGTCGTCTCGGCGGCCGGACTGATCGCGCTGGCCGTCGCGTCGATGGCCGGGAGCAGCTTCACCAGCAGTGGCCAGGCCGCGGAGTCCATGGCGATGTCGGTCACGGCCGGCGTCGGACTCCTCTGCTACGCGGCCAACCTCTACCTGCTGCCGTCGCCGGGCCGGCGCGGCTGAGCCCGCCGCAGGCGCGTCGGGGTGGCCAGCCGCCGCCGTCCTGCGCTGGATCCCCCGCCGGCCGTAGGGCGGCCGATAACCTGACCGGCGTGCTGGAAAAGGTGCGCGTCATCCGCTACGTGACCCCGCTGCGTGAGGGGGGATCGCTGCCGGCGCTCATCGAGGCCGACAACCTCGGGACCTACGTGATGAAGTTCCGCGGCGCAGGCCAGGGACCGAAGGCACTGGTCGCGGAGATCATTGGCGGCGAACTCGGGCGCCGGCTCGGCCTGCGTACTCCGGATATCGTGCTGGGCGACCTGGATCCGCGCATCGCCAGCAGCGAGCCCGATCCGGAGATCCAGGACCTGCTGAGGGCCAGCAGCGGGATGAACCTCGGGCTGGACTTCCTGCCGGGATCGGTCGGCTTCGACCCCGCTGGCTGGGACGTGGAACCCGACTTCGCCAGCCAGGTGCTGTGGTTCGACGCGCTGATCCAGAACGTCGACCGGACCTGGCGGAATCCGAACCTGCTGATCTGGCACGGGGATGTCTGGCTCATCGATCACGGCGCGGCGCTCTACTTCCACCACAACTGGCCCACCGCCCGCGTGATGGCGCCCTTCGACGCCCGTGATCACGTGCTGCGGTCGGCCGCGACCAAGTTGGCGGCCGTGCACGAGGTACTGGCTCCGCAGATCACCGAGGCGCTGCTGGCAGACGTCGTCGGCCTGGTACCGCCGGACTGGTTCGGCGATGGCCGGCCAGAGGCCTACGTGTCGCACCTGATGGAACGCTCGGCACGGGTGCTGGAGGTGATCCAGTGACGGGCCTCGAGCCGTTCGAGTACGCGCTGATCCGGGTGGTGCCCAGGGTCGAGCGCGGTGAGGCCATGAACGCCGGAGTCATCCTCTACTCGCAGCGTCACAAATACTTGGACTGCCGGATCCTCCTGGACGAGACCCGCCTGCGGGCGCTGGACCCGGCGGTTGACCTGGCCGCCGTGACCGCCGCCCTGAGTGCCCTGGACACCGAATGCCGGCGCGCCGCCCCCGGCGACTCACCGGGTGCCCGGTTCCGCTGGCTGACGGCGACCAGGAGCACCATGGTCCAGCCCGGCCCGGTNCACAGCGGGCTCACCGCGGACCCGGCCGCCGAGCTCGAGCACCTCTTCGAAGCCCTGGTGAGCTGACCGCCTCGTCATCGATGCTGGCAGACTGAATGGGTGAGCGGCCAGAACTCGGGCAGTGCGGCGCCGCAGTCCGCGACGGAGCGCGAGTCAGCGGCTGTCGTCGCGTTCTGGCACAATCTCGGGCTCCCTGGGCTGGTCGATATCCACACGCACTTCATGCCGGCCAACGTGCTGGCGAAGGTCTGGGCCTACTTCGACCAGGGCAACGCGCACACCGATCATCCGTGGCCGATCGTGTACCGGCAGCCAGAGGACGAGCGGGTCGCGCTGCTGCGGGCATTCGGGGTGCGCCGGTTCAGCGCGCTGGCGTACCCGCACAAGCCCGGGATGGCCGCCTGGCTGAACGGCTGGGAGACCGAGTTCGCGGCCCGGACCCCGGATGCGCTGCACAGCGCCACGTTCTACCCCGAACCCGGCGCCGACGCCTACGTGGCCGAGGCGATCACCGCGGGCGCGCGGCTGTTCAAGGCGCATCTGCAGGTCGGTGCGTATGACCCTCGCGACGAGCTGCTCGGCCCGGTCTGGGGCCTGCTGGCCGAGGCCCGGGTGCCGGTCGTGGTGCACTGCGGCTCCGGCCCGATGCCGGGGCGGTTCACCGGCCCGGGCCCCATGTCCGAGGTGCTCGCCCGCCACCCGCGGCTGATCGTGATCATCGCCCACCTCGGCGCGCCCGAGTACGGAGATTTCCTCGGCCTCACCGAGCAATACTCGGGGGTTTACCTGGATACCACGATGGCCTTTACCGACTTCCTGGAACGTATAGCTCCGTTCCCGGTCGGGCTCCGGCCGCGGCTGGCGGACGTGGGCGGCCGGATCCTGCTGGGCACCGACTTCCCGAACATCCCGTACTCGTACGTGCACCAGCTGCAGGCCCTGGCCCGGCTCGACCTCGGCGAGCCCTGGCTGCGTGCGGTCTGCCACGACAACGCCGTCGCGCTGCTCGGGCTGTGAGCCATGCCCGGTACCCGCAAGCAACCGAGCAAGGCGGACCCCCGGCTGGCCCCGTACCAGCGCAAGCGGGACTTCGGCCACACCCCCGAGCCGGAAGGCGCGCCGCCGGCTGCGCCGGGTGAGGCGGCCGGCCGGCGGTTCGTGGTGCAGCGGCACCGCGCCACCCGGCTGCACTACGACCTGCGGTTCGAGATCGACGGCGTGCTGGCGAGCTGGGCGGTGCCCAGGGGCCCGACGCTCGACCCGAGCATCCGGCGGATCGCGGTGCACGTCGAGGACCATCCCATCGAGTACCTGGAATTCGAGGGCATCATCCCGCGCGGGCAGTACGGCGCGGGCGACGTGATCGTGTGGGACACCGGGACCTGGGAGCCGCACGAGACCGACGACCCGGCAGCCGCGGTCGCCGCGGGCGAGCTGCACGCCGACGTCTTCGGGCAGAAGCTGCGCGGCCGCTTCATCCTGGTGCAGACCGGCCACACCCGCGACGACGAGAACCAGTGGCTGCTGCTGCACAAGCACGACGACTACGCGGTTCCCGGCTGGAATCCCGAGGACCACCCCCGGTCGGTGCTGAGCGGGCGCACCAACGACGAGGTCAAGGCCGACCCGCACCGGATGTGGCGTTCCGACCTGCCGCCCGGCGAGGCCTCGGTGCCCATCGGGGACGCAGTGGACACCCCGCCCGGCGACGTGCTGGCCGGCGGGCCGACGCAGGACGAGCTGGACGCCCTCGACGCGCTGGGGCACGAGGGCACCTGGGAGGTGTTCGGCCAGCGGCTCAAGGTGACGAACCTGGACAAGGAGATTTTCCCAGGCCGCGACGGCGAGCCGCCGGTGGCCAAGCGGGAGTTCATCCGCTACGCGGCCAGGATCGCGCCGGTGATCCTGCCGTACCTGGAGGGCCGGGCGCTGAACATGAACCGGTTCCCCGGGGGGGCGCAGACCAGGGGGTTCTGGCACAAGCAGCTGCCCGAGCACGCGCCGGACTGGGTGCCGCGCTGGGACAACCCCAACGCCGACCGCGGCGACGCCACCACCTACCTGGTCGTGGACGAGCCCGCCGCGCTGGTGTGGGCGGCCAACTTCGGCGCGCTCGAGTGGCACGCGTGGACCGCGCGCATCGACGAGCCGCGGCTGCCCACGTACGCGCTCATCGACATCGACGCCGGCGCGGACACGTCCTGGGAGGACGTCCTGGTGCTGGCCCGGCTGCACCGCACGGCGCTCGAGCACCTGGGCGTGCGCGCGCAACCCAAGGTGACCGGCCACACCGGCATCCAGATCTGGGTGCCGATCGCCCGCGGCCCGACCTACGAGGACACCCGCAAGTGGGTGGAGCAGCTGTCCAAGACCATCGGCGCGGTCGTGCCCGATATGGTCAGCTGGCAGTGGGACGTGGGCAAGCGGCAGGGCCGCGCCCGGCTGGACTACACGCAGAACGTCAAGAACAAGACGCTGGTCGCGCCGTACAGCCCGCGCCCGGCGCCCGGGGCGCCGGTGTCCGTCCCGATCGAGTGGGCCGAGCTCGACGACCCCTCGCTGCGGCCAGACGGGTTCACGATCCGCACGGTGTTCGACCGGCTGGCCGACCGCGGCGACCCGTTCCGCACCGTGCTCGGCCCCGGCCAGACCCTCCCGCCGATCCACTAGCCGGCCAGGCCCCTTGGGCGTCCCAATAACGGCCAGGCCCCTTGGGCGTCCCAATAAGTCGTAATATATTGTCAGTCGGCACGAACTTCCGCAGGCCAGCTAACGGGGAGGCAGGGGCATGCGTTCAACGGCTCCTTGGCGCGCGATGGTGGCCGGAGCGATGCTCGCCGGAACGGCGCTGGTCGGCTTAGGCCCCGCGGCCGGGCCCGCCGCCGCGGCCTCCGCGCGCGAATGGCGGATCGTGTGGGCGAGCAGTGGCTCCGCGGCGGAGTCACTCGACGCCGTGGAAACCACCGGCACCGGTAGCGCATGGGCGGGCGGCAGCGCCGGGACCGGCTCGGCCGCCACGCCGGTCGCTGTGCACTGGAACGGTCACGTGTGGCGGCAGGTCAAGCTTCCTTCGGGGCTGGCCGGGACGATCCGGGTGCTGCGGGCCACCTCGTCGCGCAATGTCTGGGCCTTCGGCGACGACACGGGCAAGGGCACCTCGTTCGCGCTGCGCTGGAATGGCAAGAGCTGGAAGGTCATGCACAAGTGGACCAAGCGGAGAATGCTGATCGGTGACGCCGCCGTGCTCAGCGCTTCCGACGTGTGGATCTTCAGCGCGACGCGGGATGCGATCACGCGCTACGACGGCAAGGGCTGGCTGGCGACGTCCATCCTGGGTGCGGGGTCTTTCCTGTCGGTCCGGGCGTTCACCGACCAGAACGTGTGGGTGCTCTCCCAGGCCCCGGCTTCGGCCGGCACCGGGAGCTCCGAGGCCTTCCAGGGCGGCTACATCGACGGCAGCTACCAATGGACGATCGGCGCGTTCCTGGTGGATCCGCCAGAGCTGACCACGCTTTACGCGCAGTCGCCGGCCCTGATCTGGGCGGTCGGGGGCGGGACGTCGACCGGGAACAACGGCGAGCCGCAGCCGTATCCGCTTGTCGCGCAGTACACCGACGGCACCTGGACCGAGGTCTACCCGGGGGCCGATCCCGCCAACGACTTCATCTTGTCGCAGGCCGTGTCGGACCGCGCGGGCGGCCTCTGGGCAACGACAACCCCATTCGACGGCGCGCGCCCGCGGATCGTGCACTTCGCTTCGGGCGCGTTCAGCGGCGTGACCCTGCACGGGACGGGAGCCTCCCGCACCGGTGTGTCCGGGATCGCGGACATACCCGGAACCGCGAAGGTGTGGGCCGCCGGGACGCGTGCCGGAACCGGCGGCAAGAAATCCAAGGGAGTGATCATCGAGTACGCCAGCTGACCGCGGCTGTGCGGGCCAGGGGTTTGGGGGTCAGTTCGGCTTCGGTGGCCCAGCACTGCCGGGGTAGCCGCTGTCGGGCTGGTCGGGCCAGAACACTTCGGCGTCGGGCACGTGACCGCCGCCGACCTGGCCGCCGGCGGCGGCGCGGATGCGCCGTTCGCTGCGCCACCACGCCTGCCCGTCCCGGTAGGCGCCGCTGGCTTGCAGGGACAGGCGGATCGCTAAGACGGCGCGGATGTGGGCCAGCCGGGCCAGCGCGGGCCGGGCGGGCGCGTACCGCTGGCCGGTGACCGCCAGCCCGGGGCGGGTCAGCCAGCACCACGCTGGTCCTGGCCCCAGCCGCCCCGACTGCACGTACCCGACGCGGCGCCACCGGGCCACGATGCCGCGCAGCCGCGCCGGCGCCACCCCAAGGAACGACGCCATCAAGTCATAGGGGGTGCCGTACATGTCCCCGGCTTGCGGTGATGTCGAGCACCCCGCGCGTGGAGTGCACCGTCGCATCCAGCCCTGCCGCGGCCAGCGCCGCAACAGTCGCGCGCATCCGCGCCGCGGTACCCGGGTCAGGGACGCGGGGGCTCATCGGGTCCCCAGGCCACGCCGCGCCGGGCGGGCGGTACCGGCCTCCTCAGCCTGGCCGATCTGCGCGGCCATCTCCGCTGCGGTGGCGGCCGACAGGGCGGTGTCGCGGCGGGCACCGGGCAGCCGACAGTAGGCCCGGTAGCAGTTCTTCGGAGCCAGCAGATGAGGATCCACCCCCGGTGCTCGGCGCGCAGCCGCGCCGCCTCCTGCCATCGGGCGTCGTCGTCGCCGTCCCTGTCGCGGGGGCTATGCCGCCGGAGGCGGGGCGGGGTGCGGGGGTCATGCCGGGCCTCCGGCGACCGGCGGCGCGGCGACCTGGCTGGCGTCGATGACCACCAGGCGCGGTCGGTACGTCGCGGCGACCTGGCGGGTCTGCTCCCAGCAGGTGCCGCACAGCGGGTAGCCACGGCCCCACTGCTCGCGCCACAATGCCCCCCGGTCGTGATAGCCAGCGCCGGGGTCGTTGAGCGTGCCGAACGTGGCGATCACCTGCGCGGCCCGGCCCGCCCGGCGGCAGCCCAAGCTGTGGCACAAGGTGGCGCCGTCCGGCGTGGTCACGACGATCTCGTCCCGGCCCGGTGCGGTGGCGGTCACCACGGCCGCCGCCCGGTGACCGCGAGACCGGCGTACACGTNGGCAGGCTGGCCGAAGCAGTCGTGGCTGTCATGCCGCCATTCGCTGACCGGCACCACGCCGGGCGGGACCAGCCGCAGCCCGCCGAACAGCGCTGTCACCTCGGCGTGACTGCGGGCGGTGATGCCCGCTGGGACCAGTGCGTTGTAGACGGCTACCCCCAAGCTCACAGCGTCGGGAGCCAGGTCGGTGGTCAGGTGCGAGATCGCGACGAGGCTGCCCGGCGCTAACGCGCCCGCCAGCGCGGCCACGATGGCGGGCGGGTCATCGGCATCGGGCAGGAAATGAAGGACTGCTATCAGCAGTAAGCCAACGGGCCGGCGAAGGTCGAGCGTCCGGGCCGCCTCGCGCATGATCATGTCGGGATCGCGCAGGTCAGCGTCGAGATAGTCGCACGATCCCTCGCGTGTGCTGGCCAGCAGCGCGCGGGCGTGGGACAGCACGAGCGGATCGTTGTCCGCGTAGACGACCCGGCAGTCCGGCGCTATCTCCTGGGCTACCTGGTGAGTGCTGCCAGGTGCGGGCAGCCCTGTGCCTATGTCCAGGAACTGGCGGATGCCGCGCTCGCGGGCCAGGTAGCGCACGGCGCGGCCCAGGAACGCGCGATTGGCTCGCGCCCCGGCGACCACCTGCGGGCGGCAGGCAGCGACTTCCGCTGCGGCTCTACGATCCGCTGCGAAATGATCTTTACCGCCTAGCCAAGCGTTGTAGACGCGCGCTGGATGCGCTACGAGTGGCTCAAAGCAGGCACAGGTGGTGACTTTCTGGCAATCGCCAGTCCGCTTGCCCATCGTGGGGTCAGGGCCGATGTCGCGGCGAGGCTGGCTCCGAGTGATCACGTTGAGTACCTCGGCGGGGGATCGGAGTTAGGTGTTGAGCAGGATCAGTCAATATCGCCAGGATGGGACGTGGTAACCGCCCGGCGGGCCGTAGCAGGGACGTCTAGGTCTTGTTCAAATGTCCCGCTGAGGGCTTGAAACGTCCTGGGACGTTCAGGGGAAGATGGACGGGTGAACGAACGGCTGCGCACGACGATGTTGCGCGCGGGCTTAACGGTGGATGACCTGGCTCAGTGCGCCCAGGTGGACGCCAAGACCGTGGAGCGCTGGCTAGGTAACGGCCGAACGCCCCATCGCCAGCACCGCTGGGCCACTGCGCGAAGGCTCGGCGTTGACGAGACCTACCTGTGGCCTGAAGTGCTCAGCCGTTCTCCCGGACGACGGCAGGAGGCGGGCAGGTCTGAACTGGTTGCCCTATACCCGGACCGGGCTTCTGTGCCGCGAGAATTGTGGCTGCGGCTGCTGAATGAGGTGCAGGAGCGCTTGGACGTGCTGGTGTTCAGTGGCACTTTCTATGCCCAGACGCAGCCGCGCATCGCTTCGGCGCTGGCTGACGCGGCGAAGCGCGGGACGCAGGTACGCCTATGCTTTGGTGATCCCACGGCCGAGGCGGTGGCGGTACGGGACGGGGAGGAAGGCATCGCCGGTACCTTGGCGGCCAAGATCCGCTCGGCACTCACCTATTACCGGTCATTGATCGAAGTAGACGGCTGCGAGGTGCGGTTGCATAGCACGACGCTGTACGCGTCGGTCTTCCGCTACGACGATGAGATCTTGGCCAATCCGCATGTCTACGGCGAGCCAGGATCGGCGAACCCAGTGCTGCATCTGCGCCGCCTTGACGGCGGGATGGTGGCCGATCACTATATGACCTCGTTCGAGCGGGTCTGGGGTACGGCGATGCCGTGGTCAGGCAACGAGGTCTAACCATGGGCAGCCGGATTGAGTACTGGAACGATGAGGGAGCTCCGGCTCCCAACTCGCTGGTGCCAGCGTGCGGGGTGCTGGCGGTGGACGACCAGGGCCGGATGTTGCTGCAGTGCCGTCGTGACACCGGCCAGTGGGCCTTGCCGATGGGCAAGATGGAATTGGGCGAGACACCGAGCGAGTGTGCTATTCGCGAGACCCGTGAGGAAACCGGGGTGCTAGTAGCGATCACCGGTATTCTCGGGATCTTTTCTGATCCTGCTCATATCGTGCAGTATGGCGACGGTGAGATCCGGCAGGAATACGAGGTGATCCTGCTTGCCCGGCCGGTTAGCGGCGAGCCCAGCGTTAACGACGAGGCGAGCGCGGTTGCCTGGGTGGAGCCCGGCGACCTCCAGTCGCTGGACATTCATCCGACACAGTGGCGGCAGATCAGCTATTACCGCGACGGGACATACCCGCACGTTGACTGACGGCGGCAATCGGAACCAAAGGCGCGTTGATTGCATTACATGCCCCGTTCTGGGAGCACTGGGCTGCCGGTGTTCCTGGCTGAATGGCCGCGGACCTGTGCTGTCGTGTGCCACGCGGAACGTGGCAGATGGAGGCCGCAGGCCGACGATACCCGGGGTTTGGGTCTTAGGTTTTGATCTTAGGTTTTGCCCTGCCAGCAGGGCACCCGCGCGCAGCGCGGGTGCACAGTGTCCGTACGCGAGGTTGGGCTGGTGTACGGGAGTTGTGCGCGTGCTGTGTGGCGGCCATGGCTGAGATCGCGCTAGATATCTAGGAGGGAGCCGCAGCCCGAAGAGCCGCTCCCTGCTCGCAAGCCCGTGCCGTGATCACCGGGGCTGCACAAGGGCCGCACCCGCGGTTTGCGCACTCGGCGGGTCCTGTGCGGGCGGTGTATGGGTCTTCGTGGCAACTACTCAACCACGCGCCTGCGGGCAACACGCCATTCGTGTTCCTTCGCTCGGCGCTAATCGGTAGGTACCGTAGTGCTTGCTCGGTATGGCTCGGCCCAGCTCTATCTGCTTTCTTTTCCTGCCCTGCAGCGCGACGTCGGCGTCAGACGCAGGGAAGAGAGGAGGTAGCGAGTGGTCGCAGCCACTTGGCTGAGCGCCGTGGCCGCACAGCAGTCGCGATGGACGTGCCGCTGCACGGGCCGGGATGGAGCGTGCAGGTCCCGGCCCGCCCGGCGGCCGACCGGGACGAGGCAGTCATCGCCGCACCGCGGGAGGTGACGTGGCAGGCCCTGCAAACGGCGGGCCTGGGCGCCTGGCTGGCCTTCGAGGACGGGTCCGGGGGCTTAAGGCGAGCGGAGGGCCACACCTGGGGACGGCAGGGTTTCAAGGGGGACGAGACCCGCTCGCAGCATGTAGCGGTGTACTTGGGGCCAGCGTTGGCCGGGGCTGGCGGTAGCAAAGCAGGACGATGGCGAACCCGGCTGCGCCCACGGCGGCCGCTGTCCATAGCGCGGCATGGTAGCCAGGCAGGGCGCCCACCGCGGTGGCATGAGCATGGGTGCGGGCGGAGGCGATCGAGGCGAGTGATGCGACTCCGACTCCGCTGCCGACCTGGAGCGCGGTGTTGAACAGGCCACTGGTAAGACCCTGCTCGGCGGGGTCGGCGCCGTCGACGGCGGCGACGTTCGCGGAGACAAACGTCACGGCCAGCCCCGCGCCCGCAGTGATGAGGGCAGTCAGGACGAGCGGCCAGTAACTGGTCCGGGCGCCGACGAGGGCAAACAGGGCGACGCCGGCAGTGACCAGGGCAAGCCCGGCCGCCAGCAGCGCCTTAACGCCCGCACCTGGCAGCAGGCGTCCTGCGCTGGCGGAGAAGACGTAGCCGCCAACGCCTAGCGGGACGAAGGCCATCGCCGTCGCGAGCGGTGAGTACCGCAGGACATCTTGCATGGTCAGGGTGGCGAAGTACAGCAGCCCGTTCCAGGGCACCTCCGCGATTAAGGCCACCGTCAGCACCACGGCGAGGTTCTGCCTGCGCCAGATCCGCAGCGGCATCAGCGGGCTGCTCCCGCGAGCCTGGAGCACGAGGAAGGCCGCCAGGAGCGCTACGGCCAGGATCAGGGAGCCCGCCGTCCGGGCACTCGCCCAGCCTGCTGAGCCTGCGGCGGTCAGGGCGTAGGCCAGCAGCAGCAGCCCGGCGGTGACGCAGATCGCCCCCGGGATGTCGGCGTGCCCGGCAGCGCGGCGATCCAGCCGGTCGGCCGGGATGATCATCAGGCCAGCCATGAGGATAGCGATCGCGGCCGGGACGGTCAGGCCAAGGACCCACCGCCAGCCCAGCAGGTCATCGATCACACCGCCGTAGACCAACCCGGTGGTGAACCCGGCGGCGGCTGCGGCCCCGAACGCGGCCACTGCCCGGCTGCGCGCAGGTCCCGGCGCGAACGTGGTCGTAAGTATGGCCAGCGCGGAAGGGATCGTCAGCGCGGCGCCGGCGCCTTGGCCCGCGCGGGCCGCCACTAGGGCGCCGGCGACCGGGGCCAGCGCCGCGACCACTCCGAAGACCGCCAGCAGGCCCAGGCCTGCGGTGAAAGCCCGGCGCCGTCCGGCGATGTCGCTGGCACGCCCAGCTGCCAGCAGCAAGCCGGCAAGGGCCAGGGCGTAGGCCGAGACCACCCACTGCAGCCCGCCGGAGGACAGCCCCAGCCCCCGCTGGATGGCAGGCAGGGAAACGTTCACCGACGACAGGCTCACCGTGTCTAGGAACTGCGCCCCGCACAGCACTGCCAGCAGCAGCGGCGGGTGCCCGCCCGCCGACCGGGCGGCACCCGGCCGGCGGGGCATCCTCCCCGGCCGCACGCGGGTCCTCCCTGCCTCAAGAGGAAACAAATCTGTTTCCTTACCTGGCCAGCACCATAACATGGAAGGAAACAGGACGGTACACTTACGAGGTGGCAGCGACAGCACCGGGCGCCGGGAACGGCCGCAGCGCCTACCACAGACGAGGCGAGCCGCTGCGAGCCCACATCGTCGAGGTGGCCAGCACCCTCTTTACCCGTGACGGCGTCCGTGCCGTCGGGGTCAACCTCGTCACCGCCGAGGCGGGGATCTCCAAGAAGACCCTCTACAAGTACTTCCCCAGCAAGGACGACCTCGTCGTCGCCTACCTCAGCGCCATGGACCAGCCGATCCGGGACGCGATCACCAGCGCCGCGCTCAGCGCCGGCGACGACCCCCGGGACCAGTTGCTGGGCATCTTCGACCACCTGGCCCGCGAAGCTCGGAGAGTCGACTTCCGCGGATGCGCCTTCGCGAGCACCATCACCGAGCTCCCCCCGGGCCACCCGGCACGCCTCTGTGCCGCCGAACACGAAGCGCACCTGCACGCCTTCCTGAGCGAGACCGCCGCACGGGCCGCCGCCGCCGACCCCGGCGCACTCGCAACGCACCTGCTCCTGCTCTACCACGGGGCAGCCATCCACGCCCGCATCCAGCTCTCAGCCTCACCCGTCCACGCCGCGCGATCAGCCGCCGCCGCGCTGATCGAGCTTGCCGCAACGGCACCACATCAACCGCAGTCAGCGACGTAGCGGCCGATCGCCTGCACCGAAGCCAGAACCAGAACGCACGCTGTCTAGGTGTCGCCTCAGGCAAGCCACTTCCCGTCAGCCATGACAGAGCACCCGGCGACCTCGCCGACGTCTCGCCACACCTGGAACCTGGCCGGCTTGAAAGAACAAAGACCCAGCCCAGGCTTGGTGATGCCGCCCTTCTTGGCGCTAGATCCCGGAGGCGGCCGGGCGGCTGACGTTAGGATCGTGTGCGACTCAGCCGCCCGTGGTGGGCTCATCGTGTCACGGCTTCACGCGCGTGGTAGGTAGCTGCGCAGTCCACTCGATGGCCAGGCGTCGTCCGAGCTCGGCAGCGGTGATCTTTTCGGATTTACCCTGAGCCCCTATGGCGCTGGTCAGCTACCACGATCATGATTCGCGGTAGCGCAGGCCGTTCCAGGCGGCTGCCGCGGCGGCGAGGACCCCGCCAACGGCCAGGATTGCGTAGCTGATCACGTAGGCGTGCAGCGTGGGCACGATGGTGCCGTGGATGACGTCGCTGGCCAGCACCGACGCCACCACGGCTGCGCCGATGCTGCCGCCGGTGGTGCGGACAAGGGAGTTCACGCCGCTGGCGATCGCGGTGGAGTCCATGGGGACGTGCTGCACGGCGAGGGTGCCCAGCGCCGCGTAGCCGATGCCGAAACCGACGCCTTGCAGGGCGCTGGACGCGACCACGTCGTACACGTGGCTGTTCGACACCACCAGCCAGACCAGGCTCGCCGCGACGAACAGCGATCCGATCGCGAGCGTGTACGCCGCGCCGAGCTTTCTCTCGAACCGGCCCGCCAGCGCGGAAAAGATCAGCATGCCGACCGTCGCGGGCAGCAGGTAGAGCCCGACGTCCAGCACCGAGCCGCTCAGGCCGTACCCGAACTGTGCCTTCGGCGTCTGCACCAGGTTCGTGAACAATGTGAAGGCCGCGAACATCGCGAAGCCCAGCAGCATGGAGGACAGGTTCGCCGACAGCGACTTCGGGCCGACCAGCAGCGTCAGCCGGACCAGCGGCTCGCGGATCCGCAGTTCGAGCACGACCCACAGGGCGCATCCCGCTACGGCGGCGGCGAACAGCCCGATGGTCCCCGCGCTGCCCCAGCCCCATGACGGGCCCTCGCTGATCGCGAGCAGCAGGCAGACCAGCCAGGCCGCCAGCAATACCGCGCCGGCCAGGTCCGGCCGGCCCGCCGCGCGGCGGCCACCGGCCGGGGCCAGCATGGTGATCAGGATCAGGCCGATCGCACCGAGCACGGCCGAGATCCAGAACACCGGCCGGTAGCTGGTGGTGTGCTCGGCGATGATCCCGGTGACCAGCATGCCGAGGCCACCGCCCACCCCCAGCGTGGCGCTGACGATGCCGATCGCCGTGGTGATCCGTTCCCGCGGAAACGTATCCCGGATCACGCCGATGGCCAGCGGGATCATCGCAGACGAAACACCCTGCAGCGCCCGGCCGGCGACCAGCACCGCGAGGGAGCCGGAGACGGCACAGACCACCGACCCGGCGACCAGCAGCGCCATCGCGATGAGGATCATCTTCTTCTTGCCGTACATGTCGCCGAACCGCGATAGCAGCGGCGTGGCCACGGCTCCGGCGAGCAGCGTCGCGGTGAACACCCAGGTGACGGCCGACACCGAGGTGTGGAACGCCCGCATGAACTCCGGCAGCAGCGGCAGGGCCAGCGTCTGCATCACCGAGACGACGAGCCCGGCGATGGCAAGCGCGGTAAGGACCAGGGCCGCCGACCGCTCCTCGTCCGGCGCGGCGGGGTCGCCCCGCCCGGTCACCGTCCGCGCGACGTCAGCCATGAAGTCTCCTGAGCTCCGTTCGGCCGTAGCCCTCGGCCGAGCTGAGGCCCGGCCGTAGCCCTCGACTGAGTTCACCCCGGCCGTAGCCCTCGACTGAGTTCACCCCGGCCGTAGCCCTCGACTGAGTTCACCCCGGCCGTAGCCCTCGACTGAGCTCAGTCCGGCCGCAGCCCCTGACGCTACTTACTTAAGTTAAGTAAGTCAATGAGTGCTAGCCTGGCGGGCGTGGCGGTGCACGAGCCCTCGGCAGCGGGCGCGGTCCCGGTGGCGGGCCGGGCTCCGGCGGCCGCTGTTATCGAGCTCGAGCGGGCCCTTTCCCAGATCGCTTACCTCATCACTCGGCACCGCCAGCACGACCGGACCGCGGTTGAGGCGGGTGTGCCGGTGAGCCGGGCAGCGGTGCCGATCCTCCGGCTCCTCGCCCAGTCGCCGTCGCTGCGTCCCGGCGAGATCGCGGCGCGCCTGGAGGTGGAGCCGCCGCACATCGCCAGGCAGGTGCATCTGCTGGAGCGAGCGGGCTACGCCGAGAGCGTGCCCGATCCCGGCGACCGGCGTGCGCACACCGTGCGGCTCACGCCCGCGGGCCGGGACGCGATCGGCCGCATCAGCCGGGCGGGGCGCCAGCAGATGCTGAAGGCCCTGGCCAACTGGTCGCCGCAGGAACTGCAGCAGCTCGCCACGCTCATCAGCCGCATGGCCGACGATTTCTCTGCGTACGCGGCCAGCGAGGGCATCGACGTCCCACCGCGCGCGACCTCGGGCTGACAGGCCACCCCCGACCTCGCGTTGGCGGCCCGTTGGTCGCATGGCCGCCGTTTTCCCGGGAAGTCGAGAGTGCGCACCTGAACTCCCGAAGGCGCACCAGCCCCCCGAAAGCGGAAACGGCGTGTGGGAACTACTCGAGCACTTTGAAGTGAAGCGCCTGGCCCGTCGGCGTGCCGCGGCGCGACCGGGACCGCTGCCCCGGCCCGGCCAGCCCGCGGGAAGCGACCTGCTGCCGCAGATCCGGCACATCGTCGTGCTGATGATGGAGAACCATTCCTACGACAACTACCTCGGCATGCTGCCGGGCCGGGGTGAGGGCTTCCCGCTCGCCCCGGACGGCGAGCCCGACGTATACAACGACGGGACCGGCGGCGAGACCGTGCGCGCGTTTCACCAGACTTCGACGAGCCAGCGCCGCGGCGTGCCGTCGCAGAGCTGGCACGCCACTCACGTCCAGTGGGGTGAGGGGAAGTGCGACGGCTTCGTGACCAGCACACAGCAAGTGCAGGCGGAGGCAAAGGCCGGTACCGCGGAGACCGCCGACACCTCGGCAGCGGCGGCGGACGTGGCCATGGGCTACTGGGCCGAGCGGGACTTGCCGTTCTACTACGGGCTGGCCCGCACGTTCCCGGTGGCCGACCGGTGGTTCAGCTCATGCCTTGGTCCCACGTTCCCCAACCGCCGCTTCCTGATCGCGGGAACGGCGCACGGCCTGATCGACGACTCGTCGTACGACCTGCTCGACTACCCGCCCGCCGGGACCATCTTCGACCTGCTGACCACGCACGGGATTTCCTGGGCCAACTACCACCCGCTGGCCGACGACCAGCCCAGGTCCCACTGGGCGCACTACGCCCGGCACAAGAAGAAGATGGCCCGGCGCCGCCTGCAGTCCCTCGGCCGATCCATTCCCACCGTGCGCCAGGGCGTCGAGAAGGACCTGAAATTCACCGCCGACGTGTTCCCGCTTGGCATCGGCCGCTACATGCAGCACGTGCACGGCACCGACCAGTTCTTCGCGGACGCCGCGGATGGCACGTTGCCGGATTTCTCCATCGTGGATCCGGACTTCGACGCCTACTCCGAGGAGAATCCGCAGGACATCCGTAGAGGTGAGAGCTTCGCCGCCGAGGTGATAAACGCGGTCCTGCACGGCCGCGGCTGGCCGCACACCCTGCTGATCTGGGTCTACGACGAGCACGGCGGATACTACGACCACGTGCCGCCGCCCCCGGCGGTCCCGCCCGATGACGTCGAGGGGCGCAGCGCGATCGGCACCGCGACGCCCCTGGAGGCGTTGCTGCGGCCGGTCTTTCCCCGCATGGTCCGCAGCAAGAAGAACCTGACCAGCGGCCCGCACCGGTACGACAGGTACGGGTTCCGGGTTCCCGCCGTGATCGTGTCGCCGTATGCGCGGCCGGACTACGTCTGCTCGACCGTGCTCGACCACACGTCGGTGCTCCGGCTCGTCGAGGAGAAGTGGAACCTGCCCGCGCTCACCGCGCGCGACGCCGCGGCCAGCACGCCGCTCGACGCGCTGGACCTTGACGGCGTGCCCGCGTTCCTGACGCCCCCGGTGCTGCCCGCACCGGCCCTTGCCTGGGGCTCCTGGTAGCCGTGTCGCAAGCGTTCACGTTTCCGATGAGGAAAGGCCGCCTGCGTTTCCGCCCGGAAAGGCCATCCACGTTTCGATGGGAAGGGCCATCCACGTTTCCGCAGGGAAACGCAAGGTAGAGACAAGCGGCATGCGACAGGCAGCCGTAGCGCACGCGCGGAGCAGAGCCAGGCAGGCGTCTGACAGCCCCGCGGCGCGGCTGCTGGCCCGCGCCGGGCTCACCGCCCGGGGCATCATCTACATCCTGATCGGCTGGGTCGCGGTCCTGGTCGCGCTCGGCCGCAGTTCGCACGAGGCCGACCAGGAAGGCGCGCTGCAGCTGCTCGCGGGCAAGCCATACGGCGTGGTCTCGCTGTGGCTGCTCGCCATCGGCTTCGCCGCCTACGCTCTGTGGCGGCTGAGCGAGGCAGCGTTCGGGGTCACCGGTGACGCGAGCGGCGCGGGCCCGCGGCTGAAGTCGCTGGGCCGGGCAGTGGTCTACGCGTTCTTCGCCTACCTGACGTTCACCGTGATCGCGGGCAGGCAACGGAGCCAGTCACGTGAGCAGCAGGACATCACGGCGAAGGTCATGCAGCACCCCGGCGGCCAGTGGCTGGTCGGCATCGCCGGCCTGATCGTCGTGATCATTGGCGCGGTGCTCGTGGTCGAGGGCATCCGCCGCAAGTTCATGAAGTACCTCCGCAGTGGGGAGATGAGCCGGCGGACGCGCAAGCTCGTCGAGCTGCTCGGCATGGTCGGCACCACCGCAAGGGGACTGGTGTTCGCACTGGCCGGCATCCTGGTCCTCGACGCCGCGGTCACGCACCGGCCGTCGAAGTCGGGCGGCATCGACAAGGCGCTGCTGACCCTGCGCAACCAGCCGTTCGGCGAGGTCCTGCTGCTGCTGGCCGCGCTCGGCCTGCTGATCTTCGGCGTTTACGGGCTGTGCGAGGCCCGCTGGCGGAAGGTCTGACCCCAGATGGCCAACGTCGCCGTCGTGGCGCACGCGCGCAAGAGCTTTGGCGGCGGGCTGCCCGAGCTCAGGAAGGTCTTCGCGGACGAGGGCGTGACCGATCCGCACTGGTACGAGGTGCGCAAGAGCAAGCACGCTCCGGACTGCGCGCGCCGCGCCGTTAAACATGGCGCCGACCTGATATTCGTCTGGGGCGGCGACGGCACGGTTCAGCGCTGTATCGACGCGCTGGCCGGGACCGGCGCGGTGATGGCGATCCTGCCCGCCGGCACCGCGAACCTGCTGGCGACCAATTTGGGTATCCTGGCAGGCGACGTCGCAGCCGCTGTGCAAACCGGGCTGCACGGGCGCCGCCGCCCACTGGACACCGGCACGGTGAACGGCGAGCACTTCGCGGTCATGGCCGGCGCCGGATTCGACGCCCGCATGATCGCCGACGCCGACCGGGCCATGAAGGACCGGCTTGGCCGCGTGGCCTACCTCTACACCGGCGCCAGGAACCTGGCTGCGCGCCGGGTGAAGGCAACGGTCGACGTGGACGGGGAGCGCTTCTTCGAGGGCCGGGTCTCCTGCGTGCTGGCCGGAAACGTCGGCAAGGTCCTCGGCGGGATCGAGGCTTTCGACGGCGCGCAACCGGACGACGGCCTGCTGGAACTCGGCGTGGTGACCGCGAAGAACCCGGCCGAGTGGGCAAGGACGCTGGGCAAGCTCGCCCTCGGGCGGGCCGAGCAGTCGCCGTTCGTCGAAGTCACCCGCGGCAGGGAGTTCCGCATCGGGTTCGCCAGCAAGCTGCCGTACGAGCTCGACGGCGGCGCCCGCGGCAACGTCGGGAAGATGCGGATCAAGGTCAGACCCGGCTCCATCACGGTCTGCGTCCCGTCTG
>JGI12635J15846_10001911_pt1 | contig 18189 bp, 12 predicted proteins | sample BlaSpr_A8_OM2_M2_FD_15846 | JGI IMG/M metagenome (IMG submission 15846) | reverse complement strand
CGTCGCGATCGCTGCCGTCAGCGTGGTCTTGCCATGGTCGACGTGACCAATCGTGCCTACGTTGACGTGCGGCTTGGTCCGTTCGAATTTACCTTTTGCCATGATTACCTTCTTTCAAATATGTTGATCGGTTAAAGACTTTTGGCTTTCCGAATTACTTGGATTTCGCGTTGATGATCGCTTCTGCCACGTTTCGCGGAGCTTCAGAATAGTGCTTGAATTCCATCGTGTACGTAGCGCGACCTTGCGTCGCCGAACGCAGCGACGTCGAGTAGCCGAACATTTCCGACAGCGGGACTTCAGCGCGCACGATCTTGCCGCCGCCAATCATGTCTTCCATACCCTGGACGATACCGCGACGGCTCGACAGGTCGCCCATCACGTTGCCCATGTAGTCTTCCGGCGTTTCGACTTCCACAGCCATCATCGGTTCGAGGATGACCGGGTTCGCACGGCGCATTGCTTCCTTGAACGCCATCGAACCTGCCATGCGGAACGCATTTTCGTTCGAGTCAACGTCGTGGTACGAACCGAAGGTCAGGTGAACCTTCACGTCGACCACCGGGAAGCCCGCCAGCACGCCCGCCTTCAGCGTTTCCTGAATGCCCTTGTCCACAGCCGGGATGTACTCGCGCGGAATCACACCGCCCTTGATCTCGTCCAGGAACTCGTAGCCCTTGCCCTGCTCATTCGGCTCAAGCGTAATGACAGCGTGGCCGTACTGACCGCGGCCTCCCGACTGCTTCACGAACTTGCCATCAACGTCTTCAGCCTTGGCGCGGATCGTTTCGCGATACGCGACTTGCGGCTTGCCGACGGTTGCTTCGACGCCAAATTCGCGCTTCATGCGGTCGACCAAAATTTCCAGATGCAACTCGCCCATACCCGAAATGATGGTCTGGCCCGACTCTTCGTCGGTTTGAACGCGGAACGACGGATCTTCCTGAGCCAGGCGGTTGAGCGCGAGGCCCATCTTTTCCTGGTCAGGCTTGGTCTTCGGTTCCACGGCCTGCGAAATCACCGGCTCCGGGAAAATCATGCGTTCCAGAACGATCGGATGTGCCGGATCGCACAGCGTGTCGCCAGTGGTGGCGTCTTTCAAGCCAACCGCCGCGGCGATGTCGCCCGCGTGCACTTCCTTGATTTCTTCGCGCTGGTTTGCGTGCATCAGCAGAATACGGCCGAGACGTTCCTTCTTGTCTTTGGTCGCGTTCAGCAGCGTGTCGCCCGACTTGGTCATGCCCGAGTACACGCGGAAGAAGATCAACTGGCCGACGAACGGGTCGGTCATGATCTTGAACGCGAGTGCCGAGAACTTCTCGTCGTCAGCGGCACGACGTTCAGCACGTTCGCCGTCTTCGAGTTCGCCAAGAACTGGCGGAATGTCGACCGGCGACGGCAGGAAGTCGAGCACTGCGTCCAACATGCGCTGCACGCCCTTGTTCTTGAACGCGGTGCCGCACAGCATTGGCTGGATTTCGCAAGCAATCGTACGATCGCGAAGACCCTTCAAGATTTCCTCTTCGGACAATTCGCCCGTTTCGAGGTACTTGTTCATCATTTCTTCGTTGGCTTCAGCCGCGGCTTCAACCATCTTTTCACGCCATTCATCGCACGTATCCTGCAACGCAGCCGGGATTTCTTCGTACGAGAACTTGGTACCCTGGGACGCTTCGTCCCAAATGATCGCCTTCATCTTGATCAGGTCAACCACGCCTGTGAACGTGTCTTCTGCGCCGATCGGCACCACGACAGGAACGGGGTTCGCCTTCAGACGCAGCTTGAGCTGGTCATAGACCTTGAAGAAGTTCGCGCCGGTACGGTCCATCTTGTTGATGAACGCGAGACGGGGAACCTTGTACTTGTTGGCCTGGCGCCATACGGTTTCCGACTGGGGCTGAACGCCGCCCACAGCACAATAAACCATGCACGCACCGTCGAGCACACGCATGGAACGTTCAACTTCAATAGTGAAGTCAACGTGTCCCGGGGTGTCGATGATGTTGATGCGGTGCTCGGGGCGGTCGCCAGCCATGCCTTTCCAGAAGGCCGTCGTTGCTGCCGACGTGATGGTGATGCCGCGCTCCTGCTCCTGCTCCATCCAGTCCATCGTTGCTGCGCCGTCGTGAACTTCACCGATTTTGTGGTTCACGCCCGTGTAAAACAGGATGCGCTCGGTCGTCGTCGTTTTGCCGGCGTCGATGTGAGCGCTAATACCGATATTACGGTAGCGCTCGATAGGTGTCTTGCGAGCCACTTTGAATCCTTAATTGGGTCGACGCAACCAGCACATGCCAGTCGCGCCCTAACACAAACGGGCGAGGCGCTTTGTAAGCGCACCCGCCCGGAGGTTTTTCCGTTCGTCCCAGGTCGGGAGGCCTAAAAACAGCCTTAGAAGCGGAAGTGCGAGAACGCCTTGTTGGCTTCTGCCATCCGGTGAACTTCGTCGCGCTTCTTCATCGCACCGCCGCGGCCTTCCGCGGCTTCCGAAAGCTCACCTGCCAGACGCAGGGCCATCGACTTCTCGCTGCGCTTCTTCGCAGCTTCGCGCAACCAACGCATCGCCAATGCCATACGACGCGACGGACGCACTTCGACTGGAACTTGATAGTTCGCACCACCAACGCGACGGCTCTTCACTTCCACAACCGGCTTGACGTTGTTGAGCGCACCCGTGAACACTTCCAGCGGGTCCTTGCCACCCTTGGTCTGGATCTGTTCAAAAGCGCCATAAACGATACGCTCGGCAACCGACTTCTTGCCCGACAGCATGATCACGTTCATGAACTTGGCTACATCTACGTTGCCGAATTTCGGATCCGGCAATATGTCCCGCTTGGGGACTTCGCGACGACGCGGCATGTTTCTTCCTTTGATTTTTCAGTTGGAGCCATATCAGCCCCGCGGTCACCAACAAACCCGATCCATCTATCGACTAACCAGCTTGGCCGGGTGACCACTTACTCGACAGCACCGGCACTTCCGGCACCACCGCTTGAACGCCCTTTTAGGGGCAACCTGTACGACTCAACCGGCAAAAACTTACTTGCCAGCCTTAGCGCGCTTCGCACCGTACTTCGAGCGAGCTTGCTTACGGTCCTTGACGCCCTGGGTATCCAGCGAGCCGCGAACCATGTGGTAACGCACACCCGGCAAGTCTTTCACACGACCGCCGCGAATCAGCACAACCGAGTGTTCCTGCAGGTTGTGGCCTTCACCACCGATGTACGAAATGACTTCAAAACCGTTCGTCAGACGAACTTTTGCAACTTTACGAAGTGCCGAGTTCGGCTTCTTCGGCGTCGTCGTGTACACGCGAGTGCACACGCCGCGACGCTGCGGGCAGTCCTGCAAAGCCGGCGACTTGCTCTTCACTGTTTCTGAAGCGCGGCCTTTGCGAACCAATTGATTGATGGTTGGCATTGTCTATTCCTAAATTGATCAAAATCGACGCCCCCGTTTCGGGCAAAGCAAAACGGACTGCGCATCGAACTTTCCGATTCTTGCTCATGCATGCGAGGAGAATCCTCTTAGCAGATCCAAGAACGAGAACCTAGCATCATAATCTGAAATTCCCAATATGGTCAACAGCTTGGGTGTCGATCGAGGCTGTCATGTGCGTTAAAAGCTAGTTTGCGCCGACCACTTCAAGCAATTCGCTGCCAAAACGCTCGAGTTTTCGCGCTCCGATGCCAGGAATCTGGCTCAGATCCTCGATGGAATCCGGCTCGTTGCGTGCGATTTCGGCGAGCGTTGCATCGTGGAAAATCACGTAGGCCGGCACGCCATCGCTCTTCGCCATGCTCGCACGCCATGCGCGCAACCTTTCCCAACGCGCTTTGACGCGTGGCGACATACCTGCTGTTGGATCGGCGCGCTCGCCCGTTCGGCTCGAAGACTGCCGGGTGCGCGTTGGCTTGACGTACTTTCGAAGCGTAACTGCCTGCTCGCCCTTCAGCACGGCCTTGCTGGCTTCGGTCAGGATCAGCGCACCAAAGCCGTCATGGTCGACGGCGAGATAACCGAACGCCACCAGTTGGCGGAAAACGGCACGCCATTCCTGTTCGGACAAAGCCGCGCCAAGTCCAAACGTCGACAGCTTTTCGTGGCCGCGCTGGAGTAATTTTTCGGATCGGCTACCACGCAGAATGTCGATCAGGTGGCCAGCACCGAAGTGAAATCCGCTCGCCTTATACGCGCGATACACGCAGGACAGCGCCATCTGTGCCTCGCGAGTCGCGTCCCACGATTCCGGCGGCTCAAGACAAGTGTCGCAATTCCCGCACGGTTGGCTCGCTTCGCCGAAATAGCTGAGCAAACGCACGCGCCGGCAAGACGCCGCTTCGCACAGCCCGAGCAGCGCGTCGAGCTTGCCGCCTTGCATGCGTTTGTGGGTATCGTCGGCGTCTGATTCGTCGATCATCTTGCGCTGTTGCACCACGTCGCCAAGACCGTACGCCATCCACGCGTTCGCCGGCATGCCGTCCCGGCCCGCGCGTCCAGTTTCCTGGTAGTAGCCTTCCACACTTTTTGGTAAATCCAGATGCGCCACGAACCGCACGTCTGGCTTGTCGATACCCATGCCGAAAGCGATCGTCGCGCACATCACGATGCCCTCTTCGCGCTTGAACATTTCCTGATGCCGCTGACGCGTTTCGTACTCCATGCCCGCGTGATACGGCAGCGCACGCACACCCTGACTCTTGAGCCAGTCGGCGGTCTCTTCCACCTTGCGCCGCGACAGGCAATAGATCACGCCGGCGTCGGTGGTTTTGTCGGGGTTCGTATGCTCGGCGCGGATGAAATCGAGCAATTGCGCGCGCGCATTGTCCTTCTCCACGATCCGATACCGGATGTTCGGCCTGTCAAAGCTGGAGACAAAAATACGTGCATTGTCCAAAGCCAGCCGATGCACGATTTCATCGCGCGTAATGGCGTCGGCGGTAGCGGTCAGCGCGATCCGCGGCACCGATGGAAACCGCTCGTGCAACACCGACAGTTGAATATATTCCGGCCGGAAGTCGTGCCCCCATTGCGATACGCAATGCGCTTCGTCGATGGCGAACAAGCCAATGCGCACGCTCTCGATCAACTCGAGGAAACGGGGCGTCATCAAGCGTTCCGGAGCGACATACAGCAGGTCGATTTCCCCATTACGCAACGCTCTTTCTGTCGCGGCGGCTTCGGCGCCCGTCAACGTCGAATTGAGGCACGCAGCACGTACGCCGACTTCACTCAACGCGGCAACCTGATCCTGCATCAACGCGATCAACGGCGACACCACGATCCCCGCGCCAAAGCCCGCCTCGCGGCGCAGCAACGCTGGAATCTGATAACACAGCGACTTACCGCCGCCGGTCGGCATCAGCACGAGCGAGTCCCCACCGGCGGCCACGTGATCGACGATATCGCCCTGCTGCCCCCGAAAAACGGGGTAGCCAAATACTTCCTTGAGAATTTCGAGCGAACGTGACATGGAGAAGACGGAGTGCGCCAGAGCGTGAGTGCCCCGATTTTACCAACGACACGGCCCCAAGACGGCCGCATGACTCAACGTTAGCCAATCGATAGAGCAAAAAAAGCCGCCCGGTATGAACCGGGCGGCTTCTCGTACTAGCAGATCAGTCGTAAAAGCTCGGACCTGTAAAAAGGCCCGAACTGCAGAACTTACTCCGCCGGATGCTGCTGTTCCGCAGGTGCTGCAGGTGCGGTCTCGGGCGTACCGAAATCGAACGATTCTTCCGCTGCAATCTGGTCGAAACGTTGACGATCCGACAACTCGCGGCTCTTGCGTGCCTTGTGGAACGCGAGACCCGTACCGGCCGGAATCAGACGGCCTACGATCACGTTTTCCTTCAGACCGCGCAAATCGTCGCGCTTGCCCATGATGGCCGCTTCGGTCAACACGCGCGTCGTTTCCTGGAACGAAGCCGCCGAGATGAACGAATCGGTCGAGAGCGATGCCTTCGTAATACCCAGCAGCACGTTCTCGTAGGTCGCGGGAATCTTGTCTTCCGCAGCCATCCGATCATTCTCGTCCAGCATGTCCGAACGCTCAACCTGTTCGCCCATGATGAAACGCGTGTCGCCGTTGTCGACGATCTGCACACGGCGCAACATCTGACGCACGATCACTTCGATGTGCTTGTCGTTGATCTTCACGCCTTGCAGACGGTACACGTCCTGCACTTCGTCCACGATGTAGCGAGCCAGCGCTTCGATACCCTGCAAACGCAGGATGTCGTGCGGATCAGCCGGACCGTCAACGATCATTTCGCCCTTGTTGACGACCTGACCATCGTGCACCAGCACCTGCTTTTCCTTCGTGATCAGGAACTCGTGCTGCTCGCCTTCCACGTCGGTAATAACGAGACGCTGCTTGCCCTTCGTGTCCTTACCAAACGACGTCGTGCCCGTGACTTCCGCCAAGATGCCGGCATCCTTCGGCGAGCGCGCTTCGAACAGTTCGGCCACACGCGGCAGACCACCGGTAATGTCACGCGTTTTCTGCGCTTCAACCGGGATACGTGCCAGCACTTCACCGACCTGCACTTGCTGACCGTCCTTCACGGTGATCAGTGCGCCAACCTGAAAGCCGATCTGCACCGAGTGCTCGGTGTTCGGGATCTTGACTTCTTCGCCTTGCGCATCGAGCAGCTTCACTTGCGGACGAACGCTCTTCGCCGCTTGCGAACCGCGACGCTTCACGTCGATCACGACGAGCGTTGAAAGGCCCGTCACATCGTCGATCTGCTTCGCTACCGTCACGCCTTCTTCGACGTTTTCGAACTTCACCGTACCGCCCCACTCGGTGATGATCGGACGCGTCAACGGATCCCACTGAGCCAGTTGTGCACCAGCCTTGATCTGCGCGCCGTCGAGTTGCAGCAACGTAGCGCCGTACGGGATTTTGTGACGTTCGCGCTCACGACCGAGGTCGTCGGCAATGATGGCCTCGCCCGAACGCGAGATGACGATCTGCTCGCCCTTCGCATTCGTGACGTAACGCATTGTTGCCGTGAACCGCACCGTGCCGTTCGACTTCGCTTCAACCGACGAAGCAATAGCCGCACGCGACGCCGCGCCACCGATGTGGAACGTACGCATGGTCAGCTGCGTACCCGGTTCGCCGATCGACTGAGCAGCGATCACACCCACCGCTTCGCCCACGTTCACACGCGAGCCGCGACCCAGGTCGCGGCCATAGCACGAAGCGCACAGGCCGTAACGCGTTTCGCAGGTCAACGGCGTGCGCACGCGCACTTCGTCGATACCCAGACGTTCGATTTCATCGACCATGTCTTCATCGAGCAACGTGCCCGATTCGTACAACGTTTCCTGCGTCTCCGGATTGACGACGTCAGCCACCGTCACGCGGCCGAGAATCCGGTCACGCAACGCTTCGACGACTTCACCACCTTCAACCAACGCCTTCATGGCGACGCCGTTCGTCGTGCCGCAATCGTCTTCGACTACGACCAGATCCTGCGTCACGTCGACGAGACGACGCGTCAGGTAACCCGAGTTCGCCGTCTTCAACGCCGTATCGGCCAAGCCTTTACGTGCACCGTGCGTCGAGATGAAGTACTGCAACACGTTCAGGCCTTCACGGAAGTTCGCCGTGATAGGCGTCTCGATAATCGAGCCGTCCGGCTTCGCCATCAGGCCACGCATACCGGCCAGCTGACGAATCTGAACAGCGGATCCACGAGCGCCCGAGTCGGCCATCATGTAGATCGAGTTGAACGATTCCTGCTTCGTCTGATTGCCGTCGCGGTCGACCACGGGTTCCGTAGCCAACTGCTCCATCATCGCCTTGCCGACCGCTTCCGACGTTGCCGACCAGATGTCGACCACGTTGTTGTAGCGCTCTTGCGAGGTGACGAGACCGGACATGTACTGACGATCGTATTCCTTCACCTTCTTGGCTGCATCGCCGACGATCTGTTCTTTCTGCGGCGGCACGAGCATGTCGTCGACGCAAATCGAAATACCGGCGCGCGTAGCCAGACGGAAACCCATCTGCATCAGCTGGTCGGCGAAGATCACCGTTTCGCGCAGACCGCACTTGCGGAATGCCGTGTTGATCAGGCGCGAGATTTCCTTCTTCTTCAGCGGACGGTTCAGCACCGAGAACGGCAGTCCTGGCGGCAGAATTTCCGACAGGATCGAACGCCCAACGGTGGTTGCGTACAGCGTGATCTTCGGCACGAATTTCGGTGCGCCTTCGCTTTGGTCCGGGTTGTGAATGTTTTCCGTGATCCGGACATTCACCCGCGACGCCAGCTCGACTTCCTTGTTCTCGTACGCGCGAATCGCTTCCGATACGCCTGTGAAAGTCATGCCTTCGCCCTTGCCATTCACCGCTTCACGCGATGCATAGTAAAGACCCAGCACGATATCCTGTGACGGCACGATCGACGGATCGCCGTTCGCCGGGAACAGGACGTTGTTCGACGCCAGCATCAGCGTGCGCGCTTCCATCTGCGCTTCCAGCGACAGCGGCACGTGAACGGCCATCTGGTCACCGTCGAAGTCGGCGTTGAACGCCGCGCAAACGAGCGGGTGCAGCTGAATCGCCTTACCTTCGATCAGCACCGGCTCGAAAGCCTGAATGCCAAGACGGTGAAGCGTAGGCGCACGGTTCAGCATGACCGGATGCTCGCGGATCACCTCTTCCAGGATGTCCCACACCACGGCCGTCTGGTTCTCGACTTCCTTCTTCGCGGCCTTGATGGTGGTAGCAACACCCATCACTTCCAGCTTGTTGAAGATGAAAGGCTTGAACAGCTCGAGCGCCATCAGCTTCGGCAGACCGCACTGATGCAGCTTCAGCGTCGGGCCCACCACGATCACCGAACGGCCCGAATAGTCAACGCGCTTACCGAGCAAGTTCTGACGGAAACGACCGCCCTTACCCTTGATCATGTCGGCGAGCGACTTCAACGGACGCTTGTTCGCGCCGGTCATTGCCTTACCGCGACGACCGTTGTCGAGCAGCGAATCGACGGCTTCCTGCAGCATCCGTTTTTCGTTACGGACGATGATTTCCGGCGCCTTCAATTCGAGCAGACGCTTCAACCGGTTGTTACGGTTGATCACGCGACGATACAAGTCGTTCAGGTCCGACGTCGCGAAACGGCCGCCATCCAGCGGCACGAGCGGACGCAGTTCCGGCGGCAGCACCGGCAGCACTTCCAGCACCATCCAGTCCGGCTTGATGCCCGAACGCTGGAATGCCTCGAGCACTTTCAGGCGCTTCGCGTACTTCTTGATCTTTGCTTCCGAACCCGTGTTCTTGAGTTCGGTGCGCAGCACTTCGACCTGTTCGTCGATGTTGATCGCGCGCAGCAGTTCACGCACGCCTTCCGCGCCCATTTCGGCACGGAATTCGTCGCCGTATTCTTCGACCTTATTGTAGTAATCCTCTTCCGTCATGATCTGCCGCGCTTTCAGCGGCGTCATGCCCGGTTCGATCACTACGTATGCTTCGAAATACAGCACGCGTTCGATGTCGCGCAGCGTCATGTCGAGCACCATGCCCAGACGCGACGGCAGCGACTTCAAAAACCAGATGTGCGCAACCGGCGAGGCCAGTTCAATGTGGCCCATCCGTTCGCGACGTACCTTGGCGAGCGTCACTTCAACGCCGCACTTTTCGCAGATCACGCCGCGGTGCTTCAGGCGCTTGTACTTGCCGCACAGGCACTCGTAGTCCTTGATCGGGCCAAAAATCTTGGCGCAGAACAGGCCATCGCGCTCCGGCTTGAACGTCCGGTAGTTGATGGTTTCAGGCTTCTTCACTTCGCCGAAGGACCACGACCGGATCTTGTCCGGCGAGGCCAGACCGATCTTGATCGCGTCAAATACTTCAGGTTGTTGGACTTGCTTGAATAGATCGAGCAGAGCTTTCATTGCGTCTCTCCAGTAGTCCGATTAGTTCCGGTCCAGGTCGATGTCGATACCGAGCGACCGGATTTCCTTCACCAACACATTGAACGACTCAGGCATGCCGGCGTCGATCACGTGGTCACCCTTGACCAGGTTTTCATACACCTTGGTACGACCCGCCACGTCATCCGACTTAACAGTCAGCATTTCCTGCAGCACGTACGAAGCGCCATATGCTTCGAGCGCCCACACTTCCATCTCACCGAAACGCTGGCCACCGAACTGCGCCTTACCACCCAGCGGCTGCTGCGTGACAAGCGAGTACGGTCCGGTCGAACGGGCGTGCATCTTGTCGTCGACCAAGTGATGCAGTTTCAGGTAGTGCATGTAGCCCACCGTGACCGTCCGTTCGAACGGTTCACCCGTGCGGCCGTCGCTCAACTGCACCTGATTCTTCGACTTCGTCATGCCCAACTGCTTCGCGATGTCGTCAGGGAACGCCAGGTCCAGCGCACGTTCCATTTCGCCTTCCGTCGCGCCGTCGAACACTGGCGTTGCGAAAGGAACACCTTCGCGCAGGTTCTTCGCCAGTTCGACGATTTCGTCGTCGGTGAAGTTGTCCAGCTCTTCCTTACGACCCGACTCGTTGTAGATCTTGGTCAGGAAAGCACGCAACTCTTCAATCTTGGTCTGACGCTGCAGCATTTCGCCGATACGCCATCCCAGACCCTTCGCGGCCCATCCCAGATGCACTTCGAGAATCTGACCCACGTTCATCCGCGACGGCACGCCAAGCGGATTCAGCACGACGTCAGCCGGACGGCCATCGGCCATGTACGGCATGTCTTCGATCGGCACGATCTTCGACACCACACCCTTGTTACCGTGACGGCCAGCCATCTTGTCGCCCGGTTGCAGACGACGCTTAACAGCCAGGTACACCTTGACCATCTTCAGTACGCCCGGTGGCAGTTCGTCGCCTTGCGTGAGCTTCTTGCGCTTTTCTTCGAACGCCAGATCGAACTGGTGACGCTTTTGTTCGATCGAGTCCTTGATAGCTTCGAGCTGTGCCGCTGCTTCTTCGTCCGCGAGGCGGATGTCAAACCAGTGGTAGTGATCCAGATCTTCCAGGTACGGCAGGTCGATCTTCGTGCCCTTCGCCAGCTTCTTCGGACCGCCGTTCGCGACCTTGCCGTTGAGCATACGGGCGAGACGCGAAAATGCGTCGCCTTCCACAATGCGCAACTGGTCGTTCAAGTCCAGACGATAACGCTTCAGTTCGTCATCGATAATCTGCTGTGCACGCTTGTCACGCGTAATGCCTTCGCGCGTGAACACTTGCACGTCGATCACCGTACCGCTCATGCCCGACGGCACGCGCAGCGACGTATCCTTCACGTCCGACGCCTTCTCACCGAAGATCGCGCGCAGCAGCTTTTCTTCCGGCGTCAGCTGGGTTTCACCCTTCGGCGTTACCTTACCGACCAGCACGTCGCCCGCTTCCACTTCAGCGCCGATGTACACAATGCCCGACTCATCGAGACGGCCGAGTTGCACTTCAGCCAGGTTCGAAATGTCGCGCGTGATTTCTTCCGGTCCGAGCTTCGTGTCGCGTGCGACCACATTCAGTTCTTCGATGTGGATCGACGTGTAACGGTCTTCAGCAACGACCTTCTCCGAGATCAAGATCGAGTCTTCGAAGTTGTAGCCGTTCCACGGCATAAACGCGACCAGCATGTTCTGGCCAAGCGCGAGTTCGCCCAGATCGGTCGATGCACCGTCGGCCACGACGTCGCCACGACCTACCTTGTCGCCGACCTTCACGATCGGACGCTGGTTGATGTTCGTGTTCTGGTTCGAACGCGTGTACTTGATCAGGTTGTAGATGTCGACACCGACTTCGCCAGCAACCGCTTCATCGTCGTTCACGCGAATCACAATACGGCCAGCATCGACGTAATCCACGATACCGCCGCGGAACGCCTGCACGGTCGTACCCGAGTCGACTGCCACCGTACGTTCGATACCCGTACCGACCACAGCCTTTTCCGGGCGCAGGCAAGGGACCGCCTGACGCTGCATGTTCGAGCCCATCAATGCGCGGTTCGCGTCATCGTGTTCGAGGAACGGAATCAGCGAAGCAGCCACCGAAACGATCTGCGACGGCGCCACGTCCATGTACTGGATGCGGTCCGGTGTGACCATCAGCGTTTCGCCCGCTTCGCGCGACGAAACGAGTTCATCGGTCAGCGTGCCGCCTTCGCCCAGCGACGCGTTCGCCTGAGCGATCACGTAGCGGCCTTCTTCAATCGCGGACAGGTAGTCGATCTGATCGGTCACCTTACCGTCCACCACTTTCCGATACGGTGTCTCGAGGAAACCGTATTCGTTCAAGTGCGCGTACAGCGCCAGCGAGTTGATCAGGCCAATGTTCGGACCTTCCGGCGTTTCAATCGGGCACACGCGGCCGTAGTGGGTCGGGTGGACGTCGCGGACTTCAAAGCCGGCGCGTTCACGCGTCAAACCGCCCGGTCCAAGAGCGGAAACACGGCGCTTGTGGGTGATTTCCGACAACGGGTTCGTCTGGTCCATAAACTGCGACAACTGCGACGAACCGAAGAACTCACGGATAGCAGACGAAATCGGCTTCGAGTTGATCAGGTCGTGCGGCATCAGGTTTTCGCTTTCAGCCTGGCCCAGACGTTCCTTCACAGCCCGTTCCACGCGCACAAGACCCGCCCGGAATTGATTCTCGGCCAACTCACCCACGCAACGCACGCGGCGATTGCCCAGGTGATCGATGTCATCGACTTCGCCCTTGCCGTTACGCAGCTCGACCAAAATCTTGATGGTCGCGAGGATGTCATCGTCCTGCAGCGTCATCAAGCCGGTGATCTCGTCGCGACCCACGCGGCGATTGAACTTCATACGACCTACCTTCGACAGGTCATACGCGTCTTCGCTATAGAACAGGCGGTTGAACAGCGCCTCGACGGCTTCTTCCGTCGGCGGTTCGCCCGGACGCATCATGCGATAAATCGCGATACGTGCAGCCATGCGGTCGGCGGTTTCATCGATACGCAGCGTCGACGAAATGTACGGGCCTTGGTCCAGGTCGTTCGTGTAGAGCGTCTGGATGTCCTTGACCTTCGACTCCCGCAGCTTCTCGAGCACCATTTCGGTGATCTCGTCGTTGGCGTTCGCGATCACTTCACCCGTTTCGCCATCTACGACATTCTTCGCCAGCACGCGGCCGAGCAAATAGTCTTCCGGTACCGAGATGAACTTCGTCTTCGCGGCTTCGAGGTCGCGAATGTGCTTCGCGTTGATCCGCTTGTCCTTCTGAACGATGACTGCGCCTTCGCGATCCTGGATGTCGAAGCGCGCGACTTCACCGCGCAGACGCTCCGGCACGAATTCCATTTGCGCGCCTTCGCCCATCAAGGCGAAGTTATCGAATACGAAGAAGTTCGCGAGGATCTGTTCCGGCGTCAGGCCGATCGCCTTCAGCAGGATGGTCACAGGCATTTTCCGGCGACGGTCGACGCGGAAATACAGCACGTCCTTCGGATCGAATTCGAAGTCGAGCCACGAGCCACGGTAAGGGATGATACGAGCCGAGAAAAGCAGCTTGCCCGAGCTGTGCGTCTTGCCCTTGTCGTGCTCGAAGAACACGCCAGGCGAACGATGCAACTGGGACACGATCACGCGTTCCGTGCCGTTGATGACGAACGAACCGGTCGGCGTCATGAGCGGCATTTCGCCCATGTAGACTTCCTGTTCCTTCACTTCCTTGACGACCGGCTTGCTCGGCGACTCCTTGTCGAGCAGCACCAGACGCACCTTGGCCCGCAACGCGGAGCAATACGTCAAACCGCGCTGCTGACATTCCTTGATGTTGAATGCCGGCGGCGAGAGCATGTAGCTGACGAACTCGAGACGCGCAAAACCGTTGTGCGAAACGATCGGAAACACTGACGAAAATGCTGCTTGCAGTCCTTCTGCCTTGCGCTGAGTCCCGATGGTCTCGGCTTGCAGAAATGTGCTGAATGATTCAAGCTGGGTTGCCAGCAAGAAGGGAACCTGGTGAACGATGGGGCGTTTCGCGAAACTCTTGCGAATACGCTTCTTCTCGGTGAAGGAATATTGCATACGATCTCCGAATCACGGCGGGCGTTGCCGAGGCGGGATACCTCGATGACACGACCCGGTGTTCACCGACTGAGACTCGTCATACGTCCAGGGAGGGACGAACGAGCCTAGAAGCTTGGTGGTTGGCCGCTACCAACCGCTGGCTGACGGCAGCGGATGCCTATGTTTCCCGCTACCCGACCAAACTTGCCTTCTGCAGTCGCTTCAGAAGACAAAGAAAAGAATCGGCAAAATCGTCCTGCCGATGTTTTTCTTTGGCTTCTGTGAGGTTATTGTTGCCGAAACCGGCGACTTAAAACATTGTCCCCACAAAGCAGAAAAAGGCCGGCGGTCATAGACCACCAGCCTTAGCAAAGCGCAGCGAAACTTACTTGATTTCAGCCTTCGCGCCTGCTTCTTCCAACTTCTTCTTCGCTTCTTCAGCAGCAGCCTTCGGTACCGATTCCTTAACAGGCTTCGGTGCACCGTCAACCAGGTCCTTCGCTTCCTTCAGGCCGAGACCCGTCAGTTCGCGAACAGCCTTAATCACCGACACCTTGTTTGCGCCGATTTCGACCAGGTTCACCGTGAACTCGGTCTGCTCTTCAACGACAGCAGCGGCGCCAGCAGGGCCAGCAACAGCAACAGCTGCAGCCGACACGCCAAACTTCTCTTCGAACGCCTTGACCAGCTCGTTCAATTCCAGAACCGACATCGAGCTTACTGCTTCGAGGATGTCATCTTTTGCGATTGCCATTTGAAATACTCCTAAATTGAATTCGGATACAGCCAGCGATCTTGTAAGCCTAACCAGGCAACCAAGCGCAGTACGTTAAGCAGCAACTTCCGGCTCAGCTTCAGCCGGAGCTTCAGCGCCGCCACCCTTTTGCGCAGCGAGCGCGGCCAGAGCGCGCGCGAAGCCAGCAACAGGAGCTTGCATGACGTACAGCAACTTGGAGAGCAGTTCTTCGCGGCTCGGGATGTTGGCGAGTGCTTGCACAGCCGCCTTGTCCATCACGTTGCCTTCGTAGGAACCGGCCTTGATGATCAACTTGTCATTGGTTTTGCCGAAGTCATTAACGACCTTGGCAGCAGCAATTGCATCTTCCGAGATGCCGTAGATCAGAGGACCGGTCATCTGCTCGGCCAGCGGAGCGAACGGCGTACCTTCCACGGCGCGACGCGCCAACGTGTTTTTCAACACGCGGAGATACACTTGTTGCTCGCGAGCCTTTGCACGCAACTTGGTCAGATCGCCAACCGCAATTCCACGATACTCAGCGAGCACCATCGTCTGAGCCTTCGCAACTTGCGCGGCGACTTCAGCGACAACTGCCTGCTTGTCTTCTTTGTTCAGTGGCACGGTTAAACCTCCAGATTCGATGCGCCAACTTAGCGCACCGCGTTCAACAACGGCGTCCGACCTGTCAGGAGTATTTCGACCGGCTGGTGCGCACCTCACGGCACGTGACAACCGACTTCAACCACACCAAAACTGTTCCGGGTTCGCCATCTGCGTTGGCTTACATTAAGGTCACGCCCAACTACTGCGCTTCCGCCAACGGTCTTTGACAACCGGTTGCTCGCCGAACTGCAGCTTGCAACCGCCCAAAGCCCTTAACGCAGGTTCACGCAAGATTGCGTGAACCGACGCATGATTCTTTACTGCGAGAGCGTTGCGTGATCGACACGCACGCCGACACCCATGGTGCTCGACAATGCGATCTTGCGCAGATACACGCCCTTGCTGGTCGCCGGCTTAGCCTTTTGAAGGGCTTCCACCAGTGCCGACAAATTCTGACGCAACGATGCCGGCTCAAACGAGGCACGGCCGATGGTTGCGTGGATGATCCCGCCCTTGTCGACGCGGAACTGCACCTGACCAGCTTTGGCGTTGCGAACAGCTTGAGCAACGTCAGCGGTGACGGTACCGACCTTCGGGTTCGGCATCAGGCCGCGCGGGCCGAGGATCTGACCGAGCGTACCGACAACGCGCATCGTGTCCGGCGAAGCGATCACGACGTCAAAGTTCAGGTTACCGGCCTTGACTTGTTCAGCCAGATCTTCCATGCCAACGATCTCTGCGCCGGCTGCACGAGCCTGCTCAGCCTTTTCGCCTTGCGCAAACACAGCAACACGAACCGACTTGCCGGTGCCTGCGGGCAACACGACCGAACCGCGAACCACTTGGTCCGACTTCTTCGCGTCGATGCCGAGCTGCACAGCCACGTCGATCGATTCATCGAACTTGGCGCTTGCGCATTCTTTGACAATCGACAGAGCGTCGTCGACGGGGTACAGCTTCATACGATCGACCTTGGTGGCCAACGCTTGAAGACGCTTAGAAAGCTTAGCCATTTACACGCCCTCCACGGTGATGCCCATCGAACGGGCGCTGCCCGCGATCGTACGAACCGCTGCGTCCAGATTCGCTGCCGTCAGGTCAGGCATCTTGGTCTTTGCGATTTCTTCAGCTTGAGCGCGCGTGATGTTGCCGACCTTGTCGGCGTTCGGCTTCGGCGAACCCTTCGCAATACCCGCTGCCTTCTTGATCAGAACGGTAGCCGGCGGCGTCTTCATGATGAACGTGAAGCTCTTGTCCGCGAATGCCGTAATAACTACCGGCACCGGCAGACCCGGCTCCATCGCTTGAGTCTGCGCGTTAAACGCCTTGCAGAACTCCATGATGTTCAGGCCGCGCTGGCCCAGTGCCGGACCAACCGGCGGTGACGGATTGGCTTTACCTGCAGGAATCTGCAGTTTGATAAAGCCGATGATTTTCTTTGCCATGTTGAAAACCTCTGCAGAACGCGTTAGCGTTCGGTGAGTGATAACGCGCTCTCGCCAAAAACGGCTACTGACGCTCCTCAACAGCCATAACGCGGACTGTAAGCGCGAACCGCGCTACGAAGTTAACACTTCGAGCGCGGCGAAAAACGAATGCTTTTAAACCTTTTCGACCTGGCCGAATTCCAGTTCAACTGGCGTCGAGCGTCCGAAAATGGTGACGGATACGCGGACCCGTGACTTTTCGTAATTCACTTCTTCGACGTTGCCGTTGAAGTCTGTGAACGGGCCTTCCTTGACCCGAACCATCTCGCCCACTTCGAACAGGGTTTTCGGACGCGGTTTTTCCACGCCCTCCTGCATCTGCGACATGATCTTTTCCACTTCACGCGGAGAGATCGGGCTCGGACGATTGCGCGCCCCGCCGACAAAACCCGTCACCTTGGCGGTATTTTTTACCAAGTGCCACGTTTCGTCCGTCATTTCCATTTCAACGAGCACATAGCCCGGAAAGAAACGACGCTCAGTCACAGATTTATGACCGCCCTTCACCTCCACGACCTCTTCGGTGGGGACGAGAATTTGGCCAAACTGATCTTGCATGCCGGCGCGGTCGATGCGCTCCTGAAGCGCACGTTGCACGCTCTTCTCCATGCCGGAGTAGGCGTGCACGACGTACCAACGTTTTCCGCTCGGTGATGCTGGTGCTTCGCTCATATCATCTCCAACCCAGAATTACCGAGAATATCACCCACTCAATCGACTTATCGCTAAGCCACAAGAAGATTGCCATGATCAGCACAAATGCGAAGACCACCAGCGTGGTTTGCGTGGCTTCCTTACGTGTCGGCCACACCACCTTACGGACTTCTTTGTACGAATCTTTGGCAAAGGCGATAAAACCCTTTCCCGGTGCGGAGAGAAGACCGACCGCAACACCCGCGATCAAACCGACAGCAAGCGCGGCGCCGCGAACGTACCACTCCTGGCCACTCAGCCAGAAGAAACCTACGAACCCGGCCAATACCAACAATACGCCCGCGGTCAACATCAACTTGTCGCCGGAAGTATTTACAGTTTCGACGGAAGGATTCGCCATAACACCTTAAACAGCGCCCTGAGACGCAAGATTGTGGCAGGGGCAGAGGGAATCGAACCCCCAACCTTCGGTTTTGGAGACCGACGCTCTGCCAGTTGAGCTATACCCCTAAACCATTTTGGGGTCGGCGACTTCGCCAACCCCGAAAACTACAGACTATCGAGCAATTTCTGGCTTTGCTCGATTTACTCGAGAACCTTGGCAACGACACCGGCGCCGACGGTACGACCGCCTTCACGGATTGCGAAGCGCAGACCTTCTTCCATGGCGATCGGAGCGAT